>Ga0182738_1000705_pt1 | contig 44672 bp, 39 predicted proteins | sample eDN5th30CBELigMG_FD_128876 | JGI IMG/M metagenome (GOLD analysis project Ga0182738, IMG submission 128876) | Enriched Miracle-Growth compost microbial communities from Emeryville, California, USA - eDNA 5th pass 30_C BE-Lig MG (version 2)... ... | reverse complement strand
CGTGGACTCGTACAACTCGACCGCCTGGCGCCGGAACTCCTCCGAGTAGTTCTTTCGTGACATGACTGAAGATCATCTCGCTTCCCCAGCAGATGCTGGATTCAGCGTGTCCAAGAACCGGGGTCAAGGCCCCGTGGCGCACCCGCACCCACCGCACCAGCAACCACAGCAGCACGAGCCACTGCACGGGCTCGAGCGCGTACGGCGTGAGCCAGTGCCCGAACAGCGCCGCCGACACCGAGGTGGCCTGCGCAGCCGCGGCGATCCACTGGGCGCGCCCATCACCGCCCAGCTCGCGGGCGATCAGCGCGACCACCACGACCGCAGCCACCGTCGCCACGATCGCCGGTAGCCGCAGCGCGACGATCGATCCGGGCGCGACCGCGTCGGCCGTCCACGCGATCAGCGGCGCGACCGGCGGCTGGTCGGCCGATCCCCAATCGAGGTGATTGCGGCCGACGGCCAGCATGTACATCTCGTCGAACCAGTAGCCGCGGCCACCGGCCACGGCCGCGACCAGGTGCGCGACCGCCACGAGCGCCGCGATCACCCCCACCGCGCGGCCCGCGAACGGATGGATCACCCGCCGCTGCGGTGCTTCGTGAGCGACTGTGCGTTCCTGTGCGGTCCTGGCCCAGGCCATACGCATTCGACTTCCGATGTCGGATCGTTCCGGTCGGTACCGGGAGTGGGTACCTCCCCGAATGGGTACCGTTCCGAGCGAGGGTACGCGGCAGGCCGGGCCCCGCGTGCGCATTCGCGGGAAAGCCCTGGCCGGCGCCGGATATCAGCGACGACGAGGAGAACGATGCAGCTCCCCACCACCGACACCGACTTCGACACCCTCGACGCGTGGTGGCGGGCCGCGAACTATCTGTCCGTCGGCCAGATCTATCTCATGGACAATCCGCTGCTTCGCGAACCGCTGCGGCCCGAACACATCAAACCGCGGCTGCTCGGACACTGGGGCACCACACCGGGATTGAACTTCGTCTACGCGCACCTCAACCGCGCCATCACCACCCGCGACCTGGACATGATGTACGTCATGGGTCCCGGTCACGGCGGACCCGGACCGGTGGGCGCGGCGTGGCTCGAAGGCACCTACAGCGAGGTCTACCCGGACATCTCCCGCGATGAGGACGGCATGCGGCGCCTGTTCCGCCAGTTCTCGTTCCCCGGCGGCATTCCCAGCCACGTCGCCCCCGAGACCCCGGGATCGATCCACGAGGGTGGTGAACTCGGCTACTCCCTCTCGCACGCCTACGGCGCCGCCTTCGACAATCCCGATCTGATCGTCGCCGCGGTCGTCGGCGACGGCGAAGCCGAGACGGGGCCGTTGGCCGCGAGCTGGCATTCGACGAAATTCGTCGACCCGCGCCGCGACGGTGCGGTACTGCCGATCCTGCACCTCAACGGCTTCAAGATCGCGAACCCGACGGTGCTCGCCCGCATCGACGAGGACGAACTGATCTCGCTGCTGCGCGGCTACGGGCACGAACCGATCGTCGTCGCCGGTGAGGATCCCGCCGACATGCACCGGCGCTTCGCCGCCGCCCTCGACGCGGCGCTCGACCGCATCTCCGAGATCCAGCAGACCGCCCGCAGCACCGGAAACGCGACCCGCCCGGCCTGGCCGACGATCGTGCTGCGCTCCCCGAAGGGCTGGACCGGCCCGGTCGAGGTCGACGATATCCCGGTCGAGGGCACCTGGCGCGCCCACCAGGTGCCGATCGGCGATCCGCGCGGCGACGACGAGCACCGCCGACTCCTCGAGGAGTGGGTGCGCAGCTACCGGCCCGAGGAACTGTTCGACGACGACGGCGTTCCCGTCGCCGCCCTGCGCGATCTCGCGCCCCGCGGCACCCGGCGGATGAGCGCCAACCCGCACGCCAACGGGGGAGCAGTACTGCGCGACCTGATCCTGCCGGATTTCCGCGACTACGCCGTCGACGTACCCGAACCGGCCACCACCACCGGCGAGGCCACCCGCATCCTCGGCACCTTCCTACGCGACGTCATGCGGAACAACGCCACGAACTTCCGGGTGTTCGCGCCCGACGAGAACAACTCCAACCGTCTCGACGCGATCCTCGACGCCACCGACCGCACCTGGAACGCGCGCATCGACCCGGGCGACGACCGGGTCGCCCCCGACGGGCGGGTCATGGAGATCCTGTCCGAACACACCTGCCAGGGCTGGCTCGAGGGCTACCTGCTCACCGGCCGGCACGGATTGTTCTCCAGCTACGAGGCTTTCGCGCACCTCGTCGACTCGATGGTCAACCAGCACGCCAAATGGCTGCTCACCACGAACCGGATCCGCTGGCGCCGCCCCGTCCCGTCGCTGAACTACCTGCTCACCTCCCACGTGTGGCGGCAGGACCACAACGGGTTCTCGCACCAGGACCCCGGATTCATCGACCACGTCGTCAACAAGAAACCCGAGGTCGTGCGCGTCTACCTGCCGCCGGACGCCAACACCCTGCTCTCGGTGGCCGACCACTGCCTGCGCACCCGCCAGTACATCAACGTGATCGTCGCCGGAAAGCAACCCGCCGTGCAGTTCCTGGACATCGACGACGCAATGACACACTGCCGCAAGGGTATCGGGATCTGGCAATGGGCCTCGACCGACCGCGACACCGAACCGGATGTGGTGCTCGCCTGCGCCGGCGACATCCCCACGATGGAGACCCTCGCGGCCGTCGACATCCTGCACCGCCGCTTCCCCGACCTGCGGATCCGGGTGGTCAACGTCGTCGACCTCATGCGACTGCAGGACGACCGGGTGCATCCACACGGGCTGCCGGACGCGCACTTCGACGCGCTGTTCACCACCGATACGCCGGTGGTCTTCGCCTACCACGGCTATCCGTGGCTGATCCACCGTCTCGTCTACCGGCGCACCAACCACGAGAACTTCCACGTCCACGGCTACATCGAGGAGGGCACGACCACCACACCGTTCGACATGTGCGTGCTCAACCGCATCGACCGCTACCACCTCGCGCTCGACGTCCTCGACCGCGTCGAGCGGATCCGGCCGATCGCCGGGCACGCCCGCGAGGAACTCGAGAACATCCTCGCCGAACACACCCGCTACGTGCGCACCCACGGCGAGGACATGCCGGTGATCACCGACTGGCACTGGCAGGGTGTCGGAATCGACTGAGCGTCACACCGATCCGCGGCGGGCCAGGCGCCCGGCGGTGAAGGCGTCGACGTCCACCTCGTCGAGGGAGGTCACCACCAGATCGGCGCCCGCGTCCTCGAGGTCGGCGGCGTCGTCGAACCGGGCGACACCGAGCGCCCACATGCCGCCGGCCTTCGCCGCCCGGATCCCGCTGATCGCGTCCTCGACGACCACGCACGCCTGCGCGGGCACCCCGAGTTCGTCGGCGGCGGTGAGGAACAGTTCCGGGTCGGGTTTGCCGTGGGCGACCGGGCGGCCGGACAGATCCGCGTCGAACCGGTCGAGCAGCGTCTCGCCGGGACGATCATGGGCGGGGATCGCCCGCAGGAACAGGCCGGCGTTCTTCGACGAGGACGCCGCGGCCACCGCGATCCCCGCCGCCTGCACGGCCGCGACGAAGCGCACCCCGTCGTCGTAGGCGCGGAACCGGCGCTCGTCGATCAACCGCAGCAACCGGGCCTGCTTGCGCTCGGCGTAGTCGACCGCGCGACGCTCGGCGTCGGGCACCGCGAAGTATTCGAGGGCGGCGCGGGCACCGTCCATCCGCTGCCGGCCCGACAGCACCTGCCGATACACCTCCGCGGTGAACGCGTCCTCCTGCCAGGAGGTCTCGGGCTGCAGGTCGCGCCAGTCACCGGTCATCAACTCCGCCAGCGCGTCCCGCCACGCCGTCTCGTGCGGTGAATCGACGAGCACCCCGTCGACGTCGAAGATCACCGCCCGGAACCGCGACTGCGTTTCGGCCACGATGTCCTCCTCGCGGTCAGGCCGGGACGGCGGCGAGCCGGAACTCGTGCGAGTCGCCGGCACCGAGTTCGACGAGTTCGCCGTCGACCGCGACCTGCACCGGCACCCGGAAGCCTTCGGTCTCGGCGCGCACCGACAGCTTGTCGCCGTCGATCCGCACCCGCAGGGGAGTGCCGCGGTACCGCATGGAGAACGACACCCCGTCGAGGTGCGAGACCAGCTTGGGCCGGAAGACGAGCACGTCGCCGTACGCGCGGGCACCGACGTAGTAGCGCTGCAGCAGATCGAGGGTGCCGCCCATGACCCCCATGTGGATGCCTTCCTTGGTGGTGCCGCGCTGCAGGTCGCTGACATCGCTCTCGAGCGCGAGCTTGAACCGCAGCCACGACGATTGCGGGTCGAAGGTGGCGAGCACACCGGCGAACGTCACGTGACTGAGCGTCGACCCGTGCGAGGTGCGCTGGTCGTAGTAGTCGACGGTGCGGCGCACGAGGTCGCGATCGTAGGGATAACCGAGCTGTTCGAATACCTGGCGCAACTCGGCATCGTCGAACAGGAAGAACAACATCACCGTGTCGGCCTGCTTGGCGACCTTGTAGGCGTCCGGGTCGCGGCCCTCGGCACGCAGGATGCGGTCCATCCGACCGATGTTGCCGTACTTCGTGCGGTAGTGCTCCCAGTCGAGTTCCTCGAGATCCTCGTAGCCCTCGAACTGGCTGATCACCCCGTCGTGGTAGGGCACGAACATCTTCCGGCTCATCTCCGACCAGGTCCGCAGTTCCTCGTCGGTGACGCGCAACCGGGCCCGCAGGGCCGTCCGCCGGCTCTTCGACAGCACCTCGAAGACGTCCAGGGCGCGCGCGGAGATCCACGCGACCATCACGTTCGTGTACGCGTTGTTGCGCAGCCCGGCCTCGGTGGCCCCTGGATACCGTTCGTGGAACTCGTCCGGACCCATCACCCCGTGGATCTCGTAGCGGTCCCGCTCGGGGTTGTAGTGCGCAATCGACGCCCAGAACCGCGCGATCTCGAGCATCATCTCGGCTCCGTAGTCGGCCAGGAAGTCGACGTCGTCGGTGGCCTGGTAGTAGTGCCACACGTTGTAGAAGATCGCGGCGCTGACGTGGCGCTGGTTCCGGCTCAGGTCCGGATCCCATTGCCCCGACATCGGGTTGAGGTGGACCGTCTGGGTCTCCTCGGTGCCGTCGCTGCCGCTCTGCCAGGGGAACATCGCGCCGCGGTAACCGGCCTCGCTCGCCGCGGCCTGCGCCTCGCCCAACCGGCGGTAGCGGTAGAGGATCAGTCCCTTGGTGATCTCGGGGACCCGCATGTTCAGGAAGGGATAGACGAACAACTCGTCCCAGAACACGTGCCCGCGATAGGCCTCGCCGTTGAGTCCGCGTGCCGGCACGCCGGCGTCGAGGCGCGCGGTGTGCCGGGAACAGACCTGCAGCACATGCGAGACGTGCAGACGCAACAGCAACTGCGCGCGCGGCTCCCGCGGCAGCCGGATGTCGCAGATGTCCCACAACTCGTCCCACGCCGCGACGTGCTCGTCGTACGCCTCGGCGAAATCCGGATAGCGCAACACGTGCCGGCCCGCCGACGCGAGGGGCTCGGTGATCGCATCGTCGCGGGAGGTGAACATCGCCACCATCTTCTCGATGCGCACCGTCGAGCCTTCGGCGATGTCGAAGGAGAGGACCTGCTGGATGTAGTCCTCCATCTGGTACAGATCGCGGTCGACGAGCATCGCCCCGTCCGAGCCCTCCCGGAACACCCGGGTGCGGGCGGCCTGGGCGATGTAGGTGTCGGACTGACGGATCTGCACCTTCAGCGCGATCGTCTCGGGACCGTAGGTGCGCGGCGAGACCGGATCGAGGTGCCGCGCCTCGAGATCGCGGTAGCGGGCCACGGCGCGGTTGGAGACCCGGCCGTCGAGGGCGGTGACGATCTCGACCCGTCCCGACCAGTTCTCCGGGGTCAGCGACCATTCGAGCGCCCCCTGGTTCGGATGCTCCATGCTCACGAACCGTCTGCTGCGCAGCGACGTCTCGCGGCCGTGCCGATCCCGGAACCGCAGTTCGCGGACCACCGTGGCGGTGCGGATGTCGTAGACGTGCCGGTAGTCGAGGATCTCCACGTGCGCCAGGCGGATCGCCTCACCGCCGTCGATGCGCAATTTCAGCACGAGCCAGTTCGGGAGATTGACCAGATCCTCGTTCAGGACCGGGCTGCCGCCCATGATGGTGGTCTCGCGGTTGTAGCAGCGATGCGCGTAGGTCCCCGGATAGTGGACCTCGCCCATGTCCTCCCACTCGGCGGTGCCCCGCGAACAGAAGTAGCCGTTGCCCGTCGACGTCAGGGCCTCGCGCAGGGGTTCGTCGTCGGGGTCGAAACCGTCGTAGTCGAGGGTGAACTCCGGGTCGTACACGCGAACCTCCTGGCGGGTCGTAGGCGACACGAACTGTCCGGCAGCGCTGTCATCTCCCCAGAGTCGACAGGAAACGTTCGACGTCGTCGACCGACGCGAGGACGAACTCGGCGTCGGTGCGGCGCCCGGCCATCTCCGGGTCGTCGGGACTGCCGACCAGGATCCCGATGCCACGACCCCGCAACGCCCGGAAGGCATCCTCGTCGGTGATGTCGTCGCCGAGATAGAGCGGCACGACGTCGTCGGAGGCGAGACCGAGGACATCGATCAGGTGCAGGACCGCCTTGCCCTTGTTCCAGTCCACGGCCGGTTTGAGTTCGTAGACCATCTTTCCCGGCACCACAGCGAGCCGGTCGGCGTTCTCCTGCAGCAGGGTCTCGACGATCGCGCCCACCCGGTCGTGCACCTCGGGGGAGGCCTGCCGGTAGTGCACGGCAACCGACGCGCGCTTCGGTTCGATGCCGACGCCGTCGAGACCGTCCAGGCGGGTGCGCAAGGTCTCGGTGGTCTCGGCGATCAGATCGGTGAAGTCGGCGAGGACGTCGTGGGCGATCTGCCCGTCGGTGGGGCTCCAGATGTCGAAACCGTGGCTGCCGGCGACGACGAGATCGTCGACCCCCATGAGCTGTTGGACGACGTCGCGGTCGCGTCCGGTGACGATGCACACCGACACGCGGTCGGCGAGTTCACGGACGGTGCGGCGCATGGAATCCGACCACACCGCGTCCTCGGGGCGGGCGACGATCGGGGTGAGCACACCGTCGTAGTCGAGGAAGACCGCGGGCCGGCGACCGGCGAGACGGTCGGACAGGGCGGCGCCGTCGAGTGCCGACGGTAGGTCCTCCACGGTGCGCGGCGCGGTCATCTGATCGGTACTCCTGTCGTCGCGGCGACCCGTCATGGTTCGCACCGTACACAAAGATCGAAAGGCTCGGCCGAGGATCCGGGGAGGGGGATCGGCCGGATCCGGTGGTCAGCGGACCGGGCGCCGCCAATGTTCGTCCGCGGTGAGCCGGGAGCGGACGTGTTCGGCGGCATCGTCGTTGCGGAACGGGCCCGCCAGCAGGTCGGCGTAGACGTGCGAGGCGGCGGCATGGCGCAGTCCGCCGCGACGGTCCATCCGTTCGAAGACCACCGGTGACCAGGGGATCGCCACCACGACGTCGCCGCCGTGCTCGACCGGGCGCAGACCGAGACTGTCGGCGAAGTCGTCGGGGTCGTCGGCGTAGACCTCGAGCAGAGCCGGCGCCGCGTAGTCGGTGGCGCCGACCCCGGTGAGTGCGTAGGGAATGTCGATGCGCTCGGCCAGTCGCGCGCGGGTCGCGGTGACGCCCTCGGGGGCGGTGAACCGCCGGACCGCGCACACCTTCCGCTCGGCGGCCCAGGCCCGCAGCATCGGTTCCCAGCGCACCTCGACGATCGGGCCGCGCGGGACCCGGCGCACGAGCTCGCGTTCGACGAGCACCTCCACGACGCGGTAGGTCGCGCCGGTGGACGCGCCGGACAGCTTGATCAGTTCCGGGACGGAGATCTCCCCGACGTGATCGGCGAGCGCACGCACCACTCGGTCGGACGGTTCGCCGGTGAGCACTCCCGACGGGCGGCCCGGGCCGCGCCACGGGTCGGCGTCGGCGCCGCGGTCGCGTACCCACACCGCCGGGCGGTTCGCGACGAGCGAGAGGTTGCCGGTCGCGTCGGCGTAGGAGATGCCGTGCCGGTCGAGCTGGCGCCGCACCGGATCGGACAGATAGTGGGCGCACACGAAGCCGCGGTCGGAGTCGGACAGGTCGGCGGCGATGCGCGCGACGTCGCCGGAGAGTACGCCGCGGGAGGCGACCACGGAGAAGGACACGGTGTCGCCGTCGGGGGCGGTGACGAGCATCCGGGTGGGTGCCTCGGGGGAGCGAGGACGGTCGCTCGACAGCGACCAGCCGAGCGGCAGGCACGCCTCGAGTCGGGCGGTGGCGCGGCGGTAGATGTCGATGTACCGCTCGGGGCGGGGACCGACGGTGTTCTCAGGGACGGGAGCCGGTTGTGTCACATCCACCACCGTAGTCACTCTGTGCCTGACGGAAAAGAGAAATAAACGAAATCTCATAGGTCGGAACAACGCCCCTCCCGCACCGCAAACTATGACGGGGCATGCGCTAGTTTCGTGACCATGACCGACATCACCGGGCGCATCGCGTTCGTTCAGGCGACCTGGCACCGCAACATCGTCGACCAGGCACGCACAGGCTTCACCGACGAGATCACCCGCCTCGGCGTCTCGCAGGACGCGCTGGACTTCTTCGAGGTCCCCGGCGCCTTCGAGATCCCGCTGCACGCGAAGCGGCTGGCGAAGACCGGGCGCTACGACGCGATCGTGGCGGCGGGGCTGGTCGTCGACGGCGGCATCTACCGGCACGACTTCGTCGCCACCGCGGTGATCGACGGCCTCATGCGGGTCCAGCTCGACACCGATGTGCCGGTCTTCTCCGTCGTGCTCACCCCGCACAACTTCCACGAGCACGACGCGCACGTCGAGTACTTCACGCGGCACTTCGTCAAGAAGGGCGCCGAGGCGGCTCGTGCCGTCGACGCCACGGTGCGCTCGCTGCGCGCGCTGCCGACCGGAGACTGAGCCCCGACCGGCAGCGCGTGTCGGATCAGCGTGCGCTGCCGGAGGGATCCTTCGCCACCGAGTTCTCGCCGGCCACCACCGGGTTCGGAGCCTCGGTGCGCCGACGGTAGGCAGCCCGTGCGGTCTCGTCGGTGTTCAGTGCGAGCGACTGCAGACCGAACGCCGCGGAGATGCGGTGACGGGTCGCCTCCGGCACCGCCTTCAGCGCTCCGAGGATCGCTCCCGCCGTGCGCGGCACGTACCGCAGGCCGGGACGGGCTGTCGCGATCACCTGCACGATCGCGGCAGCGACCTCCTCGGGGCCGACCATCGCGAGCTTCTCGATGAGTGCGTTCGGCTTCATACCCGCGATCAGTTCGGTGCGCACGAAGCCCGGGGCGATCGTGGAGACCACGATGTTCGAGCCGGCGAGCTCCTGGCGCAGCACCGATCCGAGGCCGATCACCGCGTGCTTGGTCGCGGAGTACACCGCGAGGCCGGGGGCGCCTTCGATGCCCACGACGGAGCCGAGATTGACGATGTGCCCGTAGCCCTGGTCGGTGAAGCGCGCGGCGGCCAGCTTCGACCCCAGGATCACGCCGCGGACATTGACGTCGATCTGCCGGTCGGTGACCGCGTCGGTCTCCTCGAGGAACGCCCCGGTGGGCATGATGCCGGCGTTGTTGACGAGCACGTCGATCCCGCCGAACTCCATGTTGGCCAGGCTGAGGAACTCGTCGAAGGATCCCCGGTCGGTGACGTCGAGGGGCAGTCCGAGCACCGTGGTGCCGAAGCGCGCACCGATCCGGGCGGCGGTGTCCTGCACGAGATCCTTGTCGATGTCGCCGATGGCCACGCGCGCGCCGGCCGCGACGAGGGCTTCGGCCGTCGCCTGTCCGATGCCGCGTGCTCCGCCGGTGATGACAACCCTCTTGCCGTGCACGTTCGGGCTCATGTCGTGTCGTCCTTTCCTCGCTGGGCTTGTGGGAACGACGCTACGAACGGAGAGCTCCGTGATCCATGCCACTATCGGCAGGTTCTTGTGAATTTCGGCCACGCTGCCGAGGATGGAGCCTCGTGAACCCCTGGACCTCCCGCCGTGCGGCGACGAGCGCGGCCCTGATGGTGGCGTTCGGACGTGAGCGCGGGATCGACGCTGCCACGCTGCTCGCGGGTACCGGACTGGGGGAGGAGCAGATCACCGATCCGGGCGGGGAGATCACCGACGACCAGGAATTGGCCGTCATCGCGAATCTCGTGGCCGCGCTGGACGACCGGCCCGGGGAGGGGTTCGCCCTCGGCCTGCGGTACCAGGCGGCGGTGCACGGGATCTTCGGTTACGCCCTGATGAGCTGTGCGACGGTGCGCGACGGCATCGAGGTGGGTACCCGCTTCTTCGACCTCACCTTCGCCTTCTCGCGCGCCGCCCTGGAATATGCGGGCGACGAGGTCCGCTTCTGCCTCGACGACCGGCACGTGCCGGCACAGCTCCGGGGCTTCCTGCTGGAACGGGACGTCTCGGGGATCCTCGCCCACTGGAGTGCGCTGTGGGGGCAACGGTCGGAGGTGCGTCGCATCGAGGTGGCCGAATCGCTCGGTGAGCGGGTTGCGCCGGTGTTCCGCGACCGGGGTCTGCGGGTGGAGACGACGGCGTCGACGCATACGGTGGTGGTGGACGCGCGGGCGTTGGATAGGCCCATGCCGACCGCGAGCCCCGAGGCGGCCGCCGTGCTGCTGCGGGAGTGCGCGGATCTGCTGCAGCGCAGACAGAATCACGGCGAGCTCGGTGCCCGCGTGCGTGAGGTGTTGTTGCGCCGGGCCGCCGAGGGCCCCACCCAGGACCAGGTGGCGGCGGAGCTGGGGTCGAGCGTGCGTACCCTCCGGCGGCAGCTGGGGGAGGAGGGGACCTCGTACCGGGCGATCGTGGCCGAGACACTGGGGACGATGGCGGGGGAGCTGCTGGATGCGGGCCTGCCGGTGGAGAGGGTGGCGCACCGTCTGGGCTACGCCGACGCCTCGAGTTTCTCGGTGGCGTTCAAGCGGTGGACCGGCCGCACGCCGGGTGGGCGACGACGGGAGAGACGCTCGGTCTGATGTCACGACGCGACCGCTTCGAGAGCCTCTTGGAATTATTCTGAACAATACGGAAACCCTGGAAAAAACGAACTCATCCTCCTCCCAATGTGGTCACCACTCATCAAGGCATCAGCGATCGACAACATCCACCGCCAAGAAGGCCGGGGATCGGATCAGCCGCTCGATGGCTCCGGACGTCGAGTCATGGCCAGGGGAACGAGCACACCGAGCAGCGCAGCTGGCAGCAGGAACGCGAGAATCGGATCGGCGCCGTACACCGGTGTCAGCAGGAGAGGGGAGAAGGCCGCACCGCCGAAGCGGAAGGCCTGCACCACGGACACCGCGCCACCGCGGTTGCCGCCCGGCCCGCCGAGTACTGCGGCGTTGACCCCGACGAGGATGAACTGCGAAGCGATACCCGCCACGAACCACGCGACGCCGAGCACGACGAGCCACGGGACGGTACCGACGACCACGACCAGCGCTGCGCCGCTCACCGCACCGATGAGCACGATCGCCCGGGCACCGACGCGGTCGATGAGCATCCCGACCGGCCGGGAACTGAGGATGCCGGCGAGACCGAACACGGTGAGTACCACGCCGCGTTCGGACGGGGACAACCCGAAGTCGTCCTCGACCCGGAAGGCGAGGAGGAATCCGAGCCCACCGAGAGCACCCCAACCGAGCAACGCGACCAGCCCGATACGCAGGACACGCGGGGTCAGCGCGTCACGCAGACGGGCCCGGGTGGTACCGGACGGGTCGTCGCGCACCGATTCGGGTAGGCCGGCGAGCGCCAGGAGCAGCGCGGCGCCGGCGAGCACGACGAACGCCCATCGCCAGCTCACCTCGGCGGCGAGACCGCCGATCAGTGGGGCGACGGTCTGACCGGCGGCCTGCATCGCCCCGAACAATCCGAGCGCGCGGCCGAGCCTGTCCTTCGGCGTGATGACGGCCAGCGCCGCGAGCAGCAGTGGTGTGGTGAACGCATTGGCGGCGCCCTGCAGCATGCGGGTGCCGATGAGCACCGAGAAGGTCGGCGCCAGCGCCGCGGCGATCGAGACCGCCGCGTAGACGAGATAGGCGGTGCGCACGGTGCGGACGCGCCCCCACCTCGCACCGAGGGTGCCGGAGAACAGCATTGCGGCCGCGAACACACCGAGATAGGCGGTGACCGTCGTCGCGGCCGTGCCGGTGGACACACCGGTGTCGGCGCCGATCTCCGGCAGCATCGACACGACGACACTGCCGCCGAAGGGCCCGAGGAATCCTCCCGCGTACAGCGCCGTGCGCTGCAGCGGTTCGCGCAGATCCCTCACTTGTTGAAGCCGCCGGGGCCCCGTCGCCGCAGATAGCGTTCGAACTCGGCGGCGAGGGCGTCGCCGTCGATCTTGGCGATGACCTCGGAGATGTCCTCCTCGGCCTCGGCGTCGCCGCGCTCCTCGAGGGTGCGCACGTACTCGGCGATCTCCTCGTCGTCCTCGATCATGTCGGTGACGGTCTGTTCCCACTCCTCGGCGAGGAGGGGGAGTTCGCCGAGGGGTACCTCGAGGTCGAGGACGTCCTCGACCCGGCGCAGCAGCGCGACGGTGGCCTTGGGGTTCGGTGGGTTCGACACGTAGTGGGGGATCGCCGCCCAGAACGACACCGCGGGGATGCCCGCGCGCACGAAGGCGTCCTGCAGCACACCGGTGATGCCGGTGGGTCCTTCGTAGCGGGAGGTCTGCAGCTTGAACCGTTCGGCAGCCTCGGAGCTGTAGGCGGTGCCGGTCACCGGGACCGGGCGGGTGTGCGGGGTGTCGGCGAGCAGCGCGCCGAGGAGGACGACGGTGTGGACCTCGAACTCGTCGACGAGTTCGATGATGGCGTCGCAGAAGCTGCGCCAGCGCATGCTCGGCTCGATGCCGTGCAGCAGGACGACGTCGCGGTCGCTACCGGGCGGGGAGCACAGCGACAGTCTGGTGGTGGGCCAGTCGATCTCGCGGGTGACGCCGTCCACGAGTCGGACCTGTGGCCGGTTGACCTGGTAGTCGTAGTACTCCTCGGAGTCCAGCTCGGCGAAGGGCTCGGCGTCCCAGATCAGCTCGAGGTGCTCGACGGCGCCGCTGGCGGCGTCGCCGGCGTCGTTCCACCCCTCGAAGGCGGCGACGAGCACCGGATCTCGCAGGACGGGGACGTCCTGGTCCGGGGTCTCGGGATACTCGGGTGTACTCACTCGTCCAGCCTACGACCCGGGCCGATCCGGGCGCCCACTAGTCTGAAGGGCATGTCCACCCCACTTCATTCTGTCCTGCTCGATGCGCTGACCCAGCGCGTTGTCATCGGAGACGGGGCGATGGGCACCATGTTGCAGGCCGCGGATCTGTCGCTCGACGACTTCCGCGGTTTGGAGGGGTGCAACGAGATCCTCAACGAATCTCGTCCCGATGTGATCCGGGGGATCCACCGGGCGTACTTCGAGGCCGGCGCCGACGTCGTCTCGACGAACACCTTCGGCTGCAACCTGCCCAACCTCGCCGACTACGACATCGCCGACCGCATCCGTGAGCTGTCCGAGCTCGGTACCCGCCTCGCCCGCGAGGTCGCCGACGAGATGGGTCCCGGCGCCGACGGCATGGCCCGCATGGTGATCGGGTCGATGGGTCCGGGCACGAAACTGCCCACCCTCGGGCACGCGCCGTTCGCTGCGCTGCGCGACGCCTACGGTGAGGCGGCGCTGGGCATGCTCGACGGGGGCGCCGACGCGATCCTCGTGGAGACCTGCCAGGACCTGCTACAGGCGAAGGCCGCGATCATCGGCAGCAAGCGGGCGATGGAGCAGGCCGGTCGCCGGATCCCGATCGTCACCCACGTGACGGTGGAGACCACCGGCACGATGCTGCTCGGCTCCGAGATCGGTGCCGCGCTGACCGCCCTCGAACCGCTCGGCATCGACCTGATCGGGTTGAACTGCGCGACCGGTCCGGCGGAGATGAGCGAGCACCTGCGGTACCTGTCGCAGCACGCCACGATCCCGGTGTCGGTGATGCCGAACGCCGGTCTGCCGGTGCTGGGCGCGAACGGCGCCGAGTACCCGCTGCAGCCGGAGGAACTCGCCGAGGCGCTGGCCGGCTTCGTCTCCGACTATGGACTGACTTTCGTCGGTGGCTGCTGCGGCACCACCCCCGAGCACATCCGGCAGGTCGCCGAGGCGGTGCGCGGGCTGCAGCCGGCGCCGCGCGCCGCGCATCCGGAGCCGGGTGTGTCGTCGCTGTACACCGCGGTGCCGTTCGAGCAGGACGCGTCGATCCTGATGATCGGTGAGCGCACCAACACGAACGGGTCCAAGGCGTTCCGCGAGGCGATGCTGGCCGCGGACTGGCAGAAGTGCCTGGACATCGCGAAGGATCAGATCCGCGACGGCGCACACATGCTGGACCTGAACGTCGACTATGTCGGGCGTGACGGGGCGGCGGACATGGCGGAGTTGGCATCGCGGTTCGCGACATCGTCGACGCTGCCGATCATGATCGACTCGACGGAGCCGGATGTGATCAAGGCCGGCCTCGAGCATCTCGGTGGCCGTTGCGCGGTGAACTCGGTGAACTACGAGGACGGTGACGGCCCGGGTTCGCGGTTCGAGCGGATCATGGAGCACGTCGTCGAGCACGGCGCGGCGGTGGTCGCGCTGACCATCGACGAGGAGGGCCAGGCCCGCACCGCCGAGCACAAGGTGCGCATCGCCGAGCGGCTGATCACCGATCTGACCGGCAAGTGGGGGCTGTCGCCGCAGGACATCATCGTCGATGCGTTGACCTTCCCGATCTCCACGGGCCAGGAGGAGGTGCGGCGCGATGCGATCGAGACGATCGAGGCGATCCGCCGCATCCACGAGGCGCACCCGGAGGTGCACTTCACCCTCGGTATCTCGAATGTGTCGTTCGGTCTGAATCCGGCGGCGCGGCAGGTACTGAACTCGGTGTTCCTGCACGAGTGCACCGAGGCGGGGCTGGACACGGCGATCGTGCACGCGTCGAAGATCCTGCCGATGGCGCGGATCCCGGAGGAGCAGCGGCAGGTCGCGCTGGATCTGGTGTACGACCGGCGCCGCGAGGGGTACGACCCGCTGCAGAAGCTGATGGAGCTGTTCGAGGGTGTGTCGGCGGCGTCGGCACGCGAGTCGCGCGCGCAGGAACTGGCCGCGTTGCCGCTGTTCGAGCGGCTCGAGCGGCGCATCGTCGACGGGGAGCGCAACGGTCTCGAGGACGATCTGACCGAGGCGATGAAGACCACGCCGCCGCTGGCGATCATCAACGACACGCTGCTGTCGGGCATGAAGACGGTCGGTGAGCTGTTCGGGTCGGGACAGATGCAGTTGCCGTTCGTGCTGCAGTCCGCCGAGGTGATGAAGACCGCGGTGGCGTTCCTGGAGCCGCACATGGAGTCGACCGGCGACGAGGGCAAGGGCCGGATCGTGCTGGCGACGGTCAAGGGCGATGTGCACGACATCGGCAAGAATCTCGTGGACATCATCCTGTCGAACAACGGCTACGAGGTGGTCAACCTCGGTATCAAGCAGCCGATCGCGACGATCCTCGACGCGGCGGTGGACAAGCGCGCCGATGTGATCGGCATGTCGGGTCTGCTGGTGAAGTCGACCGTGGTGATGAAGGAGAACCTCGAGGAGCTCAACGCTCGCGGGGTCGCCGAGCAGTTCCCGGTGTTGCTCGGTGGTGCGGCGCTGACCCGCAGCTACGTCGAGAACGATCTGGCGGAGGTCTACGAGGGCAAGGTCTCCTACGCACGCGATGCGTTCGAGGGTCTGTCGTTGATGGACCGGGTCATGGCGGAGAAGCGTGGTGAGGGTCCGGCGCCGGACAGCCCGGAGGCGATCGAGGCTGCCCGCAAGGCCGCCGAGCGCAAGGAGCGGCACGAGCGCAGCAAGCGGATCGCGGAGAAGCGCAAGGCCGCGGAGACGCCGGTGGAGATCCCCGAGCGCAGTGATGTCGCGAAGGATCTGCCGGTGCCGACGCCGCCGTTCTGGGGCACCCGGGTGATCAAGGGCATCCCGCTGGCCGACTATGCGGCGCTGATCGACGAGCGTGCGCTGTTCCTGGGGCAGTGGGGGTTGCGTGGGCAGCGCGGCGGCGACGGCCCGACCTACGAGGAACTCGTGGAGACCGAGGGCCGGCCACGGTTGCGGTACTGGCTGGACCGGTTGGCTACCGAGGGCATCCTGCAGCACGCGGCGGTGGTGTACGGCTACTTCCCGGCGGTGTCCGAGGGTGACGACGTGGTGGTGCTGACCGAGCCGCGTCCGGATGCGCCCGAGCGCTACCGGTTCACCTTCCCGCGGCAGCAGCGTTCGCGGTTCCTGTGCATCGCCGATTTCGTGCGGTCGCGGGAGGATGCGATCGCGTCGGGTCAGGTGGATGTGTGGCCGTTCCAGCTGGTGACGATGGGGCAGCCGATCGCGGACTTCGCGAACGAGCTGTTCGCGTCGAATTCGTACCGCGACTATCTCGAAGTGCACGGCATCGGTGTGCAGCTGACCGAGGCGCTGGCCGAGTACTGGCATCGGCGGGTGCGGCAGGAGCTGGCGTTCGCCGAGGGCGGCACGGCGGCGGACGAGGATCCGGAGGAGGTCGCGGAGTACTTCAAGCTCGCCTATCGCGGCGCCCGGTTCGCGTTCGGTTACGGCGCGTGCCCGAATCTCGAGGACCGCATCAAGCTGGTCGAGTTGCTCGAACCCGAGCGGATCGGGGTGGAGTTGTCCGAGGAGTTGCAGTTGCATCCCGAGCAGTCCACCGATGCGTTCGTGCTGCACCACCCGGAGGCGAAGTACTTCAATGTCTGATCGGGTGGAGGCGCCGCTCGCGGTGCAGACCGGTGCGCTGCGGGCGGTGCTGTGGGACATGGACGGCACCCTGCTCGAATCGGAACGCTTGTGGGACATCGGGATGCACGAGTTGTCGTTGCATCTCGGTGGGCCGATGAGCGACGAGACCCGCATCTCCACGATCGGTGGGCCGATGGATCTGGCGGTGCTGCGTACCTTCGCCGGGCTGGGTCTGGAACCGACCCCGGACGAGGCGGCGGCTGCGGCGGCGTGGTTGACCGGCTACATGGGCCGGTTGTTCGCCGACGGACTCACGTGGCGGCCCGGCGCGCAGGCTGCGCTGCGCACCGTCCGTGAGGCCGGGTTGGGGTCGGTGCTGGTGACCAATACCGAGCGGGCGTTGTGCGAGGTGGCCCTCGAGACCTTGGGCCGCGAGCATTTCGATCATTCGGTGTGCGGCGACGAGGTGCCGGCCGGCAAGCCGGATCCGGCGCCCTACCGTCGGGCGGCGGAGTTGCTCGGGCTGGATCCGGCGCAGTGCCTGGCGGTGGAGGATTCCCCGACCGGGGCGGCCGCGGCGGATGCGGCCGGGTGCACGGTGCTGGTGGTGCCGTCGCTGGTGGAGGTGCCCGGCTCGGAGCGGCGGGTGTTCCGGTCCACCCTCGAGGGGTTGAGCGCCGAGGATCTGCACGAGCTGCACGGGGCGGGGGTGTCCTGAGGTGGCGGTCCCGAAGATCGTGTTGTTCTACAAGTTCGTCCCGCTGCCCGACCCGGAGGCGATCCGGTTGTGGCAGCACACCCTCGCGTCGTCGCTGGGGTTGACCGGGCGGATCCTGATCTCGGAGCACGGCATCAACGGCACCGTCGGCGGCGACATCGCCGATGTGAAGAAGTACGTGCGCGGGTTGCGCAGTTATGCGGCGTTCAAGGACACCGACATCAAGTGGTCCGACGGTACCGGTGACGACTTCCCGCGGTTGTCGGTGAAGGTGCGCCCGGAGATCGTGACCTTCGGGGTGCCCGACGAGGTGAAGGTCGACGAGCACGGCATCGTCGACGGCGGCACCCATCTGTCGCCGCACGGCGTGCACGAGCTGGTCGCCGAGCGCGGCGACGAGGTGGTGTTCTTCGACGGCCGCAACCGGTTCGAGGCGCAGATCGGCCGGTTCCGGGACGCGATCGTGCCGGATGTCGCCACGACCCGCGATTTCGTCGCCGAGCTCGACAGCGGACGCTACGACCATCTCAAGGGCCGTCCGGTGGTCACCTACTGCACCGGTGGGGTGCGCTGTGAGGTGCTGTCGGCGCTGATGCGCAACCGCGGGTTCGAGGAGGTCTACCAGCTCGACGGTGGCATCGTCCGCTACGGCGAGACCTTCGGCGACGAGGGTCTGTGGGAGGGGTCGCTGTACGTCTTCGACGGGCGGATGAACGTCGAGTTCAGCGACGCCGCGACGGTGATCGGCCGCTGCACCCTGTGCGGGTCTCACACCTCGCGGTATCGGAACCATCCGGACATCCACGGCCGGGAGCTGACTCTGGTGTGTGAGGGCTGCGTCCCGGACCCCGTGGAGGCGTAGACCGGTGCGTGCTGCACCGCTGCCGGTGCGCGACGGGCTCGGTCCCGATCGGGTCCGGATGCCCGCCGACGTCGACGCGGCCACGATCGTCGAGTTCCTGCAGGCCGGCCATCCCGAGGAGGACTGGGCGGCGCACATGGCCGCGGGCGAGCTGGTCGACGAGCACGGCCGCCGCATCGACGCGCGCACGCCGTATCAGCCGACGCGGTTCGTGTACTTCTACCGCGATCCGGCGCCGGAGGTGCCGGTGCCGTTCCCGGTGCACGTGCTGCACCGGGAGGACGGTCTCGTCGTCGTCGACAAGCCGCATTTCCTGGCGACGATCCCGCGCGGCGCGCACATCCGCGAGTCGGTGGTGGTGCGGTTGCGGCGCGAGCTGGAGTTACCGCATCTGGTGCCGGTGCACCGGCTCGACCGGATGACCGCCGGGGTGCTGCTGTGCACGTCGGATCCGGCGTGGCGGCGGCCCTATCAGGAGCTGTTCGAACGGCAGCGGGTGCGCAAGGTGTATGAGGCCGTCGCCGGCTACCGCCCGGACTTGTCGTTCCCGCAGGTGGTGCGCACCCGGATCGTCAAGCGGCACGGGGAGCTGACGGCCGAGCAGTTCGCCGACGAGCCGAATTCGGAGACGCGCATCGAGTTGGTCGAGCGGCGGGGGGAGCTGGCCCGCTACCGGTTGTTCCCGCGTACCGGTCGTACCCATCAGTTGCGGCTGCATCTGGCGTGGTTGGGGGTGCCGATCGTGGGGGACAACTTCTATCCGCGGTTCCGGCGGCGCTGCGCGGACGATTTCACCGATCCGTTGCGGTTGCTGGCGCGGTCGCTGGAGTTCACCGATCCGATCAGTGGGGTGGCGCAGCGGTTCGTCAGCGGGCGCGAACTCGAGTTCTGAGCGGGTGTCGGTGCCTTCTGGGCGTGTGTCGGTGTCCTGGCTGCGGGGCCGGTGGCGCGGCATGAAACAATCGACTCCTGTGAAGACCTTCGATTCCCTGTTCGCCGAGCTGTCCGAACGCGCCGCGACCCGCCCCGAGGGCTCCGGCACCGTCGCCGCCCTGGACGCCGGCGTGCATTTCCAGGGCAAGAAGGTACTCGAAGAGGCCGGTGAGGTGTGGATCGCCGCCGAGTACCAGTCCGACGAGGAACTGTCCGAGGAGATTTCGCAGCTGCTGTACTGGGTGCAAGTGCTGATGGTGGGGCGGGGTCTGAAGCTCGAGGACGTCTACAAGCATCTGTGACGGCCGGTGGCCCGCTCGCCGGTGCCGCCGTCCGTGCCCTGTAGATCCCGATCCTCGCTTCTGCTCGTCGTTCGAAAGGACCCAATTCCGTCATGCTGCGCGTCGCAGTCCCCAACAAAGGTTCGCTGTCCGAGTCCGCCGCCGAGATCCTGCAGGAGGCCGGCTACCGTCGGCGCACCGACTCGCGGGATCTGACGGTCATCGACCCGGTCAACGAGGTCGAGTTCTTCTTCCTGCGGCCGAAGGACATCGCGATCTACGTCGGGTCCGGCGAGCTGGATCTGGGGATCACCGGCCGCGACCTGGCGATGGATTCGGGGGCTCCGGTCACCGAGCGGTTGTCGCTGGGCTTCGGGTCGTCGCGCTTCCGGTACGCCGCGCCGAAGGGCCGCGACTGGTCGGTCGAGGATCTGCGGGGCCTGCGCATCGCCACCTCGTACGCGAATCTGGTGCGTCGTGATCTCGCCGCCCGCGGCATCGAGGCCGAGGTGATCCGGCTCGACGGTGCGGTGGAGATCTCCATCCAGCTCGGCGTCGCCGACGCGATCGCCGATGTGGTCGGCTCGGGCCGGACGTTGCGGCAGCACGATCTCGTCGCCTTCGGGGAGTCGCTGTGCGATTCGGAGGGTGTGCTGATCGAGCGGGAGGGTTCGGATCACTCGGATCGGGCCCGGAACCAGCTGATCGCCCGTCTCGAGGGTGTGGTCTTCGCGCAGCAGTACGTGATGATCGATTACGACTGCCCGAAGCACCTGCTCGAGCAGGCCGTCGAGGTCACGCCCGGTCTCGAGTCGCCGACGATCTCGCCGCTGGCGAACGAGAACTCGGTGGCGGTGCGGGCGATGGTGCCGCGCAAGGGCCACAACGCGGTGATGGACCGGCTCGCCGAGATCGGTGCCCGCGCGATCCTCGCGTCGAACATCCGCTCGTGCCGGGCGATGCGCGCCCCCGAATAGACGCGCACCTTCCCGTCGTCTTCCGGTGCGGCCCCGCTGATCAGCGGGGCCGCACCTGTACGTTCTGGGCGATGCGGCCGAGCGCGCCGGTCTCGTCGTAGAGCAGACCGGCGGTCATTCCGATCCCGTCGGGTCCGACGGACATCTCGGCGGCGATCCCCACCCAGTCCTGTTCACCGAACTCGGGGGCGCGGAACAGGTGCACGGTCAGTTCGGTGTTGAGGAAGGTGTACTCGCGGGCGTCGAGTTTGGATCCGACACCGTTCGCGACGTCGGCGACGCTCATCAACCGGTCGAGGCCGCTGGGGGTTTCGCCTTCGACGAGGGCGATCTCGCTGCGCACCCACGCCGACGACAGGCCGGGCACGCCGAAGGGGACGATGATGCGCCAGTCGACGGTGTCGATGTAGCCGCCCTTCCAGGAGGCGTGCGGGGCGGCGGCTTCGAAGTTGCCGGGGGCGGGCATCGGGGTTTCGGAGGTGCGCGCGACCTGCGGCAGGTCGATGGTTTCGAGGCGCCAGCCGGTGCCGCGCGCGACCGCGCGGTGGGTGCCGTCGGGGGCGGTGGCCCACAGTTCGGCGACGACGAGTTCGATGCGGCGGCCGGGTCGTTCGATGTGGGTGCGCACCTCGAGGTCGGTGAGCGGGACGGGGCCGAGCAGTTCGACGGTCAGTCGGCTCAGGCGGGTGTCGGGGCGGGGCCGGTGCCGTTCGATGGCGCGGGCGAGCAGCGCCGAGGGCGGGGCGCCGTGCTGCAGGTGCGGTCCCCAGGTGCTGACGGTGCGGTCGGTGGGGCGGAACACCGCGATCTCGACGTCCTCGACCGGACCGGTGGGGGTGGCCGGCTGGGGGACCGGCACGTAGTAGGCGGCGTCGCTCACTCGGGATTCTCCTGCTGCTCGATGCGGTGGGGCGCACCCGACGTCGACTGGATCGACGGTGTCGATCGGGTCGACTGGATCGACTGCGTCGCAACGCCGTCGAGGGGATACGGCGGTGGGGTACCGCCGAACGCCGGGCACAGTGCCCGATGATCGCACCACCGGCAGCCGGGGCCGGGACGGGGGCGGAAGTCGCCGCTGCTGCGCAACTGCCGGATCGTCGCCCACATCGCCCGCACGATCCGTGCGAAGCGATCCAGCTCGTCGGGATCGGGCCGGTAGTGCAGCACCTGACCGTCGCCGAGATACAGCAGCCGCAGCGAGGCCGGGACGATGCCGCGCTGCCGCCACAGGATCAGCGCGTAGAACTTCAGCTGGAACAGCGCCGCCCGCTCCCCGCGCAGGGACGGGGCGCGACCGGTCTTGTAGTCGACGACGTGCACCGCACCGGCGGCGTCGACGTCGAGACGGTCGATGATGCCGCGCAGCGGGACGTCGCCGTCGAGGGTGGTCTCCACCCGCAGCTCGCAGCCGTCTGCGGTGACGGCGGTGGGGTCCTCGACGGTGAAGTAGGTGCCCAGCAGCGCCGCGGCCTCGGCGAGGAACGCTGCGTCGTCGGTGTCGACGCCGAGATCGGGGGTGGCGGCGAGGACCCGGGCCAGGGCGTCGGGCAGCAGGGCCTGCGCGGCGGTGGGGGTGCGGGCCGGTCCGTCGAGGGCGAACAGCGCTTCGAGAGCGGCGTGGACGACGGTGCCGCGCGCCTGGGCGCGGGTCGGGGGTGCGGTGAGCCGGTCGACGGCCTTGAAGCGGTAGAGCAGCGGGCAGCGGGTGAAGTCGGCGGCGCGGGAGGGGGACAGGGCGACCGGCCGCACCGTGTCGGTGGGGGGTGTGGGCGCAGCTGTGGTCACACCTGGCAGGCTAGGACGCGGGTCCGACACGGTGCCGGACCCGCGTGCCCGATCCCGGGTGCGGGGCTGGAACGAAGGTGGACACGGCGATGGCAGTAGGCGGACTCGGGCGCAGCGGACCCTTCCAGGTGGGGGACCGGGTGCAGTTGACCGACGCCAAGGGCCGCAAGTACACCGTGGTGCTCGAACCGGGCAAGGAGTTCCACACCCACCGCGGCGGGATCCTGCACGACGATCTGATCGGCACCGATGAGGGTGTGGTGGTCACCTCCACCAACGGCACCCCCTATCTGGCGTTGCGTCCGCTGCTCGTCGACTACGTGATGTCGATGCCGCGCGGTGCGCAGGTGATCTACCCGAAGGACGCCGCGCAGATCGTGCAGGAGGGTGACGTCTTCCCCGGCGCGACGGTGCTCGAGGCCGGCGCCGGCTCCGGTGCCCTGACGTGCTCGCTGCTGCGCGCCGTCGGGGAGAACGGCCGGGTGATCTCCTACGAGGTGCGCGAGGACCATCTCGAGTACGCCGAGCGCAATGTCGACACCTTCTTCGGGGAGCGCCCGGCGAACTGGACGACGGTGCTCGGGGATCTGGCGGACTACGACGTCGAGAAGTACGGCCGTGTGGACCGGGTGGTGCTGGACATGCTCGCGCCCTGGGATGTGCTCGAGACGGTGAAGAAGGCGCTGGTGCCCGGCGGGGTGCTCATCGTCTACGTGGCGACGACGACGCAGCTGTCGCGGGTGGTCGAGGCGATGCGGGAGCAGACCTGCTGGACCGAGCCGCGGTCGTGGGAGTCGATGGTGCGCGGGTGGCACGTGGTGGGTCTGGCGGTGCGCCCGGAGCATCGGATGCAGGGGCACACGGCGTTCCTGGTCAGTGCCCGGCGGCTGCAGGACGGGGTGGAGACCCCGAAGCCGCAGCGTCGGCCCAGCAAGGGCTGAGCCGACGCCGGTCTCCGCGAACCGGTGGAGGTCATTCGCAGCCGAGCGATCCCATGGTCAGGATCGAGCAGGCGCTCTCGTCGGCGATGACCCAGGTGCCGTCGATCTGTTCGAAGGTCAGCGGCATCGGGGCGCCGCCGTGCGGGCCGGCGACCTCGGTCGTGGCGGTGACGGTGTCGGCGTCGACGGTGGTGATCTCGCCGACGGTACCGGTGAGGGGGTAGCCGGCGAGCACGCCGGTGAACCGGTCGAGCACGGCGGTGCGCTCGGTGCCGTTCTCCACGACGGCGGCGCGGTCCTCGGTGGTGGCGGCCGGGTCGAAGAACACGTCGATCTGTTCCTGCAGCTGCTCGACGGTGACCGCGGCGGTGACGGGGGTGCTGGTGGTGGTCGTCGCGCTGGTCGTGGCAGCGGTGTCGTCGCCGGCGTCGTCGGAGCTGCAGCCGGTCACGGCGGTGAGGGCGGCGAGCGCGGTGGCGGCGCAGAGTGTGCGAACTGGACGTGGGGTCACGGAGGAGTACCTTTCGAGAGAAACGGTCGACGCATGATATTAGGGGAGCCTAACAGCGTGTCGGGGGCGTGGCGCCATGGCGCGTCCCACACGCGACACATGTTCGGAACACGACTGTTTCGTGTCCTCCCCCATGTGGGGCGATGTCCCGGTAGCGTGGAATGACCGACAGTGGAGGGAGTCGCTATGAGCTCGTCAGAGAAGCCGGATGCGGTTGCGGCGGCACGCGAAATCGAAGAGTTGCGCGCAGAGGTGGCGACCTTGCGTCGTCGGCTCGGCGAACCGTCCGATCAGGTACGCGACCTCGAAGCCCGGCTCGAGTCCCTCACGGTCCGCAACGGCAAACTGCTCGAGACCCTCAAGGATGCGCGCCAGCAGTTGATCACGCTGCGCGAGGAGGTCGATCGGCTGGCCCAGCCGCCGAGCGGCTACGGGGTGCTGCTCGAGACGTTCGACGATCAGACCGTCGACGTGTTCACCTCGGGCCGCAAGATGCGGGTCGCGGTGTCCCCGAATCTCGAACTCGACACCTTCCGGCCAGGTCAGACGGTGCGTCTGAACGAGGCGTTGACCGTCGTGGAGGTCGGTGGTTTCGAACGCGTCGGCGAGATCACCACCCTGCGGGAGGTGCTCGACGACGGCACCCGCGCGCTGGTGGTCGGGCACGCCGACGAGGAGCGCATCGTGTGGCTGGCGGCCCCGCTCGCCGCGGCCGCCGCCGACAACCGGACCGATGTGCTCGTCGACGACGAGAACTCGTTCACGCTGCGCCCGGGCGATTCGCTGCTGGTCGACAGCAAGGCCGGTTACGCCTTCGAACGGATCCCCAAGGCCGAGGTCGAGGATCTCGTGCTCGAGGAGGTCCCGGACGTCGACTACAGCGACATCGGTGGCCTGGGCCGGCAGATCGAGCAGATCCGCGACGCGGTGGAGCTGCCGTTCCTGCACAAGGATCTGTTCCGCGAGTATTCGCTGCGCCCGCCGAAGGGTGTGCTGCTGTACGGCCCGCCCGGTTGCGGTAAGACCCTGATCGCGAAGGCGGTCGCGAATTCGCTGGCGAAGAAGATCGCCGAGGCCCGCGGTGATGATTCGAAGGAAGCGAAGTCGTTCTTCCTCAACATCAAGGGCCCGGAGCTGCTGAACAAGTTCGTCGGCGAGACCGAACGGCACATCCGGTTGATCTTCCAGCGGGCCCGGGAGAAGGCGTCCGAGGGCACCCCGGTGATCGTGTTCTTCGACGAGATGGACTCGATCTTCCGCACCCGCGGCTCCGGTGTGTCCTCCGATGTGGAGACCACGGTGGTGCCGCAGCTGCTCGCCGAGATCGACGGTGTCGAAGGACTCGAGAACGTCATCGTCATCGGCGCCTCGAACCGTGAGGACATGATCGACCCGGCGATCCTGCGGCCCGGCCGCCTCGACGTGAAGATCAAGATCGAGCGTCCGGACGCGGAGGCCGCGCAGGACATCTTCTCGAAGTACCTGACCGAGAGTCTGCCGGTGCACGCCGACGATCTCGCCGAGTTCGGCGGCGATCGGGCCGCGTGCGTGCGGGCGATGATCGAGCGGGTCGTCGAGCGGATGTACGCCGAATCCGAGGACAACCGGTTCCTCGAGGTCACCTACGCCAACGGCGACAAGGAGGTCCTGTACTTCAAGGACTTCAACTCCGGCGCGATGATCCAGAACATCGTCGACCGGGCGAAGAAGTACGCGATCAAGTCGGTGCTCGAGACCGGGGCGCCCGGTCTGCGGGTGCAGCACCTGCTCGATTCGATCGTCGACGAGTTCGCCGAGAACGAGGATCTGCCCAACACCACGAATCCGGACGACTGGGCCCGGATCTCGGGGAAGAAGGGCGAGCGGATCGTGTACATCCGCACCCTGGTCACCGGCAAGAACGCCAGCGCGAGCCGCGCGATCGACACCGAGTCGAACACCGGCCAGTACCTGTAGGAATCGACCCTCGACGGCCGGGCCTTCCCTGCTCCGGAAGGTCCGGCCGTCGCGGCCTGTCGGGGAGGACCGTCCATGCCGTTGCCGCGCACCATGGCCCGGTTCAACAAGATCGTCACCAACCGGGTCGCCACCCCCTTCGCGCAGCTGCTGCCGGGCCTCGCGGTGGTCGAACATCGCGGGCGCCGCTCGGGCCGGGTGTTCCGCACCCCGGTGCTGTTGTTCACCGCCGGCGACGATCTGCGGATCGCGTTGACCTACGGCGCCGACACCGACTGGGTGCGCAATGTGTGCGCCGCCGGTGAGGCGGTGGTGCACACCCGGGGCCGGGCGATCCCGGTGCGCGACCCGCGGCTCGGGACCGACCGGCAGGCGAGCTGGGCGCCGCTGCCGGTGCGGGTGGCGCTGCAGACGATCGGGGCGTACGGCTATCTGGACTGCACCCCGCAGCCGCACCGTTGACCGGTCGCGGGGCTGTTCACGACCGTGAGCGTCCGGATCGCCTAGGCTCGACGGCATGCAGCGGATCATCGGTATCGAGGTCGAGTACGGGATCTCCTCACCCAACGAGCCATCGGCGAACCCGATCCTGACCTCCACGCAGGCGGTGCTGGCCTACGCGGCCGCCGAGGGGGTGCCGCGTGCCCGGCGCACCCGCTGGGACTACGAGGTCGAATCGCCCCTGCGCGACGCGCGGGGCTTCGATCTGGGCCGGTTCAACGGCCCGGCCCCGGTCATCGACGCCGACGAGGTCGGTGCCGCGAACATGATCCTCACCAACGGGGCGCGCCTGTACGTCGACCACGCCCACCCCGAATACTCCGCCCCGGAGGTCGCCGACCCCCTCGACGCGGTGATCTGGGACAAGGCCGGGGAGCGGGTGATGGAGGCCGCCGCCCGGCACGCCTCGAGTGTGCCCGGCGCACCGCGACTGCAGCTGTACAAGAACAACGTCGACGGCAAGGGCGCCTCCTACGGCACCCACGAGAACTACCTGATGGACCGCGAGACCCCGTTCTCCGCGGTGGTCGCGGGCCTGACCCCGTTCTTCGTCTCCCGGCAGGTCATCACCGGCTCCGGGCGGGTGGGGATCGGCCAGTCCGGTGACGAGCCCGGTTTCCAGTTGTCGCAGCGCGCCGACTACATCGAGGTCGAGGTCGGTCTCGAGACCACCCTCAAGCGCGGCATCATCAACACCCGCGACGAGCCGCACGCCGACGCCGACAAGTACCGGCGGCTGCACGTGATCATCGGCGACGCGAATCTGGCGGAGATGTCCACCTACCTCAAGGTCGGCACCACCGCGCTCGTGCTCGACCTGATCGAGGCCGGCATCGACCTGTCGGATCTGCAGCTCGCCCGCCCGGTCACCGCGGTGCACCACATCAGCCACGACCCGTCGCTGCGCAAGACCGTCGCGCTCGCCGACGGCCGCGAGCTGACGGGCCTGGCATTGCAGCGGATCTACCACGAACGGGTCGCGAAGTTCCACGACGGCACCGAGGACAAGCGGATCCTCGACATCCTCGACAAGTGGGCGATGGTGCTCGACCTGCTCGAACGCGACCCGATGGAATGCGCCGACCTGCTGGACTGGCCCGCGAAGCTGCGGCTGCTCGAGGGTTTCCGCAACCGTGAGGGGCTCTCGTGGTCGGCGCCGCGCCTGCACATGGTCGACCTGCAGTACTCGGATGTGCGCCTGGACAAGGGCCTGTACAACCGGCTCGTCGCCCGCGGATCGATGCAGCGGCTGGTGTCCGAGCAGCAGGTGCTCGACGCGGTGCACACCCCGCCGTCGGACACCCGCGCCTACTTCCGCGGCGAGTGCCTGCGCCGCTTCGGTGCCGATATCGCGGCGGCGAGCTGGGATTCGGTGATCTTCGATCTCGGTCGCGAGTCGCTGGTGCGCATCCCGACGCTCGAGCCGCTGCGCGGCAGCCGCGCGCATGTCGGGGAGCTGCTCGAGACGGCGCAGTCGGCGGCGGAACTGGTCGATCAGCTCACCCACTGACCGCCCGCCCGGCAGGGGGCGGTCGCCGGAACACAGGTCGCGAGTACGCGTGTCGCCACCGGTGGACCGGTTCGCTGGGTAGGGTAGGAGTTCGAAGCAGCGGTGACCACACCGATCGTCGACCGGTGACGGTTCCGCGCCGAGTACAGGAGGAGGTCGGCGGCTATGGCACAGGAGCAGACCACACGCGGTGGCGGCGGAGACGACGACGAGGTCGTCGGTGACGGCGGTGCCGGTCAGGAGCGTCGCGAGAAGCTCGCCTCGGAGACCGACGATCTTCTCGACGAGATCGACGACGTGCTCGAGGAGAACGCGGAGGACTTCGTGCGGGCATATGTGCAGAAAGGTGGCCAGTGACAGCCGAACGGTCCTCTCTTCCCTACCGCGAGGTGCAGCCGAAGCTGCACCTCGCGTCGCCCTTGTCGTCGTTCTCCGACCACCTGCGGATGCACGCCCCGGAGATGTTGCCGGAGAACCGGTTCCGGTTCGAACGAGGTGACCACGTGGACCTCGCCCCGCACGGCACCACCATCGTGGCGCTGACCTTCGACGGGGGTGTGCTCATCGCCGGCGACCGGCGCGCGACCATGGGCAACCTGATCGCCTCCCGCGATGTCGACAAGGTGTTCATCACCGACAACTACTCGGCGGCCGGTATCGCCGGCACCGCGGGCCTGGCGATCGAGCTCGTACGGCTGTTCGCGGTCGAACTCGAGCACTACGAGAAGATCGAAGGCGTGCCGCTGACCTTCGACGGCAAGGCCAATCGGCTGTCGTCGATGGTGCGCGGCAATCTCGGCGCGGCCATGCAGGGCCTGGCCGTGGTGCCGCTGCTGGTCGGTTTCGACCTCGACGCGCCTGACGCGCACCGCGCCGGGCGGATCGTGTCCTACGACGTGGTCGGTGGCCGTTACGAGGAACGCGCCGGCTACCACGCGGTCGGCTCCGGATCGTTGTTCGCCCGCTCGTCGCTCAAGAAGCTCTACCGCGCCGACGCCGACGAGCAGAGCGCGCTGCGCAGCGCCGTCGAGGCGTTGTACGACGCGGCCGACGACGACACCGCCACCGGTGGTCCCGACACCACCCGCGGGATCTACCCGACGGCGGTGGTGATCACCGCGGCCGGGGCCGTGGCGGTCGCAGAGGAAACCCTGTCCGATCTGGCCCGCACCATCGTGGCCGACCGCACCGCAGGAGATGCCCGGTGACACTTCCGTACTATGCGTCCGCCGAGCAGATCATGCGCGATCGCTCGGAGCTGGCCCGTAAGGGCATCGCCCGGGGCCGGTCGGTGATCGCGTTGACCTACGCCGACGGTGTGCTGCTGGTGGCGGAGAATCCGTCGAAGGCGCTGCACAAGATCAGCGAACTGTACGACCGGGTCGGTTTCGCCGCCGTCGGCAAGTACAACGAGTTCGAGAATCTGCGGCGTGCCGGGATCATGCACGCCGATATGCGCGGTTACTCCTACGACCGGCGGGACGTGACCGGGCGGGCGCTGGCGAACGCCTACGCGCAGACCCTCGGCACCATCTTCACCGAGCAGCCCAAGCCGTACGAGGTGGAGATCTGCGTCGCCGAGGTCGGGCGCGCCGACACCGAGGACGGCCCGCAGCTGTACCGCATCACCTACGACGGGTCGATCGTCGACGAACCGCAGTTCGTGGTGATGGGCGGCAACACCGAACCGATCGTCACGGCGTTGCGCTCGTCGTACAAGCCGGGTCTGCCGCTCGACGAGGCCGTCGCCGTGGCGGTGACCGCGCTGCAGCAGCCCGCCACCGCCGATGCGGCGCCGCGGGTTCTCGGCCGCGGGGAACTCGAGGTCGCGGTGCTCGAGAAGCAGCGGCCGCGCCGCGCCTTCCGGCGCATCTCGGGGGCGGCGCTCGAGGCGCTGCTGCCCAGCACCGGTGGTTCTGCTCAGGCGGCGCCGTCGGAGGCGCCCGCCGATCCGGCTCCCGAGTCGGGGTCCGAGACCGCGACCGGTTCGGATACCGGGTCCGGTCCCGAGGCGGGCTGATCCGCCGCGAGCCGATAGACCGTCAACGCCGACGGCACCACCTCGAACGTGAAACCGGTGCCGTCGGCGAGGACCTCCCCGTCGGTGGCCAACGCCACCGGATCCCCGATGACCTCCACCGACAGGGTCGGGCTGTGCCGCTGCCGGTACATCGGTGACGCGCCGAGGGTGCCGGTCGCCGCAGCGACCAGCAGCCGCAGCCGCGAGAACCGGCTCTCTGCGGGTAGATACCGCACGTCGAGGGTGCCCGGATCCAGATGTGCGCGGGACATCGGCACCTGATCTGCCGGGGTGTAGCGGCCGTTGCCGACGAACAGCAACCACACCGCCCGCCCCGCCCCGTCGATGCGGACCGGCATCGGGCTCGCCGTGCGCAGCACCGCGAGCATCGCCAGGCCCGCCGCCGGCCACTTGCCGATCCGCGGTTCCCAGTGTTGCCGCAACCGCACCGCATCCGGGTAGCCGCCGAGGCTGGCGGTGTTGACGAACCGCCGCACCGTGCGTCCGTCCGGCCCGGTGACCGTGACCTGCCCGAGCCCGACGGCCACCGCCTGCCCGGCGGTGACCGCCCGCACCGTCTCCTCCAGGTCCACCGCCCCGAGATCGAGCGCGAAATGGTTGAGGGTGCCACCGGGGAAGACCGCCACCGGCAGTCGCGCGTCGACGGCGACGTCGAGCACCGCCGCGACGGTGCCGTCCCCGCCGCACACCCCCACCGCCCGCGGTCGGTCCTCGGCCAGCAGCCGCCCCAGTTGCTCCGCCGGATCGCGGTCGGGATCCAGGTCGACGCGCCGCACCCCCGGCAGCGCGGCGGTGACGGCCGCGGCGATCTCCTCGGCGGTCCCGGCGTCGCGGTTGACGACCAGCAGCATCCCCTCGCCGCTCGGGAGGGCGGGTGCGGCCGCCGCGACCTGCACGTCGGCCGGTTCGCGGTTGCGCACCGCCCACCAGCGGCGCGTCGACCACGCCACCGTCGCCCCGACCGCGGCACCGACGACCACATCGCCGGGCCAGTGCACACCGGTGTGCACCCGCGAATAGGCCACCGCCGCGGTCAACGGCGCCAGAACCGCCCCGGCCGCAGGGGATTCGAGCGCCATCCCGGTCGCGAACGCCGCCGCGGAGGCCGCGTGCCCGGACGGGAACGACGACGAACGGGGGATCGGCACCGTGCGGCGCGCGAACTTCGGGTCGGTGCGCGCCGGGGGGCGGCGGCGCGGCAGCAGCGGTTTGAGCAGCCCGTTGGTCAGGGCGCTGGCCCCGGCCACCGACAACAGTCCCCGCACCGCGCCGCGGCGGGCGTGACCCCCGGCGGCGGCGCACACCGCGGCGCACGCGACCCACAGCACACTGTGGTCGGCGGCCCGCCCGAGATCGCGCAGCAGCGGGTCGGCGGGGGACGGGCGCAGCGCCCCGGAGCGCTCGAACAGGGCCCGGTCGGCGGTGCGGTAACGCTCGGGAACGATCACACCTCGACCGTAGATGTCGTTGCGACCCATGGGGGTCGGGTTCGCGCGGTACTGTCGAGGTGTGCAGCGACGAATCATGGGTATCGAGACGGAGTTCGGCGTCACGTGTACCTTCCACGGGCATCGTCGGTTGAGCCCCGACGAGGTGGCCCGCTATCTGTTCCGCCGGGTGGTGTCCTGGGGGCGCAGTTCGAACGTCTTCCTGCGGAACGGGGCGCGACTGTATCTCGATGTCGGTTCGCACCCCGAGTACGCCACCGCCGAGTGCGACGACCTGCTCCAGCTCGTCGAGCACGACCATGCCGGCGAGCGGGTCCTCGAGGAACTGCTCATCGACGCCGAGCAGCGTCTCGCCGAGGAAGGCATCGGCGGCGACATCTTCCTGTTCAAGAACAACACCGATTCGGCGGGCAACTCCTACGGCTGCCACGAGAACTATCTCGTCGCCCGCGTCGGCGAGTTCTCCCGCATCTCCGATGTGCTGCTGCCCTTCCTGGTGACCCGCCAGCTGATCTGCGGCGCCGGGAAGGTGCTGCAGACCCCCAAGGCCGCCACCTTCTGCCTGTCGCAACGCGCCGAGCACATCTGGGAGGGCGTCTCGTCGGCGACCACCCGGTCGCGGCCGATCATCAACACCCGCGACGAGCCGCACGCCGACGCCGAGAAGTACCGGCGCCTGCACGTGATCGTCGGGGACTCGAACATGTCCGAGACCACCACCATGCTCAAGGTGGGGTCGGCGGCGCTGGTGCTCGAGATGATCGAGGCCGGAGTGCCGTTCCGCGACTTCGCGCTCGACAACCCGATCCGCGCCATCCGCGAGGTCTCCCACGACCTGACCGGCCGGCGCCCGGTGCGCCTGGCCGGGGGCCGGCAGGCCAGCGCGCTGGACATCCAGCGCGAATACCATGCGCGGGCGGTGGAGTATCTGCACCAGCGCGAACCCGACCCGCACGTCGCGCAGGTGGTGGACCTGTGGGGCCGTGTCCTCGACGCCGTCGAATCGCAGGACTTCGCGAAGGTCGACACCGAGATCGACTGGGTGATCAAACGCAAGCTGTTCCAGCGCTACCAGGACCGCTACAGCATGGAGCTGTCCGACCCGAAGATCGCCCAGCTCGACCTGGCCTATCACGACATCAAGCGCGGCCGCGGCGTGTTCGACCTGCTGCAGCGCAAGGGACTGGCGGCGCGGGCCACCGACGACGAGTCCGTCGACGCGGCGGTGAACACCCCACCGCAGACCACCCGCGCGAAGCTGCGCGGTGATTTCATCGCCGCCGCGCAGGCCGCGGGCCGCGATTTCACCGTCGACTGGGTGCACCTGAAGCTCAACGATCAGGCGCAGCGCACCGTGTTGTGCAAGGACCCGTTCCGGTCGGTGGACGAACGCGTCGAACGGCTCATCGCCTCCATGTGAGTACCGCCGTCCATCGGATCGGACCATCCGGTCCGATCCGATGGACGGTGATGCGGTGCCGGCGGCGTGCGGGCACTAGGGTTGGCGCGTGGCGATCTCGAAAGTCGAACGGCTGGTGAACCTGGTCATCGCGCTGCTGTCCACCCGACAGTTCGTGACCGCGGAGAAGATCCGTGCCTCGGTGGCCGGCTACTCCGAATGCGCGAGCGACGAGGCGTTCAGCCGCATGTTCGAGCGGGACAAGAACGAACTGCGCGATCTCGGGGTGCCCCTCGAGACGGGCCGGCCGTCGCGGTCGTCGACGGTGGAGGGCTACCGCATCAACCGCGACGCCTACGAACTTCCCGAGATCGACCTCACCCGCGAGGAGACCGCCGCCGTGGCCGTCGCCGCCGCGCTGTGGGAATCGCCGGAGTTGACCGCCGCCGCGCAGGGCGCGGTGCTCAAGCTGCGCGCCGCCGGAATCCGCGTCGACACCGACGGCGGGGACGTGGTGGCGCCGCTGCCGCCGCGCGCCCGCGGCTCCGAACCCGCGTTGACGGCGTTGCTCGCCGCGATCGACGCGCGCCGCGCGGTGCGGTTCACCCACCGCAGTTCCCCGACCGAGCCGTGGTCGACGCGCACCGTCGAACCGTGGGGTGTGGTCACCGTGCACGGCCGCTGGTATCTCGTCGGCCACGACCGCGACCGCGACGCGGTGCGCACCTTCCGGCTCTCGCGCATCGGCGACGAGATCACCGCGATCGGCCCGGAGGGGGCGGTGCAGATCCCGGAGGGGGTGGATCTGCGGGGGCGGGTGCTCGCCGCGACCTCCCCGGCGGAGGTGAGCGGGTCGGCACGCCTGTGGGTGGTCGACGGCCGCGCGTGGGAGTTGCGCCGGCTCGGACGGTCCGGCGCGGCCCGGCGGATCGGAGAGCGGGACGGGGTGGAACTCGAGGTGCCGGTGCGCTCGTGGGAGTGGATCGCCCGGATCGTCGCCGGGCAGGGCGCGGACGCGTTGGTGCTCGACCCGCCGGAGTTGCGGGCCGAGGTGCACCGCATTCTCGAACAGGCGGCCACGGATGCGGGGGAGGAGGAGCGATGAGCACACGACTGTCGGCGCGACTGGGACGGCTGCTCAATCTCGTGCCCTACTTCCTGGCCCACCCGGGGATCAGCGCGGCCGAGGCCGCCCGTGATCTCGGGGTCACTCCGAAGCAGGTGATGGACGACCTGAACCAGCTGTGGGTGTGCGGGCTGCCCGGCTACGGACCCGGTGACCTGATCGACCTGTCGTTCTCCGAGGACAGCATCGTGGTGACCTTCACCGCCGGCATCGAACGACCCCTGCGGTTGACCTCCACCGAGGCCACCGCGCTGCTCGTGGCGCTGCGGTCGCTGCAGGAGATGCCCGGGGTCGTCGACCCGTCCGCGGCGCAGTCGGCGATCGCGAAGATCGAGGCGGCGGCCGGGACCGCCGCGCTGCCCGCCGATGCCGCCACCGCGGCGACTGCCGAACCGGATCCGGAGGCGGCCGCGGACTCGGATGCCGCCGGACAGGTGCGGGACGCGGTGCGCGACGGTCGCGCCGTGCACCTGACCTACTATTCGGCCTCCCGCGACACCGTCTCCGAACGCGACGTCGACCCGATCCGCATCGTCATCATCGACAAGCATGCCTATCTGCAGGCGTGGTGCCGCAGCGCCGAGGGGGTGCGGCTGTTCCGCTTCGACCGCATCGACGCCGCCACCGTGCTCGACGAGCCGGCACGGCCCCCGCATCGGGCGATCACCGACGACGAGCACCTCGAACTGTTCGAGGGCGACCCGTCGCTGCCCGCCGCGCGGTTGCGCATCGCCCCGGCCTACACGTGGCTGCTCGACTACTACCCGCTCACCGACGTGCAGGTGCTGCCCGACGGCAGCTGCGAGGCGTCGATGCGGTACGCGTCGCCGGGATGGATGGCGCGGCTGCTCGTCGGTCTCGGCGCCGGGGTGCAGGTGCTCGACCCACCGGAGTTGCGGGCCGCGGTGCGGGCGCGGGCCGAGGCGGCGCTGGCCGCCTACGCCGAACTCGACCGGGAGGACGCGACCCGCGGTGCGGGTCCGACACCGTGACGGTCGCGTTGTGAAACATCTGTGTGAATCCTCTGCAAATTGTGGGTGGATACACCTGCGCGGGGCCTCAGGGTGTGCCCGAGGTCCGGTAGCATCGATCGGAGCCGATCAGTGGAGGTTGTTGTAAATGGGTGCAATGAGCCCCTGGCACTGGGCCATCGTGGCGCTGGTGGTCGTGATTCTCTTCGGTTCGAAGAAGCTGCCCGACGCCGCACGCGGTCTCGGTCGTTCGCTCCGGATCTTCAAGAGCGAGGTCAAGGAGATGCAGAACGACGACGCCCGGGCGTCCGCGCCGCAGCAGCCGGCGCCGAATCCGTTGCCGGCCGCGCAGCCGACAGCCGATCCCACCGCGCCGAACACGCACACCGAACCGCGGTCTGCCTGACCGACGTTCATCCTGCCGGGGCGCCCACCACGGGTGTCCCGGCGTTCCGCTGACCCCGGCACGCCCGAACGCCGGTGGTCTCGACAGGAGCTGAGAACCGCACCGTGCGCATCCCGTTCGATCCGCGCCGAAGCCGGCGCAAGACCAATCCCGACGGCACCATGTCGCTGGTCGAGCACCTCTACGAATTGCGCACGCGTCTGCTGATCGCTCTCGCTGCGATCGTGCTCACCACCATCCTCGGATTCGTCTGGTACAGCCGCAGCCTGTTCGGCCTCGAGAGCCTCGGGGAGATCCTGCGCGGCCCCTACTGCGACCTACCCGCCTCGGCCCGCGCCGACCTGAGCAACGACGGGGCGTGCCGCCTGCTCGCCACCGGCCCGTTCGAGCAGTTCATGCTGCGCCTGAAGGTCGCCGCGACCGCCGGCATCGTCATGGCGTGCCCGATCTGGCTGTACCAGATGTGGGCGTTCGTCACCCCCGGCCTGTACCGCAAGGAACGCCGCTACGCGGTCGGCTTCGTCACCTGCGGTGCGGCGCTGTTCGTCACCGGTGCCGTGCTGGCCTATCTGGTGATCTCCCACGCCTTGTCGTTCCTGCTCACCATCGGCAACGACGTGCAGGTGACCGCCCTGTCGGGCGCCGAATACTTCGGGTTCCTCATCAACCTGCTCGTCATCTTCGGGGTGTCCTTCGAGATCCCGCTGGTGATCGTCGCGCTCAACGGCGTCGGGGTGCTGCCCTACGAGAAGCTCAAGGCGTGGCGGCGCGGGCTGATCATGGCGGTGTTCGTCTTCGCCGCGATCGCCACCCCCGGTCAGGATCCGTTCTCCATGCTGGCGCTGGCGTTGGCGTTGACGCTGCTCGTGGAGTTCGCCATCCAGATCGCCCGGCTGACCGACCGGCGCCGCGCCCGCAAGGCCCGCGCCGAAGGCTGGGCAGATCTCGACGACGACGAGGGTTCGACGATCCCGGCCCCGAGCCCGGTGGAGCCGGCAGCCCCCACCGATCCGGCCCGCACCGACTACTCCGACACCCTGTGACCGGCGCTTCCACCCCCGGCGCTGCCGGTGACGACGAGACCGGCACCGCGCCGCTCGTCCCCACCCCGCAACTCGCGGAGTTCGCGACCGGGCTCGGGTTCCCGCTCGACCCGTTCCAGATCGAGGCCTGCCGCGCCCTCGAGAATGGGCATTCGGTGCTGGTGTGCGCCCCCACCGGTGCCGGTAAGACCGTCGTCGGCGAGTTCGCGGTGTATCTGGCGCTGCAGGGCGGGTCCAAGTGCTTCTACACCACCCCGATCAAGGCGCTGAGCAACCAGAAGTACGCCGATCTGTGTGCCCGGCACGGCCGCGAGTCGGTGGGTCTGCTCACCGGCGACCAGTCCGTCAACGCCGATGCGCCGGTGGTCGTGATGACCACCGAGGTGCTGCGCAACATGATCTACGCGTCGTCCACCGCCCTGATCGGGCTCACCCACGTGGTGATGGACGAGGTGCACTTCCTCGCCGACCGGTTCCGCGGCGCGGTGTGGGAGGAGGTGATCCTGCACCTGCCCGAGGACGTGCGGCTGGCGTCGCTGTCGGCGACGGTGTCGAACGCCGAGGAGTTCGGTGACTGGATGACCACGGTGCGCGGCGACACCACCGTCGTCGTCGACGAGGTGCGGCCCATCCCGCTGCACCAGCACATGATGGTCGGCTCCCGCATCTACGACCTGTTCGACCGCCGCGCCGACACCGCCCCGACCCGGCGGCGCCGCGACATCGTCGTCAACCCGGAACTGGCGTCGGCGGTGCGGCAACGGCAGAGCCTGTCCGGGATGGACCGCTGGGGTGAACGCGGCCCCCGCTTCCGGCCGCCGCCGCGCCCGGAGGTCATCGTCCGCCTCGACCGCGACGGTCTGCTGCCGGCCATCACCTTCGTGTTCAGCCGCGCCGGTTGTGACGCCGCAGTGCAGCAGTGTCTGCGTTCGGGCCTGTATCTGACCGACGAGACCGAGGCCGCGGAGATCCGCCGGATCGTCGACGAGCGCACCCGGGATCTGCCGCGCGGTGACCTCGAGGTCCTCGGTTACGCGTCGTGGCGCACCGCGCTCGAACGCGGTATCGCCGCCCATCACGCCGGGATGCTGCCGGCCTTCCGGCACACCGTCGAAGAACTGTTCGTGCGGGGGCTGGTGCGGGCGGTGTTCGCCACCGAGACCCTCGCGCTGGGCATCAACATGCCGGCCCGCACCGTGGTGCTCGAGAAGCTCGTCAAGTTCAACGGCGACACCCACGCCGAGCTGACCCCCGGCGAGTACACGCAGCTGACCGGCCGGGCCGGGCGGCGCGGCATCGATGTCGAGGGTCACGCGGTGGTGCTGTGGCAGCCGGGCATCGAACCGGCCTCGGTCGCCGGGCTCGCCTCCACCCGCACCTTCCCGCTGCGCAGCTCGTTCCGCCCGTCCTACAACATGGCGGTCAACCTCATCGACGCCGTCGGCGTGGACCGGTCGCGGGCGCTGCTGGAGATGTCCTTCGCCCAGTTCCAGGCCGACAAGTCGGTGGTCGGTCTCAAACGCGGCATCGACCGCAACGAGGCCACCCTCGCGCAGTTGCGCGAGCAGCTCGGCGGTGAGGGCAGCGAGATCCTCGACTATCTGCGGCTGCGCGCGGAGCTGACCGACGCCGAACGTGCCCACGAGCGGCGCGGCAAGCAGGATCGCCGGGCCGCGGCGGTGGCGTCGCTGGTGACCCTGCGGCGCGGCGACATCATCGCCGTGCCCGCCGGTAGACACACCGGCCTCGCCGTGGTGGTGCTGCCGGACACCGACGCCGGTGATCCCCGGCCGCAGGTCGTCACCGCCGACGCCTGGTCCGGTCGCCTCTCGGCGGGAGATTTCCCGGTACCGGCCACGGTGCTGGGCAAGCTGCGGTTGCCGCGGCACGTCGATCACCGCACCGGCCGTGGCCGCCGCGACATCGCGTCGGCGTTGCGGTCGAAGGGTCTCGTGCCGCCGCGCCGCCCCAAGCGCAGCAGGTCCAAGGGCGACACCCGTGAGATCGACGCGTTGCGCCGCGAACTCAAGCACCATCCGGCCCGCAAGCACCCCGATCTCGATTCGCTCGCGCGGGTCGGGGAGCGCTATCACCGGTTGCTGCGCGACACCCAGCAGCAGCGCCGCAAGGCCGCCGCGGCGACGGATTCGCTGGCGCGCACCTTCGAGAAGATCGTCGCGTTGCTCACCGAGCGCGGCTATCTCACCGAGGGGGACGATCCGGCGACCACCGAGGCGGGGGAGCGGCTCGCCCGCATCTACACCGAATCGGATCTGCTGGTCGCCGAATGCGTGCGCCGCCGCGCCTGGGCGGGACTGTCCGCCGCCGAACTCGCGGCGGTCGCCTCGGCGGTGATCTACGAGTCGCGCACCGACGAACCGGTCACCGTCGTCGGACCGACCGGCCCGATCCGGCACGCGCTGGCCGAGACCACCCGGATCTGCGACGGGTTGCGGGCCGACGAGATCCGGCACCGGCTGCCGCCGACCCGCGAACCGGATCTGGGTTTCGTCACCGCCGCCTACACCTGGGCGTCCACCGCGTCGCTGACCGAGGCGCTCGTCGCCGCCGAAGCCGCCGGCAAGGAACTCTCACCCGGGGATTTCGTGCGGTGGTGCCGGCAGCTGATCGATCTGCTCGACCAGATCCGCACCTGCGCGGACGATCCGGAGCTCGCCCGCACCGCCGGCAAGGCGGTCGGGGCGGTGCGCCGCGGGGTCGTCGCCGTCGATCCCACCGCCGAATGAGCCGGCCCCCGCGGGGTGTGCGGGGCGCCCGGTAGGCGTGGATGCCCGCGCGGCGGGTGGACGCTACCGTATGGGCACACAACGGGAAGGGTGAGTGGAGACGACGATGACCGGGCCGAACGAACCGCAGGACTCGCCGGGGCAGAGGCCGCCGGAATCGACGGATCCGTGGGCACCGAACCCGACCTCCGGGGGCGGTGAGCAGCCCGGATCGCCGTGGGCGCCGCCCGCCGGCCAGCAGCAGTGGGGGCAGGGCAGCGGCACCGGCTGGGGGCAGTCGCCCACCGGGCAGTCGCCGTGGCAACCCGACACCGGTGCGGGTGGGAACGCTCCGCAGCCCGGGTGGGCGCCGCCCGTCGGGCAGCAGACTCCCGGGCAGCCCGGTCCCGGGCACCAGAATCCGTGGGGTGCGCCGACCGGTGCGCCGCAACAGGGGTGGGGCCCGGCCCCGCAGCACCCCGCCCCCGGCTGGGGACAGCAGGCACCCGGTCAACAGGTACCAGGGCAGGCACCGGGCTGGGGCCAGCAGCCAGGAGCCCAGCCGTGGGGCGCGCCCGGTCAGCAACCGGCACAACCCGGCCCCGGGTGGGGTGGACAGCAGCCCGCCGGGACGCAGCCCTGGGGAGCGCCCGCGAACACCTGGCAGCAGCCCGGCACACCGCAGCAGAACGGCCCCCACGCGGGGAAGTCGAAACTGCCGTGGATCCTCGGCGGCGTCGGGCTCGTCGTGGTGCTCGCCATCGTCGGGATCCTCACCGCGACGATGTTCGGCGGGAAAGTCCTCGACACCGAATCCACCCAGGCCGGCATCGCGAAGGTGCTCACCGAGTCCTACGGGGCCGGGCAGGTCGGCGACGTGCAGTGCCCCAGCGATCAGAAGGTCGAGGCCGGGCACAGCTTCACGTGCGCGGTCACCGTCGACGGCCAGTTCCGGGAGGTGACCGTCACCGTCACCGACGACAACGGCACCTACGAGGTCGGCCGCCCCAACTGACCGGACGCGGTCAGCGGTCGGCCAGGGCCGCGACCAGCGCGGACACCGGCCGTTCCAGACCCCACCGCTGCGCCAGCGCGGTGAGCTGCTCCGGATCGGCCGGTTCCGCCGGCAACACGTCCGAGCGGGACAATTCGACGTCCGCGTCGGTGGCGACTCGCACCACCGGCAGCGCCGCATCCAGATAGTCCGCCGCGGCGGCGAGTTTGACCCGCATGCCCTTCGCCAGCGACGTCGACTCGTCGAGCGCCGCCGCGCGCACCGCATCGAGGGAGCCGTACTGCTGCAGCAGCGACGCGGCGGTCTTCTCCCCGACACCCTTGACACCCGGGAGTCCGTCCGACGGGTCGCCGCGCAGCGCCGCGAGTTCGGCGTAGGCGGCGCCGGCCCGCTCGGCGGGCACCCCGTAACGTTCGGCGACCAGCGCCGGATCGAACAACTCGGCCTTGGCCAGGCCGCGCCCGGCGTAGAGCACCCGCACCGGCACCGGGCTGTCGGTGACGACCTGCAACAGGTCGCGGTCGCCGCTGACCACGATCACCCGGTCGCCGGTCTCGCGGGCGGCGAGGGTGCCGAGCACGTCGTCGGCTTCGAAACCGGCCGCGCCGCCGGTGGCGATGCCGGCGGCGGCGAGCACCTCGAGGATCACCGGCACCTGCGGCAGCAACGCGGGCGGGACCTCCTCGACGGTGCCGTCCGACCCGGCGGCGACCCGGTGCGCCTTGTAACTCGGGATCGCCGCGACCCGGAAGGCCGGGCGCCAGTCCAAATCCAGGCACACCACCAGCCGGGTGGGGCGGTGGGTGCGGATCAGCGACGCCACCATGTCCACGAAGCCGCGCACCGCGTTGACCGGGCTGCCGTCCGGGGCGGTGACCTTCTCCGGGATGGCATGGAAGGCGCGGAACCACAGGCTCGCGCCGTCGAGCAGCATCAGCGTGGGGTCCGGTGCGGGCGTGGAGTTCTCCGGTGCGGTCACGGACCACATCCTGCCATCCGGCCGCGGCCACTAGGCTCGAAGACATGACCACTGCCGCCCCCCGATTCCCCGCCGACCGTTACGCGGCCCGCCTGGCCCGGGCCGCCGAACTCGGTGCCGCCGCCGGCTTCGACGCGCTGCTCATCACCCCCGGACCGGACCTGCGGTATCTCACCGGTTCGCGCGCCGAGTCGTTCGAGCGCCTGACCTGCCTGGTGATCCCCACCGACGGCTCCGGCGCCACCGTGGTGGTGCCGCGGCTGGAGTTGGCGTCGCTGAACGACTCCGCCATCGGTGAACTCGGTCTGCCGGTGCGGGACTGGGTGGACGGTCAGGATCCCTACGCGCTCGTGCGCGAACTCGTCGCGACGGTGGGGGCGTTCGCGGTGGCCGAGGCGATGCCGGCGCTGCACCTGGTGCCGCTGACCGCCCGGTTCGGCAGCGTCCCGGCGCTGGCGACGTCGGTGATCCGGCAGCTGCGGATGGTCAAGGACGCCGACGAGGTCGAGGCGTTGCGCCGCGCCGGTGCCGCCATCGACCGGGTGCATGCCCGCATGGGTGAATGGTTGCGCGCGGGACGCACCGAAGCCGAGGTGGCCGCGGACATCACCGCCGCGATCCTCGAAGAGGGGCACACCGCGGCGGCGTTCGTCATCGTCGGTTCCGGCCCGCACGGCGCCGACCCGCACCACGAGGTGTCCGACCGGGTCATCGAGTCCGGCGACATCGTCGTCATCGACATCGGTGGTCCCGTTGAACCGGGCTACTACTCGGATTCGACCCGCACCTACAGCATCGGCGAACCGGACCCGGAGATCGCGACGAAGATCGCGGTGCTCGAGAAGGCGCAGCAGACCGCGGTCGACGCGGTGCGTCCCGGGGTGCGCGCCGAGGACGTCGATGCCGCCGCCCGCAACCTGCTCGCCGCCGCCGGTTACGGGGAGGCGTTCGTGCACCGCACCGGGCACGGCATCGGCCTGTCGGTGCACGAGGAGCCGTACATCGTCTCCGGCAACGACGACACGCTGCAGCCCGGTATGGCGTTCAGCATCGAACCGGGCATCTACTTCCGCGGTGAGTGGGGTGCGCGGATCGAGGACATCGTCGTCGTCACCGAGGACGGCTGCGAGTCGATGAACCTGCGCCCGCACGGATTGACGGTGCTGCCGGGCTGATCCCGTCCCGCCGGGTCAGCGTTCGTCGAGCAGGGCGAGCAGCTTGTCGGCGAGCGGACCGGGATGGTCGGCGGCGGCCTGCCGCAGCGCCTCGTTGCGGGCGCGGATCTTGCGGGCGAACTTCGTCTGCGCGCCGGTGAGAACCTCGTAGGTGAGGATCTCGGTGTCGTAGTCCTCGACGATGCCCAGCAGCCGGTCGAGTTCGGCGACGGTGAGCAGGACGGTGGCCAACTCCGGGAAACCCTCCTCGGCGGCGTGCCCGGTCGCGAGGTCGCGGCGGGACTTCAGATCGGCGAGGAAGACGTCGATGCTCGGGGTGCGGTCACTGTCCATCCCGCAGACAGTAGAACCCCGCCACTGCATCCCGGAGCTCGACCCGGGACACTGGCCGCATGAACCACACCGCGCAGGGAACCGTCGTCATCTTCGGGGGACGCAGCGAGATCGGCGTCGAGACCGCCACCCGCCTCGCGTCGGGCCGCACCGTGATCCTGGCCGCGCGTCGCGCCGACGACCTGGCCGACGAGTGCGCCGCCGTGCGGGCAGCGGGCGCGACGGCGGTGCACCCGGTCGAGTTCGACGCCGACGCCCTCGACACCCACACCGCGGTGCTCGACCGCATCGCTGCCTTCGGGCCGATCGATGTGGCGGTGCTGGCCTTCGGCATCCTCGGCGACCAGGCCCGCGCGGAAACCGATGCGGCGCATGCGGTGTCGATCGTGCACACCGACTACCTCGCGCAGGTCGCGTTGCTCACCGACCTGGCGCAGCGGTTGCGCGCGCAGGGCTCGGGGCGGCTGGTGGTGTTCTCCTCCGTGGCCGGGTGGCGGGTGCGCCGCGCCAACTACGTCTACGGCTCCGCGAAGGCCGGCCTCGACGGTTTCGCGTCCGGTCTGGCGGATGCCCTGCACGGCAGCGGCGTGTCGCTGCTGCTGGTGCGCCCCGGTTTCGTGATCGGCCGGATGACGGAGGGCATGAGCCCGGCGCCGTTGTCGAGCACCCCACCGCAGGTCGCCGACGCGACGGTGCGGGCGCTGCACCGCGGGCGCGGGGAGGTGTGGGTGCCGGCGGTGCTGCGGCCGGTGTTCTTCGGGATGCGGCTGTTGCCGCGCGTGATCTGGCGGCGTCTGCCGCGCTGACGACTGCGGCAGACGGCGAGCGCTTCGCGCAGACCGGGCCGATGTCGATTGTCTCCCGCGTAGCCCTTGTCCGTATAGAGCGCCCTTGTCCGTATAGAGCGCCCTTGTCCGTATAGAGCCGGTCGTCGCGGACTCCGGCCTTTGCGGGCTCCGTGGTGCGGTTGCAGATCTTGGCCCGTGGTGCTGCATCGGGAATAGCCGATCAGGATTCCGTCCATGAGGCGACGAAAGTGCTGTTTGAGTCAGCTATTCGAGACCGACATGCAGGACGGTTAAACAGGACGGTCGGACGGGCGTCTTCCCCAGGACGCGATCGAGTGCCGGGCCCCTTCGGGGTGTGCTGTTTGAGGATCGGTCCGAAACTTGATCTTGTTCCGAAAACGAACGTATATGAAACATCCGCGACCGAATCGGACGATGTGGCCTTCGTGCCTGTATGACCGGGGATCTTCCGGGGAATATGGCAGGTACAGAGGTGATTCAGGTGGTGCCGATGACGAGGGTTTCGGCGGCGGTGTCGATGACGTCGGCGGTGATGATGGTCAGATCGTTGATCTTGAGGATGCGGTCGACCTGCCGGAACAGGCGTTGGATGAGCCGGAAGTTGCCGCCGGTCAGCCGGGCGACAGCGGCAATGGCTTGGTGGTCGGTGAAGTCGGCGGGGTCCAGGCCCTCGGCGAGACTGCGCCAATGATGGGTGAGTACGAAGATCAGTTCGTCGTGGGACAGCGGCCGGTAGTGGTGGGCGAACCCGACGCGGCTGTAGAGCTGCGGGTAGCGCACGAAGCGTTTTTCGATGCCGGGCATGCCGATGAGGATCAGTCCGTGCTCGCCGCGGTCGTAGTGATCGCGTAGGTGTTCGAGGGCGCTGGTGGTCAGTCGTTCGGCTTCGTCGACGATGCACAACTCGATTCGGCTTCCTCGTCGGTTGCGGGGCCGGGGATGAGTCAGTGGCCGCGGCGGTGGGTTCAGGTGGGTGTCGATGCAGATCTCGGCGCGGGTGATCAGTTGGTGCAGGTCCTCGCGTAGTCGGCGGGTGGTGATCCCGACGTAGGGGGTGTAGACGATGGTGCGGGCTCGGGCGAGGGCGGCGTTGATGGGTTGTTCGGCGTCGTTGTCGCGGGGTCCCCAGTCGTCGAGGAGAGGTTCGACGGTGTCCCAGTGGGCGTAGCGGCGGGCGGAGAGGGTTTTGCCGACCCCGGCGGGGCCGAAGCACAGTCCGATGGTGCGGTCGCGGCGGACCGCGTCGGCGAATTCGGTGAAGCGGCGGTGTTCTTTGGTGACGATGAACCGGCCTCTGTCGGTGGGGCTCATCGTTCAGTCCTCGCGGTAGGTGCGCAGCGTGGAGCGGCG
>Ga0182738_1000703_pt1 | contig 44813 bp, 29 predicted proteins | sample eDN5th30CBELigMG_FD_128876 | JGI IMG/M metagenome (GOLD analysis project Ga0182738, IMG submission 128876) | Enriched Miracle-Growth compost microbial communities from Emeryville, California, USA - eDNA 5th pass 30_C BE-Lig MG (version 2)... ... | reverse complement strand
GCGGCGTTGTTGGTCGGTTCGACGCCGTCGGTCTCCAGGAACGTCCACAGCCAGTCGCGATGACGAGACAACTCCCGGCACATGCCATTCGCCTGCGTTCCGTAGCAGCAGCAAGGCGTTCACTTTGTTGCGAACTGGTGAGAGAGCTCCTTGGAGTTGCCTTCGCGAAATCGTTCCATCCCGGCATCTGCCACACTGGCGGAACAGTTCTTTCACCGGTTGCATCAGGTCGCGGCCCAGGCGTTTGACCTGATGATTGCTGCGGTCGATCAACGCCTGAACCAGTTCCTCATACGTTTTCCGCAATGCCTGGGTCGCGATGTGCTGATGTTTGACGGTGAGTGACAGACAACAGGGAATGTTCAGCACACTCGAAATGAACAGGGCTGCCCGCCGTTTGCTTTGTCGAAAATGAGCCATCAGCGTGGCGGTGAACGCGACCAAATGCGGATCGGACTGACCGCTGGGAACTCCCGCTGGCAGCGATGCACAGGTCGTCGCGTTCCACAGGAGCACTTGAGGCGATGCCATTGGTATTCGGTGATGATCGGCTGGATCTCCGGCAGTTCCCAGACCTGATGCCGGAGGGGGCGGTTGTACCACAACCGAGAAGACCGATTTTGACCCGATTCGTCGGCTTTCTAGTGTACAAGAGGCGATGTTTTAACCGCGTAAATCGCATGAAATACTGCAACAATAGTGTACAATTAGCTCAATCCACAATCTGGTGCTCTAACCAACTGAGCTATACCCGCCATCTTTATGCAGCGAAGGTTGTTGTTCGCTATGGAAGCAGAGAGGATTAACGGAGAAAAAGGATCGCGGCAACTCATTTTGAATTGGGCAAAGGTTGGATTCTGGCCCCAACATGTGCAATTCCTCCTGGGTTGGCGAAAAAAATTGCACTGGTGGCAATCTTTTCGTCACTCATTTGCGAGTCCGCTTACAAGCGGGTAACGTAACAGGGTCTCTTGATCAATTCTTCGTCGGTTCGCCCTTCTTTCATTGATGGTCACATGAACGATTCTCATGCGTCGGCGCTTTCATCAGATGATGTCCAAAAAATCGAGCAGTTGCGAAATGCCTATGGCAGGCTCAAAGCCGAATTAGGGAGAGTCATTGTTGGTCAGCAGCGAGTGATTGATCAACTTGCCATCTGTCTCTTTTCACGAGGTCATGCTCTGTTGATGGGAGTGCCGGGGCTGGCCAAAACGCTGCTGGTGAGCAAACTCTCCGAAACGATGTCTTTGAAATTCAGCCGGATTCAGTTCACTCCGGATTTGATGCCAATGGACATTACCGGGACGGATATTTTACAGGAAACGGAAGCGGGCCGGCGGGCGTTTCATTTTGTGCACGGGCCGATTTTTGCAAATATCGTTCTGGCGGATGAAATTAATCGTGCTCCGCCGAAAACGCAGGCCGCCATGCTTGAGGCCATGCAGGAACATAAAGTCACGGTCCTAGGAAATACATATCGACTGGACGATCCGTTTCTTGTGCTGGCCACGCAGAATCCTGTCGAACAGGAAGGGACTTATCCGCTGCCGGAAGCCCAGCTGGACCGGTTTATGTTTCTGATTCAGGTGGACTATCCTTCCGAAACGGAAGAGCTCGAAATTGCCCGTACCACCACAGGGGAAAGCCTTCCGACGCTCAGTCCGTTACTGCATGCGGAAGAGATTCTGCCGCTGCAACAGCTGGTGCGGCGAATCCCCGTGCCGGATCATATTTATCAGGCAGCGGTAAAACTGGTTCGTAAAACCCGGCCACAGGAAGAAGCTGCTCCAGCCTGGCTCAAGCCATTAGTCTCCTGGGGAGCGGGCCCGCGAGCTGTCCAATATCTCATCCTGGGAGCAAAGGCACGGGCAGCTTTGCAGGGGCAGTTTATGGTGCAACTGGACGACCTGAAAGCTGTCGCCGTTCCAGTTCTCACACATCGCCTGATTACGACGTTCGCTGCACAAAGTGAAGGGATCGATGCCCGTAAGATTGTCGATCGTCTCGTGGAAGAGACGCTTTCGGACAGGAATTAGGAATTAGGGTGTTGTGCTCAATAATGGCGGAGCGTATTCCAATGTGCAGCACAGTCTGGATGAAGATGCGTGGGACACTTTCTGCCTATATGGCTGTCTGTCTGGTATTGGTGGGGGCCTCGGTGGTGATGGCTCAGGCAGAGTCAGTGACAGATACTCTAAACGCAGATGCTATAAAAAAGAAATTTCAGGCGGCTGATACAAATCGGGATCAGAAGATCTCGCTGGAAGAATATCAGGCGCTGCCGGGCGATCCGCGGGCCTTGGCGCGAGACTTTAAACTCTTCGATTTCAACAGTAACCGGTCTCTCGATCGGGAAGAGTTTGCCGCGATTCCTGGCTGGGTTCCGGCGGAGAAACGGGGGCCACTCCCGGACCCGCTGGACGATCTCTTACAGCAAGCCATTACCGCCATGGATGCTGCTTATGGAGATTGGGACAAAGCCCCTGCCCGGCAATTCAATTCTCAGATTTTTGCACAGAGTTTTGTGATATCTCTTGCGCCTTCCGCGACGACGACGGACCGCAATGTCCCTGTCACGTCCAGCCAGCTTGAAGAATTTTCCAAAGCGGCCGATCAAAACAAAGACGGTCAAATTTCACGCCAGGAAGCGGGGCGATTCCTGGAACTTCAACTCGGAATTATTCGCGCCGATAATCACAAAACGCGATTACCGAATGGTCGCGTTCTGCAATTCTCCAGATTTCTCAATACCGATCATAATCGTGATAATAAATTAACGAAGGACGAATTTCTGTCCGGATGGGGAGGAGACGACCTGGAAGCGGTTTTTGCGGCGGGAGACAAGAATCACGATGGGATGATTTCCATCGGGGAATTTCAGGCTCCGAACTGGGTGGGCTTTGACGACCCCATCGTGCGATTCCTGCAGGCCGATCAGGATTTTGATGGAGAATGTACACGCGAAGAATTAAAAACGGTGACAACGCCGGATCAACTGGCGCTCATTCCTCTTGTCATGGCTGCCATGGATGAAGATGGAAATGGAAAACTTTCTTTGCGTGAATTCAGGTTGTCTCCATTAGGGAACAAGTTTTCCGGGTTGGAGGCAGCACCTGTCGATGGCGATCGGGATCGTAAGCTGTCGTTTAGTGAATTTCGATATCGCGGCATTGGATCACATTTATTACATCGGGTGTATTTCCATCGATTCGACGTGAACCAGGACGGTTTTCTGACAGAGGATGAATTTTATATTCATTATCGGCAACCGGATCAGATTTATCATTTATCCGAAGATGGCCGGGAGTTTCACGCGATCTATACGAATGCCGAATATCCATCATGCGGATCGCCTGGCGTTTCGAATGATGGCCAGCAAGTGCTCTTCGATACCTGGAAGGGGGGAGAGACCTTCACGTCCGGACGTATTTTCCAGATGCCGATTACCGGGAAGACCGGAAAGGATCTCTGCGACGGCCTGATGCCCAGCTGGTCGGGGGATGGCAAGCAGTTTGCCTGCAGCCGAAACGGACAAGGGAATGCAGATCAATATGGCATCTGGATCATGAATGCGGATGGAACACCGTTTCATAAGATCTCCCGTGGATGGGGAGCACAATGGTCCCCCGACGGGAAAACGATTGTCTTCACGCAAAATGGCGGGGTTTCCGTTTTCGATGTCGCCACCCGCGAGATTCGTGAAGTTGCCACATCAAAACAGATTGGTGTCGATTATGTGATGTACAATATGAGTTGGACGCCCGACAGCAGCCGCATTGCGTTTCATGCCAGACTGGGAGCCCATTACGTGATTGCCAGCATTGCGATGACGGGAACGGAACTCGACCCCCAGATTCATCTGGATTCCGAATTAGGAATTGAAAACGATGTCGCCTGGAGTAATGACGGCAAACGTATCCTGTTTAATATGATTCCAGAAAAAGGAGGGTCCTATCGGCTGCATCAAATCGATGCTGTTCCGAATGCAACTCCACGTCGGGTCCAGGGTGTGCCGGAAGACCTGATGACCTGTTCCGTCACACGTATCCCCGGAGGCCAGGGGTTTCTGGTCTTTTCACGAGATCGTTAGAGCAAATTGCTCTGGCCGGAGCCCGCGCAGCGCGCATTTCGACTGATGTAAAGATGACTCACCGCGTGGCGGAACGCGGTCTATGCAGGATGAATGTGTTCTAGCCTGTCTGCCGTTACGAGTCGTGGGATTGAGGTCGAGATTTATGATTACAGATGGTCGACATCGGGAATTTCTGAATCATCAAACCCTGTCGAGGCTGGCGGCCATTCCGTTGTTTTCGCGACGGCCCATGCTGGGCAATGTCTCCGGGATTCATGCCAGTCCGCATCGCGGCGCCAGTGTCGAGTTCGCCGAATATCGACGCTATGTTCCGGGGGACGATTTACGACGCATGGACTGGCGGGCATATGGTCGGTCGGATCGTTTTTACGTCAAAGAATTTGAAGCAGATACGAATCTGCGCTGCTGTCTGATTCTGGATACCAGCGGGTCGATGGAATTTGGTTCAGCAGAATTTACTAAAATTCAATATGCGCGATGTCTGGCCGGATCGTTAGCCTATCTCGCTATTCAACAAGGGGATGCCGTCGGTCTGACATGCATCGCCGAAAAGGTTGTTCAGACAGTACCGGCCAGGCGGACTCCCTCTCATCTGCGGGTGATGTACGACATCCTGGAACATGCCCGCCCCAAGGGGGACACGCAACTGGTCTCCCGGTTGCATGAACTGGCGGAAACGATTCGTCAGCGGGCACTGGTCATTGTGATTTCGGACTTCTTTGTCGATGTGGGGGAACTCCGTGCGGCGTTCGAGCATCTCAGATTTCGCAAACACGATGTCGCGCTGTTCCATTTGCTCGATCCATTGGAACTGGAGTTTAAATTTCAGCGGCCCATGCGGTTTCTCGACATGGAAGGGGGGCCGTCTATTTTTGCCGAACCGAATGAGATTATGGACCGGTATCAGAAGGCGCTGGATGAATATCTGGCAGCCATGAAACAAATGACGCTCGAAACATCGCTGGATTATCAGCGGGTTCGAATTGACGAGCATTATGAACAGGCGCTCTTGCGATTCTTGATCGCGCGCACTCGAACAAAGGGGGCGCGATGAATTTTCTTCAGCCCTGGATGCTCTACGCGCTGCCGGTTGTCGCTTTGCCTGTTGTCATTCATCTGATCAATCAGCGGCGTTACCGGACGATTCACTGGGCCGCGATGATGTTTCTGCTGGCTGCCAATCGGATGTCCCGGGGCTATGCCCGGATTCGGCAATGGCTGATTCTGGCCATGCGGACACTGGCCATTGCCGGATTGATTTTTGCAATCAGCCGGCCGCTTACCAGTGGATGGTTGTCACTGGCAGCGGGGGGACGCCCGGATACCACGCTCATCCTGCTGGATCGTTCGCCCAGCATGCAGGAGCAGGGGCCCGCTGGGCAATCCAAACTTGTCTCGGCCATGTCCCAGCTCACACGTTCGCTCGACCTGATCGGGTCTCAACACTGGATGCTGATTGACAGTGCCGATCCACAGCCCGTGGAATTCGAAAAACTTTCCGAACTGCCCCGACTGGTTCAGTCCAGTGGTGTCAGTGCAGCGGCCGATCTGCCGGTCATGTTGCAGTCTGCCCTGAAATATCTACAGGAAAATCGACCGGGTCGCAGCGAAATCTGGATCTGCTCCGATGTTCGTCAAAACGACTGGGATGCTGAAAGTGGTCGCTGGCAGGGGTTGCGAGATGCTTTTCTGGCGCTGGCACAACCGGTGCGCATTCATCTGTTGTCCTATTCCGAGATGTCCGATCTCAATCGTTCGGTCCGTGTGACAGGTGTGCGACGGCAGGAGACCAGTTCCGGACCGGAACTCCTCATTTCCATGCAGGTGACACAGACGCAACCCGTCGAAGGTTCCGCGATCATACCGGTTCAATTGGAAGTGGATGGGGCGCGATCGGAAATTTCTGTCGAGCTTCAGACGAATCAGGCAGAGATCACGGACCATGCCGTTCCGCTTTCTCAACAGCAAGTCAAAGGCTGGGGACGGGTCTCGTTACCAGCAGATCAGAATCCTGCCGATAACGACTTCTACTTTGTGTATGACAAACCTGTCACCCGTAAAACGATCATCGTGGCGGAAAACCCGGATGCCGCTCGTCCGCTGCAACTGGCTGCTGCCATTCCCCCGGAAGCCGGAATTCAGTCCCATGTTGAGGTCGTCAATACGGCCGATCTGGGGAATGTGGAATGGGAAACGGCGTCCCTGGTGCTCTGGCAGGCCCCGCTTCCAGCTGATGAAGCTGCCGGCCCGTTGAAGCGATTTCTGGAACGTGGCGGACAGTTGATTTTCTTTCCTCCGGAATCTCCCGATGCGACGAAATTTGCCGGTCTGCACTGGGGAAGCTGGCAAGAATTGGAAGCAGAATCTCCAGTGGCCTCCTGGGTGGGAGATCAGGATCTGCTGGCCCATACCCGAAGTGGAGTCGCCTTGCCTGTTGGCCAATTGCAGGTGTCCCGGTTCTGCACGATTGAAGGGGAGCCGATTCCGCTGGCCACATTGCAGGGAGATGTTCCCTTGCTCATGCGGGCTGTCACGCTGAAGAGAAATGTTTACTTCTGCTCCACGACGGCGTCTTCGGCAGACTCTTCGCTGGCCCGGGATGGGGTGGTGTTGTATGTCGCCATTCAGCGTGCTTTGTCGGCGGGAGCGGCTTCACTGGGAGATGCACGGCAGTTTGTGGCAGGACAACTTCCGGAGCATGCTCTGGAAAACCCGCAGCGGCTGGCCGGCCCGGAAGATGTCTTGTCTTCGACTTATGCGCTGCAATCCGGTGTTTATCAGCAAGGCGAACAACTGCTCGCCGTCAATCGGAGTCTGGCAGAAGATACCGTGAAGATTCTCACTGCGGAAAAGGTCAACGGGCTGTTTGATGGACTCGATTTCGATCGAGTCGATGAACGTCTGGGGGCGGGGAGCCCTTTACTTTCGGAAGTCTGGAGAATCTTTCTCGGGCTCATGATGCTGGCCCTGCTGGTGGAAGCCTGTTTATGTCTGCCCCGCGTGGCCGCCCAGGCAGATCGCCGGTTGCAGCGTTCTGCTCAGTTCTCCAGTGCACAAGGAACTGCAGCATGAATGCACATCGTGCACTGGTCTTCATGAGTGATCCGGTCACAGCCATCATTTCCATCATGATGGTGATCGCCACAATTTGTATCAGCTATTACAGCTGGCGACGGGGGGGATTCCAGCGGGGACATGGCCTGCAGGAGTTGTTGCGAATCGGCATCGTGTGCCTGGTGGCGGTACTGTTTAATCAGCCGGAATGGATTGAAGAGTTTCAACCGGAAGAACGTCCCACGGTAGCGGTGCTCTGGGATGACTCCCGCAGCATGGAGACGCAGGATGTCGTCAAAAAACAATCGGGAACACCTCCCTCGGAAGAATCGTCGTCGTCCGGAAAGCAGGCCGTGACACGGGCTGAATTCATTCAGGATCTGGTTGATCCGGAAACATGGAAGAGCATCTCAGAGCGTCTGCATGTGGTGATTGAGCCGATCAAATCTGCTCCGTCCGAATCTGGAACGGACCTGTACACTCCACTGGCCGAACTGCCGGATCGGATGAAAAGCCTGCTGGCCGTGGTGCTGATGTCGGATGGGGACTGGAACACGGGTCGGCCGCCGGTGGAAGCAGCTTCTCAACTTCGTGTGAAAGGGATTCCGGTCTTTGCCATTCCTGCGGGAAGCGCCAACCGTTTGCCGGACGTCGAACTGGTGAATCTCGATCTTCCCACGTTCGGAGTGACGGGCAAAGTGGTTCGCATTCCGTTCACGATTGAAAGTTCACTCCCCCGTGAATATCTCACGACAGTCACTCTGAAAACATCCGACGGAGCCACCCTGACCAAAGATCTTCGCGTTGCAGCCATGGGTCGCACGAGCGATTCCATTGCCTGGAAGCCTGCGGAATCGGGCGACTTCACCGTGACGCTGGAGATTCCTCAGCATGGTGATGAAACCATTGCCGAGAACAATTCCAAGACCGCCCCCATTGCGATCCGACAGGAAAAACTGCGGGTCCTGGTGGTGGAATCGTTGCCCCGCTGGGAATACCGGTACTTGCGTAATGCCTTGTCTCGCGATCCCGGGGTGGAAGTCTCCTGCCTGCTGTTTCATCCAGGCTTGAATAAAACGGGCGGCGGCTCAAAGGACTACATCAAATCTTTCCCCGGCACGATCGATGAACTCAGCCAGTACGACGTGATTTTTCTGGGAGATGTGGGAGTTGAAGCGAACGAGCTGACAGAAGAACAGTGCCGCTTAATGAAAGGGCTTGTCGAACATCAGGCCAGCGGACTCGTGTTCATTCCCGGGCTGCAAGGCCGGCAGGCGAGTCTGCTGGAAACAGAACTGAATGAACTTTATCCGGTCATGATGGATGAGGATCAACCGGAAGGCTGGGGGTCGCGCACAGCGTCTCCTTTTGAATTGACGGAACGTGGGCGAACCAGTCTGCTCACCAAACTGGCAGAGACACAGGAAGAAAATGTGCAGGTCTGGGAAGATCTGCCCGGGTTCCAGTGGCATGCCGCCGTGGTGCGGGCCAAAGCGGGCAGCGAAGTCCTGGCAGTGCATCGTGACGTGGTGAATGAATTCGGACGGTTGCCGCTGCTGGTCACCCGAACCTACGGCGCGGGCAAAGTTCTTTTCATGGGGACGGATGCGGCGTGGCGTTGGCGCAAAGGGGTGGAAGACAAGTATCACTACCGTTTCTGGGGGCAGGTGGTCCGCTGGATGGCATATCAGCGAAATATGGCCAAGGGGGAAACGATGCGGCTGTTTTATACGCCGGATCAACCCCAGCTGCGCCAGACCATGGCCCTGCATGCCCATGTCATGAGCGCGGGGGGAGAACCGCTGACTCAAGGGGACGTTCTGGCCCGTATCGTGGCCCCTTCCGGAAAAATCGAATCCATTCGCCTGCAGGCCGAAGGAGAAGAATGGGGTGTCTTTCATGGTCATTATGTTCCCGGAGAGCCGGGGCAACATCAGGTGACTCTCAGTTGTAAGCAGACCTCGAAATCGCTGGAAACCAGTTTTTACGTTCAGGGGGAGATGCTGGAGCAGATCGGGAAACCGGCCCGGCCGGAAGTCCTGGAGGAAATTGCCCGGGTCACACAAGGCCAGACCGTTCGCCCGGACGAATTACCCCAACTTTTGCAGTCGTTAGCCGAACTCCCATTACCGGCCCCCTCCATTCGCCGCCTGCAATTATGGAGCAGCCCGGTTTCTGCAACTTTGCTCATTCTGTTGCTGGCGGCGTTTTGGATCTGGAGAAAGGCGAGTGGACTGATGTAAAATCAGCGATTCCAAGTTCCGTGCGATTTGACATTTTCAATTCGAGTTGTTCGCAGCTTCCAGTTTTTCGCAACTTTCAGTTGTTCTCAGTGAAACATGTCCTGTTTCGTCTGGAGTTCTCATGCCGGCTCCCACACTGCTTGATATTCCTGCTTCCCTGCGACGCCAGTTGCTCGCATTCCGCAAACGGCTTTGGAAGCTGAAGCTCACCGAAGCCATTGCCGGAACAATTGCTGTTCTACTGACGTCCTATCTGGTCGCCTATGCGATTGATCGCATGATCGATCCTCCCCGGAGCATGCGCTGGCTGATCTGGGGCATCGCACTTGTTTCTGTGGGGTTGATTCCGCTCGCCTGGCAGCGCTGGGTCTGGGGGCATCGGCGACTGGAACATCTCGCCCGGTTGCTCAGCCGCAAGCATCCCAGCGTGGGTGATCAGTTACTGGGGATTATCGAACTCTCACAAAACCGGTCCGAACAAGCCCGCTCCCCTGCCCTGGTGCAAGCAGCCATCGAACAAGTTTCCTCCGTGGCAGCCGCACGTGATTTTAGTGATTCCGTCCCCAACCCCCGGCATCGTCAACGCCTCTGGACCGCAGGAATTCTGGCAGGTTGTGCTCTCTTACTGCTGGGCGTCACCACGACTGCCGCCCAGAATGCCTGGTTGCGATTTCTGGCCCCCTGGAGCAATACGCCTCGTTATACCTTTGCTGCGATTGAACCTCTTCCAGCCCAAATGGTGGTGCCGCATGGCGAGCCGTTCACGTTGAATGTCAAATTACAGCCAACCACTCAATGGACTCCAGCCCATGGTGAAGTACAACTCAACGGGCTTTCTCCGGTGCAGGCGACACAGGACTCGGGAACATATCGCTTTGAACTTCCCGGGCAGATTACAGCAGGGACGCTGCGGGTTCGTGTAGGTGATTCCACCAGCGTGGTGAAAGTGGAACCGATGCTGCGACCCGAGTTGAGTGGCCTGGGAGCAACCATCACCTTGCCGGCCTACCTCGAACGCACCCAGCCTGTCGCCAAGGATATTCGCGGCGGTTCCCTGGCCGTGGTGAAAGGGAGTGCCGCGACAGTCACCGCCACCATCTCCCGGGAGATTGCTTCCGCCACGGTCAACGAGCAAATTCGGCTCCCCATCGGAGCACGCTTTTCCAGTGCCCCGCTCAACGTCAAAGATCCGCTGGAACTGGTTCTCAACTGGCAGGATGAATTCGGCCTGTCCGCACAGCAACCGTATTTGCTCTCGGTCCAGGGGAATGAAGATGAAGCTCCCTCACTGGTCTGTGAAAACCTGCCCCGCCAGCAGATTCTCCTGGATAGTGATGTCCTCCCGTTTCAAGTCCGGGCGCGCGACGATTATGGCGTCAAGCGTGTTGGAATGGTCTGGCAGGGTCTGGACGACAGTCTTGCCGATCCCGCCCAGGGGGAACGGATGCTGGGAGTAGGGGGAAGTGAAATGGAACTGCTGGAACTCAACGGCACATTTTCCGCCAAGCAACTCGACATCGTTCCTCAACCCATCGGCGTCCGGATTTTCGTCGAAGATTATCTTCCCGGACGCGAACGAGTCTATTCACCGCAATACGTCCTGCATGTCCTGACACCAGAACAGCACGCCATCTGGGTCACCGCTCAACTCAGCCGCTGGCATCGGGCTTCATTGGAAGTTCGTGATCGGGAATTGCAGCTGTACGAAGTCAATCAGGAACTCCGCAACCTGCCGCCGGAAGAACTCGACAACCTGGAAACCCGCAAGCGGATCGAAGCCCAGTCGTCTGCCGAACGGGCCAATGGCCGCCGTCTCACCGCGCTCGTTTCATCTGGTGAAGAAATACTGAAGCAAGCCATGCGCAATCCGGAAATCGGTGTCGGCCATCTGGAGAAATGGGCGGAAATGATGCAGATCCTGAAGGACATTTCCGGCAACCGGATGCCTTCCGTGGCGGATCTGCTCAAAGAAGCCTCCACCGCCCCGGTCGCTTCTCAGAATCAGAAGGCGGCTCCCCATGCCGGGCAGAATCTGGCACAAGCCTCCTCTCCGGGTGATCCCAAGAAGGGAGCCCCCAAGACCATGCCTGCGGTCCCATCGATCTCCGACGTGGAATCAACGCAGAACACTCCCAAGCCGGATGAACCCAAGCCCCCCACGGAATCCAAACCCAAACAGCCACGTTTGACATTGCCGACCACCAACCTGGCAGGCACCGGTAAGGGAAATTCCAATCCTCCACCGGCAGAAAAGAACGTGGACGATGCCGTTCGGGAACAGAAAGACCTGCTGGCCGAATTCGAAAAGATTGCGGATGAACTCAACACCGTTCTTGCCAATCTCGAAGGAAGCACGCTTGTCAAACGCTTGAAAGCCTCCGCCAGACGGCAACATCAGGTCGCCACCAAACTCGGCTCCATGGTTCCGGATTCTTTCGGGATTGTCGAACGCAGAAGAACCGGAACAGACAGCAGCTTCAACGATCTCTCCGGAGTTGAAGCCAAAAGCAGTCAGGATGTTTCCAACATCATGGACGATATGTCCGCCTATTTTGACCGCAGTCGTTTTCAGCGATTCAAAGTGGTGCTGGATGACATGCGCAAACAGGAAGTCACTTCCAGTCTGCGAAACCTGTCTGACGACTTGAAGAAAGAAAACGGGCTCTCGATTTCACAGGCGGAATACTGGAGCGAAACACTCGACCGCTGGGCGGAAGATCTGGTGGAAGTCACCAAGAGTGGGGCCTGTCCCGGATGCAAGTCGAAAGGGAGTCTGCCCCCTTCCATCGTTCTGGAAGTCCTGCAGATTCTCGAAGCAGAGGTGAATCTGCGGGAAGAAACGCGCGTGGCAGAGCAGGCCCGGGCAGCAGTCAAGCAGGAAGATCACGTCAAGGAAGCCCAGCGACTCTCGCAAAGTCAGCAAGGCCTGCAAAAGCGGATTGATCAGGTCCTGATTCGTATCCGCGAGTTGCCGGACGCAGAAGCCGACTTTGCCAAAGAACTAAAACTGCTGACTCAAGTCTCCAGCGTCATGAAAGATGCCACGCAAATCCTGGCTAAACCAGAAACCGGTGCCCCGGCTATTGCCGCGGAAACAGAAGCCATCGAACTGCTGCTGCAGTCGAAACGGTTCAATCCCAAGGCGGGCGGCGGCGGGGGCGATTCCCCCGGCGGAGGCGGAACCGGCACGACTCAGGATTCGGCACTGGCACTGGTGGGAACCGGTGTGAACGCCAATGAACGCCGCGAAGACCAGGCAGCGGTGCAGGCCGTGGGAAATTCTGGAAGGACCCTCCCAGAAGAATTTCGAGCAGGACTGGATGAATACTTTAACAGGCTGGATGCACGCACTCCGTAAGCTCGAAGTCACCATGCCGATGAGCGCAGCCGGTCTCGTTAAAACAGGAAAAATAAGCCATGACACAGCCATTTCATTGCCCTGCTGCTGCAACATGGGCAAAACGTATCAAGGGAAACCGGCAACGATCAATGGTCTGGTGTCTGATCCTTTTGCTGCTTCCAGTCAGCTCTGGATTTGGAGCAGACAATGTTCTTCAGGGTGTTTTCAAGGCTTTGGGAATAGGAGCCCGTCAGGCGGTTGTGCGTCCAGCAAAGCCGGTAGAGATCGAGGTCATTAACCAGTTTTCTCCCACTCTCAACAAGCTTTTGGACGTGGAGTTGTATTTCATTCAGAAAGTCTGTCAGCCAAATGCGGATCAGGCAGCCAGGTTGCGAAAGTTCGGTGTCGGTGAAGTTGTCACATTGGCGAAGCTCATGGCGGAGAACCAGAATCAGCCGGGTGCCGTCGATCCCCGGCAATTGCTGATCAAGGCACTTGATCAAGAAATTGAAAAGGTCTGTTCCATGGAAGCTGCCAAACGATATCGCGAAGAAATGAGCGAACGGCTGAACTATAAACAGGCTGCTGCGGCCGGACTCATGCTTTCCAACATGGATCGGGATCTGTTTTTCAATACCAACCAGGCACAGAAAATCGAAAGCGAACTGCGCAAGAACTGGAAGCCGGAATGGTCCCGAAACCTGCAAGGGCTGATGTATCCCCAATATGCTCCCTGGCCGGATGCACAACTCATTCAGCCGTATCTGACTCCAGAACAAAGCCAGCTGATCACCCAGCAGAACCGGGGCAACATTCAATTCGGCTGGGAGGCGGATGCCGGATTTAATGGCTGGGTGAATCTCAGCAACTTTATTAACCAGTTGCATGAGGTCGAACCCATTGCTCAGGAGCAAAAATGAGACTCACAAATTTTCATTGTGCCTGCTCCACGTCTATTCCCGCGATCAGGATGGTCTTCATCCTGCAGACCGTTTTCTGTTGCATCAGCCTGCTGGCAACTGCTGATGCCGTCTCAGCCCAGGTGATGATTCAGGCTCAAGACGCGAATCTGATTCAAATTGATGATCAGTTCTTATTCCGAAGTGTCTTTCGCACCGTCTCGAATGAATCTCAGGCAACTTCCAAGTTACAATCCATCCTCGATGTTCAAATTGACCAGGCTGTGAAATCGCTGGATCTGACATCGCAACAACGGGCAAAACTGGCACTGGCGGGGGACATTGACATCGCGGCCTTCCTGAATGAACTCAGAGCGGCTCAACCTGCGAAAACACAACTGACACAGCGGGAATGGACAGAACTGCATGCAAAGATGCAGCCACTGCAGCAGAAGATCACCGTGGGACTGCACCGGACCGGTTCGCTGTTTCAAAAAATTCTCTCGACCAATCTCACATCCGAACAACTCTCGGTCTATCAGGATCTGGAAAAAGAACGTCGAGATCGCCAGTATCGCGGCGCCGTCATGGCCACGATTTCCATGATTGACGGTCAACTCCCCATGACGAAAGAGCAGCGTGAGCAACTTCAAAATCTCTTAATGACCAAGGCGAACCTTCCAGACTCGATGCCGGATGATTACCTGCGGGTCTATGCTGTTCTTTATGCTTTGTCAACCATTCCAGAAGATGACCTGAAACCGGTCTTCAACGAAAAAGAATGGGTGGCCATCAAGCAATTACAAATGCAGGGACAATCGATGCGATCCATGTTAATTCAACGTGGAGTCAATCTACAGTGATGTGGAAAGAGGATAGGTAAAAGAGAAATGAGCGGGTCTTCTACTTCTTCCTTTCCCCTTTTCCCCGATGTGTTAAAAATATTTACTATCATCAAGCGAGAGATCATTGTTCTCATCATTGAAGATTCGATTTAACGTCACTCATTTCATCAGGCCGCACTGCTATTTGCCCTGGTGCCTGTTCGTGTTCATTCTGCCTGCTCCCCCAGCTTCAGCCCAGATCACGGATCTGGTGACAGGAGATGCCATCCCGCGTGATGTTCGCGAAATGTACGATCGTGGGCTGCAATACCTGGTGAAATCTCAAACAGAAAATGGCAACTGGAACGATTCTTATGGAAATGCTGCCGGCACGGGAATGGCCATTATGTGTTTTCTGGCTTCGGGAGAAGATCCAAACTTTGGCATCTATGCGGGAAATATTCGCCGTGCTCTGCGGAGCATGATCTCAGAGCAAAATGAATCGACCGGTTTCTTTGGGCACAGCATGTATGTGCATGGTTTTGCCATGCTCGGCCTGGCAGAATGCTATGGCGCGGTGGATGACCGAAATTTATGGTCCGGAGTGACCGGCAAAAAAGGACGTTCCATCGGACAGGCCTTGGAGTTGGCCGTTCGGGCAGCCATCACATCTCAAAAGAAAAACCCGCTGGGGGCCTGGCGATATTCCCCGGATGCTTCGGACGCAGATACGTCAGTGGCCGGCGCGGTGCTGATGGGGCTGCTGGCAGCCAGAAACGCAGGAATTGAAGTCCCGGATGAGTCTATCGACAAGGCAATTTCATACTTTACGAAAATGACCGCCCCTTCCGGACAGGTGGCTTATTCTGGTGGACTGGGAGGATTTGATGAATCGATGGCCCGGATTTCAATTGGAACTCTGGTCTGTGCGGTCTCTCATCGCAAGGACTTGCAAGCCTATCAGGCCACTCTGAAATACCTCACCGATCGCATTGAGAGCGGCGGCAGTTCCGGTCACGGCGGAGTGGAGTATCAATATTATTATCAGGCCCAGGCATTGTTTCAGGGAGACATTGAGGCCTGGACCAAGTGGAATAAAAATCTGGTCCGGCAGTTAAAAATCGTTCAGGCAGAGGATGGGAGTTTTCGTGGCACATACGGCCAGCACATCTCAACCACACTTTCTCTGCTGGCTATTGCTGTGAATTATCGCTTCCTGCCTATTTACGAACGGTGAGTTCCATGTCCCAGATCATCACACCGTTTTGTTTTCTGACGGCGGTCCTGCTGAACCTGTTGTTCATCACGCCTGTCCGGGCGGAAGCTCCCGTGCAGCCAGCGGGCCTGCTCTATCTCGAGAACTCCGGAGTTATTCCGGGAAATTTTGGAAGCTCTGCCGATCAGGGAATTGTGCCCTGGCAGGCGGCTGATTTTTTGCGTCCCTTCGAATTCCCCGGCAATCGCATCAGCCGCGTACAGTTTCCACAATCCAAAGATCTGGCCCAGGAGGTGGATCTGAAAATCGAAGACGATGCGCAGGCAGCGCATTTTACGTTCATTCTCGCCAGCGGAGACCAGATCAATGGTCGCATACTGGAATGGACACCTCGCCGAGTGAAAGTTGCCACCAGCGAATTCGGAGAAGTCCATCTTCAGACATCCGCCCTGCGACGTGCGTTTCGAACCGGCAACAATTCCCGCATCATTTTTCCTCGGTTAAGCGGGCTGGATCATTGGACCGCCTCCAAGTCGGACTGGATTGTGGAAGGCTTTTCGCCGGCGAGTTCAACCAGAAACGCCAAATTGTATCGCAAGCTGAATATTCCCGATAAAGCAATCATCGAGTTTGAATTATCATGGAACAAAACTGCGGACTTTTCACTGGCCATGGCCATACCCGGTCCCGCTCCGCAGGCGGATGATGATAAAGGCTGGACGCTCACCTGCTGGGACGGAAAACTTGCCCTGGTGCGGGAGTTGCCCAAAGCTGCGGATCTGTGTGCTGTGGAAGGAGTCGACTTCTCGAAACGACGGATTCATCTGCTGGCCTATCTCGACCAGACTGCTGGCGAGATGCACCTTTTTCATCAACAAGGTGTGCTGGCCGCCCACCTGAAACTCCCTCCTGAAAATGAGACAGAGAACAAAAAGTCCAAATTCCAGCCTGGGCGTGGGCTGCAACTGATCAATCGCAGTGGAGAGATTCGCCTGGACCAGCTCAGCGTCATGGAATGGAGTGGAAAGCTGCCCGGGCAATCCAATGGAGAATATCCCCAGATCGAACTCGCAGATGGCACCGTTGTCTCCGGAGCAATTCAAAGCCTGCCGGCAGATGATGGGGCCATCGCCATTCGCATTGGTGACGCGGAGTCCCCCTATCGCATCGAAGACATTGCTTCCATGCAGTTCGATCCCCCACCGGAATCGGCGGAACGCCCGATGATGCTGGCAATTCAGAATGGAAGTCGCGTATCGGGGATCCTGCAGCATCTCCAGTCCGGCACACTCACGATGATCAGCCCGGATATTGATGAGCCGTTGCGATTGCCGGTTTCACAGGTTCTGGGCATGACCATGGTGAATGATGATGCAAATCAGGTTCACCCCCAGGGCATCACCGGACAAATGATTTTGCGGGACGCGTCCCAGGTAGACCGGCCAGCCGCAAAGACGCCCGCTCCCGTCGTCATGACGCAAGTCCCGGTCAATCGGGCCATCGGCATCAACGCGATTTTTGGAGGAATTGGTGTCGCCCAGGTTCAAACTGCGACCGTCACGCCCGAAGAGGAGGAGGAAGATGCCCCCGGGACCTATCGGCATTCTGGAATCCTAGTGGATGGCGAGGGAGATCAACACACCAGCTGTCTGGTCTGGCAACCATTAGGGAGCCGAATTGCCAGTCCTCTCAAAAAAGCGGCTTCGGGAAAAATCCTGTATCGAAAGCCGAAACCAGCGACTCCACAGGTGGCCTCTCCGCAAAACCGTGTTCGTCCCGGCCAGAATTTTGGGACCTTGTTTTTGAAGAAAGTCGGTGAACCAGCTTTACCAAAATCAAATTCGAGTCTGCAAACGATGCACCTCCGCACTGGTGACGTGATTCCCTGCCGCGTTCTGGCAATCGACGAAGAAGGGGTCTTGATTTCTTCGTCCATCGTCGAAGAGCAGAAAGTCCCACATGTAAAAATCAAAGCCATTGAATTGGCTCCGCATGTCGGACTGCCCAGCCTGGAAGACGTGAAGAAGGAACGGCTGTTGACACTGCCACGGATGCAGAAAGCCTCTCCCCCCACGCATCTCCTGTGCTCTCTGAACTCGGACTTCCTTCGTTGTCGCGTCCTCAAAATGCACGATGATGTCTTAACCGTCGAACTCCAGTTGGACGAAATCGACCTGCCGGTCAACCGGCTCTCACGTATGATCTGGCTCCATCCGGAAGATTTGAAAACCGATGCACCGGAGTCCGCCGATTCTGGTTCCGCACAGGCAAACACAAATACAGACATCAATTCGACTCTGCCGGACGCTGCCGTGACGGAAACCTCGCCTCAAACTGCAACACCGCAGGTTGCAGAACCGCCTGTCTCCACGGACAAGCCGGCGGCAGAAGCCACTTCCACTCAGTCTGATACTCAGCTGGCTGGCATGGTTCAGGCATTAACAACCGATGGTAAACGGACAACCTTCACTGCTCAACGCTTTCAATCCGGAGTCCTGAGCGGCCAGAGTGATATTCTGGGCCAATGCCATGTTGAACTGGTCCGTCTCAACGAATTGACGTTTGGAGCGGAGATTGGAAACAACATGGAAGAACTCCCTTACGAGCAATGGAAACTTACCCCCTCCATCGAGCCGCTTGTGGCCCAGGATCTGGGAGACGATGACGGAAAATCTTCGTTACTGGTCGGGCAGCCGGCGCCGGATTTTGACCTGGAACTCCTGGAAGGAGGACGCTTCAAAGTGTCTGACCAAAAAGGTCGGATCATCGTGCTGGACTTCTGGGCGACCTGGTGCGGACCCTGCATGCAGACCATCCCGTTATTACATGATCTGATGGCGGAATACGATCCGCAGCAGGTCCGGTTGATCTCTGTGAACCTGGAAGAACCGGCGGCCCATGTGAAATCCGTCATGGAACGGCACCAGTTCGATCTGACCGTGGCCCTGGATCAGGATGGAGTGGCAGCACATCGTTACGAAGCTACCGCCATTCCTCAACTGGTCGTCATCAACACCCAGGGAACGGTCACCCAGGTCTTTGTCGGCGGCGGTCCCCATATGATCGAACAACTCAAAGCCGCCCTGAACGATCAATTGAAACAGCAATAATGCCCGGTTTCGATCCCGCGGATGTGACGGCCGTTCCTGGACGGAAGAGAGCAAATTGCTCTGGCCTGCGCCCGCGCAGCACGCGTTTCGATTGGTGAAAACACAACTTGCCGCGTCGCGGAACGCGGTCGATGCGGGGTGAATGCGATTTCGAGCGCCTGTTGAAAACTCACAGACAGAAATGTTCGTGCCACCAGAAGCTTCTGGATCATTGAAAAACGTGGTCCGGACATTGCCGTCTGGCCGAGATTCCATGGTTTTTCAACAGGCTACGAGTCTCACCCGAACTTTCTTGATTGTTAACAATTTATAACAGAAAAAGCTCTATTCTCGGCTGAAGATAAGATCTTCGTAATCTTCGTGGCAAGTTTGTTGTCGCATCCAGCGGTGCTCCGTACTCTCGGCTGAGATCGAGTCTCTGTGTCGGATTGAACCGTCTTGTTCAATCTGGAGCCCCTGCTTTCGATTGGTCAGCCACACCTCTTGACGAATGTCCAGCCTCCGCTTCATTCGTCAAGACCGCCCGCCTCTTGGCAGAACACGACTCTCTTTTCCTCTCCCTGAATTTGGAGTTCCTGCCATGACCCGCCGAAGATCGGGATTTACGTTGATTGAACTGCTCGTCGTCATCGCCATCATTGCGGTGTTGATTGCTCTGCTGCTGCCTGCGGTCCAGCAAGCCCGAGAAGCAGCCCGCCGGTCTCAGTGCAAGAATAATTTGAAGCAACTGGGACTGTCGATGCATAACTACCATGATGTCTATACCGTCTTCCCGCCTGCCGGAGTCTGGCAACTGGGGATTGATACGGATGTCGCTCACTGGTCGCTCCAGGCACGCCTGCTGCCTTATCTCGATCAGGCAAATATGACCAATATGATCAATTTTAATTATGGCTATAAAGGCGCTCCGGCCGGTGTTCTCAATGAGACTGTGGCCAACACGAAAGTTGCAGTGTTTCTATGTCCCAGCGAACCGAACAGCCAGCAGAAAAGCAGCGGTCGCTGGCCGCTCACCTATGGCGCAAACATGGGACGATTCTTTGTCTGGAACCCTCAGAACGGACAATTCGGAACAGGGGCATTTGGCCCCAACAGCCGCACCGGTACGCGCGATATGACAGACGGAGTGAGCAATACCCTGATGTTTTCCGAAGTACGTGGGTATCAGCCTTATACTATTCAGGCCATGGAGGACGAGAGCAGCCTGCCATCGGATTTGAACGCGACGACTGATGAAACTGCCCATAATGAGTGGTGCGAAGGGCGTTCATTGCAACAGGGTTTCACGACTTTATATGGCCCGAATTCGCATGCCACCGATTTCCTCACAGCGAAGGATTCAAAAAGTGGCACGACGATCACAAATGCGATTATTACCTCCCGCAGCACGCACGTGGGGATCGTCAACGCAGCCCTGCTGGACGGTTCGGTGCGGAGCATCAGTTCCAATATCAGTCTACTGACATGGCAGAACCTGGGAGCCCGGGCCGACGGCCAGATCCTGGGAGAGTTTTAGCGCTTTGCCTGATGGGGGGCAACGGCAACTTGCTGTCTCCTGTCAAAGATCCGTTACTTCTTCAACAGCTCCGGAACGAGTTTTTTCATCTCTTCCACGGTGGCGCTGGAGGAAGCCACGATCCCATTGCGATCGACCAGGAACATGGTGGGCAAAGAGATCACGCCAAAGTCGATTGCGGGACGGCTCTCCAGTGCCCCTTCTTCATGCAGTTGCGGCCATGTCACTTTATAATTCTGCAGATACTGCTGAATGGGTGCACCCGGACCATCCAGATTCACTCCGATAATCTCAAAGCCTTCTTTCTGGTACATCTGATACATCTGCTGGATCTGGGGGAGATCCTCTGTACAAGGAGTGCACCATGTTGCCCAGAAGATGACCGCCAGTACTTTGCCACGATATTTTGTTGTGTCGACTTCGCTGCCAGCCACTCCTTTTCCTTTTAGCACCAGCGGCTTGCCTTTCAGATCCAGACGGTGAAGGGCTCCTTTTCCACGGGCGGCTGCGGGGGAATCGGGATATGCGGTCACAAGTTTCTGATACCAGGCATTCGCTTCCGGACCGCTGCCATTGAATTCATAGGTAATGGCCAGTTGCAACATGGCATCTGCGGATTCCTCCGCCTGGGGATATTCCGTGACGAACGCTTCCAGCGACTTCAACCAGCTTTCCTGAATTTTACCACGATCGGTACTGGTCGCGTTTTCCAGTTGCAGATTGTAATCCACAAGCATTCTCTGGAAGACCGCAAACGCGAGGAGATTGGGATCGGCTTTACTGGCACGCAATTCCTGTTCGACTTTTTTGATCTCTTCGAGTCCATTGGGAAAGGTCTTCATCTGGGTAGCGGCGGCAATCCCTTCCAGCCGGGTTCGTTGCCAGTTCATCCGCTCTTCATCCGTGGTGACTTCGCCTGCCAGTTGAGCGAGAATCTGAGCCCGAGTGACGTTGTATTGCGTAATTTCTTCCAGAGTGGACTGCGCAGTGGGAGCTTTGCCGTCCAGTGCCCCCAACTGGTCGATCAGTTCTTTCATTTTACCACTCATGCTCTGAGCGGTGCCGACAGTCCCGGCCAGACTGGGCTGCAGCAGGATTCCGCCGCTCAGTTCGAAACGCTCTCCTTCGAGTGGATTTGGCACTTGTGTCACTTTCCACGTCTCTCCCACGCGGATCATTTCGCCGATTTGAACAAATCCATTCGCTCCGGCATTATCAACAATGGCCATGACGTTCTCATACACCAGCAGATCCTGACGTGTTTTTCCGGATTCTGCGGGAATCAGGCTGGGCATCAGCATGGAACAGTCAAAACGGACCCAGTGGGTTTGCGGCGTGATGATTTTCGAGCTGGACAGCACAGACCGGAAAGCTTGAGAGGAGTCCTTAATACGTGCGGAGAACTTGGCGGCGGTCTCTCCCTGAATCCCTAGCGTCTGGATGTCCTCCGCGCTCAGCATGACCGCAGCCAGCCGCTTTTCGTCCCGTTCCACCATGGCCAGAATGGCTTCGCGGGAAGCTTCTTCGGCGGAAATCATCTTCCATGAATCGATTTTGCGATCCTCATCACGATCGATCCCCCAGCGGGTGCCGGCGGTATTCAACCAGCGGCTTTGATCAATTTCATTATTACCATTGGTATCCAGGTCGCGATAAACTTCGAGTCCATTTTTGTAATAACGAAACTCGTCGACACCGCGATCACCGTTCGTATCCATGAAGCGTCGCAGAAGTTGCCCCTGCGGGCCGTAGAGCACCCATCCCGAGCCGTTTTCCGTTCTTTCGACATCCAGTTTGCAGTTGGGAATTTCTGCAGCCGTGGGAGTATCGATCTCAATCCCCGGTTGAGCGGGACGGTACGCCAGAACGCTTTCCACTTTCACCTGCGCCAGGCACGTCAGGGAACTGGCAAGCAAAACGACCATCGAACTGAGGGTTGTCCGGAACCACGGGACCATTCGAGGCATCTGAATTCGCTCCATGAATTTGTGAGACACAGTTCACCGCATGTTGGAATGTGGACCAGAGCAACTTGCTCCAGACAGGCGATTTTCTATACGGGATTGCTGTACCGTCGCGATGAGAGCGCATGAACTCCGCATAGACCGCGTCCCGCCACGCGGCGAGTTGCATTTCACCAGTCGAAACGCGCGCTGCACGAGCCCAGGCCAGAGCAACTTGCTCTAACCCGGGATATTAGAGAAACTTCCGGGGCGCGTCATGGTCAATTCAGCAGGAATTACCGATTCTCAGCGGAAAGCAATTTTTCCGCGAGAACGGCAACCTGCGAGGTCGAGCAGAAAGGGCCGATCGCACCCTGCGAATGCGAATTTCACTTGAGTGTCATCACATAATGGATCAGATCGCTCACTTGCTGGGGCTGCATTCCTTCCAGTTGCCGTTCGGGCATAATGGAAACGGACGTGAACTCGGCCCGGTCAATTTCGGCCTGCGGAATCTTCTGATCCGCTGTATTGGGAGCACGAATCACGACTCCGTCTGCTCCTTGCGAAACCAGCAATCCGTTTAAGATGCGACCATCTTTGGTCAGCACACGGAAGTTGCGATATCCCCCTTCCATGGCGGCGCTGGGGGTCAACACATTTCGCAAGAGTGCTTCCACGCCATGATGTCCCATGCCATCCAGTGCAGGGCCAATTTTGCCTCCTTTGCCACCCTGTGTATGACAGACCAGGCATTTTTCTTCGAAGAGTATTCGACCTTTCTGGAGATCTCCCGGCCTGTTTGCCAGTTCACGAAACTGAGCAAACTTGAGGGCCTGTTCTCGAGCTTACTCCTCATTCAGCAAGATGGGGCCATCCAGAATGGGTTCAATCGCGGCCTGTCCATTTGTGGGCCCCCATTCCTGATCCTGATAAACACGGACCAGGCCTTCGGGGAGATTTGATGAAGACAATTTGCGGTCGAAATTCGCCCGGATTTCGTCGGCCGTACGGGCCACATTCCAGATGCGATATTCGAGGAATTCGCCGGCCGTCCCCGCATTGGATGGTGTTGTCCGCCCAACGTACAGATTCTCGATCGGGTTTGTTGATTTGACGTCGCTGGTTCCTGCCGGCTCTCCGTTCACAAACAACGTGAACAGCCCTGCGGCATCACGACTGAGGGCATAATGCGTCCAAGTGCCGGGGATTGTTTTTTTCGACGAGACCACAACATCATTCAGTCCACCCCCCAGCCAGAAACGAAGTTGACCGTTAAAGAAATTCAGATCGGCAATCCCGCCGCTCCCCAGAAGCCCATCTGTCTGGTTCACCCCGGCGTCCAGCCGTGCCCAGGTTTCAATCGTGAATGGACCGGAAAGTGAGACCGGCTCCGCCAGGAAATCGTCAGCGTGTCCCTTCAATCGCAAGACATACTGAATTCGTTGACCGATCTGATTCCAAAGCTTCAGGACCACAGCATGTTCCGGGTGCAGGACCCGCATTGCTTCCAGTGCAGCGAGTGAGATTTCCGAATCGTCGATCTCTCCCTCTTCAATCCCTTTCAGCAAGTCCAGTGCCCCTTCGCGATGAGCCGCCAGCTGTTCATAGAGCAGTCGTCGCTGGGTAAAAGATAAGGTGGGGAGCACTTCCACAAGTTGAGAAAACCGGGGACGTCGTTGCGCGGCGGCGACGGCAGCCAGAATTTCATCCTGGAATTGAGGTTGATCACTGGCGGACTGCACCATGCTCAAAAGTCGTTCCGGATGCGATGTCCTGAGTTCCCGCAAGGTCTTAATGGCGGCCCGTTTGAGAGGAAGTGAAAGTCCTTTTTGAGCGACCAGTTCCAGAACAGGCTGATCCATCTCAGCCACTTGAAATTCCCCAGCCAGTTCGAGAAGTGCCTGTTGTTGTCTGGGATCGCTGGTGTCGGTCCACGATTTGACAATCGTTTGCGAGATCAATGGCTGGAGTGCGGACAAGTCGACGGAGGTCCGGAGTTTTCGTAACGCCAGGACCGTATTGAAAGCAGTCTGTTCATTTTGCAGGAGCCGTTGCACGGTTTGAGCAACTTCGGTCGTCCGAAGTTGTGACGCCAGTAATCGCAGCTCTTCATCGTTCAGTGGCCGGACCAGTTCAGGAAGTTGCTCCACAAGCAGAGTCGCAGCCAGTTTGCCCTGAAGCGAAAGCGTCGCCAGCATCTTGCCTTCAATGGGCATGGCTTTGCCGGCTGGCGAGTTTAGAAAAGCCAGGACCTCTTGAGGGTGTCCTTCCATGGCCCACCGCGCCAGATATCGGGTGAATTCTCTGTCGTAGGCGGCCTGAGGCTCATTCGTGACGGGCATGTCAGTGGCGGGCATGTCGGCAAATTGCAACATCAGGGCAATCGTCTCCGGCCCCCCAGACGGAAGATGCCGCAGCGCATCTCCCAGGGCAAAGCGGACCTGCCGATCGGGGTCATGAACCAGATGTTGTGCCACAGAGAGAAATTCAGCATCTGTGCTGGTGTGTCGGGATGCAATTCGCACAGCTTCTCGGCGCAAATGAGGATTGGGGCTCCGGCTTAATAGCACCAGAGTTTCTGTCGGGACGGTGGCCAGTCCTTCGTGGGCCCAGAGTGCTCCCAGGCGCTTTTCGACCGGTATTTCTTCGGAGGAAATCCACTTTGAAAGTTCGGGCAGCAGATGTACCGCGTTCCGGTCGACCACCTGTTGCCATGCGAAATCCGCGATCCGGCTATTCGGATCGCCCAGACGATCGAGCAACTCGGAATCATCCACTTTTGTTAAATCCGGTGGCACGACCCGGGCTTGTGCACGGTGGCGCAAGCGCCAGATCCGCCCATGTGTTTTATCACGATCCGGATGATTTCTGGCAACTTCATTATGCGAAATCACCTTGTTATACCAGTCTACAAAATACAGGCAGCCGTCCGGGCCAAATTGTGCAGAAACCGGACGAAAGTTTTTATCAAGCGAGATAAGCAGGTCCGGCTGCTTTTCATACTTATAATATCCGTTGCTCTGGGCACTGGCAGTGATATGCTGAATCCGATTTGTAATGGGATTCGCCAGATAAAAGTGCAACGGTTCCGTAGAGGCAGCCTGTGCTTTGCCCCAGGGGGCGGGCCAGCCATTGCGATCATCCGCCAATGCAAGTCCGCTCAACCCGGTTCCTCCCATAATGGGTTTGTCAAAAGAGGCAGGAGAATTCGGCTGATAAGTCCGCAAACGTTCCGAGCTTCCCGTAGGATAGTGACTCCCGGGGAAGTACGGCGCAATGGGATATCCCATGTCGTTGGCTTCTTGTAACCAGGTTTCCCCCTGCTGAGAGATCGTCAGCCCCCAGATATTGTTCGGGCCGGCCGTGACCGCTTCGAATTGAGATCCATCCAACGACACCTTGGCCAGCTTGCAATGATTGAACGTGATTTCCGAGGCACCATTGCGAAAGGGCTGCCCGTTTCCACGTCGAACTTTCGAAGAATTGAACAACCCTTGAGCCAGTAGAAAGGATTCTCCGGGAACACGCGTAAACTGGTGCGGAAACAGATGTGAATCCTGCGTGCCAAACCCGGTCAGGAAGACGTCATAGGCATCTGCTTTTCCGTCATCGTTATCGTCATGATAAAACCGGAGATCATGACCATATTGAACAAAGACACCATGACGATAAGGCAGTATCCCCAATGGAATAACAAGACCATCTGCAAAAACACGTGGTCTTGAAGGCTGATCACCATAAATGGAATCATAAACTAAGACTTGATCTCTTCCACCAGCTGCGAAGATAGCGGCAGATTCCGTGGGACTTTCATTCGCATCGATGGGATATTCCAGAGCGGTCATCGTCCACATTCGTCCAGCGGCGTCAAACGCCACTGCTACGAACTTTCCATATTCAGGAGACTCCTCCGCGACAAGTTCCACTTCAAATTCGTCCGGCACAAGAAATTGCCCGCGTTCATCAGCAGCAGTGAGAACCGGCTTTGCAGCATCTCCTTCCAGCTTCTTCAATGCTTCCCAGCTGAGTGTTTGCGAAGTGGCAGGGAGTTCCTGAATCGAAATCTCTTTAACGTGCACAAGTGCCTTCCCCCCGCCATGTACCTGAATCCCAATCAGCCCGTCTTGAGGAATTGTTAAATCCTGTTCCATGAAATCCAACGCAGGCACGCCGTTGATCCAGGACCGGATACGCCGGCCTTCCGCACGAATTCGATATTCATTCCAGTCGTTGGGCCGCACAGCCTGGTTGACTGCCTGCTGGTCAACGGGTTCCGCAATCACCCGGTTTCGTCGGGATTCATCATAGAGTTTCCCCCACCAACCTTCCCCGGCATCCACCTGATATCCGCTCATTTCATGATTGTTGGGAATGCGCACGCTGCGGATCTGTACTCCCGAATTCACAAATCCACCGGCCCCCTGAATGCGAATTTTCAATGTCAGATCAAAATTCTGATAAGACTTTGCTGTCGTGATGAAGGTATTGTGCGGGACATCTACTGTCAGCGAGCCCCCTGTGAGCAACCCCTCTTCCACTCGCCACCATTTCGCTTCATCCTGGAGAGTCGTCCAGCCATCCAGTGATTTTCCATTGAAGAGAGAGACTTGAGCTTGTGCATCGATCTGCAGCACGACCAACGCCACCAGTGCGATTGGCACGACAACAAATGACCTGATGTGCTGGCGAATTGCTGCAGAACAGGTAAGCAACTCGAACCAAACCTGCAGCGAATTTGCTCTTGAAAAGTCAATTTCATTTGTCCAGGAGGTTTCGATTGCAGCACGAAGAAAGGTGAGTCGAGGCATGTGGCTGGCCATAAGTTCAAGCGGTTGGAAAGGAGAGAAGTCAGCGGAGTCCGGTGGGCAGATACTCATGTCGCAAAATCAAAAACCACCAGACGCCGCAAACGAGGAGCGACGATCTGCCGCACCCGCTCGTGTTCGGGATGAGGCAGATAGGCATCCCGGGCGGGAGCACTCGAAAAGGTCATAATAAACCCATGCGTATAGCCGTCGTTCAGACCTTCATCACTCTGATAAGGCCCATATTTAAAATCCAGCAGGCCGGGAATTTGCCCGACCATCCCCTTCATCTCCGAAAAACATTCATCAATTTGAGCTGACGTGACTTCGGGAAGAAATTCGAAGACGCCAAAATGCTTCACCGGGGACATGAGAAGTCCTTCCATTATTTATCTTGTCAGGGTAAGTCGTATGTTTTCTAATAGTGTTTCTACACAGGTCTGGGCGAAATCTGGATGGTTAATATTGCAATCCAGCTTCACCACATCGATCTCGGGACGGAGTGTTGATGTCAGTGCCTGAAACAGGGCAGCGTCTGCTTCTGGATCATAAAATGGTTGCCCGGGAGCACTAATCACGCTGACCCCCTGTAACGGAATCAACACGGTGACCGGTGCGGAACAGGCATTGATTTTCTGTCCGAGAATGCTGCCGATCTGCCGGCATTCGACAGGAGTTGTCCGCATCAGTGTGACTTGTGGATTGTGATGATAAAAACGTCGTTGGCTGAACTGCCGGGGAACTGTCTCCGGAGCTCCGAAGTTCACCATGTCCAGGCAACCTGGCGCGACGATTGACGGGACTCCTCCTGCGGCGGCAGCCTGCATTCGCTCCGGACCGGCACTAAGAGTCCCTCCCACGATTTCGTCCGCGAGTTCCGTGGTCGTGACGTCCAGCACGCCGGAGACATAACCACTTTGAATCAGCGATTCCATGGCCCGGCCGCCTGTCCCCGTGGCATGAAAGACAAGGACTTCATAACCTGCCTGATCCAATAATTTTTGTGCGGCCGCGATGCAGTCTGTCGTGTTCCCGAACATGCTGGCGGCGATAATGGGACGTGAATCATCCACCTCGGGTTCGGCATTCACCATTCCGGAAATGGCTCCAGCGGCGCGCGTAAAGATCGCTTTTGAAATGCGATTCAATCCAGAGATATCGACGATGGCGGGCATCATCACGATATCTTTGGTGCCGAGATAGTGGTCCGTTTTTCCACTGGCCAGCGTAGAAACCATGACCTTCGGGAATCCGATCGGCAATGCCCGCATGGCTGCTGTGGCAATGGCGGTTCCTCCCCCGCCTCCCAGCGAAATCACCCCTTGAATTCGCCCGGATTGACGGAGTTGTTCCAGCAGGATCGGCGCCGCCTGTGACATGGCTGTCACGCATTCCCCGCGATCTCCTCGAGTTGTTAATTCTGACAGATTCAATTTCCCAGCTTGAGCCACATCATCTCGGGAAAGATCACAACTCACTTGTGGAGCAGATCCGGTCCCCACATCGATGAGCAGCGTACGATGCCCCTGTTCCCGAATTTTCTCAGCCAGGAACGCGTGTTCCACGCCCTTCGTATCGAACGTTCCCAGAACTGCAATCGTGCCCATGAGACTCGCATTCTTTTTTAGATCGCATGCACCCTGCACAGGCCGCGTTCCGTCACGCAGCGAGTTGCCTTTCATCAGTTGAAACGCACGCTGCGCGAGCCCAGGCGAGAGCAACTTGCTCTTAATATCATGAACATTGTTTATTGTGACGACTGCCCTGGAGCGGCTCGAATCTGTAAGGTCAACTAATCTGTAAGGTCAAATTTTAGTGGTGTCTCCTGCGGTGAAACAAAGTCCACGGTTAATTCAGACTTATGATTATACTTTTCTGGAATGGCTTCCACGATCTCATCCACAGTGCCATCCGGTCCCATCCCGGGAATTTTCTTACCGGTTTTCTTGCTGGCGGAAATTTCCACACGGTATTTCCCTGGTAGAAGCCCACGGGCCTGGAAGAGCTCAAAGAGGCCGTCATGGATTGTGGCGGATGTCGGGTTACCGGTGGTTATTGGCAAAAATGTAATCGCTCCGTCGCTGACTGGTTGCCCTTGAAAGTTGACAATGCCCGTCACTGGAAGTTTTCCTGCGTTCTTTGAATCAGCACACCCGGACAGAACGAATAGTCCAAGAGAAAAGACGATACCCACGGGACGGATCATCAATCGGGAAAGCAGCATTTTTGACATACCTTTTTGATTTGTCAGCCTGTTGAAATTCGCTCAAACCGAAATTTGCCCGACTTGGGAATGTGACATGATCAATGTTCTGGAGGGGGGCTCAACACGAGCCTCGCCCTTCCAAACTTCAACAGGCAGCGAGAGCAAGTTGCTCTGGCCTGGGCCCGCGCTGCACGCGTTTCGACTGGTGAAAGGCAACTCACCACGTGTCGGAATACACTCGATATGCGGGATGAATGTGTTCTAAAATTCACCCACCACTTCTCTTGATGCCAGCGTGGCGATTGCCTGCCAGACCGGACGGGTGTCGTATAAGCCTGTGGTCGAGTCCGCGATCCCCGACCCGGAATTCACATTTTCGGAGACAAATCGCACCGAGCCATCGAACATGAGAATCTGCACACCCCCTGTATGTGAGCTCCGGGCGATCAAGCTGTGAGGACCGCCTGATCCATTAGTCGTACACCCCAGATTAACATCCGGCATGCTGACACAGCGTTCCGTTTGATCAAAGACATTCGAGTTCGGCGGATAGCGATGTGAGTATAAATTTGTACCAGAATCTGCAAACAGTGCTCCGCGAGAATCGTTTGCGGGAGCTTTGCGGATCTCAGTCACTGCAGCAGTATTCGAAGTCCCATCCGAAATATCACGCAATTTCCTCGAAGAGTTTGGAAAAAACGCTCCAGCAGGTTTCAAGCCGGTTTGCACTGCGGAAGAGGCACATTTACCTCTCTCATATTCTCCTATGCCGACATTACCGGCATAGTTCCCACGAAACCCAAAGTCTTGTGTGGCATTAAAAATCTCGACGCCATTATCCGAAGGACACGTAAAGACGTTGACGGAAACTGCTCTGGCTGCCTGATTCTGGGATGTCCACCAGGAGTAATTATCATTGTAAAGATTGCGCAAATTCTGCTGGTCCACGAATGGCAGGATGCAGACGATCCAGGACCCAAATTGTCCGCCGCAATTACTACTCATAATGTGTCCAGGCGGCAATGCACCATGTGTATCATGATAATTGTGCAATGCCAGGCCCATTTGCTTCAGATTGTTTTTGCACTGAGAACGTCTTGCTGACTCTCGCGCCTGTTGCACAGCAGGCAGCAGCAAGGCGATCAGGACCGCGATAATAGCGATCACGACCAGGAGTTCGATTAATGTAAAGGCATGGCGACGCATGAAAGACCCTCCGTTAGAGAAAGGAAGTATAAAACAGGGGAGATGCCTGTTTACGAACGGAATTTTAAATTGATTCAAACATCCCGAATGAAATCAATTGGGGGATGCCCGCCTGGTGAAATTTTAGAAAGGTGATCGCAATATTATTCGTGAACATGCCCATTGATCGAGACGTTCGAAATTCCTGCCGACGAGATCTCAACCGGAATTTGTTTAAACAATCTGGTCAGCTTTGGTAATGCCTGTTCCATGGCCAGTCGTTCGAGACTGGACGCCCCGACGAAGCCGACCGCATCTGTCTGAGTATTGATATAGGCAGCATCTTCGGGCGTAGAAATCGGCCCCCCGTGTGATAAACAGATAATGTCTTTGCGGACAGACCGGGCTGCTTCGATGACAGCCTGCAGGCGTTCTGCTGCGTCGGGTAATGTGCACGCAGCACTGGTCACACCAATGGTTCCGCCGACTGTTGTACCGACATGGCCGATGATGACATCGGCCCCGGCTTCGGCCATCCACTTCGCTTCTTCCGGCTGGGCGACATACACCGCGGAGAACAGATTCATCCGTCCGGCGAGTTCCACCATCTCCACTTCTTTTTTGAAGCTCATCCCCGTTTCTTCGAGCACCTGCCGAAATTCCCCGTCGATGATGCAGTGTGTCGGAAAGTTATTGACGCCGGAAAACCCCATGTCTTTGACTTGCTTCAGCCAGTGCCACATCCGTCTGCGAGGATCGGTGGCATGGACCCCACACAAGACGGGGGTCTCTTCAACCACTGGGAGAACCTCATACTCGCCAATCTCCATGGCGACCGCGTTCGCGTCGCAATAGGCCATCAGCCCTGCAGTGGAACCGTGTCCTGCCATGCGAAAGCGGCCGGAGTTATAAACGATAATGAGGTCAACTCCCCCTTTCTCCAGCAGTTTGGCGCTAATCCCGGTTCCGGCGCCCGCAGCAATGATTGGTTCGCCGCGCTGCAAAACAACGTGCAGCCGATCAAGCACTTCGCTCCTGGTATAGGGATTCCCTTTTCCGGTCCAAGGATTGGGCATGGGTGAATTCCAATGACGGATGCGAAAAAATTGTGAACTTGTCAGAATTGACATTCCCCATTCTCATAGTACGCCATCGATTCGTCCATCCACGACATCCACAAGTTCATCGGTGAAATCCACATGGAAGAGAATGTGATCCGTTCGAGTGTGGTGAAGCGTGACGCTTCAGATTCCAGATCCTGGCTGTCCGCGGCGCCCATCTGTGAGCCGTTGTCACAGCATCACATCGCACATTGCGGCATGATGCACGCCGTCTCTCCCATGAAAATTGTGCGGACTTATCTTTCCGGAACATTCTTTCTGGCAACCGTGGATGGAGCGGGACAGGTCCTGGTCGATGGCGACTGGCAGACAATTTCTCCGGGGCTGGCATGTGTCCAGCCCCCATTTATGAGTAATGCATTACGCTGCCTGAAGAAGACTGCCTGGCACTTCTGCTGGGTCCGCTATCACGAACAGGCTGGAGTTCAGCCGGTCGCATCCATTCAATCTCCCTCCGTAGGAGAATTCAATGCGCTGGCGTTTCAGGCTGCGATTCAAGGGCTGCATGCCGAAGCCTCGACGACTGCGTCTCCTGCATTCATGCAACAATGGGCAGATCTTGTTCAGCAGTACGTCCTCGCGTTTGTCAGCCCATTTCGATCGGATGACCGTTTGCATCGAGTCTGGATTGCTGTGGCAGATCAACTGGATCGACGCTGGACACTTGAGGACCTGGCGAAAATTGCCTTTATGAGTAAAGAGCACTTGCGCCGGATGTCCCTGACCTCACTCGGACGCAGCCCGATGCAGCAAGTGACTTATATCCGGCTCAAGCAGGCTGCCGAATTGCTGACTCATTCTGAATTGAAGGTCTCTGCGATTTCCGCAATGGTTGGATACGACAACGCCTTTGCTTTTTCGGACATGTTTCACCGCTGGACCGGATATCGGCCGTCTGTTTACCGCCATCTCGGACGTTCCAAATCACTTTAGAGCGAATTCGCCCCGATTGGGCTGCCACCGCTTTTCAGAAATATCCGGTGCTTCAGCACGATTTCGGCAACCCTTGCAGCGTGCCGACAATCTCGCTGACATCATTGATGTTTTCCGCCGTCAGTAAGTCTTCCAATTCAGTTGCCAGCCGGGCGGACAAACCGGGATTGAAGAAATTTGCCGTTCCGATTTGAACGGCACTGGCTCCCGCAACCAGAAACTCCATGACGTCATCGATGCAGCTGATACCGCCGATCCCGATGATCGGAACCTGCACCGCACGGGCCACGAGATACACGCAGCGGAGCGCGAGCGGTTTAATCGCTGGTCCGCTTAAGCCACCCAGCACATTGCCCAGGACCGCTTTGCGTTTTCTCCAGTTAATCGCCATCCCCTGGTACGTATTGACCATGGAAACCGCATCCACTCCGCCATCCGCGGCGGCTTGAGCAATCGCGGTGATGTCCGTGACGTTCGGCGTGAGTTTGGCAATCACCGGCAGGTCACAGGACGCTCGCACAGCGGCCACCACCTGACGCGTGGATTCTGGGTTTGTCGCGAAATCGATCCCGCAACTGACGTTGGGGCAGGAAATATTCAGTTCAATTCCCGCCAGTCCCGGGAATTGATTCAGCCGACTGGACATGGCTGCGAAATCTTCAATCGTCTGACCGGCAATGTTCGCAAACACAGGTGCCCCCAGCGTCAGCAAATAAGGAAGATGCTTTTCGATAAACGTATCGATGCCATCGTTATCCAGCCCGATTGAATTGAGCATCCCCGAGGGCGTTTCGACAGTCCGGGGAGGAGCGTTTCCGATCCGGGGGCTGGGAGTCACCGTCTTAGGGACGATGCCCCCGATTTTTGCGAAGTCGACAAACGGGACCATCTCTTTCGCATAACCAAACGTCCCGGACGCCACCAGGATGGGATTGCGCAGATGGAGGCGATTGAGTTGAACCTGAAGGCTCGTCATTCCGGTGTGCCTTCAGGTGCCGGCTTGTCCGCCTCTGGTTTTTCCGGTGTGGAAGACGGGCTTTCTGAATCTCCGGGTTGGGGAGCCTCTGTCTCAGCTGGCTTTTCCGGCTTTGGTTCAGCAGGCTTGCTTTCCGCAGCGTTCTCATCCGGCTTGTCGTCGACCGGTTTTTCAGTTGCAGGTTTTTCAGTTGTGGTTGTTTCAGTTGCTGGCTGATCATCGGCCGGCTTGTCTGCTACTGGCTTGTCTGCTGGCATTGCTTCGGATTTGCTCGCGGCGGGGGGAGCGACTTCGTCGAAAGGTGTTTCCAAAGCAGGCGTACCTGAAGCAGGCGTTTCAGCACCCTCTGCTTTTACCGGCTCCACCAGTGCTTCCCGCTTCAACTTGAGCTTGTCGAACACATCTTCGGAGATGACGTAGTACCATTCTGCGAAGCGTGCGTTCAGATCCGCCACCCGTTTTTCACCGGCTTTCAGTTTCTCGGCGTATGCTTTTTTCTGGGCATCGTACACTTCCTTCTGTAGTTCATATTCTTTCAAGGCTTCTTCATAAGCTTTTTGCGGATCTGGGTTATCTGACTTATCCGCTTCATCTTTTTTGTCTGCTGAACCTGCGTCAGCCTGTTCTTTGTCATCAGCTTTTTCGCCATTCGCATTTTTGTTATCAGCGGGTTCGCTGGGATTTGGATTCTCTTTGTTCTCTTGAGCAGTGGAATCCGACTCTTCGGCTTTCTTTTCTGATGCGGCGGCAGGCTTCCTGGGGGCGACCGGTTTAACGGGAGCCGGGCCCAGTAAAGATTTATCAAACACGACCGTCACAAACAGGTAGCGGCTCTTTTTCTGGCCAGGCTTGGCGGAATCTTCTGCTGAGCCGTCTTCATCTTTGTCGGTTCCTGCGCTGTCGGCTTCCGTATTGTCTGCAGGTTTTTCGTCTGCTTCTTTCTCATCCGAATTGGAGGCCGTCTGATCTTTGGTTTCCTGCTCGAGTTCTTTGGCCTCTTCTTCAGCGGACTTTTGACCGCCGATTTCGATGTCGAGATCCGATCCAGAAAATTCTTCACCAAACCCGAGTTCATAAACAACGCCGTCATTGGTGCCGACGTTCACCTTTCCCTCGTTATAAACAAACTCACCCCGACCCCTGTCGATGAAGACCCCTTTTTGTCGCAGGTCCCGGAGTGTCAATGCCGTCAGAGAAATCTTTCCCTCGGCGGATTTCAATCCGGCGATCAGTGCTTCCGGCTTCTGGCGAACTCCCACGATCTTGAGATCGGTGAGTGCCTGCAGCAGGGAATTGACTTCCGCCAGTTTCACCTTTTCCGTTTCCGGATTGAGATCATTCAGGTTCCAGGGATCTTCGCCATTTTCGCGTTTCAGCTCGATCTGTCCTTCGGCGATGACTCGTTCCTGCGTTTCATCAACAGAGTAACGGCTGATCAGAATGTCACGGATGTCTGCGGATTTGACCTGCAGAATGTCCTTTTCGATCCAGTCCGCAAACTTTGTGGAGATATTCAGATTGCCTAAATCGGTCGTATAGATCCGGTCTTCATCGGCACGGCGAACATAAAACAGGTTTGACGAATTCTCCACCGGTTTCCCGACGATGAGGTCGACCAGGACATCATCTCCCTGATACAGCGTCACCCGGTTTCCGCGGCCTTCTGTGCTGGTGAGATCATCGCCCAGCGGATCCAGCAGACCGAATCGCTTTTGAGCCGATTGGCTGCGTTCCACAAGTGCCTGTCGCACCACTCCGATCATTGAAGCAGCCGTTTTTCCAAGCCGGTCTTTTCCATCCGCGGGATAATCATGATGTGAAGGGATCTGCCACAGGCCATTCCGGTTCTCCACTTTGAAGACTTCCGTTTTACCTGTTGTGGAGTTGTAGGCTGCGACACGGAGTGCGGTGGCTGTGCTGGGATCTTCGAACTTCGGGAAGAACTGCTCACCCACGTCGGAGAAATCGGCGATGTCCGCAGGCTGATTGGAAAAATACGTACCGGCAGCGATCGCCATACAGGCGGCGGCGGCGGCTACAAAGAGGAGTGTCTTAACGGTCTGGTTCATGTCATTCATTCCACTGGCATGTCCGGGGACTGCCCTTCAATGTCACCTGATGTGAGACAAACTCAATTGAACTCGCGATCGGCAGGGAAACGCTTGTCACAGGGGGCGGTGTGAGCGACCTGCGCTATTCACGGCGCCGGTCTGGCGAAATTCCTTTTCGTTCATCAACCAACCTCGCAATCACCACGGCAATTCCAAGAAAGATGGCTGGCAGAGGAGGAATCAGCACGGCCCAGCGCCAGATCCCCCGCTCGATCTGTCGGATATCCTGTTCGGTCTCAATTCGTACTTTGCGAACCGTTTCGTTCTTCTCGCGCTCAATCTCTTTTTCACGTTGTGTGAGTTTGCGGTTTTCTGCTTCCGTGGCGTTCTGCAGGCGGATTTGCAATGTCTGAGCGTCGACATTTCCTTTTTCCAGGTCGGATCGCAAATCCTCAATCACCTTGGTGAGGCGTTCTTTCGCGCCGGAAAGCTCTTCTGCGGCCGCTTCATCCGCTTTGGAGATTTCCTGGGTTCGCAGAACTTCGAACTGCTTCTTGCGTTTTTCCAGCTCAGTTAAAGTGCGATGCTGAGCACGGCGTTTCCGCAACTCGATAAAGCGTTCATCCCCGGCCAGAGTGTCTACACAGTTCAGCACGAACAAGACGTTATCGATCTTGAAATCGAGGAGTTGCTGTTGCCAGACCTGAAACATGATGTCGTGCACCAGGTCCACGTCAGCCACAAAAATTGCGTTGACCTTCCTGGAATCGTTGCCTTTGATCCGGGCTGCGGTGACATACGACTGATCGCTCAATTTGTGTGGAATATCAAAATTGTAGCTGCGGCCGCCGAAGCCGGGTTGCGTGATCTTGTTCCAGTCGTTGACTCCGGTGCTTCCTTTGCGTGATTGCAGCAGCCATGTGACTTCCACATCGTTATCTCGTCCGGAAATGAAACCAGGCGCGAAGGTGATCAGCTCCTGGAGTCCTGCTGTGATGGGCGACTCATCATTAACACAGCCTTTGGCATCCAGAAAGATGAGCTCCGGCGGATAGGTCTCGGCGAATCGCGGGTGTGGATTGAAGGTATCGAACAGACTCTTGCGAACGTCCCATTTGATCCCCAGGGCGCGTGTCAAGGATGTCGCTTCTCCACCATCGGCCTTGGGTTCCCCGCGGTTTTGCTGCATGCCCATCATCCCCATCATGCCCCCTTGCGGGTTCGGCTTCGGTTCCAGGGGAGCCCAGCCAATTCCGGAAGAGACATTGTTCGGTCCCCAGACTGGAGCTGGGTCATCGAAGATCAGAATCGGTTTCCCAGCTTCCACATATTCGACCAGATTCTGCATTTGAGGCTGGGTGAGCGAGGAGGGCAGAATGGCGACCAGAACGTCCATCTCGGCTGTAATCGGCGAGTTCGGATCGATCTCCTTGACGTCATACTGTTTCTTTAATTCCTGAACGATCTGCCATTGCGGCAATTGCCGGAACGACTGCATGTCCATTCCGCCGAAGACCTTGGCATCTGTCGTGAGAATGCCGACGATGCTCCGTTTTTCATTAGCGACGGTCCCGACAGAACGGGTCAGTTCATATTCAATGGGGGTGCCGCGATCGAAAAACGGAATCAGCACGGTATCGAAACCGCTGGTCATCACGACTCCCAGATAAACATCTCTCTGGGAATACCGTCCTGCCTCTTCACTCTGAATGGCACGCGGTTGAATGCCGAGTGCTTCGGCTTCTTCGGCAGCGTGGCTATAGGGTTCCACATCGACAATGCGGACCTGGACATTCTTTCCGCCTCGTTTGTCGTACTCCATCAACTTGTTGACCAGATCCTTGCGGATGGGAACATAGTCCTGCGGAACATCTGTCGAAATGAACGCCTGAATGGTGACAGAGCGGTCATTGGGAATCTTCTTCAGAATGTCGATGGTCGTGGGAGCCAGAGTATGCAGCTTCTCAGACGTCGAATCGATACTTCCTCCGGCGATCGCCAGAGAGTATGTCAGACACAAGAGTGCAATGGCCAGGCAGGCCACCCGTGCCAGGTATTGACCACTCATCTTGCCGGTATTCTTCCCACCGGCCCAGTGTCGCCGGGCGATCATCACCGCATTGAGATACAGGAAAAATGCAGCCAGTCCGACAAAGTAAAACACACCACTATAAGTGACTTTGCCACCAGTAAAGCCTTGCAGATGTCCGGCCACGCTCAGTGGATCGTTGATCCCCAGCCGGCCTTTCAGGAACCCCTGGATACCGGGAATCTGATCAATGAACACCGGGATGGCGCAAATGGCAGCTCCCAGCACGAAGGCCACGGTGGCACTGCTGGTCAGCACGCTGGCAAACATGCCGGCAGACAGTAACGCCGCTCCTGCCAGCCAGTATCCGAGATAGGTCGTGGTGATGAGTCCCCAGTCCGGTTGTCCCAGCCAGGCCAGAACGATGGCATGGGTCAGCGAGAACAACAATGCCACGGTATAGACCGCCAGCACCGCCAGATATTTCCCCAGTAGAATTTCAAAATCGCGGGCGGGCAACGTAAAGAGCAACTCATCCGTTCCCAGCTTGCGCTCATCTGCCCAGGCCGTCATGGTGATTGCGGGCACGATAAACAGCAACAGGAGTGGAAAACGGGCGTTCAGTTGATCCAGATTGGCGAGATTGTTCGCAAAAAACTGATCGTTGAATGCGAGAAACGCTCCCGCCACCACGAACACAACGATAAACAGATATCCCAGCATGCCTGAGAAATAGCTCGCGACATTTCGTTTGAAAACGGCCAGCACAACGTGACTTCGCATTGTGAGATCTTTTTTGTATTCAATCGGAATTTGGGAGGAGAGACGCTGCCAGAGACCGACAGCACAACAGTTGCATTGAAGATCTGCTTAGCGGGCAGTCGCCAGATCGCCGGTGACCAGATCACCGGTTAACTGTCGGAACCGGTTTTCCAGATCGTCACCGTTTCCTCGCATCTCTGCGACGGGACCATCCAGCACGACACGCCCGCGATTGATCAGAATAACTCGACTGCAGACCGCTTCAACTTCAGAGAGAATATGCGTTGAAAGCAGAATCGTTTTCGTTTTTCCCAACTCGCGAATGAGCTCCCGAACCTGATATGTCTGATTCGGGTCCAGTCCACTGGTCGGTTCGTCCAGAATGAGGACCTGGGGGTCATGGAGCAGGGCGTGCGCCATGCCGACACGCTGGCGATATCCACGGGAAAGTTTTCCAATGGGTTTTCCCCAGACATCTTCCAGCGAACATTTGCCAGCTACGTAGTCGAGTCGATTCTTGAGTTGTCCCGACTTCATCCCCCGGGCCTGTCCCAGATATTTCAACAGTCCCTGCGGAGACATTTCATTATACAACGGGCCATTTTCCGGCAGATAGCCAATCAATTGACTGGCTTCGATGCGATGTTGTGACATATCGAATCCGCCGATTCTCGCCACTCCTTCACTGGGGGAGAGAAACCCGGTCAGCAGTTTCATGGTGGTGGACTTTCCCGCCCCGTTGGGCCCCAGAAAGGCCGCAACCTGCTGCGCGGGAATCGTAAACGTAACGTCCTTGGTGGCGATGAATGGGCCATAGAACTTACTGAGTCCCTGAGCCTCGATCATTGCGGCCTGTGGCGTCCGTTCAATCATCTGCACAACTCCTCGAAATAAAGCAAATTGCTCTCGTTCACAACCCTGGTCTCAACTGCTGGCAACAGCCCGACTGATGATAGCGGTCCGTGCAACATGGTGAAACACGACCGATCGAGTTCGGAGACACGCTGTCCAAATACGCTCTGCGACAATTGACAACATTGATAAGCCGGTGAGAGTAGCGGGTTTCATACGTTCTGAACACTCACTTGAAAACCGGCTTCCGTCTCATTGTCCATCACGAATCGCGCGCGTCGACCGATCGGTTCCCTATTGAATCGAGCGGACAACGGATGCGTCAAGTCTCCCAGCCAAGGATTGCCAATTCGAGCACGTTGTTTTAGAACGCATTACTCCCGCATCGGCCAAGTTCCACCACGCGGTGAGTCCCCTTTCATCAGTCAAATTATTAACCGAAACGCGTGCCGGTGCGGGCCCGCACCAGAGCAACTTGCTCTGGCCTCCAATGCACTGCGGGGCCCTGGCCACTTCATCGCAAAGCCCGTGTCACCCACCGGTCCAGCTGATTGGCAAAGGCTTGGCGATCTTTCTGATTATAGTTGGCGGGACCACCGGTGATCTGCCCGCCGCCACGTAATTCATCCAGCAAATGCCGCATCGCCAGTCGTTCGCCAATATTCTCGGCCTGATACAGATGACCGCGAGGATCAAGCGCCATGCCCCCCTTGGCTACGACCTGAGCCGCCAACGGAATGTCCGCCGTAATCACCAGATCCCCCGATTCCATCAACTCCACGATTCTGGCATCTGCGACATTCGCTCCGGAAGGAACCAGTAATGTCGAAATGAACTCGGAACGCGGAATCGGCATGGGCTGATTGGCCACCAGAGTCATGTCGATCTGACGGCGTTCAGCTGTGCGAAACAACAATTGTTTGGCTTCTCCGGGACAGGCGTCAGCGTCAATCCAGATCTTCATAAGGGTGAGGGAGTAGATACAAGGGAAAGGGGAAAGAGTTTATTGCGATGGCTGGCATCATGTGTTTCTTCTCCATCTGCCAGCTTGAATTGAAGCAAATCGAGCGGCGGAACAACAGGCTTCAGGAGACGGGATTTCGAATGGAATTGAAATGGGAATGAATGAAGTATGGCCACTCGGTTTTCCAATCGGGATCTTTGATGTAATCTGTTGTTTCAACAAGTATCCCTCATCCCTCTTACGAAAACGTGTTCATGAACAGTCAATCGGACTCCAAACCCACATCGCGTTTGACGATCGTGCAGATGCTGGTCTGCCTGACAGCAGCCATTGGATTTGCATTTGATACTTACGAACTTCTCATGCTGCCGCTGGTTGCACCGGGAGCAATTCGCGAATTGACAGGTGCGGTTCCCGGCAGCGATACCTTTCAGGACTGGATTTCGGCCCTCTTCTTTCTGCCGGCTGTTTTTGGGGCATTTTTTGGACTCCTGGGGGGCTGGCTCACAGACCGGTTTGGACGTCGACGCGTCTTGACAGGCAGCATTCTGCTCTATGCCGTTGGAGCATTCGTCTCAGGATATTCCACATCCATGACCATGCTGCTGATTTGCCGTTGTGTCGTGTTTGTGGGTGTCTGTGTGGAATTCGTTGCCGCAGTGGCCTGGCTGGCGGAACTGTTTGACGATCCAAAACAACGGGAACGGGTGATCGGATACACACAGGCGTTTGCCTCGTTTGGGGGACTGATGGTGGCGTTCGTCAACCATGAGTTTGCCGCGCTGGGGGAACGAGGATTGCTTCCGGCCATCTACATGCCGGGCTGGGCCGCACAATTGATCGGTCCTTTGAATAATCCGGACGAAGTCTGGCGGTATACATTGATGTCCGGACTGTTTCCCGCCCTGCCCCTGCTTCTGATTCGTCCGTTTCTTCCAGAATCTCCCCAGTGGGCAGAAAAGAAGAAAGCCGGTGTTCTTAAGCGGCCGTCCCTGATGGAACTGTTTACGCCCGAATTACGGCGTACAACAATCATTTCCACTCTGCTGGTGGGATGTACATATGGAATGGCCTTTGGCGGATTGCAGCAGTTCACACAAATTGTTCGCGGGTTGCCGGAGGTCGAAGCCATGGTCGAAGGAATGCCTCCGCCGAAAGCTGGGGCCACCCGTCAACGCGAAGCGGCCAAGGTCAGTGAATTTCAGGAAGTCGGCGGTCTTGTCGGACGCTTTCTGCTCGCGTTTCTGGCATTGCGAATTCTCAGCCGCAAGAAGCTGCTGGGCACATTCCTCCTGCCGGCATTGATCTGCCTCCCTTTCATCTTCTGGACATTCTCCAAGGGGGAAAATGTGCACTTCTTCCAATGGAAAGACCGGCTAGATGTCAGCTGGCTGGCGCTGCTGGCCTTTGTGGGAGGAGTTGTGGTGATTGGCCAGATGAGCTTCTGGGGGAACTATCTGCCCCGTGTTTTTCCATTACATCTGCGAGGGACCGGAGAAAGCATGGCAGCCAATATCGGCGGACGACTAATGGGAACAAGCTTTGCCTGGGTGACGGCCAATCTGGCGAAACAGTCCTGGATTCCCGGTCCCTCGGGGTCCTCAAAGATCGCCTTCAGTGCCGCCTGTGTCACAGCAGGGCTCGGAATTCTGGCTTGCATCCTGCTCTGCTTCCTTCCGGAACCTCCGCCAGAAGGCCATTTCGACCAGGAAGAATCCTCTTCTCCGCCGCCAGCATAGCGTGAGACGTGATCACGTGTCGTTCCAAGTCTGGTCAGATCAAGTCTGATCAATGGAGATCCGGGAAAAGAGGAGAGATCAGGGGAAAGTCTCCAGCGTCGGTCATGTCCATAAGCCTGAGAACATGCCCGTAGCCGCTGCAGGTTCTGCTGGAACTGCGGCCAGCTGATGTAGCCGGGATGCGCATCGGGAATGACGATCTGCCAGTCTTCGGGATCCAGAGCAATGGGCGTCTTTCTCGATCCGATCTTGTCCACCCGATGACGGCCGTACACATAAGTGCCCGAGTAACGCGGATTGTGCAGCACCTGCAACGTCCGGCTGTGTTCGAGCGGACCCCAGAGGATCTCTCCTTTCCGGACCCCGCGCTGCAACTGGCGAGGGAACAGCAGTCCCTGTTCGCGGAAGAATCGCACGACGGCCGTCGCCGTCCCCAGGCGATCGTAGGTCTCGAAGAAGAGTTTCAAAGCCTGCTGCACTTGCTGGTCTGGATTCAGGATGACACGATCCTGGTGATCCCGGATCAGTCCGACGGGGAGCAGGAAGTTCAACTCTCCCCGGCGGGCCTTGTTCAGCAGTCCCCCCTTGCAACCGCGCCCGCAGGACATGCAGTTCCGCTTCGCTCATGGTCCCATTGAGTCCCAGCAGCAGGCGATCATTGAAGTTGCTGGGATCGCAGGGACATGATCGCACTCCTGCATGAGAGGATTCGAGCAGAGCATCAGGCCAAAACCGGCGTTTGTCGCAGCAGCATCTCGACCAATGCCGACGTCAACTGTTGCTGCAACAGGTCGAAAAGAGGGACGTTCTCAAGTGAGGGCTGCGGATCTGAGACAGGAACACAGGCCACTGGCGATGTGCTCGCTGCTTCTGCCGACCAAGCTTTGATCCAGGCTGTCAGCCCCCGGGTCAACAGCAGGTTCAGCCCCCATCGCTGCGAAGTCTGCATCACTCCCGTGAGCGCCTGCCGGCGCAGTTGTTCGTAATGTTGAAGAACCGCTTCCGGACACGCAGACGCGATCACCTCCCTTGCGGTTCTGTCGAATGCCCCTTTTTTTGCTCCCGCAGGAGTGCCCGTTCGATGCTGCGGGGATGGACCGAAATGTCGAACTCCCGCTCGACCAGCTGCACCATCTCGCTGGGTCGCAACAGGAGATTCCGAGCGAGTTGCTGCTGCAGAAACTCGACGACAGCCTGGTTCAGCTTGTGTGCTTCCTTCGGACCTGGACGAAGCGGGATCAATCCGGGCAGGCCCTGTTGTGCGAAGAGGGCCTGGGCCTGATAGAACGCGGTTCTGGAAAACCCGAACCGCCGCGCCGCTTCGCTGACCGAGAGCCCTGCCTGCCAAGGGTTCGTGTCTTTGTGTACTTTCTTGTTCGGGGTTCTTTCATGTTCAAGCATAAGTCGAAGACGTTTACGCTCATTGAATTACTGGTGGTGATTGCGATTATCGCGGTGTTGATCGCACTGCTGCTGCCGGCCGTGCAGCAGGCGCGGGAGGCGGCGCGGCGCAGCCAGTGTAAGAATAATTTGAAGCAAATTGGATTAGCTCTGCACAATTACGCTGACACTTTTGGCGTCTTTCCCGCACGATGCACTGGAACGGGGGACGGAAATACCGATGCCAATAGCACAAATCAAGGGAGGGTTAGTGGATTCGTTGGGCTTCTGCCCTACCTGGATCAGGCCGCAATTTTCAATCTCGTTTCACAGAATTCAATGGGGCCTGCTCCTTGGAAGGGAGGATTCGAGCCTTGGAAGAAGACATTGACGGTGCTCATTTGCACCAGCGACTCTCTGATCTCAGGTAACAGTGAAACCGGTCAGTCGAACTATGTGTTCTGTGCGGGAGATTCCAATTCACGCATGCGAGTCGATGGTCTCGTCGATTCTTCGGGTTCCGGACGAGAGCCAAGAGGTGTTTTCGGGTTTCAGACCAGCACTCGATTTCGTGACATTTCGGATGGCTTAAGCAACACCATTCTGGTGTCGGAGATTGTCAGGCCCGTCGCGCCTCTAACGAGTGAATTTGGAAATGCTCCCAATGGTAAAACAGAGGGCCGTAGCCCTACTGCGTGCCTGACCGTGTATGATCGAACGACTCGTACATATACGGTTGGCATGGGGAGTGCTCAGAAAGCTGGAGATGGAGGAAGATTTCCGGGAGCACGCTGGGCTGACGGGGCCGCTCGATTTACTGGATTTAATACAATTATTGGGCCAAATGGCCCGTCGTGTGGACGTGGGGGTAATCATATATATGGAGGAATTTATAGTGCTTCCAGTCGGCATACAGGTGGAGTGCAAGTTCTGCTGGGAGATGGATCCGTCCGTTTCATGAGCGAAAATATTGACTCCGGCGATACTGGTATGGGAACCGAAGTGTCGGACGGATACAGCCCATACGGCGTCTGGGGAGCTTTGGGATCCAAAGCAGGAGCTGAAATTATCGGCAATTTCTGATGGGGTGGACGCACAAGCACTTTATGTATGGTGAGTGCGTGTGTAAGGTTCCGCTGACCATTTTCGTATAGGGTGGCACTCGGCTGCCCGGTAGTCACCAGTTTCTACTTCGTGAGTGGGGGATCGATGCGGATGTGCAACTTCAATCATATGATGAAGATTTTACTGGCGTGCCTTGTCGTTAGCTGGGGTTGCTCTGGGCGCCAAGATCCTTGGGTTGCGAAGCGGCCCAAAGTGTTTCCTGCATCCGGGGAAGTTACTTACAACAATAAGCCGTTGGTGGATTCGGTTGTCACTTTCTACTCTGATCAGCATAAGCTGTCAGGCTATGGAAGAACTGATGCACAAGGCAATTTTATTTAAAGGTTCTTCCCGGAATTTCGTGGGTGATGTTGTTTGGGGCTGGCGGGGGCGGGTTGGATTTTGGATGCTGTGGGGATGAACACACTTTCTGAGCATTACGGGTTGTTGCTGGGGCTGGATCGG
>Ga0182738_1000702_pt1 | contig 44825 bp, 42 predicted proteins | sample eDN5th30CBELigMG_FD_128876 | JGI IMG/M metagenome (GOLD analysis project Ga0182738, IMG submission 128876) | Enriched Miracle-Growth compost microbial communities from Emeryville, California, USA - eDNA 5th pass 30_C BE-Lig MG (version 2)... ... | reverse complement strand
TTGCTCCGCCGCTCCATCCCTACTCACGATTGCTTCTCTCTTCCGTTCCGCAGATGCGGACCGACTGGTTGACGGACATCCTGAGCGCCCGTGAGGATGCCGCCTGATTCAAGGGTGATACCATGCAAGACGACAAGGCCTTTCGTGCCGCATTCCGGCACGACGCGACAACGCGCCGAAACTTCATGACGCGCGCCGTCGCGTCAGGCGTGACCGTCGCCGCCGCGACCGCGATGTGGGACCGGCGCGCGCTCGCGGCGCCGGCCAAGGGCGGCCATCTTCGCCTCGGCCTCGCCGGCGGCTCGACCACCGATTCGCTCGATCCGTCGCCCTGGAGCGACACCTTCATGGTGATGATCGGCTTCTCGGTGCGCGGCAATCTCGTCGAGCTCCTGCCCGACGGCACCTTGCGCGGCGAAGCCGCCGAGTCGTGGACCTCGTCGGCCGGCGCCACGGTCTGGACGTTCAAGCTGCGCAAGGGCGTGGAGTTCAGCAACGGCAGGACTCTCACCGCCGAGGACGTCGTCGCCTCTCTCAACCACCATCGCGGCGACAAGAGCCGCTCCGGCGCCAAGGGCCTCTTCGGTGCCGTCAGCGAGATCAAGGCCGACGGCAACGACACCGTCGTCGTCACCCTGTCGCAGGGCTCCGTCGATTTCGCCAACTCGCTGACCGATCACCACGTCAACATCATGCCGGCCAGGGACGGCGCGGCCGACTGGCAGTCGGGGATCGGCATCGGTCCCTACATGATCGAGGCGTTCGAGCCCGGCGTGCGGGCGCTGCTCAAGCGCGCGCCCAACAGCTACAAGAAGGCTTGGCTCGACTCGGCCGAGATGATCGGCGTTGCCGACGTCGTGGCCCGGCAGGCCGCTCTCACCTCGAACCGCGTCGACCTGATCAATCGCGCCGATCTCAAGACCGTGCAGCTCCTCGGCAGGCGTCCGGGCCTCAAGGTCGAGGAATCGGCCGGCCGTCTGCACTACTCGATGCCGATGAACACCACGGCCGAACCGTTCCGCAACAAGGACCTTCGACTCGCGCTCAAGTACGCGATCGATCGCGAAGCCATCCTCAAGACGATCTTCAGCGGCCATGGCCGGGTCGGCAACGACCAGCCGATCACGCCGGCCTACCCGTTCCACAATCCCGACCTCACCGCGAAGGCGTACGACCTCGACAAGGCCCGCTTCCATTTCAAGAAGTCCGGGGTCGACGGCGCGGTGCCGATCGGGATCCATACCGCCGACGCCTCTTTCAACGGCGCGGTCGATCTCTGCGTGCTCTACCAGCAGCAGGCCGCCAAGGCCGGCATCACGCTGAATGTCGTGCGCGAGCCGGGCGACGGCTACTGGCAGAACGTGGCACGCAAGAAGCCGTGGTACACTACCTATTGGAGCGGCCGCGCGACCGAGGACACGATGTTCACCGTCGCCTATTCCGGTGCGAGCCCGCTGAACGACACGCGCTGGAAGAACGAGCAGTTCGACAAGCTGCTGGTTGCCGCGCGTGTCGAAGCCGACGAGGCCAGGCGCCGGCAGATCTACTACGACATGCAGACCCTCACGAGCGACGAGGGCGGCGCATTGGTGCCGATCTTCGCCAACAGCGTCTACGCGATGAACACCAAGGTGCAGCACGAACCGGCCGTTGCCGGCAACTGGGAGCTCGATGGCGCCCGCGCGATCGAGCGCTGGTGGTTGGCCGGGTAGGAGCACACGCATGTCTGCGAGTTTCGATTTCGACCGGCCGCTGCTGCTCGACGGCGGCACCGGGCGCGAGCTGCTGAAGCGCGGCGTGCCGATCCTGACCGAGATCTGGTCGGCGACGGCGCTCCTGCTGGCGCCGGAGATCGTGCGCCAGGTCCACGACGATTTCATCGCCGCCGGCGCCGACATCGTCACGACCAATACCTACGGTATCTCGCGTGAGCGCGTGGCGCGCGAGGGGATCGAGGAGCGCTACGCGGAGCTGAACCAGATCGCCGGCCGCCTCGCGGCCGAAGCGCGCGACGCCGCCCCGCGCCCGGTGGCCGTCGCCGGCAGCCTGCCACCCTTGTCCGGCAGCTACCGTCCCGACAAGGTCGGCGCGTTCGACAGACTGGTGCCGCTCTATCGCGAGCAGACGGCCGTGCTTGCGCCCTATGTCGATCTCTATATCTGCGAAACCATGTCGAGCGCGGCCGAGGGGCTGGCCGCCGCCACCGCCGCCGTCGAATTCGGCAAGCCGGTATGGGTATCTTGGACGCTGCATGAGGATCGCTCGGGCCGGCTGCGCAGCGGCGAGACGATCGCCGAAGCGGTCGCCGCCATCGCCCATCTCCCCGTTACCGGCTACCTCGCCAACTGCTGCGCGCCGGAGAGCATCGGCGCGGCGATGCCGGACCTCGCCGCGGCTGCCGGAGGCCGCCAGGTCGGCGGCTATGCCAACACCTTCCTGCCGGTCTCGACCGACTGGGGCGCCTACAGCAAGGGCAAGCACGACGCCACGGACTGGAAGAGCTACGCCGCGGCCGCACTGCCGCTGCGCGACGACCTGTCGCCGGAAATCTTCGCCAGACATGCCGAAGGCTGGCATCGTTGCGGCGCCACCGTGATCGGCGGGTGCTGCGGCGCAGGCCCCGAGCATATCGCCCAGCTGCGCGCTGTCCTGGATGCCGCGCCCGCAAAGCCCCCGGCCTGGTGAACGACCGGGCTGGTGACAGAAGGCCGGCGGCCTCGAGCCCGCCCGCGGCGCTCGACCAGCGGGAGTGCCTTGTATATGTACAAGGCAAAATCGAGAGGATCCGAAATGGCCCAGCGGGCCGTGCAAGAAGTCGCCGCGGCGACCACCCAGGAACTCGCCACCCCCGGAACGGGCGGGCGGCGGGCGTTCGTGTCGCGCCAGACCAGGGAAACCCGCATCGCCGCTGCCATCAATCTCGACGGCACCGGCCAGTACGACATCGAGACCGGCATCGGCTTCCTCGACCATATGCTGGAGCAGCTGAGCCGCCACAGCCTGATCGACATCACGCTGCGGGCCGAGGGCGACCTGCATATCGACTACCACCACACGACCGAAGATTCAGGCATCGTGCTGGGTGAGTGCCTCACCAAGGCGCTGGGCAACCGCACCGGAATCCGCCGCTACGGCAGCGCCAGGATCCCGATGGACGAGACGCTGACGGAGGTGGCGCTCGACGCCTCCAACCGGCCGTACCTGGTCTGGAAGGTGGCTTTCACCAAGCCCAAGCTCGGCACGATGGACACCGAACTGTTCAAGGAATGGTTCCAGGCCTTCGCCCAGCTCGGCGGCCTCACCCTGCACGTCTGGAACCAGTACGGCGAGAACAACCACCATATCGTCGAGAGCTGCTACAAGGGCCTCGCGCGCGCGCTGCGCGTCGCCTGCGAGGTCGATCCGCGCCAGGCGACGGCGGTGCCCAGCACCAAGGGCGTGCTGTAGGCCCGCATCCAGCATGACCGTCGCCATCGTCGACTACGGCTCGGGCAACCTCCGGTCCGCCGCCAAGGCCTTCGAACGCGCCGCGCGCGAGGCCGGCACGCACGAACGCGTGGTGGTGACGGCCGCCCCGAACGAGGTCGCCGCCGCCGACCGCATCGTGCTGCCGGGCGTCGGCGCCTTCGCCGACTGCCGCGCCGGCCTGTACGGCGTCCCCGGCATGGTCGAGGTCCTGCAGCGCGAGGTGATCGAGCGCGGCAAGCCGTTCCTCGGCATCTGCGTCGGCATGCAGCTGATGGCCACGCGCGGGGTCGAGTACGGCGTCCATGCCGGGCTCGACTGGATCGCCGGCGACGTGGTGCGGATCGAGCCGGGCAAGGACCATCTCAAGATCCCGCACATGGGCTGGAACGAGCTGCTGGACCTCAGGCCGCATCCGGTGCTGGAGGGGATCGCGCCGCACGACCACGCGTATTTCGTTCACTCCTTCCAGCTCGCGGCAGCCCGGGCGGAGACCCTGCTCGCCACCACCGACTATGGCGGCCGCGTTACCGCCGTCGTCGGCCGCGACAATCTCGCCGGCACCCAGTTCCACCCGGAGAAGAGCCAGGCCACCGGCTTGCGGCTGATCGCCAACTTCCTGCGCTGGAAACCGTAGGCCGACGAAACTTCGCCGCCGCTCGCGCGTTTCTCCCCGATGCACGCCCGTGCAAGGACCGCAATCCATCCGCATGTCCATGGCGAGGTCGGCGGCAGCGTCGTACGCCGCAACGATCCTCGCTTCGACTGCGCGCGAGCCGGCGTATCCCGCGCCGAGACCGGCCGGCAGCGCGAAGGTTCGTGCCATGCAGTGGCCATCGCCACGGGCCCCGGCTCTGCGTAGGATCGCGCTGTTCGTCGCCCTGATGGCGACAGCCATGGCGCTGGGGCCTGCCCTGGCGCATCTCTTCGAACTGCCGAACAAGATCGGACTGCCGGCCGACGCATACTTCGCCGCCCAGCAGATCTATTCCGGCTGGAGCCTTTTCGGCGCGCTCCTGGCGGTTCAGCTCCTTTCGATCGTGGTGGTGATCGTCGCAGCCCGCACCGATCGTCGGCTGCGGAGCCTGGCTGTACTGGCGCTCGCCTGCCTCGCCGGGGCGCAGGCTCTGTTCTGGATTTTCACCTATCCTGCCAACGCCGCGACCGAAAACTGGACCGTCCGGCCGGACGACTGGCGGATTCTGCGACGCCAATGGGAGCTTTCGCACGCGGCGGGCGCACTGCTGCAATTGGCCGCGATGGCCTGCCTCAGCATCGGAGCGCTCTGGCATGCGTCGGACAAGCACAAGCGGTGATTGCGGACCAGGCGACGGTCACGCCCTGCCGCGGCACGCCCTGATCGCGGCCGACGTCCGAACGCAAGCGCCGTTCACGGCGGCGCGGCACCGCGCCACGCGCTCCGCCTCGGCCGCAGCGCACCGCGCCGCCCAAAGCAAAGACGGCCTTTCCGATTTGGCGCTAGGATGCTGCCGGATCGATCGGCCAATGAGGAGCATATGACGGACCGCCGTGGCCACCTCGAACTCGTACGGAAAAACGCCGATTCGCGCCTTTTCGTCCATCTGCTGCTGAACTTCATCCATCGCACCGATCACGAGCGGCGCGGTCTCTATGGCGGCGATCTCGATCTCGCCGCGGTCGGCGAGACGGTGGCGATGGTTTCCATCGAGCCCGACATGCGCGATCCGGCGTTTCGCCAGGCCTTCCATGACCTGCGCATCATGATCGGCCTCGACCGCCAGCAGGCGGTGAATGCGCTGACGATCGCCGAGGCGACCGGCATCCCGCGCGAGACCGTGCGGCGCAAGCTGAAGCAGCTTCTCGAACGCGGCGTGACCACCGAAAAGGAACGCGGCCGATACGTCATCAAGCCAGGCTTCGCCCAGAGGCCGGAGAACCTGGCGGCCGCCGAGCGCGCCATGCGCGACACCCTGCAGTTCATGAACGATTGCCTGTCGCTCGGCCTGGTGCGCTGGGTCGATCGCCCGGGGGAGTGAGCGCCGACGGGACCGCTCCACCCCGTGACGCGGCGCAGCGCTAACGCTCGCGGTCGTCGATGTCGCGCGCGAGCACCTCGCGCTTGCCGACGTGGTTGGCAGCGGTGACCACGCCTTCGCGTTCCATGCGCTCGACGATGCGGGCGGCACGGTTGTAGCCGATCTGAAGGTAGCGCTGGATGAAGCTGGTCGAGCACTTGCGCTCGCGGGCGACCAGCGCGATCGCCTGGTCGTAGAGCTGGTCGCTCTCGCCTTCCTCGCCGCCTTCGCCCGGTGCGCCGCCGCCCGCGTCCGCATCGGGATCGTCGGTGACCGATTCGATATAGGCCGGCGCCCCCTGTGCCCGGAGGTGCCGCACGACCTCCTCGACCTCGCCGTCCGACACGAACGGACCATGCACGCGCGCGATCTTGCCGCCGCCGGCCATGTAGAGCATGTCGCCCTGGCCCAGCAGCTGCTCGCCGCCCTGCTCGCCCAGGATGGTGCGGCTGTCGATCTTCGAGGTCACCTGGAAGGAGATGCGGGTCGGGAAGTTGGCCTTGATGGTGCCGGTGATGACGTCGACCGACGGCCGCTGCGTCGCCATCACGACATGGATGCCTGCGGCGCGCGCCATCTGCGCCAGGCGCTGGACGGCAGCCTCGATCTCCTTGCCGGCGACCAGCATCAGGTCGGCCATCTCGTCGATGATCACGACGATGAAGGGCAGCGGGTCGAGGTCGACCTCCTCTTCCTCGAAGGTCGGCCGGCGCGTCTCGGGATCGATGCCGGTCTGGACCTTGCGGGTCAGCACCACGCCCTTCTTGCGCGCTTCGCCGAGCTTCTCGTTGTAGCCGGCGATATTGCGCACGCCCTGGGCGCTCATCGCGCGATAGCGGTCCTCCATTTCCCGCACGACCCACTTCAGGGCGACGATCGCCTTGCGCGGCTCGGTGACCACCGGCGTCAGGAGGTGCGGGATGTCCTGGTAGACGCTGAGCTCCAGCATCTTGGGGTCGATCATGATGAAGCGGCACTTGTCCGGCGGCAGCCGGTAGAGCAGCGACAGGATCATGGTGTTGACCGCCACCGACTTGCCCGAGCCGGTGGTGCCGCCGATCAGCAGATGCGGCATGCGGGCGAGGTCGGCGATCACCGGATCGCCGCCGATGTCCTTGCCCAGCGCCAGCGGCAGCGCGAGGCGCGTGTCCTCGTAGTGGCGCGCCGAGAACATCTCGCGCAGGAACACCGTCTCGCGCCGCGCATTGGGCAGCTCGATGCCGATCACGTTGCGCCCCGGCACGGTGGCGACGCGCGCCGAGACCGCGCTCATCGACCGGGCGATGTCGTCGGCGAGGCCGATCACCCGGCTCGCCTTGGTGCCGGGCGCGGGCTCCAGCTCGTAGAGCGTCACGACGGGGCCGGGCCGGACCTTCACGATCTGGCCCTTGACGCCGAAGTCCTCGAGCACCGTCTCGAGCAGGCGGGCATTCTGCTCGAGCGCCGCCTCGTCGATCTTGGTCTCCGCCGCGACCCGCGAGGGCAGCGACAGCAGGTCGAGCGGCGGAAGCTGGTAGTTCCCGCCGAGATCGAGCTCGCGCTGGCCCGCCCTGGAAGCGCGCTTGCCCTGCGCCACCGACGATTTGCGCGGCACGATCTTCACCGCCGGGCCGGCCGCCCCTTCCGCTCCCGCCGACTCGGCGAGCGGCGCGTCGGGCGCGAAGGGATTGTCGTCAGTGTCGACCGCCCTGTCGCTGTCGGCCGTCCTGCCGCCCTCCGCGGTCGCGCCGGCCTCGCGCCCCGATGGCGCAAAGGCGGCCGGCTCGACGGCTTCGCCCCGTGCCTCGACCGGCGCGGCGCCCGGACGCAGACGGCCCATGATCGGTTCGATGCGGAAGCTGCCGGCCAAACGGTCGAAAAGAGTGCGCTCGACGACCGAATCGGATGGCGCGCCGTCGGCAACCGGCACCGTCGCCGTGTGAGTCGACGCGGGAACAGGCGGAATCTCGCCCGGTACCGGCTCGATCGGCGAATAAGGCGCCTCGACCATCAGCGAGTCGCGCGGTGGCAGCGGCGCACCCTCGATGGGAATCTGCTCGAAGCGGGATTTTGCCGGCGGATCGGACCCGAAATGCGCGGGGTCGTACTGGCTGGCGTCGATTTCACCCGGAATCTCGGCATAACCGATCTCGGGCGCCGGCGGCTCGTTCGCGTCGTCGAACGAGTGCGGCCGGCCGCGCCACAGGCCGACGGCTGCATGCGCCAGCCACATGATCCACAGGAACGGTGCCCGCAGGATGCGGAAGATCAGCGGCAGATCCGTGCGGTTCATGCCGAGCGCCGGCGCCATGGCGATGAAGGCAAGGGCTGCGCAGGCAGGCTCGATCAACGCGAGGCTGCCGCCGCTGGAATGGGTCAGCACGAACTCGCGGAAGCGGCCGATCAGGGCGAGGCCGACCAGCCCGCCGGGGCCTGCATGCGTCGCCGCGCCGCCGACATCGCCCAGCCCAACGCAGGCCACGCTCATCATCAGCAAGGCCAGCAGCAGCAGCGACAGGCGCAGGCCGAAGAAGCCGAGATGATGGGTGCGCAGCATGCGCACCCCCCAGGTGATCAGCGCCACCGGCACCAGCACGATGGCGAGCCCGAAGGTCTGCAGCAACACGTCGGAGACATACGCGCCCGGCACGCCCATCAGGTTGACCGGCGCATTGCCGGTCGCGTGGTTGAGCGACGGATCGGCCGTGCTGAAAGTGAAGACCGACATCAGGATCGCCACGCCGAGAGCGGCGCAGGCCACCCCCACCAGCTCCATCAGCCGACGGCGCAGGAAATCGCGCCCGCCTTCAGGAAGGATCGTCGTCCGATGAGATCCGGCGATCCCGATATCGGCCATCAGCTGTCTCGCCATTGGGGCAAGGCCGGCCTCTCATCCCGCTGGCGCGGCAGAGAGGAAAATTCGTCGGGGGTGCGCTCGACGGGCATCACAGCACCGAGGCGAGGCGGGAGAGTCCCTCCCGCGTGGTCTTCTCGTCATGCACCAGCGCGACCCGGATATAACGCTCGGCCGTGTTGATGCCGTCGGTCTCGCGGCAGGCATAGGCTCCCGGCAGCACCTTGACGTGCGCCTCGCGCCACAGCCTGCGCGTCGCCTCCTCGCCGTCGCCGACATCGAGCCACAGGAAGAAGCCGCCGCCCGGCGTGTAGTAGCCGAAGCGATTGTGCAGGATCTGCTCGGCGATCCTGAAGTTCCTGCGATACCATTCGCGCGTCGTCAGCGGATGCGTCTCCTCGCGCCACAGCGCGGCCGACGCCTTCTGGACGGCGAAGGGGATCTGCGGCCCGCCATAAGTGCGCCAGCGCAGGATCATCGCCACCAGTGCGGGATCGCCTGCCACGAAGCCCGAGCGCAGGCCGGCTGCGTTCGAGCGTTTGGACAGCGAATGGAACACGGCGAGATTGCGGAACGGGTCCGCGGCCCCGGTCTCGTCGATCTCGATCGCCGCCTCGAGCGCGCCCGGAGGTGCGTCGCCGGTGTAGATCTCGGCATAGCATTCGTCGACGGCGAGCACGGTGTCGTGCTTGCGGCAGAGACGCAGCAGCGTCTTGAGATAGTCCTTGCTGGCGATCGCGCCCTGCGGATTGGCCGGGGAGCAGAGATAGACGACGGTCAGGCGCTTCCAGGTCGCCTCGTCGAGACTCTCGTAGTCGGGCAGGAAGCCGTTCGATTCGGGTGCGTTGACCAGCAGGGGCTCGGCGCCCGACAGCACCGCGCCGCCGAGATAGGCCTGATAGAACGGATTGGGCAGCGCGACGATCGGCCTGGCGCCGCCCTTCTGCTGCGGCGTCGCCACCGTGGCGATAATGTAGACGCCTTCCTTGCTGCCCGCCGTCGGATGGACGTGCCGAGCGGGATCGAGCAGGCCGGCCGGCAGCCGGTAACGCCGCGTCAGCCACTCGCAGATCGCGGCGTTCAGCTCGGGCAAGCCCTGATTCGGAGGATAGCGGTTCCAGCCGTCGATCTCGTCATTGACGATCTGGCGCGCGAAGGCGGGCATGGCACCCTGTGGCTCGCCCACCGACATGTTGATCATCGCGACGTTTTCCGGCGGGCTGATCGGCGCCAGTAGCGCGTTCAACCGCGCGAACGGGAAATCGGTCAACGTCTCGGTCAGACGAGGGTTGAACATCAACAACCATCCAGTGGGCCAGGTTCGGCCGGGGAACGCACGAAGGTCGGCGGGAAGGGGAGCCTCGCCGAACAAACTATGGTCTCAGTTTAGGCAAGAGATTGCCTCATCACAACAATCAACTAGCCCGGTTTCTTCAAGCATTGGGGCGCCTGGGAGCGGCGCGCCTCTATGGCTAGCGTGTGCGGCTCTGGGGCGCGCCCTGCCCCGTCACTGGACGCGCTCGCCGTGAAGGGTCGTGTCGAGTCCTTCCGTCTCCTCGTCGCGCGTCACCCGCAGGCCGACCAGCCCATCGGCAATCTTCAGGATGATCCAGGTGGCGATCGCCGAATAGGCACCCACCACGGCGACCCCATAGAGCTGGGTCAGGACCTGCCCGCCGTGGCCATCGACCAGGCCGACCGCCTGTCCCTTGGCGACGTCGTTGATCACCCTGGTGGCAAAGACGCCGGTCAGGATCGTGCCGAGGATGCCACCGATGCCGTGCACGCCGAACGCGTCGAGCGAATCGTCGTAGCCCAGCTGCGTCTTCGGGATGACCGCGGCCCAGTAGCAGACCGCGCCGGCCATCAGGCCGATCACCATCGCCGCCCACGGCTCGACGAAACCGGCGGCGGTCGTGATGGTGCCGAGACCCGCCACGGCGCCGGACAGGATGCCGAGCACCGAGGGCTTGCCGCGGCTCGCCCACTCGACCGCCATCCAGACCAGCGCGGCGACCGCGGCCGAAACGTGCGTGTTCAGCATCGCATAGCCCGCCAGCTCGCCCGAGCTGAGCGCCGAACCGGCATTGAAGCCGAACCAGCCGACCCACAGCAGCGACGTGCCGATCAGGGTGAGCGTGAGATCGTGCGGCGCCATGTATTCGTGGCCATAGCCATGCCGCTTGCCCAGGACGAGGGCACAGACGAGGCCGGCAATGCCGGCGTTGAGATGGACCACCAGCCCGCCCGCGAAGTCGAGCACGCCGGCGGCGCCGAGGAAGCCGCCGCCCCAGATCCAGTGCGCCACCGGCACATAGACGCAGAGCACCCACAGCGCCATGAACCACATCATGGCGGAGAACTTCATGCGCTCGGCGAAGGCGCCGGCGATGATCGCCGGCGTGATGATGGCGAAGGTCGCCTGGTACATCAGGAAGACGTTCTCCGGCACCGTCCCGGCGAGCGGATGCACACTGCCCTGCAGACCCGAGCCGAAGGCGCGCGACAGCCCGCCGATCGCACCGTTCAGCGCGCCGCCATCGGTGTAGGCCAACGAATAGCCGACCGCGAACCACAGCACGGTCGCCAGCGCGGCGACCGCGAAGGCCTGCACCGCGGTGGCCAGCACGTTCTTCTTGCGCACCATGCCGGCGTAGAACAGGGCCAGGCCCGGGATGTTCATCATCAGCACCAGCGCCGTGGCGATCAGCAGCCAGGCGGTATCGCCGGTGTCGATGGCGGGCTTGTCCGCGGCGGTCGCGGCAGGAACCGCAGAGACGCCGACAACCAGCGCGCCGGCCGTTCGAACGGCCACGCGCCTCGCACTCTCGAGCATGGTCTCCCCCCGAAGACTTTTTTGCGGTCTGCTTATGTAGAGGGATTACCGCAAAAGCCGGGGGGTTTCACCGCAAAAGGCCCTTCAGGAATCGGCCCGGCGGGTCGTGCTCTTCCGCCGCCCAAGGTATCGAAGGCCGGTGCGCGCGCCAGCGCGATCCGGGCTACAGCGCGTTCGAGCCGGTCTCGCCGGTACGGATGCGCAAGGCCTGCTCGACGGGAGTCACGAAAATCTTGCCGTCGCCGATCTTGCCGGTGTGAGCGGCCTTCTGGATCGCCTCCACGGCGCGCTCGACCTGGCTGTCGTCGACCACGATCTCGATCTTCACCTTGGGCAGGAAGCTCACGAGATACTCGGCGCCGCGATAGATCTCGGTCTGGCCCTTCTGGCGCCCGAAGCCTTTGACCTCGCTCACCGTCAGGCCCGAAACGCCCACGCCGGTCAGCGAATCACGCACTTCGTCGAGCTTGAACGGCTTGATGATGGCGGACACCAGCTTCATGGACTGTCTCCTCACTCTGTCGCCGGACGACACACGGTGATCTAGCAGGCACGGCGTCAAACGCCAAAGAAAATGGCCCGACGGGAGTCCGTCGGGCCGAGGTACGACCACCGCGACATGGACGGAGCGGTCGAGAACCGGGGAGGAAACCGGTTCGCGAAGACGGACGGGCGGCGAGCCCGGCTTGCGCTGCGCAGGACGGGCTAATGCACCGTCTCGCCATGAAGGTTGATGTCGAGGCCCTCGACCTCTTCCTCGGTCGTGACGCGCAGTCCGATCACCACGTCGACGACCTTGAGGATGACGAACGTCGCCACGGCGCACCAGGCGATGCAGACCAGGCAGCCCCAGAGCTGGGTCAGGACCTGGCCGGGATTGCCGTCGATCAGGCCCTTCTTGCCGGTGCCGCCGATCGCCTCGACCGTGAACACGCCGGTCAGGATCGCACCGGCGAAGCCGCCGAGGCCATGCACGCCGAAGGCGTCGAGCGAGTCGTCGTAGCCCATGGCGTGCTTCAGCCCGGTGGCCCCCCAGAAGCAGATCAGGCCGGCAATCAGGCCGATCGCCAGTGCGCCGGTCGGATTGACGAAGCCCGACGCCGGCGTGATGGCGACGAGACCGGCCACCGCTCCCGAGACGATGCCGAGGACCGACGGCTTGCCGCGGGAAATCCATTCCGCGAACATCCAGGCGAGCGCCGCCGCTGCGGCGGCGATCTGGGTTATGGCCATCGCCATGCCGGCATTGACGCTGGCGCCGGCCGCGGAGCCGGCGTTGAAGCCGAACCAGCCGACCCACAGCAGCGAGGCGCCGATCACCGAGTAGACGAGATTGTGCGGCGCCATGTTGTCGGCGCCGAAGCCCTTGCGCTTGCCGAGGACCAGCGCGCAGACCAGCCCGGCGACGCCGGCGTTGATGTGCACCACCGTGCCGCCGGCGAAGTCGAGCACGCCCCAGTCGCCGAGGAACCCGCCGCCCCATACCCAGTGGGCGATCGGCGCGTAGACCACGACGGCCCACAGGCCCATGAACCACATCATCGCCGAGAACTTCATGCGTTCGGCGAAGGCGCCCGCGATCAGCGCCGGCGTGATGATCGCAAAAGTCATCTGGAAGCACATGAAGACCGATTCGGGAATCGTCTTGGCGAGATCGTGCACCGAGTCGAGGCCCATGCCGGCCAGGAAGACACGGCTCATGCCGCCGACCACAGAGCTGCCGCTGGTGAAGGCCAGGCTGTAGGTGATCGCCATCCAGAGGACGGTGACGAGGCAGGTGACGGCGAAGCTCTGCATGACCGTGGCGAGCACGTTCTTCTTGCGCACCATGCCGCCATAGAACAATGCCAGCCCCGGGATGGTCATCATCAGGACCAGCGCCGTCGACGTGAGCATCCAGGCGGTATCGCCGGTGTCGAGGCCGGGCTTCTCGTCCGCCGCCCAGGCAGCCATTGGCAGGAGGATAGCGCCAGCCACCCCAAGGCCGGTCGCCGCGTCACGGAACTTGCGAATCATTTTTCTTACCTCGGTATCGGTGGATATCGTCACAGCGCGTCGAGACCGGACTCGCCGGTTCGGATGCGGATCGCCTGCTCGATGCCGTGCACGAAGATCTTGCCGTCCCCGATCTTGTCGGTGCCCGCCGCCTTGCGGATCGCGTCCACGGCGCGGTCGACGAGGCCATCGTCGATCACGACCTCGATCTTCACCTTGGGCAGGAAGCTGACGGCATATTCGGCACCGCGATAGATTTCGGTCTGGCCTTTCTGGCGACCAAATCCCCTGACCTCGCTGACCGTCAGGCCCTGTATCCCGAGCGCGGTGAGCGCGTCGCGCACATCGTCCAGCTTGAATGGCTTGAAGATCGCCATCACCATTTTCATTCCGTATCTCCCCTCCAATCGAAATCGGCATCGAGCGGCTGCTTCACGGGACTGCAATGTCCGTGCCAAACACGCTGCCGATCCGTGAATTCGTTGGCACACGCCTTGCGTGCAGACCCCGTGACCTGAAACGACGACGGGGGATCATGAAGATGTTCAGCAAATTTGCCGCCGCCTGCGTCGGCGCATTCGCCCTTTGTGCAGCGACCGCGGCGCATGCCGATGACGAGAAGGCGGCGTGGCGCGGTCCGTTCGGCGGCACCCTTTCGGCGGGCGCCACTTTCGCGACCGACTATTCCTATCGCGGCATCTCCCAGACGCAGCGCCAGGTCGCCTTCCAGCCGTTCCTGACCTACGAGACCCCCTCGGTCGCCAGCGAGCTCGCTTCGGTGTCCGGCTATGTCGGCGCCTGGGCCAGCAACGTGTACTTCCCCCCGACCAACGCCTTTGCCGAGGTCGACATCGTCGCTGGCGTGCGCGCCAAGGCGATGAACGAGAAGCTCACCTTCGACCTGGGCTACATCCGCTACAACTATCCGGGCACCGACGACACCCTGCAATTCGGATTCAACGAGATCGGCCTCGTGGTCGGCTACGACTTCGGCCCCGTCGCGATCAGCGGCGCCATCCGCTACAGCCCCAACTTCTTCGCCGCCTCCGGCAACGCCTGGTACAAGTGGGCGCAGATCGTGGTGCCGCTACCCTTCATCCGGATCAACGACGACGTCTCGTTCAAGCTGTTCGGCACGATCGGCAACCAGTCGGTCGAGCGCTTCGCCAACTACGGCCTTCCCAACGACAATTACTGGGACTGGCAGCTCGGCGCCACGGCCACGGTCTGGGGCGTCGACCTGACCGTCGCCTATACCGACACGAACATCGACGTCGCCGGTTGCCTCAACACCTACAATTGCGAAGGCCGCGTCATCTTCTCGGTCAGCAAGACGTTCTGAGCTCGGGACGCCTCCGATCCTCGCCCGATAGGTCGTGCGGCGGGGTTGCCGCGCGACCCACCGGCTGCCATGTAGGGCGACCATGTCGCCCTCCCGGGATAGCGATCGCGTCGACCTCGCCGTCATCGGTGCCGGCCTGAACGGCAGCCTGCTCGCCCTGGCGGCAGGCGAATCCCGGCTGCAGACGGCCTTGATCGACCGGGTGCCGCTCGCGGCGCTGACGGAGGCCGGCTTCGACGGCCGCACGACGGCGATTGCCTACACCAGCCAGCGGCTCTTCAAGGCGGTCGGCGTGTGGGACGAGCTCGAAAGCCACGCCGAACCGATCCTCGACATCCGCATCTCCGATACCGGACACGACGGCCGGACCAGCCCGCTGTTCCTGCATTTCGATCATCGCGAGGCCGCCGAGAGCGAAGGCGACGCCGCGCCGATGGGCTGGATCGTCGAGAACCGCTTCCTGCGCGCCGCGATGCTGCGGCGCCTTCAAGCGTGCGCCAACGTCGAGCTGGTGGCGCCCGACGAGGCGCTCGGCACCAGCCGCGGCCCCGACAAGGTCGAGATCGCGCTGAAGAGCGGCCGAAGGCTGGCGGCGCGCCTGGTCGCCTCGGCCGAAGGCCGCTTCGGCACCCTGCGCGAGGACGCCGGCATCGGCGCGCGTGCCTGGTCCTATGGCCAGGTCGCGATCGTGCTGGTAGCCCACCACGAACGGCCGCATCGCGGCGTCGCCCAGGAGAAGTTCTTGCCGGGTGGACCGTTCGCCATCCTGCCGATGCAGGACGGTGCGGCGGGCGAGCATCGCTCGTCGATCGTCTGGACCGAGCGCGCGTCGATCGCCAGGCGCCTGCTCGAGCTCGATGCACCGCGCTTCAACGCCGAGTTTGCGCGCCGCTTCGGCGATTTCCTGGGGCACGTCGAACCGGCCGGTCCGCGCTGGTCCCATCCGCTCGGCCTGGTCCATGCCGAGCGCTATGTCGACGAGCGCATGGTGCTGGTTGGCGATGCCGCGCACGGCATCCATCCGATCGCGGGCCAAGGCTACAATCTCGGCGTACGCGATATCGCGGCACTGGTCGAGGTGCTGGTCGACGCCAAGAGGCTCGGCCTCGACATCGGCGCTGCCGACACGCTCGAGCGCTACGCGCGCTGGCGGCGTGCCGACAATTTCACCATGGTGGCCGCCACGGACCTGCTGAATCGCCTGTTCTCCAACGACATCGCGCCGCTGCGCCTGGCGCGCGACGTCGGCCTGGCCGCCGTCAACCGCGTGCCGCCCCTGCGGAAATTCTTCCTCCGCCATGCCATGGGCCTGGGCGGCGACCTGCCCAAGCTGATCCGGGGCGAACGGCCCTAGCTCCGCTCGGGTCATCGAACTGCATCGAAATGCGTCACATTTCTCGATGGAGAATATCTGGCCTTCCTTCCGGTCGTCCTGAGCACAGCAAGGACCTCACGCCAGCCATACGGCAGGCGTCTGATCGTTCGGTAAGATCGCGTCGCTGCGCTCAGAGCTTGTGAATGATTACCTTTCAGACGTTTTCCTTGGCCATCGCTACCACACCACCTCACCCTGAGGAGCGGAGCGAAGCGAAGCGTCTCGAAGGGTGGCAACATGGACTGCCCTCGCAAAAAGTCATGTCTCCAACGATTTTCGCCACGTCCTTCGCATCCCCACCCTTCGAGACGCTCCGCTTCGCTCCGCTCCTCAGGGTGAGGTTGGTGGGTCGCCCGATCGTCTCGATGCATGGTCGCTCGAATAAATTCACAAGCTCTCAGGATGACGAGGAAGGAGACGTCCCGTGCGGCTTGTCGGTCGGAGGCACAGCCTTGCCGGCTCTTCCGCCGAGGATGACGAGGGCCGCGACGACATCGACGGTCGCGGCCAGCAGGAGCGGCGCCCGGTAGCCGCCGAACGCGTCATGCAGCAAGCCGTAGAAGCTCGGGCCGAGCGCGGTGGCGAGCTGGATGACGCACGATGCGATGCCGTAAACGGCGCCGAACGACGCCGCGCCGAACTCGCGCCGCACGATGATCGGCGCCAGGGTCGTGACGTTGCCGATCCTCATCCCCATCAGCATGCTGCCGGCGACGAGCATCGCCGGCACGGGCCAGATCGCCATCGCGGCCAGCGCACCCGCGGCCACCGTCAGCATGACGGCGGCGGTCGTCCGCGCGCTCATCTGATCGGCGAAGCGCGCGAGCACGAGGCGGCTCAGAAGGGCGGCCATCGCCGTCATCGAAACCGCGATCGAGGTCCCGGCTGCACCGAGCGTGGGCAACAGAAGCGTCACCTGATGGGTGACGAAGCCGACCTGCACCATCATGCCGATGCCGAAGCCCATCATCACGCTGCGCAGCGCCGCGGTGCGCAAGGCGTCTCGCCGATTCCATGCCGCGGCCCGGGTGCCGGTGATCGAGGCGACGGCGGCGGCACCATCGGGCAGCAGGCCGATATCCTGGGGCCGGCGCCTCAGCACGAAGGCGGCGAGCGGCAGCATCACCAGCAAGGCGCCCGCCGCGCCGAGCGTTGTCGTCGTGGCGAAGCCCAGGCGATCGATGCCGAACAGCAGGACCGGCACGCCGGCCAGGCCGCCGACACTGGCTCCCAGCGAGGCGATCGACACGGCGCGGCCCTGATGGCGCTCGAACCACGGCGCCAGCGTCGTCGCCACGGCCGTCATCGACAGGCACGCCCAGCCCACTCCCATGACGACGAAAGCGGCGTAGGTCTGCCATGGCGTCGCGACATGACCGATCGCGGCGACACCGCCGGCCAGGGCCGATATGCCGAGCGCAAAGACCGGGCGGGGCCCGAAACGGCCGAGGATTCCGCCGACGGGAACCAGCAGCAGCGCACTCACGACATAGAAGAGCGTGATCGCACCCGAAACCAGGCCGGTCGGCCAGCCATTCTCCTCGACCAGGGCATGCAGATAGACTCCGGCGCCGAACAGGCCGAGCGCATTGGCGAAGACCGACGCCGCCAGGCAAACCGCGACGATCCGCCAGCCATAGAACATCCGGGACATGAGGGCTCGTACCACACCGGGATCGGGGAACAGTGCGGCCGGCGCCGAAGCATCGGGCCGCTGAACTGCAGTTGCGCGCCTTCGGCGAAGCTCCTATCTCAAGGGCCGAATTTTCGAGGATTCCCATGGCTCAGGCGCAAGTTCCCGTGACGGTGCTGACCGGCTATCTCGGCGCCGGCAAGACCACGCTGCTCAACCGGATTTTGAGCGAACAGCACGGCAAGAAATACGCCGTGATCGTCAACGAGTTCGGCGAGCTCGGCGTCGACAACGACCTCGTGGTCAATGCCGACGAGGAAGTGTTCGAGATGAACAACGGCTGCATCTGCTGCACCGTGCGCGGCGACCTGATCCGCATCATCGAAGGGCTGATGAAGCGCAAGGAGAAGTTCGACGGCATCCTGGTCGAGACCACCGGCCTGGCCGATCCCGGTCCCGTCGCGCAGACCTTCTTCACCGACGACGACGTGAAGGCCCGCACCCGTCTCGACGCGATCGTCACCGTGGTCGATGCCAAGCATTTCCTCGGCCAGCTCGAGCAGGGCGACGAGGCGGAGGAGCAGGTCGCCTTCGCCGACGTGATCCTGCTCAACAAGACCGACCTCGTCAGCGCCGAGGACCTCGCGAAGGTCGAGGCCAGGATCAAGACGATCAACCCCTACGCCCGCCTGCACCGCACGCAGAAGAGCCAGGTCGAGCTTGCCGCCATCCTCGACAAGGGCGCCTTCGACCTCAAGCGCATCCTCGAGTTCGAGCCCGACTTCCTCGAGCACGGCCATGACCATGATCACGGCGACGAGGTCGCGAGCCTCAGCTTCAGCAGCGACCGGCCGGTCGATCCCGACAAGTTCCAGAAGTGGATGGGCGCCCTGCTGCAACTGCGCGGCGGCGACATCCTGCGCAGCAAGGGCGTCCTGGCGATCGACGGGGCGCCCCGGCGCTACGTCTACCAGGGCGTGCACATGATGATGGATGCCGACTGGGGCACGCCGTGGAAGGAGGGCGAGAAGCGTTCCAGCAAGCTGGTTTTCATCGGCCGCAACCTCGACGCCGAGAACCTGAAGCGTGGCTTCGAAGACTGCCTGAAGTAAGCCGGTGAAGCTCGATCTCGCAAATCCGGCGTGGCGAACGATGCTGCCGCCCTCCCGCTCGGTCGCGTCGGACGCGCCGGTCTCTGCCTGCGCCTTCAGCCGGGACGGCAAGACCGTCGCCTTTGCCCTCGGCGACGGCCGTGTGCGGTTGCTGCCCGCCGAGGTCAAGGACGCCGAGACTGCACCGCAGGATCCGGTGCACGAAGGGGCGGTCCTGTCGCTGATCGGCGATCCGCTGAACGACGGCTTCATCAGCGGCGGCGACGACGGCCGCCTGCTGCGCATCGCCACCGACGGCAGCGCGAGCGAGATCGCGGTCCAGAGAGGCAAGTGGATCGACAAGCTGGCGGCGCACCGCGCCAACGGAACGGTCGCGGCGTCCATCGGCAAGATGGCGCTCGTGATCGACAAGGCGGGCGGCGTCCGCGAGTTCGGCCCGCACCAGAGCACGGTGACGGGGATCGACTTCAGCAAGGACGGCAGCCGCATCGCCTGCTCCCACTACGACGGCATCACGATCTGGAGCATCGGCCAGGTGGTCCTGCCGCCACGCCGCTTCGGCTGGCGCGGCAGCCATGTCGCGCTGAAGTGGAGCACCGACGGAAAGTTCATCGCCACCGGCACGCAGGAGAACGACATCCACGTCTGGCGCATCGCGCAGGCGAGCGACATGCGCATGGCGGGCTATCCCGCCAAGGTGAAGTCGCTCAGCTGGTCGGCCGACGCGCGCTGGCTCTACACCTCCTCGCAGCCGGTGTTCACCGCCTGGCCGTTCTCCGGCAAAGGTCCCGAGGGCAAGCCGCCGCTTCAGTTCGGCGACGAAGGCGCGGGCCTCTTCACCGTCGTCGCGGCGCATCCGACAGCCGAATACGTGGCCGGCGGCTACGACTCCGGCGAGCTGCAGCTCGGCGACATCAAGACCCGGCGCTCGGTGGTGCTCAAGATGTCCGACGGCTCTTCCGTAAGCGCCCTCGCCTGGTCACCCGACGGCTTTCGCCTCGCCACCGGCAACGACAACGGCGACATGCTGGTGATCGACCTGCGACGCTGATCGAGGCGGCGCTCGCATCGTCTTTGCTTCCCGCGCTATGCGCAGGGAGGAAAGTGATTCGCCGACGTGTCCACACCATGGCTATCGGGGGAGAGCAGGACGAGGCCGCCTGGATTTTTGCCGGACAGCGAGCCGGGCGCTCTCCGCCTTGACGAGGGCCTGCGCTGTCGAGAGGTCGACTGACGGATCGAGCAGAGCGATCGAGTCGAGCGCGCCCCACAAGGTTGGCAGGAAGCTCGCGACGAGGCGCGAAAGCGCGAACGGGCGGCCGAGCTCGATCCAGGTCAGCGCGGCCTGATCGGCGCTGGCGATCCAGGCGCGCAGGGCGATCCGCACGGCCGGCCTGCCGGCATCCAGTCCGAGCCGCTGCGCCTTTGCCTCGATCGCCTCCCACCGGTCCCGTTCGAAGATCTGCTGGACGTCGGCATCCGCCCCGATGCCGCCGCGCATCAGGCTCACGAAGAATTCCGGATTCTCCGCGATCGAGGTGTATTGCGCCTCCATGTCGGCGAGCAGCCCGTCGTCTCCCCCGCTCAGCCGGTCGGCACGGCGCGCGCGCAGGCGCGCGGCGATCTCCTCCATGGCCGCGAGATAGATGCCGCGCTTGCTCCCGAAATGATGGAACAGCGAGCCGTGCGCCATCCCGGCCCGGCCGACGATGTCGTCGACCTCCACCGTCGCATACGGCAGGCGCGAGAACAGCCTCGCCGCCGAACGAAGCAGGCGTTGCCGCGCCTCTTCCGCACGCGCCTGCCGGACGCCGACTTTTGCTCTTTCGCTCATCGGCCCGAAGCCTATTGGGGCCGGTGGCATTTGTCGACTTGCAGTCATTGACTTAAAGTCAGCCGACCATCACCTTGCGCCGGGAAAGCGATCCGGAGGAGACGATGCGAAATTCGACGGCGGTTGGCCGGCTGGCGGCCGCGGCGATGCTGGTGGCGACGGCGATGGCGTCCGGTGCCGCATCCGCCCAGGAAGAGATCGTGATCGGCCAGACCGCGCCCTATAGCGGCCCGCTCTCGGCGCTCTCGGTGGTCGGCAATACGCACAAGGCCTTCTTCACGCGGCTGAACGAGCAGGGCGGCATCAACGGCCGCAAGATCAAGCTGCTCTCCGTCGACGACGGCTACAGCCCGCCCAAGACCGTCGAGATGACACGACAGCTCGTCGAGCGGGACAATGCCCTGCTGATCTTCGCCAGCCTCGGCACTCCGACAAGCGCGGCGGTGCACAAGTACCTCAACACGAAGAAGGTGCCGCAGCTCTTCGTCGCCAGCGGCGCCAGCCAATGGGCCGATCCGGCGAAGTTCCCCTGGACGATGGGCTGGCAGATCTCCTATCCGGCCGAGGCGCGCATCTTCGCGAAGTACGTGCTCGACACCATCAAGGACGCGAAGATCGCGATCCTGTCGCAGAACGACGATTCGGGAAAGGACATGGTCGCCGGCTTCCGTGAAGGACTGGGCGACGCCGCAAACCGCATGATCGTCCGCGCGGTTACCTACGAGGTCACCGATCCGACGGTCGATTCGCAGGTCTTCGACCTCAAGGCCTCGGGCGCGAACGTCTTCATGAACTTCGCCACGCCCAAGTTCGCCGCCCAGGCGATCCGGCGCGCCCACGAGGCCGGCTGGCGGCCGACGCAGTTCATTAGCAGCGTCTCGTCCTCGGTCGCGACGCTCAAGCCCGCCGGCGCCGACGCCGCCAGGGGCATCATCGTCACGCAGTTCCTCAAGGACCCGGCCGACGCGGCCTGGAAGAACGATCCCGGCGTGCGGGAGTATCGCGCCTTCCTGGAAAAGTACTATCCCAACGGCAACCCCGCCGACGGCTTCGGCACCTTTGCCTACAGCCTGGCGCAGACGCTGGTGCAGACGCTCCAGCAATGCGGCGGCACCGTCACGCGCGAGCGCGTCATGCAGGAAGCCGCCAACCTGAAGAGCCTGCGGCTGTCGCTGCTGCTGCCCGGTATCGAGGTCAATACCAGCCCGACCGATTTCAATCCGATCAAGCAGGCGCGGCTGGCCCGCTTCACCGGCGAGACGTTCGAGCTGTTCGGCGACGTGATCGACGCCAGCATGGCGCGTCCGGCGAAGAAGTGACGGAGGAGGAAGCGATGGCTCCTGACAGCAGCCTCACCAACGGCATCGGAACGGCAACGATCGCGCCGACCAAGCTCGCCCATATCGTGCTGCGGACCGCGGACAAGCGGTCCCTGCTCGACTGGTACGTCGCCGTGCTGGGCGGCACAATCGTCTTCGAGAACGCCTTCATCGGCTTCATGACCTACGACGGCGAGCACCATCGGGTCGCCGTCATCCAGATGCCGGACCTGAAGAAACCCGAAGGCCTGGCGCCGGGCCTGCACCATGTCGCCTTCACCTACGCCGGCCTTGCCGATCTGCTCGCGACCTTCGCGCGGCTGAAGACCAGGGGAATCGTGCCGCGCTATTGCATCAATCACGGCCCGACGACCTCGATGTATTACGAGGATCCGGATGGCAACCGGGTCGAGCTGCAGATCGACAACTTCGCGACCATGGAACAGGCGAACGACTGGATCCGCTCGCCCGCCTTCGGGGAGAATCCGATCGGCGTCGACTTCGATCCCGACGATCTGCTGGCGCGCTTCCAGGCCGGCGAGCCGGAAGCCGAGCTCAAGAAGCGGCCCGACATCGGCCCGCGAGGATTGACCGTGCGCTGAGCCGCCGCGCAATGCCATCCGCTTCCGTAAGCGGCACCGCCGACCGCGCCCTTTCCGCCACCGTCCTGATCGTCGGCGCCGGTCCGGTTGGACTGCTGACGGCCATCCTGCTCGCCCGACAGGGCATCGACTGCCTGGTGATCGAGCGCCGCCAGCCGCGCCAGGACAGCGCGCCCAAGGCTCACGTCGTCAATCCACGCAGCCTCGAGATCTTCCGGGCGGCCGGCCTCGACATCGGCGAGATGTATGCGCAGGGCTCGCCGCGCGATTCCGCCAATCACGTCTGGTTCCTGCAGACTCTTGTCGGCCGCGAGCTCGGCGTCATCTCCACCGCCGATCCACGGACGGATGCGCTCACGCCGACCCCGATGCTGAACCTCGCCCAGCCGCGGCTCGAAGCAATCCTCACCCGCGAGGCCGCCTCCTGCCCCGGCGTGGAGATACGGCGCGGCCATGTCTGGTCGGGCTGCCGCAGCGGCGACGGGCTGATCGACTCGGCGATCGAGGCCGATGACGGCACCTTCACCGTGCGCAGCCGCTACCTGATCGCCGCCGACGGCGCGAACAGCACGGTGCGCGACGTCCTCGGCATCGGCATGGACGGCGATCCCGCCGTGCGCCATCGCGTCACAATCCATTTCGAGGCCGACCTGCGGCCGGTGCTGAAAGAGCGGCTCGGTTTCCTCTACTGGATCATGGCGCCCGACGCCGCCGGCACCTTCATCGCCTACGATCCCGCGTCGACGTGGGTCTACTCGCCGCGCTTCCATCCGACCGACTTCGTACGGTCGGACTATTCGGACGAGCATTGTCGGGCCCTGATCGGCCGCGCGATCGGCGTCGACGACGTGCCGCTTGCAATCAGGCATGTCGTGCCCTGGACGATGGCCGCGCAGGTCGCGCACGTCTATCGCAGCGGCAACTGCTTCCTGGTCGGCGACGCGGCGCACCGCTTCCCGCCGACCGGCGGGCTTGGCCTCAATACCGGCCTGCAGGACGCGCACAACCTGGTCTGGAAGATCGCTGCCGTCGAGCGCGGCCGCGCCAGCGACTCGCTGCTCGACAGCTACGAGCATGAGCGGCAGCCGATCGCAAGAATCAACACGCAGCAGAGCCTGCACAACGCCGCCCGTCTCGTACCCCTGTTCGCCAACGCGACGGCGGCGCTGGCATCCGGTGACATCGCGCCCGACGCGGCGCAGAAGGTCCGCGAGGAGATCGACGCCAATCGCGATCATTTCACCAGCCCCGGCCTCCAGCTCGGCTTCTCCTACGGACCACCGGTCCGCGGCCCGGCCGATGCCACCCGCTACGATCCGTCGATCGAGCCGGGCGCCCGCCTGCCGCATGCCTGGCTCGAGAAGGACGGACGCCGCCTCTCCACCCTGGACCTGATCGATCCCGCAAGATTCACCCTGCTGGTCGGTCCGGCCGACCGGGCCTGGCGAGCCTGGGCCGATGAGACGGCCGATCTCCGCCTCGTCCTCCTCACTGACGGCACCCGCTTCGAGAGCGACTGGCCGGGAGTCGCCATCCTGCGCGGCAGCGGCGCGATCCTGGTCAGGCCCGATGGCCACGTCGCCGCCGTCGCCCGCGACGACAGCGTGTCCTCGCAGCAAGCTTTCTCCCATTCCCTTCCCGTTCGCGCGGTTCGGGAAGAGGACGCGACCGCGCGCACGCAGGCCAAGGGCTAGCAAGGCCGTGCCTCCGACCGACAACACGTATGCGCCGGGTCATCGTCATTGGACCGCGCGCATCCTGCGCGCTCATACGCGCCGATGAAGGCGCCCGATCATGAGCGCGCAGGATGCGCGCGGTCCAATGATCATGATCTGGCAAGGCGACGCCTCGGTCCAACCGGGCGGGTCCAACCTGGGTTCGGCGTTGGAAATTCGACGCGTCTGCATGCCGTTCGGCGTCTCGAGCAGGCTAGCGGCGGCGGCCGACCACCAGGCGGTTGCTGAGAAAGCAGAGCAGGCCTGCCACGCCCATGGCGGTCGTCATCGGCACGATGGTGCCGTCGAACGCCTGGCCGACGATCGCGCCGAACAGGGCGCCGATCCCGAATTGCATCACGCCCATCAACGACGAGGCAGTGCCCGCCATGTGCGGATAGCGCTGCAGCGCCATCGCCATGGCGTTCGCGCCGATGAAGCTGTTGGCGGCGATCTGGAGGACGAACAGGGGCAGGAACGGCCACAGGCCGATCGTGCCGGTGCGGGCTTCGACGAGGCCCATCGCCAACATGACAGGGCCGATGACCGCCGGCACGAGGACCGCGGCGCGCAACATGCGCTGCGCTCCCACTCCCGGCACGAAGCGGGCATTCGTCAGGCTGCCGGCCGTCAGGAACATCACCTGGACGCCGAAGATCAGGCCGAAGACCCGCGGCTCGATGCCGTAGCGCTCGATGAACACGAAGGGCGAGCCCGACAGGAACGAGAACAGCGCCCCGAACTGGAAGGCACCGGTCAGTGCGTACCCCATGAAGGCACGATGGCGCGCCAGCTCGCCATAACGCTTCAGAATCGACCCGAGATGAAGCGGCTGGCGGTATTCCGGGCGCAGGGTTTCAGGCAGCCGCAGCCAGGTTGCTATCCAGGCCAGCGCGCCGATGCCCGCGAGCACCCAGAAGATGGCGCGCCAGCCGAAGAACCACAGCACCTGCCCCCCGATCAGCGGCGCCAGCATCGGCGCGATCGAGGAGCAGGCGTGCATCAGAGACATCGCCCGGGCCGCCTGATCCTTCTCCGAAAGGTCGCGCACCATGGTGCGCGCCAGCACCACGCCGCCGCACGCCGCCAGGCCCTGCAGCAGGCGGAGAAGGACGAGCTGTCCCGCAGCCGCCGCGAAGGCGCAGCCGATGCTGGCGATGACATAGGTGACCAGGCCGGCGAGGATGACCGGACGGCGCCCGAACCGGTCCCCTGCCGGACCGTAGAAGATCTGGCCGAAGCCGAAGGCGATCAGGAACGCCGAGAGGGTAAGCTGGATATCTCCCGCCGTGCCGCCGAGATCGGTGGCGATCACCGGCAGCGCCGGCAGGTACATGTCGATCGAGAGCGGCGTGAAGGCGGACAAGAGCGCGAGGAGCGCCAGCAGGAGCGGCTTCAGCGTCGGGCGGGTCGCGGTCGCAGGCATGGTCGGTCTCGCTGTAGCATGGCCGTCCGGCCGGCGAAGCACGGGCGAACGGCGCTCGTCCCGGGCGTCGGCTCCTGAAGCCGAGGCGTCGTCAGTTCCGACGGCCGACCAGCAGGCGGTTGCTGACGAGGCAGAGGATGCCCGCGATTCCCATGGCGGTGGTCATCGGCGCGATCGAGCCGTCGAGGCTCTGGCCGACGATGGCGCCGAACACCGCGCCGATCCCGAACTGCATCACGCCCATCAGCGAGGACGCCGTGCCGGCCATGTGCGGATAGCGCTGCAACGCCATCGCCATCGAGTTGGGACCGATCAGGCTGATGGTGGCGATCTGCGGGCCGAAGCAAAGCAGGAACGGCCACATGCCGATGGTGCCGTAGCGCGCCTCGATCAGGCCGAGCACCAGCGCGGCCGGGCCGGTGACGGCCGGCACGATCACCGCCCAGCGCAGGATCCTGTCGGCGCCGAAGACCTCCGCGAACTTCGCGTTGAGCAGGCTGCCGATGGTCATGAACACGATCATGCCGCCGAAGATCAGGCCGTAGGCGCGCGGCGACACGCCGTACTTCTCGATGAAGACGAAGGGCGAGCCCGACAGGAACGACATCAATGCGGCGAACTGGAAGGTGCTGGTGAAGGCGTAGCCCATGAAGGCGCGGTGGCGGCACAGTTCCCCGAAGCGCCGGAGGATCGCGGACAACACCAGCGGCTGGCGGTATTCCGGCCGCAGGGTCTCGGGCAGGCGGACATAGGCGGCGACGAGCGCGATCGCGCCGATCAGGGCCAGCACCCAGAAAATGGCGCGCCAGCCGAAGAACCACAGGATCTGGCCGCCGATCAGCGGCGCCAGCATGGGAGCGATCGAGGTGCAGGCCATCATCAGCGACATGGCGCGCGCCGCCTGGTCGCGCTCGGCGAGGTCGCGCACCATCGTGCGGGCAAGCACGACGCCGCCGCAGGCCGACAGGCCTTGCAGGAAGCGCAGCAGCACGAGATGGCCCGCCTCGGCCGCGAAGGCGCACCCGAGGCTGGTCAGGACATAGATCGCGATGCCGCTCAGGATCACCGGGCGGCGCCCGAAGCGGTCCCCCGCAGGCCCATAGAAGATCTGGCCGAAACCGAAGGCGATCATGAAGGACGACAGGGTGAGCTGGATGTCGCCCGCGGTGCCGCGCAGATCGACGGCGATCACCGGAAGGGCGGGCAGGTACATGTCGATCGACAACGGCGTGAACGACGACAGAAGCGCCAGGACACCCAGCAGGACGGGCGTGAGCGTCGGGCGGCTCGTGGTCGGCGGAGCGATCGTGGTGGTCATCGGCGTCTCTAGCACCCATGCTATAAGCGGACCATGACGGCGCCCGACATGACGGAAATGCAGATCAGGCGGTACGCACGGCATATCGTGCTGGCCGAGATCGGCGGCGTGGGCCAATCGAAGCTGATCGCGGCCCGCGTGCTGGTGCTGGGCGCCGGCGGACTGGGCGCGCCCCTCCTGCAATATCTCGCGGCGGCCGGTATCGGCACCCTGGGCGTGGTCGACGACGACACGGTCGATCTCTCCAACCTGCAGCGCCAGGTCATCCATCGCACCAGCGATATCGGCGCCGCCAAGGCCGCGAGTGCCCGGCGCGCGCTTTCCGACATCAATCCGGAGGTGACCGTTCACGCGCACGAGGAGCGGCTGACGGAAGCCAACGCCGGGCGGCTGGTCGCCGGGTACGATCTCGTGGCGGACGGCAGCGACAATTTCGCGACCCGCTACCTGCTCAACGACACCTGCTTTCGCCTGAGGAAGCCGCTGGTCGCCGCTGCGATCCTGCGTTTCGACGGACAGATCTCGACCTACAAGGCCTGGCAGGGCCCGGCCCATCCCTGCCTGCGCTGCATCTTTCCCGTGGCGCCGTCGGAAGAGGCGGTGCCGAGCTGCGCGCAGGCCGGCGTGCTGGGCTCCCTCGCCGGCACCCTGGGCGCGCTGCAGGCGACGGAAGTCGTGAAGGAGATCCTGGGCGTCGGCCGCTCGCTCTCCGGACGCCTGCTGACCTACGATGCGCTCGACGGGTCGTTCGAGGAGCTTGCGATCGAGAAGCGGCCCGGCTGCCCGACTTGCGGGCAGGCATGAGCCAGAGTGGCCTTTCGATCGTCGTGCGGTCGGCCAGGTACGAGGACGCTCACTATGCGCTGGCGATGGCGAGCGCGGCCCTCGCGGTCAATCAGCCGGCGGTGCTGTTCTTCACCATGGGCGGCCTGCGGGCTCTGATGACCCCGCCCGCCCTCGACGGCTGGGAGCGCGATGCCCTGAACCGGCAACGCGGCGTCGGCGACTTCGAGACGCTGCTGCAGGCCTGCATCGAGCTTGGCGCACGCTTCATCGTATGCGAGATGGGATTGCGTTCGCTCGCCATCGACCGCGCGTCGCTGCGCACGGATGTTCCTTTCACGGTAGCCGGTATCGTGACCCTGCTGGAAGAGACCAAACCCGGCATGCATCTTTTGGAGATCTCATGACATCTGCCGCTTTCGACGTGCTGGGTATCGGCAACGCCATCGTCGACGTCATTACCCGTGCCGACGACGCCTTCCTTGCCAGGCACGAGCTTGCCAAGGGCAGCATGATGCTGATCGACGAGGTGCGCGCGGAGGCGCTCTACGCGGCGATGGGGCCGGGCATCGAGGTGTCGGGCGGCTCGTGCGGCAACACGATGGCCGGCGTCGCCTCGTTCGGCGGCAAGGGCGCCTATATCGGCAAGGTGAAGCAGGACCAGCTCGGCAGCGTGTTCGGCCATGACCTGAAGTCGATCGGCGTGTCGTTCGATACGCCCCAGGCGACGAGCGGCCCGTCGACCGCGCGCTGCCTGATCCTGGTGACGCCCGACGCGCAGCGCACCATGAACACCTATCTCGGCGCCTGCACCGGCCTCGGGCCCGACGACATCGACACGAGCCTCGTGGGTGCCGCGCAAGTGACCTACGTCGAAGGCTACCTGTGGGACGCGCCGGAGGCCAAGAAGGCGGTGCTCAAGGCGTTCGACGCCGCCCATGCCGCCGGACGGCTGGTCTCGATCACCCTGTCGGACTCGTTCTGCGTCGGCCGTTACCGCGACGAGTTCCGTGCCCTGATCCGCGACAAGGTCGACGTCCTGTTCGGCAACGAGGCGGAGATCACCTCCCTCTACGAGGTCGATTCCTTCGACAAGGCGCTCGAGGCGACACGCAAGGAAGCGAAGATCGCCGCCCTCACCCGGAGCGAGAAGGGCTCGGTGGTGATCAAGGGCAACGAGACCTACGCCGTGCCGGCCGCGCCCGTGTCCAGGGTGGTCGACACGACCGGCGCAGGCGACCTCTACGCGGCGGGCTTCCTGTTCGGCTTCACCCGCGGCAAGCCGCTGGCCGAATGCGCGCGGCTGGGCGGCATCGCGGCGGCCGAGATCATCTCGCACGTCGGCGCGCGGCCGGAAGCGGCGCTCAAGGGCCTGATTTGAGCCTCGGCCAGGCCGCGCAATCGACCTGGAGCCGCTGGGTCAAGGCGGCCGAAGTCTATCGCGACCGCCGGCAGCTCATCATCCTGCTGATGGGCTTCGCCAGCGGCATGCCTTTGCTGCTGACGCTATCGGTGCTGACCTACTGGATGAGCAGGGTGGGGGTCGATCTCACGACGATCGGCATCTTCGCACTCGTCGGCACGCCCTACGCCTTCAAGTTCGCCTGGGCGCCGCTGGTCGACCAGATGCCCTTGCCGGTGCTCGATCGGCTGCTCGGCCGCCGCCGCAGCTGGATGCTGCTCGCCCAGGTCGGCATCTTCGTGTCGACCCTGGGCATGGCGTTCAGCGATCCGGTCAATGCGCCGTGGACCACCGCTCTCGCAGCGGTGGCCGTCGCCTTCTTCTCGGCGACGCAGGACATCGCCGTCGATGCCTACCGCATCGAGATCCTGGGCGACGAGGAACAGGGCGCCGGGTCGGCAACGACCCAGCTCGGCTACAGGATCGCCCTCTGGATCGTCGATGCCATGGCGCTGCTGCTGTCCGCCATCCTGCCCTGGTCGGTCGTGCTCAGCCTTATCGCGACCTTGATCCTCGTCGGCATCGCGACCACGCTTTACGCCGAAGAACCCGAGGCTTTGCGCCCTCGCCTCCGGTCCGCCGAAGCCTGGATCAAGGAAGCGGTCGTGCGGCCGTTCGCCGAGTTCTTCGCCTATCGCGGCTGGGTGGTCATCCTGCTGTTCGCCCTGCTCTACAAGTACGGCGACGCGCTCGGCGGAACGATGGCGCGGCCGTTCTACAACGAGCTTGGTTTCTCCGGTCCGGAGATCTTCGGCATCACCAAGAGCTTCGGTGTCGCCGCGACCATCGTGGGCGGGCTCGCGGGCGGCGTGCTCGTCGCGCGCTATGGCCTGTTCAAGTCCCTGCTGGTCGCCGGGATCCTGCAAGCCATCACCAATCTCCTGTTTTCGTGGCAGGCCCTGGCGGGCCACGACATGGTCGTGCTGAGCGTCGCCATCAGCGCCGACAATTTCACCGGCGCATTGGGCGGCGTTGCCTTCATCGGCTACCTGTCCAGCCTCTGCACCACCGGCATGGCCGGCACGCAATATGCGCTGCTGACCTCGCTGATGGCGTTCGGCCGCACGACCCTCTCGGCAGGCGGCGGCTGGATGGCGGCGCAAACCGGATGGGCCATGTTCTGGCTGCTGACCACGCTGCTGGCGATCCCCGGATTGCTGTTGCTAATGTGGCTCTGGCGCTCGGCGCAAAGGCAGGCCTCTCCTTCCGGAAAGCTCCCGGTCTGAGCCCATCGGCCAGCCGAGTTCCTCCTGCGCGCAGGGAGGAACTCGATGCAGTTACGCCGCAGTCGTGCCGCTGCGTGCGGCAGACACGTCGCTCCGAGGGTCTACCCTTGTGCGTCGAGCGCGTAGCCGGCGGCGCGGACGGTGCGGATCAGGTCGGCGTCGGTGTCGCCGTTCAGCGCGATTCGCAGGCGGCGGATATGCACGTCGACCGTGCGCGCCTCGACATAGACGTCCTTGCCCCAGACCGAATCGAGCAGCTGCTCGCGCGAGAAGACGCGGCCGGGGTGCTCCATGAAATGCCGCAGGAGGCGGAACTCGGTCGGCCCGAGATGGACCGGCTTGCCGCCGCGCGTCACGCGATGCGCCACCAGGTCCATCACGATGTCGGCATAGCTCAGCGCCTCCTCGGCCAGCGCCGGCCGGATGCGGCGCAGCACGGCGCGGATGCGGGCGACGAGCTCGGTCGGCGAGAACGGCTTGGAGACGTAGTCGTCGGCGCCGGCGTCGAGGCCACGGACGCGATCCCCCTCCTCGCCGCGCGCCGTCAGCATGATGATCGGCACGTTGGCAGTCGCAGTCTGGCGCCGCAGCTGGCGGCAAACCTCCAGGCCCGACGTCAGGGGCAGCATCCAGTCGAGCAGGATGAGGTCCGGCGCGTCGTCCCGCACCGAGGCCAACGCTTCCTCGCCGTCGCAGGCGACGGCGACGGCGAAGCCGGCCTGCTCCAGATTGTAGCGCAGCAGCTCGACCAAAGCGGTTTCGTCCTCGACGATCAGCACGCGCGGCTTCAGCGCGGAAGCCTGCGTGTCGCGGCGGGAGGGAGCGGTGGCGGTCATGCTCATGGCGCCGAATCCGTCGCATAGAGCGAACCGCTGCCCTTGCGCCGCACCTCGGCGAAGTTCTGGCCGGTGCTGCGGAAGCTCACCAGCTCGGCGATGTTGGTGACGTGGTCGCCGGCGCGCTCGATGTTCTTGGCCATGAACAGCAGATGCGTGCAGGCCGTGATGGTACGCGGATCCTCCATCATGTAGGTCAGCAGCTCGCGGAACAGGCCGGTGTAGACCTGGTCGATCTCCTCGTCGCGGTTCCACACGTCGCGCGCCTTGGCCACGTCGTCGTCGGCAAAGGCGTCGAGCACGTCCTTGAGCGCGGTCCGCACAAGCCTGCCCAGGCGATCGATGCCGGCCACCGCGGAAGCCGGCGCGGTGCCCTGGGTCATCACGATGCTGCGCTTGGCGGTGTTCTTGGCGTAGTCGGCGATTCGCTCCAGCGCCGCCGCGATCTTGATCGAGGACAGCACCATGCGCAGGTCGTTGGCCATCGGCTGGCGCAGCGCCAGCAGCTTGACCGTCTGCTCCTGCACCGCCGCGTCGAGCGCATCGACCCGGGCATCGTCGGCGATCACCTCTTCCGCGATCTGCGTGTCGCGCTCGCGCAGCGCCGTCAGCGCCTTGGAGAACTGGCTTTCGGTCAGGCCGCCCATCTCGTTGATGGTGGCGTTGAGCCGCTCGAGCTCCTGATCGAAGCGCTTGAGGATATGGTCGCTCGCCATGGTGGCTTTCTCCTGCCTCAGCCGAACCGGCCGGTGATGTAGGCCTGCGTGCGCTTGTCGCCGGGGGTGGTGAAGATCTTCTCGGTGACGTCGAACTCGATCAGCTCGCCGAGATACATGAAGGCGGTGAAGTCCGAGACGCGCGCCGCCTGCTGCATGTTGTGCGTCACGATCACGATCGTGTAGTCGTTCGTGAGCTCGTCGATCAGCTCCTCGATCTTGGCGGTCGAGATCGGATCGAGCGCCGAGCAGGGCTCGTCGAACAGGATCACCTCGGGCTTCACCGCCACGGTGCGGGCGATGCAGAGCCGCTGCTGCTGGCCGCCGGACAGGCCGAGGCCGCTCCTGTTGAGCTTGTCCTTGACCTCGTCCCACAGCGCGGCGCGACGCAGCGCGGTCTCGACGCGGGCGTCGACCTCGGCCCGCGGCAGCTTCTCGTAGAGGCGGATGCCGAAGGCGATGTTCTCGTAGATCGTCATCGGAAACGGCGTCGGCTTCTGGAACACCATGCCGATGCGGGCGCGCAGCAGGTTGATGTCGACGTCGGGGTCCAGCAGGTTCTCGCCATCGAACAGCACCTGGCCGGCGGCTCGCTGCCCCGGATAAAGGTCGTACATGCGGTTCAGCACGCGCAGCAGGGTGGACTTGCCGCAGCCGGACGGGCCGATGAAGGCCGTGGTCTTGTTGGCGTAGAGCGGCAGCGTGATTCCCTTCAGCGCACGGCTGTCGCCGTAGAAGAACTCGAGATCGCGGATCGAGACCTTCTCGGCAAGGCCTGCGGTGCTGATGCCGGCGTGCGCGGCGACCGGCGCGGCGACGGACGGCGTGGAAGCGACGTTCATGATTTTCTCGCAGTGAGAGAACGGGCGATGATGCTGAGGCCCAGCACCGTGACGGTGATCAGCAGCGCGCCCGTCCAGGCGAGCTTCTGCCACTCCTCGTAGGGCGACAGGGCGAACTGGAAGATGACGACGGGCAGGCTCGGCATCGGCGCGTTCATGTCCAGGCTCCAGAACTGGTTGTTCAGGGCGGTGAACAGCAGCGGCGCCGTCTCGCCGCTGATGCGGGCGATGGCCAGCAGGATGCCGGTGACGATGCCCGCGCGCGCCGCCCGATAGGCGATGCGCACGATCATGTGGGCGCGCGGCAGGCCGATCGAGGCGGCAGCCTCGCGCAGCGTGTCGGGCACCAGCCGAAGCATGTCCTCGGTGGTGCGGACCACGACGGGGATCACGATGATCGCCAGCGCCACGGCACCGGCATAGCCCGAGAAGTGGCCCATCGGCGCCACCATGATCTCGTAGACGAACAGGCCGATCACGATCGACGGCGCGCTGAGCAGGATGTCGTTGATGAAGCGCACGACGGTCGAAAGCTTATCGTGGCGTCCGTATTCGGCCAGGTAGGTGCCGGCGAGGATGCCGATCGGCGTGCCGATCGCCACCGCCAGGACCGTCATGGCGATGCTGCCGGCGATGGCGTTCAGCAGGCCGCCGGCCGATCCCGGCGGCGGCGTGTTCTCGGTGAAGACCGCGAGCGAAAGCCCGCCGATGCCTTCGTAGATCAGCACGCCCAGGATCATCACCAGCCAGCCCAGGCCGAACGCGGTGGCGGCATAGGCGAGGCCCGTGGCGACGGTGTTGCGCCGACGGCGGCCGGCATAGAGAGGATTACTGGCGGTGGCCATGGCTAGCGTCCCTGCTGCTGCAGCCGCAACAGCATGTAACGGGCGATCGCCAGCACGATGAAGGTGATGACGAACAGGATCAGGCCGAGCGTGATCAGCGCCGAGGTGTAGAGATCGCCGACCGCCTCGGTGAATTCGTTGGCGATCGATGCGGAGATGGTGGTGCCGGGCGCCAGGATCGAGGCGGACACCTTGTGCGCGTTGCCGATCACGAAGGTCACCGCCATGGTCTCGCCGAGCGCGCGACCGAGACCGAGCATGACGCCGCCGATCACGCCGATCCGGGTGAAGGGCAGGACGACATGCTTGAAGACTTCCCAGGTCGTGCAGCCGAGGCCGTAGGCCGCCTCCTTCAGCACGGCCGGCACGGCGTCGAACACGTCGCGCGAGATCGCGGTTATGAACGGCAGGACCATGATCGCCAGGATGAACCCTGCGGTCAGCATGCCGATGCCGTATGGCGGGCCTTCGAACAGCGACGACAGGCCCGGGACGTTCTCGAACGTGTCGATCAGGAATGGCTGGACATGCTTCTGCAGGAAGGGCGCGAGGACGAACAGGCCCCAGATGCCGTAGATGATGCTCGGGATCCCGGCGAGCAGCTCGATCGCGATCGCAATGGGCCGGCGCAGCCACAGCGGGCAGAGCTCGGTGATGAAGAACGCGATCATGATGCCGATCGGCACCGCGATCACCATGGCGATGAACGAGGTCACCAGCGTGCCGTAGATCGGCGCCAGTGCGCCGAACTGCTCCGTCACCGGGTTCCAGACCTCGGTCACGACGAAGCCCGGCCCGAAGGCCTCGATCGCCGGGACCGAGCCGATGATCAAGGCGAGGATGACGCCGCTCAGCAGCCCCAGCACGGCGAGAACCGCGGCGCGCGTCAGCAGGCGGAAGGCCTGGTCGGTCCTGCGCAGCCGCTTCAGCAGTGCCGCGCGCGATACCGCTTCGGAAGTCGACAGGTTGGTCTCGTTCAAGGCCACTTCGGACACTCTAGTCTCCCCGGAGCCTTCGGCCTACGGGCGCGGGACGGCAGGGTCCTGCCATCCCGCGCCGAAGCGAAAGACCCGTCCCCGGATGTCAGTGCGTCAGAACGAACAGCGGCTTGCCGCTGCCATCCTTGATCTCGGCCGCCCACATCCTCTGGACGTCGGCCACGACGTTGTCGGGCATCGGCACGTAGTCGAGGTCCTTGGCCATGCCCGCCCCCTTCGAATAGGACCAGGCGAAGAACTTCAGCGCCTCGCCGGTAGCCGCGGCATCGGCCGGCTTCTTGTAGAGCAGGATCCAGGTCGCGGCGGTCATCGGCCAGGACTGGTCGCCCGGCTCGTTGGCGAGGATCACGCCGTAGCCGGGCTGGCTCTTCCAGTCGGCATTGGCGGCAGCGGCCTGGAAGGTCTCGGCGGTCGGCGCCACGCTCTTGCCGGCCTTGTTGATCATCCTGGCGTAGGTGAGCTTGTTCTGCTTGGCGTAGGCGTACTCGACATAGCCGATCGAGCCCCTGGTGTTCGCCACGTTGTTGGCGACGCCCTCGTTGCCCTTGGCGCCGATGCCCGCCGGCCATTGCACGGCCGTGCTGGTGCCGACCTTGCCCTTCCAGTCCGGGCTCACCTCGGAGAGGTAGTAGGTGAAATTATAGGTCGTGCCCGACCCGTCCGAGCGATGGACCAAGGCGATCGCGGACGACGGCAGCTTCTTGCCGGGATTGAGCCTGGCGATCGCGGCGTCGTTCCACTTCTTGATCGTGCCCAGATAGATCCCGGCGAGGGTCGGGCCATCGAGCGTGAGGTCGCCCGGCGCGACGCCTTCGAGGTTCACGACCGGCACGATGCCGCCCATCACCATCGGGAACTGCGCGAGGCCCGAAGCGTCGAGGTCCTTGCCCGGCAAGGGCGCGTCCGAGGCACCGAAGGTGACTGTCCTGGCCTTGATCTGCTTGATGCCGCCGCCCGAGCCGATCGACTGGTAGTTCATGCCGATTCCGGTCTCCTTCTTGTAGGCGTCCGCCCACTTGGCATAGACCGGATAGGGGAAGGTGGCGCCTGCGCCGGAGATGTCGGCAGCATGGGCCGACCACGACGCCGCGACGAGCGCGGCCGCGGTCACGGCAAACTTTGTGATTTTCACGATACTCTCCTGTGTTCGAGCCGAACGCGACTGCAATAGGAGGCCTTGGTCACTCTTCTATTACGTATATGTGACGTTTCGGTTACGGCGCTGGAGACGGGAAGGTGGCCGATCCCTCCTCCGGGCGGAAATCCGGTCAGGCTGCGGGAAGCGTTACCGTAAAGACCGAGCCCTTGCCGGGCGTGCTCTGGATGTCGAGGCGCCCGCGGTGGCGGTTGACCACGTGTTTCACGATCGCGAGGCCCAAACCCGTGCCGCCGAGCTGCCGCGAACGGGCGGTGTCGACCCGGTAGAAGCGCTCGGTGAGGCGCGGCAGGTGCGCGGCGGGGATGCCGTCGCCCTCGTCGCTGACGGCGATCGCGAGCCGGTCGGCACCGAGCGGGCGCGCCGCGACGCGCACGGTGGCCGCGGGCCTGGAATACTTGATCGCGTTGTCGACCAGGTTCTGGAACACGATGGTGAGCTCGTCGTAGTCGCCGACCGCCGGCGGCAGCGCCGGATCGACCACCAGCTCGACAGTCACCTTGCGGGACGAGGCCTTGAGCTGCAGCAGGTCGCGCACGCCGCCGAGCACGCGGCCGACATCGACCGCCGCGGCAGGCCGGGCGTGCTCGTGCTGCTCGATGCGCGACAGCATCAGCAGGTCGTCGACCAGGCGGCGCATGCGGTCGGCCTGCTCGGCCATGATGCCGAGGAAGCGCTCGCGCGCGGCCGCATCGTCGCGCGCGGGGCCGCGCAGCGTCTCGATGAAACCCATGATGCCGGCGATCGGGGTCTTCAGCTCGTGGCTCGCATTGGCGACGAAATCGGCGCGCATGCGCTCGGCGCGACGCAGCGCCGTGGTGTCGTGGAGCACGATCAAGGCGAGCGATCCGTCGGCTGCCGCACGCGGCAACCGGCGCGCATGCGCCATGACATCGAGCTCGGGCGCGCCCGACAGCACGAACGAAACCGCGACCTGATCGGGGCCGACGAAATTGCCGCCGGTCGTCGCCAGCAGAGAGTCGATCGCGGCGAGCAGCGCGGGATGGCGCAGCGCGGTCGAGAGATCCCGGTCGGGCACCATGGTGCCGAGCAAGGCCACCGCAGCGCGGTTGGTGCGCACGATACGGCGCTGGCGATCCACTCCGATCAGGGGATCGGGCAGGCCGTCGACGATCGCCTGCGCGGAGGCGGCGAGATTGTCGATCGAGGCGCGCTGGCGGCGCCAGCCGGTAGCCAGCGTCGCTGCCGCCGTCGCGAGTTCCTCGGTGGCTGGCGCGAAGGACAGGCGCGGCATCGCGGGCTCTCGCTCGCCCGACAGCTCGCCGACGAAGCGCGCGAAGCGCCCCAGGGAAACGAGGTAGCGCTGCACCAGGACCACGGTGACGACGGCGATGCCGAGAAAGGCGGCCAGGGCAGGCCGTCCCGCCAGTGCACCGGTCCAGTGAAGCGCGGCGAGCGCGACGGCGGACGGCGCCAGCGCCACGAGATGGGCGGAAAGATAGCGGCGGAGCGGCAGCGACTGGTCGGCCATGTCCGCCGCCGCCTAGTCCGTGCCGTCGGCCGGCGGCGGTTGCGACGGTGCGGCAAACGCTGCCGGGACGAACAGGCGTAACGCGACCAGGCCATAGACGAAGCCGCCGATATGGGCGGTCCAGGCGACCGGTTCGCCGCCGCTGCCCGGCGTGCCCCCGAAAATGCCGAAGAAGACGTTGAGCGCGATCCAGATGCCGGCGACCGGCAGCAGCGACGGCATTCGCCCGGCCTGCCACAGCGCCGTCAGCACGGCGCCGAACACGCCGCTGACCGCCCCCGACGCACCGACCACCGGATCGCCGGAGTCCGAATAGAAGAGAATGTGGATGAAGCCCGCCACGACACCCGCCGACAGATAGAACATCACGAAGCGGCGCACGCCCAGAAGCCGCTCGATCGGTGCGCCGAATGCCGCCAGGGTGATCATGTTGACCCCGAGATGGACCCAGCCCCCGTGCAGGAACTGGTAGGTGATGGGCGCCAGCAGCAGCGACCACCACGGGGCATCCAGCTCGCCGGCATAGTGCGCGGGCACAAGGCCGAGCTGCATCACCAGCTCCTGGTCGACCGGCTCGCTCAGCACCTGGCGCAGCAGGTGCACCGCCACGTTGATCAGGATCAGCCACAGCAGCGCGGGCGGCAGGTTGATCGCTCGCTCGTGGGCGCCGCGTCCGGGGCCTGAACGTCTCACGTCGTCGAAGGGCATGCGAGAGACTTAGCGCTTCAGGCGGCGCGTGCCCAGCCAGAGAAAGACCGCACCCGGAGTGAAGGCCGGCGCGCCGCAGGCGGCGGCCGGGTCTCGACGCCGGACAGGTCGCAGGTGCAGGACCGCTCTGGCGCTCAGCTCTCGGGGCCGCCCTGCCCCAGGCCGCGCAGCCGCAGGCGCAGCGCATTGAGCTTGATGAAACCTTCCGCGTCGCGCTGGTGTTAGGCGCCCTGGTCGTCCTCGAAGGTGACGTGCTGCATCGAGTAGAGCGACTTGGGCGACTTGCGGCCGACCACCGTCGTATTGCCCTTGTAGAGCTTGAGCCGCACCGTGCCGGTGACGTTCTCCTGGCTCCTGTCGATCGCCGCCTGCAGCATCTCGCGCTCGGGCGAGTACCAGAAGCCGTAATAGATCAGCTCGGCGTACTTGGGCATCAGCTCGTCCTTGAGATGGCCCGCGCCGCGATCGAGCGTGATCGATTCGATGCCGCGATGGGCGGCGTACAGGATCGTGCCGCCGGGCGTTTCGTAGACGCCGCGGCTCTTCATGCCGACGAAGCGGTTCTCGACGAGGTCGAGCCGGCCGATGCCGTTGGCCTTGCCCAGCTCGTTCAGCCTGGTGAGCAGCGTCGCCGGCGACATCGCGACACCGTCGATCGCGACCGCATCACCCTTCTCGAAATCGACCGTGATGTAGGTCGCCTTGTCCGGCGCCGACTCGGGCGAGATGGTGCGCTGGTAGACCATCTCGTCGGCCTCTTCCCACGGGTCCTCCAGCACCTTGCCCTCGCTCGAGGAGTGCAGGAGGTTGGCGTCGACCGAGAATGGCGCCTCGCCGCGCTTGTCCTTGGCGATCGGGATCTGGTGCGTCTCGGCGAACTCGATCAGCCTGGTGCGCGAGGTCAGCTCCCATTCGCGCCATGGCGCGATCACCTTCACGTCGGGCTTCAGCGCGTAATAAGTGAGCTCGAAGCGGACCTGGTCGTTGCCCTTGCCTGTCGCGCCGTGCGCCACCGCATCGGCGCCGACCTGCTTGGCGATCTCGATCTGGCGTTTGGCGATCAGCGGCCGGGCAATCGAGGTCCCGAGCAGATACTGCCCCTCGTAGAGCGCGTTGGCGCGGAACATCGGAAAGACGAAATCGCGCACGAACTCCTCGCGAAGATCGTCCATGAAGATGTTCCCGGGCTTGATGCCCAGCATCTCGGCCTTCTTGCGGGCCGGCGACAATTCCTCGCCTTGGCCGAGATCGGCGGTGAAGGTCACCACTTCGCAGCCATAGGCGGTCTGCAGCCACTTCAGGATGACGGAGGTATCGAGCCCGCCGGAATAGGCCAGCACGACCTTCTTGATATCGCCCCTTTTGTAGGGCCCGGTATAAGTAACGCTCATGGCTGCCTCGGCGGCGTTGGAAAGCGCGGGACTATAGCCACCGGCTTTCCGGGGGCAAGCGCGCTATGGTAATGGCGAGGAACAGATGGTTTCGGCCTTGGATCGTCTCGGCTACGCCGCCCGGCAGACGGCGCGGGTCGCGTGGTATGCCGGCCACTACGTGGCCGGACGCCGGCTCCTCAAGCCGATGCCCAAGCCGGACTTTCCCGTCGGCCCGACGCCGACCAGGGCCGCGCTGACCGCCGACATGCGCGCGGTCTTCACACGCGAATGGCGCGACATCGAGGCCGAGCTGTTCCCCGTGCCGCGCCCGCTGGGCGCCGAACCCGGCGAATTCCTGCGCCGCAGCCTGCGCTACTTCCGCGACTTGCCGCAGGTCGACGCCCGCCGCCACGGCCTGCTCGACGAGGAGATGCCGCCCGGCCAGCAGGGCGAGGGCCTGCCGGATTACTATCGACAGAACTTTCATTTCCAGAGCGATGGCTGGCTCTCCGAGCAGTCCGCCGCGCTTTACGACACGCAGGTCGAGGTCCTGTTCACCGGCGCCGCCGACGTGATGCGCCGCCGGGCAATGAAGCCGATCGCCGAGTGGATGGCCGGCCGCAACCAGCGGAACCTGAGGGGCCTCGATGTCGGCTGCGGCACCGGCCGGCTGCTCGCCTTCCTGCACGACGCGTGGCCGGGGATGCGCCTCGCCGGCCTCGACCTCAGCCCGCCGTATCTCGCCGAAGCGCGCCGCCTGATCGGCCGCACCGCGCGGGTGAAGCTGATCGAAGGCGCCGCCGAGGCACTGCCGTTCGACGATGCGAGCCTTGACCTCGTCGTCTCGTCCTTCCTGATGCACGAACTGCCAGCCGACGTTCGAATTGCCGCGCTCCGGGAGATGGCCCGCGTCGCCAGGCCCGACGGCCTCGTCGTGATCGTCGACTCGATCCAGAAAGGCGACCACCCGGCCTGGGACGGCCTGCTCGACCTTTTCCCGCACTATTTCCACGAGCCGTATTACGCCGACTATGTCGCCGGCAGCGTGGAAGCGTGGGCAGCCGATGCCGGCCTCGCTCCTGCCTCAACCGAACGCGCCTTCCTGTCGAAGGTGGTGGCACTCTCGTCCCAAAGGGCAAATCGCTGAGAAAAGGCCTCTCCGCTTCGGTCGAGACGACGAAAGATTCTTTGCTGACTTCGTTCTGTCGTCTCGACCGGAGCGAGCGCAGTGGAGAGGCCTTGCTTCAGTCCGCAAGGAGCTTCCGGTAGAGACGGATCGCACGTCACGCAGGCCCTTCGTCTACATCCTTGCCAGCCCGTATGATCGCGCTTTGTATCGGCGTCACAAGCGATCTCGGCCGCAGGCTCGAAGAGCAAGGCGAATCGTGGAGAGAAGGTCTCTCCGCTTGCCTCGCTACGCTCGGCTCCGGTCGAGACGACGGAAGAGGTAGTTACGCCTTCTGTCCCCCGGCTTTCTTGCTGCCGCCCTTCCGGCGACACATCGCAGCCTTTCGCGGACCCGTGCCCTCATCGACATACCGGAGGAAGACGCCTTCCTCGCACTCTTCAACTTTGAACGCCGTGCCCGGCGGCCAACCCTTCCTGTCACGCAGTTCTTTGGGCAAAAGCACGCGCCCCCGCGTACGTATGGTCGTCTGCCATTTCATGTTCATGCCCGCGCCCGGGCCTCCATATCGCGGACCCGCTCGCCCTTCTGCCGCTCGCTGGCGCTCTTGAGCTGGCCGCAGGCGGCGTGGATGTCGCGGCCGCGCGGGGTGCGGATGGGGGCGCTGAGGCCGCCGTCGTTCACGATCCCGGCGAAGCGGTGCATGCGGTTGTTGGAACTGCACTCGTAGGGCGCGCCGGGCCAGGGGTTGAACGGGATCAGGTTCACCTTGGCGTGGATCGGTTTCAGGATGCGCACCAGCTCGCGCGCGTCGGCATCCGAGTCGTTGACGCCCTTCAGCATGGCGTATTCGAAGGTGATGCGCCGGCTGTTCTTCGCGCCGGGATAGGCTGCGCACGCCGCCAGCAGCTCGGCGATCGGCCACTTCCTGTTGATCGGCACGAGCGTGTTGCGCACGTCATCGTTCACCGCGTGCAGCGACACCGCGAGATTGACGTCGAGCACCTCGCCGACCTTCGCGATCATCGGCACGACGCCGGAAGTCGAGAGCGTGATGCGCCGCCGGCTGAGCGCGATGCCCTGCTCGTCCATCACGATCTTCAGCGCCGCCGCGACGTTGTCGAAGTTATAGAGCGGCTCGCCCATGCCCATCATGACGATGTTGGACAGCATGCGCGTCGTCTCGGTCGGCGTCGGCCACTCGCCGTAGCTGTCGCGCGCCACCATGAACTGCCCGACGATCTCGGCGGGCAGCAGGTTGCGCACCAGCGGCTGCGTGCCGGTATGGCAGAAGGTGCAGGTCAGCGTGCAGCCGACCTGGCTCGAAATGCAGACCGAGCCGCGGTCCTCCTCGGGAATATTGACCGTCTCGGCCTCGTTGCCGTCGGGGAAGCGCAGCAGCCATTTGCGCGTGCCGTCGACCGAGCGCTGCTCGGTGACGATCTGCGGCCGCTCGATCACGAACAGCTCATCGAGGCGGTCGCGCGTCTTCTTCGCGACGTTGGTCATCAGCCCGAAATCGCTCACGCCGTGCCAGTAGATCCACTGCCAGATCTGCTTGGCACGGAACGCCTCCAGCCCGGCTTCCGCCAGCGTCGTCTTCAGCGCATCGCGCGACAGACCGACCAGATTGCGGCGCGTGTCGTTGCGGCCGCGGAACGGCTCGACAATCTGCAGGGGTTCGGGGGTCAGGAGGGACATGACGGGTTGAGATAGTGCATCGCCCCCGTCCCCGCTAGACCCGCTTTTGCCACGCCTCGATGGCGGGGAAGCGATGGATGAAGTTCAGGATGTTGAGGGTGAGGTTGTCGTGGACCAGGGCACCGACCGTCACCTCAGCCAGGATCGCCAGCGCCACGGTGGCCTGCCAGGGCAACAGGCGGGCAATCGCGAAGCCCGTCATCATCGCCACCGTATCCAGCACCGAGTTCAGGATGCTGTCGCCGGTATAGCCGGCGGCGAGGGCCTGCTTGCGGTAGGCCTCGATCACCCAGGGCGAGTTCTCGGCGATCTCCCAGGCGGCCTCGATGCCGACCGCCATCGCCAGCCGCGCCAACACCGGGGTGCGCGGCAGCAGCAGATGCAGAACGCCATAGAAGATCATGCCGTGAATGACATGGCTCGGCGTGTACCAGTCGAGGATCTGCTGCGAGAGCTCCGCCGAATGGATGTCGCCGACCCAGAACCGGACGGTGCCGCAGGTACAGATCCAGACCCGGCCGAGCAGATGCAGCACCACCGTCTGCGCCACCACCAGCGCCAGCACGATCGCGCAGCCAGTCCTCGCGGTCATGCTTTCCCCTGAGCCCGTGCGCGGATGCGCTGCTTGCGCCGGTAGACCGGATCCCCGAACACCGGCAGCGGCACGTCCTCGGTCGGCCCGCCGGCAGCCACCGGGCGGGGTGCATGCCGGCCCATCGTCAGCAGGCGGTCGTACATGATCAGCGCCCCCGCGACGCCGAGATTGACGGAGAAGCGGGTCGGAATCCTGACCACGAAATCGCAGCGCGACTGTAAATCGGCCGAGAGCCCTTCCCGCTCCGAACCCAGGATATAGGCCGCCTGGCGGGGATGACGGAACGAAGGGAGCTCGATCGCATCGTCGGTGATCTCGACCCCGACCAGCCGGCAGCCAAGCGGGAGGCGAAAGTCCTCGAGACCGGCGAAATGATAGGTCGGCACCGACCGCGGCGTGTCCGAGGTGTCGGCCTGGCTCCCCTTGCGGCGGTCGTACTGCGCCCTCACCGTGAAGACGAAGGCAGCGTCGAAGGCGTGAGCGGTCCGGAACAAGGTGCCAACATTCATGGCCTTGCTGACGCCCTCCACTCCGATGCCGAAATAGCCTTTCATGGTCGAAGAATTTGTAGCATGAACACAAGGCTCATGACCGTCTCCCAGCCGTTGGACGAGGTTCGCGCCCAGTACGAGGCGCTGCCATATCCACCCCGCGATCCCCGCGAGGAGGCGCTGCGGCTGATCACCGGCACGCCGAGCCACATCCTCGAGGTCAATCACTACCTTTTCTCCGGCCGGCTCAACTTCAACCGACCCTTTCGCGCCCTGGTCGCGGGCGGCGGCACCGGCGACGCCTGCATCATGCTGGCCCAGCAGCTGGTCGACCGGCGGTGCCCCGGCGAGGTCGTCTATCTCGACCTGTCGGCCGCGGCGCGCGCGATCTGCGAGGCGCGCGCCAAGGCGCGGGGCCTGCGCAACATCAATTTCATCACCGGCTCGCTGCTCGACCTGCCGACCATGCGGATCGGCGAGTTCGACTACATCGACTGCACCGGCGTGCTGCATCACCTGCCCGATCCGTCGGCCGGCATGAAGGCCCTGGCCTCGGTCCTGCAGCCCGACGGCGGGGTCGGCGTGATGCTCTACGGCCAGTACGGCCGCACCGGCGTCTATCCGCTGCAGGAGATGCTGCGCACGCTGGCGCCCCGGTCGATGCCGATTCCCGACCGGATCGCGATCGCCAAGCGCCTGATCCGCTTCCTGCCGACCACCAACCTGTTCCGCCGCAATCCCTATCTCAACGACCACGTGACGGCGGGCGATCCCGGTCTCTACGACCTGCTGCTGCACAGCATCGACCGCGCCTATACCGTGCCCGAAATCGCCACCCTGGCGAGCGACGCCGGCCTGCGGGTCGTCGCCTTCCTCGAGCCGGTGCGCTACGAGCCCGCGACCTACATGAGCGACCCGGTCATCGCGCGCCAGGCAAGCGCGCTGCCGCTGATCGAGCGGGCGGCCTTCGCCGAGCGGCTGGCCGGCAATCTGCGCACCCACGTCTTCTATGCCACGCGTGCCGGCTTCGACACGGTCGCGCGGCCCGAGGACACGCAGTCGATCCCGGTGCTGCGCGAGATGGACGCTCACAAGCTCGCGGCCGGGCTGCAGCCCGGCGCGCCGCTGGTCGCCAACCTCGACGGCTTCCCCTGGCGGGCGCAACTGCCGGCACTCGCGCCGCGCATCATCTCGCAGATCGACGGGCGCAGGTCGGTGGCCGAGATCTACACCGCGCTCGGCGCCCAGGGTGGCCTGCCGCGCTGGGAGGACTTCTACGCGCAGTTCGAGGACCTCTACCTGAAGCTGAATGGCGTCAATCATCTGCTGCTGCGCTTCCGCACCTGAGCCGGCCGTGGGCGCACCTCTGCTGGCGCTGGGCCTCGGCAACTCCCTGCTCTGGTCGCTCTACCTCCTGATGACCCGCCATGTCGTGAGCGGCGCCCGGCTCGACGCCTGGGCCTACACGCTCGTGCAGCTCCTGGCTGCCGGGCTGGTCCTGCTCTGGATCGGCCGCCGCGCCGCCGGAAGCTGGGCCGAGCTGCTGGCGCCCTGGACCGTGGGCTACGCTTTCCTGCGCGTCGGCATCAACGGCGCGACGGCCGCGGCGATCC
>Ga0182738_1000701_pt1 | contig 44838 bp, 39 predicted proteins | sample eDN5th30CBELigMG_FD_128876 | JGI IMG/M metagenome (GOLD analysis project Ga0182738, IMG submission 128876) | Enriched Miracle-Growth compost microbial communities from Emeryville, California, USA - eDNA 5th pass 30_C BE-Lig MG (version 2)... ... | reverse complement strand
TAAGTAGAAGCCCCCTTAGCAATTACAAAGGGGGCTTCTTTCTTATCTCCCGACATTTCTCGGGAAATACTTGTCAGCTTTTGTTGATAATTTTGTTGTTTTCAATGAAAATAAACGCGGTATATATATACTACATGATGATAATTAGTAGAAAGGATGATAAATATGAAAATAAAAGCTGGAAGCTGGAGATTACTAAGTTCTCAAGATAAGCAATTTATTTTACAAACTGTTTGTACCCTTTCTCAATATAAGGGAAAAGCTCATACTAATTAAGCCTCATATAATTCAATCGGCAAACCATCAGGATCCGCAAAAAAAGTAAACTTTTTGAACGTAATTGGATCAATCCGGATTACTTCAACTGTAATATTATTAGATTGTAAATACTGTACAGTTTCTTCTATGTTATTCACTTCAAATGCAATATGACGTAAACCAGCAGCCTCAGGATAACTCGGTCTTTTCTTTGGATTTGGAAAGGAAAAAAGTTCAATTTGATAGCTGTCATTTACTAAAAGGTCCAGCTTATAGGAGTCTCTTTCTTCTCGATATACTTCGTTTAATGGTGTAAAGTTTAATATATTAACATAAAACTGTTTAGAAACTTCGTAATTGCTGCAGATAATAGCAATATGATGGATTCGATTTACTTTAAACATTTAATACTCCTTTTGTTAAATAGATAATATAATCTATGTAGGGAAACGACTCGATAATCCTTTACTCTAGAAAAAAACGAAGAAATATTAATATTCCTTCGCCATTGAAATTATTTATTATGCCAGTTCCAAGCACTTTGAATGATTGTTTCTAAGCCTCTTTCTGCTTTCCAGCCAAGCTCATTATAGATTTTGTCTGAAGAAGCCACTAATCTTGCCGGATCTCCAGGTCTTCTATCGCTAAGAATTACATTTGCTTTTCGGCTTGTTACTTTTTCACACATTTCAATTACTTGCTTAACTGAATAGCCAACACCATTGCCAAGATTATATGTTTCAGCGGCTTTCGTTTCCTTTAACAGTGCTTCTAGTGCAGCAATATGGGCATTTGCCAGGTCTGTTACATGTATATAATCTCGAATACACGTTCCATCTTCTGTAGGATAATCGGTACCAAAGACGGAAATAGAATCTCGCTCTCCTAATAGCTGTTGAAGAATAATCGGAATTAAATGTGTTTCTGGATCATGATTTTCTCCAATTTCGCCCGATGTGTGTGCACCAGCGGCATTGAAGTAGCGTAAGACAACATAATGAAGTCCATATGCTGCATGGAAATCAGCTAAAATTTGCTCTACCATTAGCTTCGATCTGCCATACGGATTAATAGGTGATGTTAGCGAGCTTTCTAGAATAATCTCTTCTTTCGGAATGCCATATGTAGCTGCTGTAGACGAGAAAATAAAGTTTTTTACATTATACTTCAACATAACATTTAATAATGTTAATGTATTAGCAACATTGTTTTCATAATATTTATACGGATCTTGCACAGATTCGCCAACTAAGCTATATGCTGCAAAATGCATGACTGCTTTAATTGGATATTTAGAAAAAATGGATTCAAGATCTTCTACATTTCCTAAATCTCCTTTTACAAATACAGCACGAGAATCAACTGCTTCTTTATGTCCAGTAGCAAGATTGTCTAATACTACTACTTCTTCCTTTTTTACTAATTCTTTTACTAAGTGGCTACCAATATAGCCAGCTCCACCAACTACTAATATCATTACATGATATCTCCTTTATGTATATATTTAACTTATACCTTATCTTACCATATTTCATTCTTATCCTACTCACAAAAATTCCTTTTTTTCTAAAATAGTTGCAAAACTGTTTCTAAATAGAAAGTATTCTTCCTTCATCGACCGTTTTCATCCAAGCTTCAAAGCATTATATAGATTGGTTATCTATCCCTATTATTATCATAACTATTCTAAAAATAAAAAAGCTATTGTCAAAAATCCAAATACATAGTATCTTAAATGAGTAATATAGTAAACGTTTTCAATATTCTTTTAGTACTCCTATATTGACAGGAACACTTCCTTTACTCCTTAGTGCAATCGTTTTCACTAATTGCCCCATTTTTACTGGAGATTTTTCTTTGAATAGTATTTGCGGACTAAGCAATCGTTTTCTCATTCTATCACCTTAGTAGCAACAGATTTATTCTGTTTCTCATAAAAAAATGAAAGGAGTCAAATTTGCATATGAAAAAATACTCGTATTTATCCATATGTTTAATCGTTCTACTAATTTTTAGTAACTTGGCGGTATACCTTCCAAGTGCAAAGGTACAAGCTGATAATTTACTAGTTTCACCAGTCGTTGGTGCAGACAAATCCGTTCAATTTATCTATGAAAATCCAGACGCACAGGAGGTCTTAGTTGCTGGAAGTTTTACTGATTGGCAAAATGGTGCCATTCCAATGGAAATAGATGAAAATGGCATTTGGTCTCTTCATGTTGAAGAACTTGCTGCAAATGTGTACCAATATAAATTTATTGTTGACAACGAATGGATTACAGATCCTGCAAACAAAGAAATAGCAGATGGAAACAGTCAATTGATTGTTCCAGGTATTAATTTAGATATACTTCCAGCAAAAGTAGAAAAGAATAAATCCTATCCATTAGAAGCAACGATTGTTCATGAGAATGGGACGATTCAAAAAGTTTCCCAACTTACTTGGAAATTAAAAGACAATGTTGACGGTATTGAAATTGTTGATGGGAATCTAATGATTCATGAAAACGCAAATGAAAATAGCGCGTTCACCATCATTGCAGAAAACTATGAAGATAAAGTAGAAAAGACAATCGAAATTGTTGGAGATATGTATACGTATAATATTAACTATTATCGTTTAGATGAAAACTATGAAAATTGGAATCTATGGATTTATAATAGTGGATTACCAGAGGCAGGGTTTTCTTTTACTAATGAACAAAATGACTCTTATAAATTTATAACCGGAGCGTTTTCTTTCCCAGAAAATAGCATAACGATTATTCCACGTAAAGGAAATTGGGAAGCGCAAGATACAGAGAACACCATTACTATTAAAAATGGGAAGCAATCGACCGAAGCATGGATAATAGAAGGCCTCAATAAAGTATTCTATTCAAAAGAAGAAGCAATAAAAGCGATTGAAAATTTAAATAATGATACTTACGAGAGACGCCATATCCAGTTTATGTATGATCGAGAAGACCAAGATTATACTGGATGGAATATTTGGGTTTGGGGTACTGGGGTAAAAGATGATCAAATTGACTTTGACAATACACTAAATGGTATGGCTACAGCGAAAATCCATGTTAATGATGTTACCCAAAGTGTTGGATTTATCTTACGCAAAGGAGAAGATTGGGATACTGCGATAAAAGAAGGTAGTGGCGATCGCTATATTCCTATTAATAAAAATGATTTAATAACAAAAGCTTATGTGACTAGTGGACAAGAGGAACTCTATATTGTTCCAGAAGTAAATGGACCTGTATTATCAGATGGAAACGCTATCTTTTACTATAGAGATAAACAATTATATGCTAATAATGAAATGGATAAAATTGATAGTGTGGAATTAAAATTCAACGATAAGCGTTATAAAATGGAAAAAGAATCAAAGAATGAACGTTTTTCCTATACGGTTGAAAATATTCCAGAAGGCAATTTTCCCTACTCCTTTATTGTCACAATAGATGGTGTTCAAGCAGAAGTATTAGACCCATACAATACGCAAGATGGACAGTCCATACTTACTTATGAAAAAGCAGATATTTCGATTCAAACATCCATTCAACCACAAGAAGTGACATATAATGAGAATGCAGTACTATCTATTGATTATACTCAAAAAAATGATGTCCCTATAAGAGAAATATATGCTGATTTACAATCGATCGGTGGAAAAGAGAAAGTACTGATTGATCCGGAACTAAAAAAATTAACAATTGCAATCGACCAAAATACAACTACCGGAATAAAGGAAATCCCTGTAACTATTGTTGATGAATATGGAAATATTACCACTGAGAAAGCTAAAATCACCGTGAAAACAAGACAAGCGGTTGGGGAAGATGATTTTGACTGGGATGAAGCCAGAATATATTTTATGCTGACAGATCGTTTCTTTGATGGCGATTCTTCAAATAATGATCCATATAACATTGGCTATGATAAAAGCAAGCCAGGTGCATATCAAGGCGGTGACTTTAAAGGCATAACAGAAAAATTAGATTATCTAGAGAATCTTGGAATCAATACCATTTGGATTAATCCAATTGTTGAAAATATAAAATACGATGTCCGCTACGAAAACCATGACACTCCTTATTATTCATATCATGGATATTGGGCAAATAATTTTGAAAAACTAAATCCACACTTTGGAACGATGGAAGATTTTCATGAATTAATCGATGCAGCACATGAACGAGGCATTAAAATCATGGTCGATGTTGTTGTGAACCATGCAGGATATGGGTTAAAGGATAGTGATGCAATAAATGATGGAAAAATTGCCAATTATCCAACAAAAGAGGATCGAAATCGATTTAACGGTATGTTCCGTGATGGAGGAACTGACACGGTTCAAGGGGAATTATCAGGACTACCAGATTTCTTAACGGAAAATAAAGAAGTACGAGAACAAATAATCGATTGGCAAACTAGCTGGATTGAAAAATCAAAAACAGCAAAAGGAAATACAATAGATTATTTCCGAGTAGATACAGTAAAACACGTAGAAAATACAACATGGATGAACTTTAAAAATGAACTAACCAAAATAATGCCTAGCTTTAAGTTAATAGGCGAAGCTTGGGGAGCTCATGTAAATGATGATCAAGGCTATTTAAATTCTGGCATGATGGATTCTGTTCTTGATTTTGATTTCAAAAATTTAGCACGAGATTTTGCTAATGGGGATATCATTCGCGTTCAGAATGCTTTAGAAGAAAGAAACAATAAATTATCTAATACAGGTACATTAGGACAGTTTTTAGGAAGCCATGATGAAGATGGATTCTTAGAATCATTAGATGGAGATATCGGCAAGCTAAAACTTGCTGCAGCATTACAAATTACAGCAAAAGGGCAACCAATTATTTATTATGGTGAAGAATTAGGTTTATCAGGAGCAAATAATTATCCTTACTATGATAATCGATATGCTATTGATTGGAATTTAACTGAAAACAATGACGTCCTAACACACTATACAAAACTATTAAATGCTAGAAAAGAATACTCAGATGTCTTTTCAAAGGGAACACGTTCTCAAGTATCTGGAAGCGACGAAGAAGGCTATTCTGTTTTCAAACGCGAATATGAAGATAAAGAGATCTTTGTTGGGCTAAATACGAAAGATTCACCAACAGAAGCAACTTTTGAAGTTCCGTTTGCAAAGGAAGCGGTTGATATCTATTCTGGGAAAACATATTCAGTCAATGAAGATAAAATTACTATAACCTTACCTTCTAGAGAAGACGGGGGTACCATTTTATTGGTAGATGCTGACCAAGCAGATACAGAAGTATCTTCTCCTCCTGGAGATACTGATTCTGATTCACCACCAACATCTGATGACAGTGATGATGATAAATCTGATTTGGGCGATTCCAATAACCAGAACTCTAATCAAGGATCTGAATCTACTAGCGATCAAAATGAAGAAAATGGAAAAACGCTCCCTAATACAGCAACTGCTTCTTATAACCTTCTATTCATAGGCTTAAGTTTGCTCGTAATCGGGACAGTACTATTTTTCCGCAGAAAAAAACATGTAGCAAATGAATAACTATTCATAGGACAATTAAGAACATTCCTATCGTCTAAGTAATACAATAATAAATTTAGAAATGGGATTTAAAGTAAATCAAACAGCTGTTTCTCAAAGAAACGGCTGTTTGATTACATTTGTTTTAAATTTTACTTTGTACATTCCAATCAATTTTTCACTTTTACAATCAATCATTATTTACTCGTTTTCCTTTTTCTTTGCTTAAAAATAGAATAGAAAAAGGAAGCATGTCCAACAACATTACGTTTCCATAATCTTCTTGGTTCTTTCCCCATCCGATATAGCCATTCCAAGCGAAGATCACGGAATATTTTGGGTGCTCTTACTACTTCGCCAGACGAAAAATCGATAAATGCCCCAACTGCCATCGTAATGGTACTCTTTACCTTCGAGCGATGTTCCCTAATCCATCGTTCCTGCAAGGGCATCCCAAAACCTACTAAAAGAATATCTGCCTTACTCTCATTAATCTGATGGATGATCCGATCGGTATTTTCTTTCGGAAAATATCCATCCTGATTGCCTACAAATAAAATATTCTTATAGGTTTCCTGCAACCGCTCTTGAGCTTTTTGTGCAATGCCAGGCTTAGCGCCTAAAAGAAACACTCGATATTGGTTACTCTTCTCTTCATTTAATGATTCAAATAATGCAGGGATAAAATCTGTACCGTTTAAATTTTCCTTAAAGGAAAAGCCAAAAAGCTTAGCACCCATTTCGATACCGATTCCATCATTTAACAATAGATCTGCATTATTTAACATATCGCGATATTCCGAATCCTTTTGCGCAATATTATATCCATGGTCATTTAGAAAAAAAATATCCGATGTAATTTTTTTCTCCAGTTTTTCTTTTATATATGTAATAGCTTCTTTTGAGCCTAAAACATCTACTTTTAAATTTCCTAGCCATTTCTTATCCATTTTGTATCCCCTAATGAGAAAATTTTTAAAAAGCCCCTTTCTATTATATAAAAATTGTCTCCTAGAAACAATTAAAGCTAGTGATGGTTTACTCGTAACATTTTTAAAGGGAAAAAGGCTGGCATTCTTCGGAATGATTATTCTTACAAAAAAACATATTTTCTCAACACCCCTTCTACTAAACAGAAATATTCACTATGCATATGTTGAAATATGTCGAAAGATTGTATATGAAAAGGTTGTTAACATTAGCACAATAGTGATAAAATTTTACTTGTACAATTATCAGATAAAGGCAAACCATCTGAAAGGGTGGGACGCAAAGCTTCAGGTCTAAGGTAGATTTTTACTATGATGGCTGGGCCACCTTATATTCTATAAGGAGGTTAATTATCATGATTAATTTGTTTCCCACAGATGTTTTGACGAAAAGTAATTTGGACAGTGAATGGATAACGCTTATAATGGAGGCAAAAAAGCAGGGCCTCACGATAGAAGAAGTTCGTACCGTATTAACCATATTAGAAGATGACAATTGATAAAATATCAGAATATTCTATAATGATACCGTTTTAGCCTTAATGATTATTAAGGCTTTTTCTTTTTTTTGTAAAGGATTGCTTCTATGTTTCCTTTCATACCTCCTTCACTCCCAACAATGTTCAAGGTTCCACAAAAAAAAGCACCTAGAATGGCACTTTCAAAAAAGAAGGATTTCTTGGGGAGTTTATTGATTTTTTCTATTAAAAGATTGATTGTTTCAAATGAATTTTGAAACGGAAAGATAATGGGTGTGAGTAGTGTATAGGGTGAAAGTCTTAAGATGTTGGGGAAGTACGCGAGATGTTTTCCATGTGAATAATATGTTCTAATTGCTTTATTCTTATATTACATTGTTCTAATTTTTCATTTGTCTTTGCTTGCATTTTAATTAATGTAACCATTAAATCTGGTGCATTATTCACCATCCTTACCTCCTTTACGGAATGGTATGTTCCACTTTTTTCGGATCCAAGAAACGAACAGATTCGGCAATTACTTCCGTCACATAGACCTTTTTTCGATCCTGGTTTTCGTAATTCCTCGAATGGATCCTGCCAGTAATACCAACCAGTGAACCTTTATTACAATACTGTGCTGTATTTTCTGCCACTTTATTCCACAAAGTACATAGGACAAAGTCGGCATCGTAATCGCCAGCTTGATTTTTATAGTTTCTATTTACTGCGACAGTAACATTCACTATAGACGTTCCTTCTTGTGTAACTCTTAGCTCTGGATCCTTCGTTAGCCTTCCTACTAAAGTAACCTGATTAATCATCTTTTCCCTCCTCTCTATTATAAATTAGTTAAATCATACTATTAAGGAAGAAGGTTGCCAAATGTCGAAATTTCAAGTTTTGTCACTATTTCGACATAAAACATCGAATTTTCGCCTAGGCCATTTTTGCATTTTTAAACATAAAATAGCTTTAAACTTTAATTTTTGCATTTTTTAAAAACCCTAAAAAAATCTCTTCTTCCGATGCGTATAAAGCATCGGAAGAAGAGATTGATAGTTCTTTTTAGTTATACTCAATTAGTTTTACTTATTATATCCAGCGATTACAGTGTTCACTTGTTCCATAACGCCTACCTTCAATGCGCTCAGCTTACTTGTGCTTTCTTCTAAAGTAGAACTATTTACACTAAAATAGAACTTAGCTTTCGGCTCTGTTCCTGATGGACGTAAGCAGAACCATGAACCGTCTTCTAAATAATATTTGATTACATTGGACTTTGGTAAATCAATCAATGTTTCTGTTAAGCCTTCTTGACGTTGACTTGTTAAATAATCTTCTACTGCAACAACATTTAAGCCATTAACTTCTTTGATTGGAGCTTTACGGAAAGTGTCCATAATATAAGCAATTTGTTCTGCTCCATCTTTCCCTTTCAATGTTAAAGACTCTAATCCTTCTTGATAGTAGCCGTACTTTTCAAAGATTTCTAGTAACCCTTCGTAAAGTGTTAAGCCTTTTGCTTTATAGTATGCAGCAACTTCTGCAGCAAAAATAGCAGATTGAACAGCATCCTTATCACGAACAAAATCACCAATTAAATAGCCATAGCTTTCTTCATATCCAAAAAGGAATGTATGCTCATGTGTTTGTTCGAATTCCTTAATTTTTTCACCAATAAATTTAAATCCAGTTAATGTATCAATTGTAGGAATTCCATAAGCTTTGGCAACAGTGCGCCCAATTTCAGATGTTACAATCGTTTTGATTACAACACCATTATCAGGAAGAATGCCTTTCTCTTTCTTCTCTGATAGTAGATATTCAAGCATTAATGCACCTAATTGGTTTCCTGTTAGAACCGTGTATTCTCCACTTAAATCTTTAACCGCAACTCCTAATCTGTCTGCATCTGGATCTGTTGCTAGAAGAATATCCGCATCGATTTCTTTGCCATAACGAATCGCAATTTCAAAAGCGGCATGCTCTTCTGGATTTGGCGATTTTACGGTTGAGAAGTTTGCATCAGGTAATTCCTGTTCTTTTACAATCGTTACATTTTCAAATCCGAATGCTTCTAATCCTGCACGAACTGGCTTGTTTCCTGTACCATGTAATGGCGTATATACAATTTTTAAATCCTTCGCTTCTGGCAAACGATTTAATTGAATTGTCTTTAATTGTTCTACATAGGCAGCATCTACATCTGCACCAATATATGTTAATAGTCCTTTATCTAATAGCTCTTTTTCTTCTAAAACATCTATTGTAAGCTCGTCTTCTACTTCATTTACATATTTAATAATGATATCTGCAGCCTCAGGAGGAAGTTGTCCACCGTCTTCTCCGTATGCCTTAAATCCATTATACTCAGGAGGATTGTGACTAGCGGTAATCACTACTCCAGCAAATGTATTTAGATAGCGTACAGCAAAAGATAATGCTGGTGTTGGACGAAGTTCTTCAAATACATAGGATTTAACTCCAAGCTTCCCTACTACTTTCGCAACCTCTAAAGCAAATTCTGGAGATTGATGACGGGAATCATACGCCACAGCTACTCCGCGTTTCATCGCTTCTTCTCCTTGTTCTACTATGTATTTCCCTAATCCTTCTGCTGCTTTACGAACAGTATAAATATTCATTCGGTTAATACCAGGCCCTAATTCTCCACGCATACCGCCAGTACCAAATTCCAAATGCTTATAAAAACTGTCCTCCAGCAACTTATCAGATGTTTGTAATTCTGTTAGTTGCGCCTTTAAGTTAGCTTCTAATCCTGCAAAACTTGTCCACTTTTCTACGATTTCTTTATAAACCATTGTCGCTGTTCTCCCACCTTTAAAATTAATGTGACGATATATCTTTACATTACCTAAAATATGTATATAAGTAAAGATTTTTTAAAAAGCGCTTTTATGGAACCAATATCTCTGAGTAGTCCTTAATACCTACAGTGATAAGGGTTCCATAAAGATTATCTTCAAAAAATTATTTTTTTCTCCACATTTTTGCAAGAGGACCACTTTCCCCATAAACAGGATCTGCAACAGGGAACACGGCATTTTCGATTTCCTCCTGTACCCCTTCCAAGTCCTCCTCCACGTCTTTTTTGAGATTATACTCTACTCCATTAGGATATGCCCCAACCACTTCAAAGTCTGGTGATGCAGTTAATTTTTTATGACCTGTTCCAGCTGGAAGCAATAAAATATCTCCATGCTTTACAATAAGCTTTGATCCACCTTCCCCACCTATTTGTAATAAAGCAGATCCTTTTTTAATACCAAGTACTTCATGTGCATTGCTATGATAATGATGGTATGGAAAAACGCCATTCGTCCAACTATTTTTCCAATTATTTAAATGAAAAACTTTTTCTATATTTTCCTCCTTATTCTCCATTGCCCTTTTATAATGTAAAGCAGGCAAATAAGGGTGATTTGGTATATATCTATTTTGTTCGAAATAATACATTGTAATATCCGGATTAGCCATTGGATGTACACCTCTCTATCTATTGATACTACTGTATACCCCTCTTTTTCCTAAATCATTCCTTTAGTTAGTAACACTAAAATCCAATGATTCTGTTTAATTATTAGCGCTTTTCTTTCTATTTCGACTTTTGTTTTTCTCCTAAAAATTAGAGGGTTTTCGTCGATATAAAGCGATGTACATTAAGTAGCTAGATTCTTATGAAAAGCTTAATAAGCCCATTTCATCTTATGCGTGTTATAAAAGAAAGGAGAATAACATGAGAACATCCATTAAGCAGAAATTATTAGCAAGTTTTCTGATTGTTTCTATTTTATTTATGATTCTGTCCTATTATTCTTATAGAAGTACAAAGGAAACTGTAGAAAAATATGATTATTTAATCGAAACAGTTACAGAATTACGCTCTATCTCAGAAAAAATCAACACAAATGCAGCTAGACAAATTGCAAACGTAAGAGGCTATTTTGTCTATGGAACCTCTGATTACAAAAACAGAGTAAATGGAGCAAGCAGTAATATTGATACTTTTGTAGACAATGGGATTAAGATCTCTACCAATGCAGAAATAGAAAAGCGATTAAATGAATTAAAGACTTTAAATAAAGAACTTACACATAAGGCTAACGCACTGATGAATAGCAATAATCCTTCTCAAACTGCTTTAGACGAGGTTACTACATTATCTGATAATTTATCACAACAGGCTGAGACCTTAAATATTTTGCTGACAAATGATGTCTTGAATCCAGAAATTGAAAGTGCTCAAACACACTCAAAACAAAAAATGTTATTTGTTATGATATTTAGTATTTTCGTTACTGCTATTTCTTTAGCTATTGGTTTCCTACACGCTTCTCTTATTACGAAGCCGATTCAAAGTTTGAAAACAAATATGCAGAAAGTTGCTAAAGGGAACTTACATACAGATAAATTCTCTATTAAAGCAAAAGATGAAATTTACTATTTAAACGAGGCTTTTGAGCAAATGAAAGATAATTTATCGCTCATGATTTCCAATATGACAGATAGCTCTACTCTTGTGGCAGCATCCGCAGAACAATTAACTGCAAGTGCAGAACAATCGAGTAATGCATCTGCTGCAATCGCATCCTCTATACAGTCTATTGCTGAGAGCAATGAGGATACTATTGCTAAAATCTCTGATAACAAGCTCGCCCTAGATTCGATTCTTGACGGAGTGGAGGCAATCAAGGAACGTTCCTTGCATGTATCTGCACTATCACAAGCTGCTTTTACAAATGCAGAAAAAGGAACGAAACAAGTTCATGATAATTTGAATCAAATGGAGTTCATCTATGACTCTGTTCAACGTTCCAATTCGATTATTGCCGCCTTGGCTGATCGATCAAATGAAATTGGAAAAATGATTGAATTAATAAGCAGTATTGCTGACCAAACAAATCTATTAGCATTAAATGCTGCCATTGAAGCTGCTAGAGCAGGGGAAAATGGGAAAGGATTCGCAGTTGTTGCTGATGAGGTTCGTAAATTAGCGGAGCAGTCACAAGCTTCTGCACAAGATATTTCACAGTCCTTACATGGAATTCAGCAGGATACATCAGAAGCAGTCACCATGTTGAATGAGACATTGGATAAAGCGAAGACAGGAGTAAGCATATCAACCAATACCGTTGAATCTTTCTCCATCATTGTATCAAACACACAAAAAGTAGCTCCAGAAATAGAAGAAGTTGCCCAAACAGTTGCCAAAATTACGACACAAATTGAAGATGTGGTGGAGGTTGCTAACGAGATTGCCATTCTTTCTAAAGAAAATGGGAGTGGTACAGAAGAGGTTGCCGCTTCTACAGAGGAACAACTCGCATCCATGGAAGAAATTAAAGCATCCGCAGAATCATTATCTGGTATGGCCGATGAATTAATGGAAATTGTATCACAGTTTAATCATAAGGAAGAAATCTAAATATGAGGGGAAAGGAGTATAGGACAATCTGTTCCATACTCCTTTTTTGGGGAACTAAATTGAATTGGTTTGGCTGATTTCCCCTTGTTTTGGCTAATATAACTTCATTTTGGCTGATTTCTCCTTGCTTTTGGCTGATATAACTTCATTTTGGCTGATTTCCCTTGCTTTTGGCTGATATAACTTCATTTTGGCTGATTTCTCCTTGCTTTTGGCTGATACAACTTTATTTTGGCTGATTTCTCCTTGCTTTTGGCTGATATATTCATAAGGTTGGCAAATATAATTAAAAATTAAAGCAAAAATTCACAAGAATCCACATAATTTTTAAGAAAAACCTCTTTCATCATCTTTACCTCGCAAAATAGAATAAAGAAAGTAAATACCAATCAACACTAAAAGGATAAACAAAAGTAGAAATAAATAATGGAAACCTAGCATTACTGCCTCGAATTCTGAACGTTTTGTATCATTCATCCAATCTGTTATCGTGCCATCTAGCCATGTATTCATAAAGGTAATCGCAAGTGCTGTTCCGATAACCATTCCGATATTACGAAGCAAAGCAATCGTACTGCTCATCATTCCTAAATATTGCAGGGGAACATATAGCATCATAATGCTGTAATTCGGTGAGGTTAAAATCCCCATTGAAAAACCTAATAAACTAAACAAAATAATTAATGTTGCTAAAGATGTTCCTGGTGTTAAAAAACTAAGCCCAAGCATGGTCATACATAATAGTCCTAAACCAATTACTACTACCTTTCCCCCGCCAAATCGGTCTGATAATGATCCACTTATTGGACCGAGTACTGCAAGAAATAATGGATAACACATTAATAAAAGTCCTGATTGATCTGCTGAGAATCCTAATACGCCTCGTAAATAAAACGGCATAATGACAGTAGAAGCAAACGCTGCACAATAGCTCGCCATTAAAATCAACCCACCTGCTTTAACGATTGGGGAAGAAAAAATGGAGGGCTGTATAAAGGGATGCTCTTCCTTCCTGCTATGGAAAAAAAAGAAAAGAAAACATGCAACACTAACACATGCTATTCCTAATAAATATACCTTATAAACACCCTCCCCTATTGAGTTAAGTACAAAAACAAACGAAACAATCCCTATCCCAAAATAGATGCTCCCCTTATAATCAAAACTGGTGTTCTGAAAGTTCTTATCCCTCGGCACAAATTTTTGTGCCAAAAAAAAGGCTCCGATGCTTATTGGCACAACGGTCCAAAATAACATATGCCAAGAAAATGCTTCGATAAAGAACCCACCAACGGAAGGACCTAATAAAGCACCTATTCCAACAGAAGTACTAATAATGCCGAGTGCCTTTCCCCGATGTTTTTCAGGATAGGCATCTGTTACAATTGCCATATTAACGGCCTGTAACATGGCAGCACCACCACCTTGGATAACTCTCGCAATAATTAAAATGGGGATACTTGATGATAATGCAGAACCACATGCCCCTACGGCAAAAATAAGATAGCCCATATTATGTATACGTTTTTTTCCAAATTGATCAGCTAATTTACCCATTAGCGGTAAAAATAGCATGATGGATAGAAGATAGCCATTGACAATCCATTGTGTGATAGATAGCTTTGCAGAAAAATCAATCGATATATCGGTTAAAGCAATATTGACAAAGCCTGCAGAAAAATGAGATAAAAAAGCGCCTGTACATACAGATAACAACAAAAGTATCGATTGATATTTTTTATCTTCTGCTTTTGGCTCATTCCTTACCTCCAAATAGCTTATCTTGTTTTTAGTCATTTGAATCATCCTTTATGGTGTTGAACATCTGTAAATTTTTAATAGTGAGTATATAGGAGAGAATCATTCTCTCCTATATACATTCTACTTCTACTAAAGTAATCAAAATCTCGAATGAATTCATTCACTTCCAACAGGTATAGCATGAATAGATTGGATAACTTCATTACTAGTAGCAACTGTACCAAAAAACTGATTGATGGTTTGCAATGTCATATCGTGTGCCTCTCTTGAGAAGGCTGCTGTACAATCAGATAAGAAAATAACATCATAATCAAGCATGAAGCCATCTCTTGCTGTTGATTCCACACAAATATTTGTACTAACCCCTGCCATTAAAAGTGTCTCAATTTTCAAGGCTCTAAGTACGGAATCCAATCTTGTATTAATAAATGCACTGTATCGATGTTTTATCACAATAACATCATCATTATCTGGTTCTAATTGATAAAACTCCGCTCCCCACGTATCCTTTCTACATAAGTTTGTTTGGTTTTTTCCTTTTAATCGTTTAATCCACGTTTCCGAATCCGTACTATTCTCATGGATCGTCTGGATATATATAATAGGAACATTTTCCTCTTTCATAGTTGCAATCATATTTTTTAGATTAGGCATCATTTCTTCGACCATGGAAACGTCCAAATCCTGTTTAGCCAAACATCCTTCTTTATGACAATAATCATTCTGAACATCAACAATTAGTAAAGCACTATGTTGTGGATTCCATTCCAACTTCATCTGTTTCATCCTTTCAAGTCAAATTCACTTCTACTCTTTTTACCGTATTTTTAAGCAATTTTCGTTTATTGGGAAAGTGCCTCTACAAACTGCATGTCAATTAACTCATCATAACTATAGCCATTTGTGTAAACGCCTGTTTTTTCTACAACTTCCATTGGTTTCGCAAGCGCTTCTTCCGTTATAAATCCATCTTTACTCCAAAGGCTATCTGCATAAGCTCGATCAAGTGAAGCCTGTAAGCTATCTTCTGAAGTAGAAGGAAACTCCTGTTTTAAGATCTCCAGTGCCAATTCATGATCCTCATCAATCAACTTTAATCCTTTCATAACAGCACTTACAAAGCTATTTACCGTCTCTGGATCTTCTTCTATAGTTGATTTTTTGACACTTAAAACAGAATATGGATAATCTCCAAGACTTGCAAAGCTGTAAAATGGTTCGGCCCAGACATCTTTATTTATTCCTTCTGTAATTTGTGGTTCTGCTCCATTTGCGATGTCAGCTTGACCAGATTCCACTAAAGAGACGACAGCACTAGCATCTGCTGGTTCTTCTAGTTTGACATCTTTTTCAGGATCTAATCCTACATCCATTAATAACCAGCGAGTTAGTAGGTTGGGACTTCCACCAAATCGCCCAGCCGCAATGGTTTTACCTTTTAAATATTCAGCAAGGCTCTCCTTACTAGTATTTGTTATTGTTTGTTCTGTATCCGCCATTAGGTAGACATTCGCTCGGTTTACGACATTTACTACAGAAACAATCGGATCAGAGTTACCTGTGTTTGCCATCTGATTTGATTCTGGACCACCGATATTTCCCCACGCATCCCCACTTACTACTGAAGTAACATGTGCTCCTCCTGTTGCTGTAATAACTTCCACCTCCAGCCCCTCTTCTTCAAAAAAGCCTTCTCGAATCGCTGCATATAATGGTAAATAGCCAATTAAGTGAACTGGTTCTGCAATAACAAGCTTTTTTGTTCCACTTTCAGACTTTTCTTCTCCACTTGTACCTTCTGATGAGGAACATCCACTTAAAATCATTAAAAGAAGCAACAAATAAATTCCAGCTTTAAAGAAAACACTTTTTTTCATTTCCTTTTCTCCCCCTCTATGCATACTTTTTATATCCTTAATTAATCCTAAAATCGTTACTCTCTTATTCTTCGTCCTCTTAATAAACGTTTTTCTAGCCATACGGTGCCAACATACATCAGTACAGATAGAATGGATAAAACAACAACCCCTACCCAAACTAAATTAATATTCATAATCTGTCCCGCATACAAAATCATTCGACCAATTCCTTGTCTAGAACTAATAAATTCTCCTACGATTGTACCTGCTAACGCTAATGCAATATTAATTTTCAAACTACTGACAATCCATGGCATCGCAGACGGGATAACGACTTTCGCAAAAATATGATGTTTTTTGGCTCCTAAGGAAAAAAGCATTTTTTCTAAATCAGAATCAACACTCTTCACCCCACTATGTGCCGCAATGGCTGTGACAATAACCGTCATCATAAACGCCAAAACAACCTTTGAACTAAAACCAATGCCAAATAGAATGACTAATACCGGAGCCAATGCTAATTTCGGAATGGCGTTAAAAGCAATTAAATAAGGCTCCGCTATTCTGGAATAAAAGTAGGACCACCAGAAGGATAATCCAAGTAATGCCCCAAAAAAAGTCCCTAATAGAAACCCTAATATCGTTGCTCCTGATGTATATAGGAGGTCGCTCCATAAAGTCCCTTCCGTAAAAGCAATAAGGCCTGTTTCCCATATGATCGATGGGCTGCTCCAGTAATAAGCATCAATGATTTTCCACTTTGCAAACAACTCCCAAAGAACGAAGCCAAAAATACCGATTAAAAGCTGCCCAATAAGCGTAATCCGTTTCCTTCTTCTCTCCTTTAGCTCTTCATCCTCAATAAGAATGGATGAGTCTATCTCTTTCACTTTCACCTTATGTGGCAATATGATTTGCTCTGGATTGTCACGCATGTCTAACTCCTCCTTTATGTAAATTTATTTTTCTAAGACTACTTCTTGCTTTAATAAAGCAAATAAATGCTGTTTTAAATCAATAAATGCTGGTTGTAATAACGTTTGTTCATTTCGTGGTCTTGATAAATGTACATCTACCTTTTCCTTAATCCGTCCAGGTCTCGGAGATAGAACATAAATCTCATCTGACAAATAAATCGCTTCATCTATGTCATGGGTTACAAAAAGAATTGTTTTCTTAAAATCAGTCCAAATATTAAGAAGCCATGTTTGCATCAGCAACCGAGTCTGTGCATCTAAGGCACCAAAAGGTTCGTCAAGCAAAATGATATCTTGATCGTATAAAAGGGTTCTCAATAATGCTGCTCTTTGTCTCATGCCGCCAGATAATTCATCTGGATAATGATGTTCAAACCCACCTAAGCCATATTTTTGCAGAAGGGGCATTGCTCTTTCGATCGCCTCTTTCTTGGTAACTCCCTTGATTTCCAGTCCTAATATCACATTTTGCAAAATACTTCTCCAAGGTAGTAGCAAATCTTTTTGAAGCATATAGCCTACATTTCCATTTTTGCCGACGATATTCTTGCCATCGAGAAGCACTTCACCTGTCGTTGGCTTAATAAGCCCTGCAATTATATTAAATAACGTCGATTTTCCACAGCCACTCGGACCAATTAAACTGATAAATTTTCCTTCTTCGATTTTTAAATTGGCATCCTTTAAGGCAACAACCTCTTTCCCTTCTTTTTTAAAAATTTTATTCGTTTGGCGAACCTCTAGTTTATACATAGTGAAACTCCCTTCTTTCCTTTGAATTGCCATTATATATACACTTGCTTTTTCCAAATAAAAAAACCGCCAGAATTTACCGAGCGTAATCGCTCAGTCTAATTCTGACGGTTTTCCTGCTCTCTTAAATAGAGTTCATTTAACCAGCCAAATAGGATTCAATTTTGTTTTCCAACAAAATAATTGTTCCACTAATTTCTCTCATGGAATCATAGTCCTTTAATATTAGCTGCACATTAAAGTGCAGTTTTTCTTCTAAATTACGCAAAAGCAGTTCCTTGTATTTATCAATTAATAGACGATCAATGATCTCCGCAAGGTTATCACTTGAACTTTCTATTATTTCTAGTACAGGAATACGCTTATGCTTAGCAATAATAATAATTTTATTATCCATTAAACTAATCTGCTGTTCGGTAAGACCAACTTTGAAAATCAATTGATTCACAAGATTGTTTTCCCTCATGATGCTTTGCTTCAATTCTCCTAGTGTTCTTGGTAGTTGATCAACTAAAATGATTATCACCCCCAATAGATATAGCAGAATGAATGAGCGATTCCTATGTCGACCGAATGCTCACATCATACAAGCAAAACGTGATCTATCCACTTATTAAAATAGTGAATATTCTGTTTATTGGATAATATCATATCATTGTACAACTTTCTTCCTTTTTGTCAGAATTTCTTACTCTATTTTTTTAAAGAGGCTGTTTCATCTAGTTTGTTGGCATAGCCTGAATAATGAATTTTCCCCCTATCAAACAAATCAAAGCTCTAATTCTAAGGAAAGAAATTTATACTCTAAATAGTCCTCTAAACCATATCTTCCACCTTCACGACCTACTCCTGATTCCTTTACTCCTCCAAATGGGGCTTGTGCCGTTGTTGGTACCGGATCATTAATGCCAATTATTCCGTATTCTAGTTTTTCAGACATTCTAAAGACACGAGATACATCTTTTGTATAAAAATAAGCCGCTAATCCATACGACGTATCATTGGCAAATTGTAACGCTTCTTCTTCTGTATCAAATTCAAAAATTGGCGCGACTGGTCCGAATGTTTCTTCTGTTGCGATTTTCATTTCATGGGTAGCATGTAATAAAATGGTCGGTTCATAGAAATGTCCTTTTTTATAGACTTCCCCTGTAGGTTTCTTTCCCCCATATACTACTTTTGCGCCTTTTTTAACAGAATCAGAAATATGGTCCTCTGTTTTAGCTACTGCAGCTTCATTAATTAGTGGTCCAATTGTTACTTCTGGCTGTAAGCCATTCCCAACTACTAATTTGTCCATTTTCGTTACCAATATTTCGGAGAAACGCTCTGCAATAGTTCTCTGGACATAAATACGATTTGTGCATATACATGTCTGGCCAGCATTACGAAACTTACTTGCAATAACTCCTTCTGCTGCTTTTTCTAAATCGGCATCTTCAAAAATAATAAATGGAGCATGTCCCCCTAACTCCATTGATATCTTTTTCATGGTAGCTGCAGCTTTTGCTGCAAGTTCTTTTCCAACCTTAGTGGATCCTGTAAAGGTTATTTTTCTTACTTCTTGTCTTTCCATCATCGCCTCGCCAATTGGAGCTGCTTCCCCGTGGACTAAATTTAACACACCTTTTGGCAGTCCTACTTCATGAAATATCTTCATTACCTCAATGGCTGTTAAAGGCGTAGATTCAGCAGGCTTTAAGACAACTGTACATCCAGCAGCAAGAGCCGGCGCTATTTTTCGAGCAAGCATGGCAATTGGAAAATTCCATGGCGTAATGGCAGCAACGACACCAACTGGCTGTCTTAGCACAATGATTCGCTTTGTTTCAGAACTAGAAGGTATTGTATCCCCATAGATTCGTTTTCCTTCTTCAGCATACCATTCTAAATAGTCAGCAGCTAAGTTCACTTCTCCTTTTGCTTCTGCTATTGGTTTACCCATTTCCGTCGTAATAATGGTTGCGAGATGATCTATTCTCTCCCTTAACTTTTCCGATACTGTTTTCAGATAAAAAGCACGTTCTTTAGCTGTTTTCTTTGACCATGAAGGCAAAGCATTCTTTGCTGCATCGATTGCTAAATTCCCCTCTTCCTTTCCACCTCTTGCTATCTGTTCAATAACTTCACCGGTAGCTGGATTATAGACTGGATAGGTTTTTCCTGTGGTTGCCTGACACCATTCTCCATTAATATATTGCATTTCTATTCTCCTTTCTCGTCTGTTTTTTTCTTATCATAACAAACATTTTGATTAATTCCACTTGATTAAACTTCACTCCATTCCTAAAATTACTCTATTAATGGAATAGATTCTATAAAAAAAGAAGCATCCTTTTTTAAAAGATACTCCTTTTTTTCGATTAATTCACATAAAAATAACTAACGACTCCCAAAATGACAAGTACGATTAATAGTACACCATATTTTCGAAAAAACCTTACTCCTGGATTTGCCGTTTGCTCACGCACCTCTTTTAATAACTTCTTCAATGATTGTGACCGGATACTTGTTAATTCTTTTTTCATGTCTTTTTTCTTCCATATGGAGTTTCGATCTGTTATTAAATAGTCCTTTAAAGCATGGCTAAATCTTGGACTTGTCCCATATTTTTTCAGAGACCATTCTATATAATCAAACATTTCATCCTCTGATCCATAGATGGCTATATTCGAAAATACTTGGCGAAATTCTACCCCTTCCATTCCGCCTGGGAACAAAAGGAGGAAACGTTCATATGGTTTAAAAAGGCCATTGTCTTTGATAATCTCCTGTGCCAAATCACTTGCTTTCGCCTTGATTGGTGTACTCGCCATCCGAAATACATGCTGTGTTTGTTCAATAGGAAGATAGAAGTAGGTATACAGCAGCTCTAACACCTCAAATTTCTCCTTCTCCCAGCCTTTAATTTCAAAGCTATGTTCCTCTTTATCTAGTAAAAATATTTCCCCAAAATTTTTCACATCTACTAGATTCACTTTTTCTAGCTGTAATTGCACCAAAAGCTGTGCCTTTACATCTGGCAGAGCCATTCGTTTATATGTTTGAAATGGAATGGATCGGTCAAAGTATGTAATTACTTCAAAAACGACAGAAATAGGATGACTACTTTTTTTGACTTCATACACTAGTCTATTTTTCGTTAATTTTAAGAAAATTGCATTATGTTCAAAAGAGGAATTAACATTTAATAAACTCTTTATATTAATCAATACATCTGCTAATGAATGTTGAAAGCTAAATTTATCCTTTAGGTAATCTTCCATCATCTCAGCGTAAGAAAAAATATCACTCATATAAGATAAAACTTGCTGATAAATGTCTGGGTATTTTTCTAAAATCCCCCATAGTGATTGACAGATAGCTTCTCCTTCATAGTAAGCAAGGCTTTTCACTATAAAGTCAACAACATTTACATGTTCTACTGCCTTTTGAATTTCCAAAACGAATCTCAAATAATCCTGTACAATGGAAGCATCCTTCATTCTTTCTTCTCTTTGAAGCAAGTGTGTGAATATATTTACCAATTCCACTTTTTCTCGATGATTTTTTTGAAGAAAAGCTAACAGCATTTGTAAAGTGCCTACTTTATCCTTTTCATAAAAATAGTAATCTAACTTCTCCATATAAAACAGCAGAAATAAATCATCATATGTTTGAATAGTTAGTTTCTTTTGCTGATCTAATCCTTGTAAGGCCCGCTCACAGTATACGAAAAACTCGTCAAGCTCCGTGGCAGTCTGAAGTGCTTCATAAGCGAAATGGAGATAATCATGTTCTTCTTCCTTAAAGGTCAATCCACTGCTTTTATGCTGACTTAAGTCAAATGTAAATTGATTTTCCACCGCTCTGTTTCGTAGACGAATCGATCCTTGTTCTACAAACATAACATGAATATTTTCGATAATCTCCGGTTCATTATGAAATGTGGTTGCTCCAAACAATTTTCTTGTTTCATAGGGCATATATAGAAATAGTAACTCCAATAGCCACATGGCATATTTATGTTGCATGTTAGGTGCAGCCTGAAACGATATATAGACTCTTTTCTTTTCAGCAACTGCAGTAATACACGCACACAGCAGCTCCTTATATTTCTTTTCATCCAACTGTAAAACATGAAACAGTTCTTGCTTTTTAGCATATATATTTTCGTTTCTATAAGGTATATGGTCGATTTCTTCTAGTTCCCCCTTTAGATTTTCCATATCTTCCAAACCATAAAATTGATCAATATGAAAAATTTGGGAAGGCTGAAGGATCCATTCTTCTTTTCTATTTGCCGGAATAATATAATTATGTACAAAAAGACGATTCTTTTGCTTCGAGCTTTCTGCAGGTGCAAAATTAGATTTTCCTATAACGAATTCACCTGACTCAGGCTGAATCATGGTAAATAGCGGCGGATAGGCGTCTATTTCTTTATCACCGCTTTTCTTTAATTCACTCGGCATATGATAGGTACTAATGGGATTAAGATATTTTTTCACGAAGCTTTCATCAACGTTTGGCGAAATGACTATTGTATCAGCACCCTCACCGGAAAGAAAAAAACCTTTACTATCCTTCGTTACTATTTGCTGCTGTATCAGGCTTTTTCCCATTATCCTCTCCCCTTTCTTCTCTTTAATAGGAATTTACTGCAAATTTATCAAAAACATATATAAAAACGCTATATTAATAGTAAATAAAAAGCAGCATACTTATCGCTTCTAATGGTCCGTTTTCCTAAAAAAACATTTGTTTCTCCTAATGAGGAGAGTAATTATTCCATGAATATGGATAAATAAAAAAACAGCTAATACTTGTATTATACAGGCATGCCGTTTTTTTAAAAACCAACTTTGCAAGACTTTTCAAAGAAATATAGAAATTCTTTTCTTCATTCTCCTAATTCCTCGATATATTCCGTATCCCAATACAGTCCCAAATGTATTTAAAATCAAATCGTCTATATCACTCCATCTATTTTCCATAAACCATTGAATCATTTCAATAGAGCATGAAAGCCCTGCTCCCGCTAATAGCACGGGGAGAAACGAACTTTTTTTCGGAAAGGTTAACGGGTAAAGTAATCCAAATGGAATAAACATAGCGATATTTCCAATATTATTTACAATAGCAGAAAATACACTACCATCTAGGAAAATCTCCGTTATCATCAAAAAGGGTGTAAAATTATGTCCCCCTTTGGCGATACCAGTTCCTAAATACATATTGGGAAACATTGTTAAATAAACGATAGCTAGTAAAGAAGTGAGGAATAAACCATCCATAACTATTTGTTTTCTATTCATAGAACAACCTACATTTTTAGTTTTTTAATTAGATTATCCATTTATTTGGTGTTTTATTCCAATTTTTTTGTTTGTGGGGAGATTGTGGGGGCTTAGATATGGGGGTTCTGTTACGTTGGTTACTGTTTTTTCCGGATTTCGGGCTTAGAGAGGCGCTCTCTGTTACCTTTGCACCTTCTTTTGCTGGATTTCGGGCTCAGAGACGCGTTCTCTGTTACCTTTGCCTCTCCTTTTTCCGGATTTCGGGCTTAGAGAGACGCTCTCTGTTACCTTTGCACCTTCTTTTGCTGGATTTCGGGCTCAGAGAGGCGCTCTCTGTTACCTTTACTACTCCTTTTTCCGCATTTCGGGCTTAGAGACACTCTCTCTGTTACCTTTGCACCTTCTTTTGCTGGATTTTGGGCTCAGAGACGCTCTCTCTGTTACCTTTGCACCTTCTTTTGCTGGATTTTGGGCTCAGAGACGCTCTCTCTGTTACCTTTGCTACTCCTTTTTCCGCATTTCGGGCTTAGAGAGATGCTCTCTGTTACCTTTACTACTCCTTTTTCCAGATCTCGGGCTTAGAGAGACGCTCTCTGTTACCTTTGCACCTTCTTTTGATAGATTTCGGGCTTAGAGAGATGCTCTCTGTTACCTTTGCACCTTCTTTTGCTGGATTTCGGGCTTAGAGAGACGCTCTCTGTTACCTTTGCACCTTCTTTTGCTGGATTTCGGGCTCAGAGACACGTTCTCTGTTACCTTTGCTACTCCTTTTTCCGCATTTCGGGCTCAGAAACACTCTCTCTATTCCCTTCCAATTCTCTTTTTTTTAAAAAAGAGGGGCAGACTGTCTCTATTTCTTTCCCACTCAAGAACAATAAACTTAATCATTCTTTCAATAATTATTCAAAATAACTCCAACGATTGTTTCCGATTAGCTTATAATGCTTTTCTAATATTTTTCGGATCCTTTTCTTCGAAGCAATGATTCTACACCAATCATATAATAGAGGTGTTGTTATTTTTTCATTGGGGAAAAGTATCTTAAGTTCTTCTACATTTCGTAATACCACCTTTTCGAATGCTTCTTCATGCCCACATTCTTTGCAAAGTACATTCGTTCCTGCTTCTGCTACTTCGAATGAGTTACACACTTCGCAGAAAATCCCTTTCTGTAATTCTTTATATTCATATGGAGGTAATTTTGAAAAAGGGGACTTATTAATATGCAAGGATGTTAATTTTTCAGCTAGTTGCTTCTGAGATTTGTTTGTCTTTTGGGAATGATGATTTATTCTTTTTAAATATCGCTGGATTTGTGTTGGAAAAATAAAAGGTAACGTTAATGGTGCTTGATAGAGGGTAAACTCAGGATTAATAAAAACAACAGAGGAAGTGATTGTTTTATTCTCCAAACCATGCTTTTGAAGTATTTGTTGAAATAGTGTTTCATTCCTTCTTATTTGATTTAATGGATTACTGATTTCCTTATGATTCATCGTATAGATGCGATCATTTTGATAGTAATAATCTCCTTCGTAATTCTTTATTTCAAAAAGATGAATTTCTTCTAATGTGATGATTGTGGAGTCAATCTGAAAAATGTTATTGTTCGTTTGGAGCAATAAATCATGGATGATATAGCCATTTTCTATAAGGTTTTCCGTGAAGCTATCAAACATTTTTTCTCCTTCAAAACCTTTTTGCAAATTAACTAAATATTGTTTTTCATTCGCACTAAGTTCCAACCGCTTATTCAAGGAATTTAAAACGAATATTTCTGGAGATACTGTACGAGGTTTATAAAGCATAATAATTGGACTCATCCTTTTAAGAGGCTATTCCGTAAGAACAGCCTCTCCTTTTTTTATACTACAGCAACAATGATTCTTCCTGTTATTCCGCCTTCTAAAATAGTTGGCAGTTCATTAGGAAGTTGCTCTAAAGTTACTTCTTTGTATATAAAAGAAGTAAGAGCTTCTGGCTTTAAATCAGTTGCGATTCGCTCCCAGATTTTTTGTCTTTTCTCCATTGGACAATAAACGGAGTCGATTCCAAGGAGATTTACTCCTCGCAGGATAAATGGAAATACACTTGTCGGCAAAGCTCCTCCACCTGTTAAACCACTTACTGCGACTGATCCCCCGTAGGTTATTTTACTAAGAATAGCTGCCAATGATTCTCCACCGACAGGATCAACTGCTCCAGCCCATAACTGCTTGTCCATTGCTTTTATCTTGCCGTTATACACGTCTTCTCTTCCGATGACACTTGCTGCTCCGATGCTTGTTAAATAGTCTTCTGCCTCTTTCTTTCCTGAACTTGCAACAACGTTAAAGCCTAATTTAGAAAGCATGGCAACACCGAAGCTACCTACACCACCAGTTGCACCTGTAACCAATAAAGGTCCATTTTCTGGGTTCATCCCATTATCCAATAACCGTTGCACAGAAAGAGCTGCCGTGAATCCTGCTGTTCCGACAATCATCGCTTCTTTCAGGCTTAATCCTGTTGGCAGCGGTATGATCCAATCAGCTGGAATACGAGCATATTCACTATAACCACCAGAATGAGATACACCAATTTCATAGCTAGTCGCAATGACTTGATCTCCTTCTTTAAAACGGCTATCTTCTGAGGAAACGACAGTACCTGCCAAATCAATTCCTGGAATATGGGGATAGGAGCGGACAATTTTCCCATCAGGTGTACTAGCAAGTCCATCTTTATAATTCACTCCAGAATAATGAACCTTGATAACTACTTCACCAGAAGATAGATCTTCTAAAAAAACTTGCTTTGTTTCTACTGAAAAATTACCATCTTTATTATCAACTACGACTGCTTGAAAATTTTTTTCCATCATTATGTCACCTCGTACTCATAGTACCAATTTAAAAATTGCAGGTCAAAGCAAAGAAATTACCCTATTTCCACATTAATAACACGCAATTCTCCCATTACACCAAATTATTTTGTACGCTTAACTGGATAAAGCTTTTGATAAAATCCAATGGCAAAATCAAAAAAGTACATAAGACCAAATCGTTCAGAGGAGAAACCAGTTCGATCATATGTTTTTCCGTGGAGGCGATATACCATATCAGCGGTGTCTATAAATGGAACCTTTTCATTATGAGTAATGATTATTATTTTTGCTTTACTCCTTTGGATAGATTGGATCAACTCCCTATTTCCTTCTATAAACCTTCCAGAAGGACTTGTGATTATTGCAACAGAATGTTCGTCTAATTCTGCAACATCCTCCATTTGCTCTTGTATATCTGAAAAAGCATGAATAAACTTCCCATGCTTTACTAAACGATATTGGAAGTCTTGGGCCATTGCTTGTGATAACTGGGTTCCAAAAAAGGATACCTTCTTAGAACGATGAATAACGTCTAAAATCTTCCTCACATTCGCCACATCCATCCCTTTTTCCATTGTATCAAGCCACTCTACCATTTTTTGATAAAACTGTTTTTGAAGTTCTGCGCCAACTTCATTCCCTTGTAATCCATGACCAATATATTCATCCACTGGATTTTCTAGCCTATCATTTTTTGCTATATCTTTAAATTCTTGAAAAGAGGCATAGCCAATTTTCTTGCAGAATCTCGTAATTGCGGCTGGCGAGGTATAGCAGGATTCTGCCAAAATGCTGATATTCATACTAGCAATATGATGTACATCCTTTAATAGAGCTAATGCAATGAAATAATTTGTATCTTTTGTTTTGTAATTATTAATAAAATCTAATAAACGAAAAATAATATCTTTCAATTTATACCACCATAATTCATTTAATTTATTTATCTTTACTTAAATAAGCTAATCTCTTTTTAGCTTAATCAAAAATCGATCCATTCTTTTTCTAAGTAGATTTCTTTTCTCTTCTTTCAGTTTTAAACCTGTAACTTGTGCAATTTTCTCTAAGACTTCCTCTACAGTTAAATCATCTGTCTCTACATGTTCTTTAAATAATGGTCTTTGTAGCTGCTGTAATCTAGCTTCTGCTTGTTTGTATGCCCAAGAATTTTCTCCTTCTAATCTGCTCCGTAACCTTTTTTTAATGGTAGCTTTCGATGCCATAAGTGTAACATGCTTAACACGTATTTGATCCTGCCGTAATCGAGAGAGAATTTCGTGAAAGTATTCTTCATTTGTGATTGTCATCGGTACAATAATGATCCCTTCATAATTTATGGCGATTTGCTTTAATAAGGAATAGTTTGTTTCTCTCCAAATAGGAAAATCTTGAAAGTCTTCCTTTTGTAAGGACTTAGGGATATTTTTCATCAATACATATCCAAAGCTTTCTGGATCAAAAACAAATGCTTTTTCTACTCTTTTTTCTAACTCATAGGCTGTTGTCGTTTTTCCTGAACCAAATGTTCCATTAACCCAAATAATCATAGGATTCCCCCAAACAGAAAGATTCTTCTCTTTACTATAGCAAATTTCTCAAGCACTCTTCTTTCTTTATGAAATTTATAAGAATATCTACTTTTCGTTTCTCGAAAGTTGTATAATTTTTAGAATAATAGAATTTATTACTATTGGATTATTGTAAGGAGGAAAAAAACATGCAAATTCAACCAGAGGATATCGTTAGAAGTGGTCCTAATCAATACATTTGTAAAGAAGGAATTCTAAAGGAATTAAGTAGTTTTCTGTCTCCTTTTCAATCTCCTACTATTATAACAGGCTATAAGTCTTTTCAAGCATTTTCACAGTATGTTGATTCTATTCCTATTGATTGGCAAGTTATTCAGCATACAGGCTATAGTTCTCAACAAGCAGTAGACCAAATCTCTCAAACGTGTACAGGTACAGATGTAATTGTCGGCATTGGTGGTGGTCTTGTTTTAGATACGGCTAAAGCTATTGCAAATCAACTAAATATCGAAGTGGTATTAATTCCAACCGTTGCAGGAACCTGTGCTGCTAGTACTCCATTAAGTGTCATTTATTCGCCCGAAGGAGCGTTTGAACGAGTTGCTTATCATCGTCGTTCTAGTTATTTAACATTAATCGATCCTTCCTTTTTAATACATGCGCCAATTGATTATTTAAAAAGTGGTATTGGTGATACATTAACAAAGTGGTATGAAGCAGAAGCTATTATTCGCAATGCGAACGATGAAAGATCACAATCTTTATTTGTCCAAGCTGCTTTAAGCCAGTCTGTATTTATCCGCGATATTTTGCTAAAAGAAAGCATTGAAGCTGTTCAAAACAGCGAAGCAGGTAATGTTACACCAAGCTTTACTAAAACGATTGAAGCAGTCATCACTTTAGCAGGAACAGTAGGTGGATTTGGAGGAAGATATGGCAGAATGTCTGGAGCGCATGCCATCCACAACGGACTAAGCTTTATTGAAGAAACACATACAATCCTTCATGGACAAAAGGTAGCATATGGCATTTTAGTTCAGCTTGCTTTAGAAAATCGCCTAGACGAAATCGAAGCATTATTATCGTATTATCAAAAGCTTGGATTCCCTACCAATTTAGCTGATTTAAATATTGTCGACAATCAACCAGAAGCCTTGCATAAAATTGCTGCACATGCTGTTAATCCAAAAGAATCTCTTCAGCTAATGGGTTCGTATACGGTGGATGAAGTTATAGCAGCAATAAATGTACTTGAAAGTCTCACTGCTATGAAACAAGTGTAAAAATTGTAAAGGAGATGAATCTAACATCGCATTAAAGCGATGTTGATCCATCTCCTTTTAGCTCTTTTAAAACAGCCATTACATCTAATTCTCCTAGTCCCTTTTCAAGTGCACGCTGGTAGGTTTTATTGGCAGATGCACCAACTGCCTGTAATTCCATTGTTTCACTTGCTAAGCGCAAATCTTTTGCCATATGCTTTAGCGCAAATGCAGCAGGAAATTCATTCTTTAATATGGACGGTGTTTTCATTTTCGAGATAGCGGTTCCAACCGCACTCTCATTAATAATGGTTAACATGTCCTCCTGCTTAATACCTTGTTTTTCTGCAAAAAGAACAGATTCAGCAATTCCCTGTACAGTAATCCCCAATAAAAGATTGATCGCTAATTTAGCATTACTGCCAGCTCCAGAATTTCCGAGATAAATAGATAGTTTACTCATCGGTTCAAATATCGATTTTACCTGTTCATACACTTCTTCCTCTCCGCCGACCAGAACTAGTAGTTTCCCATCCTTTGCTGGCTGAACACTTCCTGATACAGGAGCATCAAGATATTTCACACCATTTTCTAAAGCAGTGTTGTATATGAATTGAGATGTTTGCGGGGAAACAGTACTCATATCAATAAATACTTTGCCTGCTTCTGCTTGCGATAAAATCCCGTTTTCAATATAAATGCTTTTCACCGCATTATCGTCAGATACCATAGTAAAAATGACATCACTTTGATTAACTAATTCTGTTAAAGAAGTCGCCTGTTTAGCACCTAGCTCAGCCAGTTCCTCTCCCTTATCTGGTGTACGATTATAAAATGTTAATTCATAACCAGCCTTTACTAAATTTAAAGCCATTGGAATTCCCATATTTCCTAATCCAATCCAACCAATTTTCACGCAAACATCCCGTCCTTTCGTTCTCCTATTCATACACATTTTACCATATCGTATATAAAAATACGTATGGAAAGGAGAGACGCTAGATTAAAAATATAATGAGAGCGGGTTCTCCTCATTTTTTCTTAGATTTTTATAACCTTCTAAACAATACATTATTCTCTAAATGAATATGATCAAATGTTAGGCTTTCTAATTCTTCCAGTTTTAAATAGGTTAATCGGTAGGTATTGCATGCATTTACAGGAATGGAATAATCTTCTGTAGCTTGACGGATTTTTTTCAGTATATCTCCTGCCCCTTCATGCTCCTCTTCTAATATACTAATTTCTGCCCTTGCTTCTTCAAGAATTTCAAGTGAATTATTTAAATCATATTCCATTATCTTTGGAAAAATTCGTTGTTCTTCTCCAAGCAAATGCTGCTCTAATTCATCTTTTAATAAGAAAAATTGGGTATATACTTCTTTCAAATGGGTGTCTCTTTCTCCATGCACACGGTATACTTTACTCACAAATGCAGATAACTCTTCTAGTAAATCCCTTGTTTGTGCATGATAATGGCTAATGATATGGTTTACTAAATCTGTTAACGGTATATTCATCCAATCCACTTCTTCTGTCGCTTGCATTTGCTCGTACATAATATTGAGCACTTTTATTAAATCCTTCTCTTCAAGCTGTAAGGACTTAATAACTTCGCCAATTGGACGGTTCCCTCCACAGCAAAAATCAATTTTATATTCTTTAAATAGCTTACTCGCAGCTGGAAACTTAATAATAATATCACCTGTTTTTGTATCCTCTGTAAAAATGGTATTCATTTTGACACTCTCCTTTTTTAGAATAGCTTCAGTATAGGAGAAAAAAGCAAAGCAAAATAGGATTGAAATCACATATCAATCCTTGTTATAATTTATTCAGATATTCACATTATTAATTGTGAAAAAATACACAAACTCTACTGAGGTGTTTATATGCAATCATATGCGAATGAGCCTTGTCCTAAACGTGTGCCAATTTTCCATTCTTTATCCGAACTAGAAATTCAAAAAATAACTGACGTTGTCCATCATAAAGTCTTTAAAAAAGGCGAAAGAATTATAGAGGAAGGGGAAAAATCAACTTCCCTCTATATTATTCATAGTGGAAAAATAAAATTATCTAAATTAACTGTTCAGGGGAAAGAACAAATTGTCCATTTATTAACAGTTGGTGATTTCTTTGGAGAACAAAATCTCTTTCATGACAATACGGTTATGAACTTGAGCGGCTATGCAGTAGAAGATACAAAGATATGCCTTTTAAAGAAACAAGATTTTGATCAAATTATGGCAAATAATCCTGACATCTCTTTCAAATTCCTAAAAACAATCACAAAGCGCTTAGCCCATACAGAGGACTTAGCGAGAACATTAGCGACAAAAGACCCTGAAGTTAGAATTGCTAATATGCTTCTAGAGTTTTGTGAAATTTTTGGGACAGAGAAACAAAATGCTATTCTGATTAATCTTCCCATTACTAGAGAAGAGATTTCTAGTTACGTAGGTTTAACAAGAGAAACAATTAGTCGAAAACTTGCAAAGTTTGCGGATAAAGGAATTCTTACGTTGATCGGAAATAAACAAATCCTTATTAAAAATAAAGGAAAGCTGCAAACGACGGGTGATCCCCTCCTCGATTTTTAACCAATCATTTTTCGTGGATCACTCTTTTTCCTGTTATTTATATGTACCATTTTGCGGAGTCTAAAGTAGAAAAAAACGCTTAGATAATGTATCCAAACGTTTCTCCATTAAATCTTAAGCTGTATGTCTTCCGCGCAATGTCCAAATTTGATAAGCCATCATGAAAGATTTTAAAATAGTCAAGTATGTTAATGTTATCCAACCACCCATCAAATATGGATTAATTGCTTGTTGAACAGCCTCACTTGTTAGAAAATCACGATAAGAAAAACATATATAGCCGATAATTAAAATAGTTATTGTTCCAAGCAAGATTCCTTGGGCTAATTTGCTTCGCGTTTTTCCTGACTCGGCAGCATATTGATTTGCCCATCCGTCTTTCTTATTAGCAGATAGCTTTTGCAGCCACACCTGACTAAAAGTCATTAAATTTACCCATAAATAAACTTCGGGAGCAATCAATAGTGCCGCAAAAATGACATCTATTGTCCGATGCATCGGTGTTTTGATAGCAAGAACCGTATTAAGAATAGATGCCAGTACTATTGGTGTTAACCATATCCAGGACCAATAAAATTGATCTGTCGCTAATGCAACACTTAATAAAATGACAAAGAGGAGACGTATTACTAAATCCGAAAATGACTTTAGTTGGTTTCGCCAAATTTTCCCCTTGTGTCGCGTCTGAATACTTAAATCTTTGTTTGTAAGCAATTCAACCGTTCCGGAATTCCACTTATTTCGTTGTTCCCTAAAAGTATGGTACGAACGCATTGCATCTACAAAGCAGCGGCCCTTTGGACTAATAAGCGTCTTCCATCCCGATTTTTGCAATTGCCAAGTAAGTAGCATATCTTCTACATCACTATCATTCTGCCATGGGCCATCTAATTTATTATGGTTTACTACTTCTTGCAATGCTTCTGGTCGAAATAAGGTTGCTTGACCTCCAAGTACATATGTGCTGCCACCATGATACTGAAGATCTAATAGCCAGCTTGCCATATCTTGTTTTTGCTGATGTGTCCACCATCTACTAATGGGACCACCGTACTCACCGCTAGCTATCTTTTCTTCATAATAGACATCATGTTTGCTTAATAAGCTCTTCTTTTTCGGCATACGCATTGTATATTTAGCCATAACTCCACCAATATTGCGGCCACTCATCAACCCTCCCCATAGATATTTTAAACAGTTAGGGGCTAAACGACTATCTGCATCCATCCCAAGAATCGCTTTAATACTTTGTTTATATAATTCTTGCGATTCGGTTAACTGAATATTATAGAAATCCATAATATCCCCATACAATAATTTCCATCCACTATTTAAAGCGCCAACCTTGCGAAGTTTATTTCCTTCCGTAACAATCACTTTTAGATTTAAGCCGAATTCTTCGCCTGCCTTTATTGCCTTTTCTTCTGTACGATCTGTACAGTTATCTGCGATGACATAAACATCTAACTCTACACCTTTTGGTAGCAATTGATCATTAAGTCCGGCTAAACAATCTCTAATGGATTTTTCTTCGTTGTGAGCAGGAATTAGTGCTACAATTCTAGGTTTCATATAGGATTTTTTTATACCAGGCATGCTAAAAAACGATATACTACCTTTTTCCTCTTCTACTACTAATGACAATGAATCCACCAACTTTCATTTTTCTTCATAATGCTATGTTAGTCTTCATCAAGTTGTTTTACCAAAATCGTTCTTTAAAAAGAACAAGTGAACAAAAAAAATAAAATAATAACTTTTGGATTCATCTCCACTATTCGTTCTTATTTAAGAACATTTTATCATTATAATTGCCTAAAAGTCAATAAAATCCTTTTACTTTTTCTTTTTCGTTCCTTTTATAGAACAACATCATTTCTGGATGACAGGAAAAACACTTCAAAATAATGAACATCTGTAGCTATTATTGGAACTCTCCCATTTTTGCTGTCCACTTTATGTCAAAATAAAAGGCTAGCCTTTGTTTTGACCAGCCTCCAACCATCATTCGACTATTTCGCTACCGTTCTATTTGCTCTTACTATTATTTCCCTAAGCTTAAGACAGTTTCTAATAAAACATTTACACCCTTCTCACAATCCTCCCATGGCGTTAGTTCTTCCTCACAGTGACTTTTCCCCTTTATACTTGGTACAAAAATCATCGCTGTAGGTACCACACTTGCCATAAATTGGGCATCATGTCCCGCGCCACTTGCCATTGTCTTATAGGAGTAGCCTAAAGTTTTTACGGACTCTTCTATTTGTTCTAAAATCATTTCATCAAACCAGACGGTATTTCTATCCCATAGTTTTATAGCCGTCAAGCTACAATCTTCTAGTTCAACAGAAGTATCTAAATCTTGCAAAACACTTTCCACTTGTTTCATAATAAGTGGATCCTTATGCCGCGCCTCTACTGTAAAAATCACCTTATTGGGAATAACAGTATGAATATTAGGATATGTATTCATTCTGCCTATCGTAAAAACTAATTCACTATCTAATTTTCCAAGCTGCTTTCTTATTTCCGTTATTATATCATTAGCAGCAAAAAGCGCATCTTTTCTCATCGACATTGGCGTCGTTCCAGCATGATTCGATTCACCACTTACTGTTATTTCATAACACACCATCCCAACAACACATTCTACAACGCCAATTGTTAAATTCTCTGCTTCAAGAACTGGTCCTTGCTCAATATGCATTTCTAGTAATGCTGTAGCCTTTGTTAATCGGTTTTTCTTATCCCCATCATAGCCGATTGCTTTTAATGCCTGTTCAAAAGTAATGCCATTTTCATCTTTTTTTCTCATCATTATTTCTTTTTCAAATTTCCCTGTTATAACACCTGAAGCCATCATGGAAGGTTCAAACCTTGCACCTTCTTCATTTGTGAAATTAACAAGCATTAACGGAATCCTTGGTCTAATGCTGCTGTCTACAATCGTTCTAATGACCTCAAGACCTGCTGCAACACCAAATACTCCATCAAATCGGCCCCCTTTTTTCACAGAATCCAAATGAGATCCCATTACAATTGGTGGATGCTCTGTTTCCCCCTCCAAAAGGGCATACATATTTCCCATATCATCAATACTCACGATCATCCCCAGTTCTTCACAGCAGCTGCGAAAATAATTTCTAGCCTCCCCATCTTCTTTTGACAAGGCAAGTCTCGTAACGCCATTATTTTCTGTCCTACCAAAGTCTGCAAATTTTTCTAATGAAGCTTTTAAGCGATCACCATTTATTAATACTTTTTGGCCCTCCATCCTTGATTCACTCCCTTTTTTAACTTTTTGAAGCGTGATGCATTTTTAATTGCTCTAGTAAAAGCACAGAAAAGTATTTTCTTCCGTTAGCCGTATGGATTCGTAGTGTTTGCTGTTCGACTAGTCGATTAATTCTATCCTGTTTTTCTAGTTGAACCATCGCACCATTTAAATCTTCTAATATACTTTTTATTCGATAGCCGTCCGAAATTAAATAATCTATTTGGTCACGCTCATGTAAGAATTTCTGATAATCGGACATCTAACTCCTCCTTTTTAAAAAGTCTTTCTTCACGGGATTCAACATGATTATTTATTCCAGATAAATCTACTTCAAGCAGGGGAGCTTGCCATTCACTTACTGTCGCTGTTTAAATATTTCCAATTACATTCTAGTAACTAAACTCTTTCCACCATTGCATCCTCTATTTCTGTAGCTTCCTCTTCTGCTCCATCAATATACCAGTCATGACTTACCGTGATACCTAAATATTTTTCATCACAAGGATCCTCTATTTCTGCTTGTGGATATTTTTTAAACCACCAATATTTTGCCAATACATAATAAAGCCCTGATCCTACAACAAAACCAACGATGGAAGAATAAGAAGAAAGAAGATTTGCCAGCACTCCACCAACAATCCAAGCGATGAATCCAGCAAGATTTATTCCTTTCATATATCGAAATTGTCCATCTGGTTCATATAAATCGATGACATTTACCCTTCTTTTTCTTAAAAGATAGTAATCTGCAAACAAGATTCCTACAATGGATGTTAAAATTCCGCCGATAACAAGCAGGGCACTATTTAATACTTCAAATAAACTCCATGGCTGTGCAATGACACCGATAATTCCTGCAATTACCACGCCTACCCAAAAAGGCATCTTTGGTCCACCTACATTTGAAAAAATAGTGGCTGCTGGTATAACATTAGCAGATGTATTTGTAGACCACTGTGCAAGAACAATCATTAATAATAAGATTCCTAATGCAAAACCACTTGCAGCTTCTTGTAAAGCAACGACAGGATCTGCGTTAGAAACAGCCATATAGGATACTGCACCAATGATAATCATAAATGTATTCACAATCGGCATTACAACAATGCTTCCTAGTAGCTGTGTTTTATTTCTTTTAAACCAATTTCTTTCTTCTTTTGGTGCTTTAAAAAAACGAGAGAGAGAAGGCATATCGGCAGCTAATGTTGCCCAAAATCCCATATTGCTCATGACAATGACCATAAATGCTGTAAAAGCAGCTCCCCCTGTTACAGGGCTTTCCACCCAAGTCCACACATCCTTTCCATCTGCAATGGCTTTATCAGATAAAGAGACATACATCCAGCATGAGATGAGGATAATAATAGGTGCCGCCAAATCAGCAAATCGTTCAATTGATTTAATCCCTAATGAAGTATTTAATAATTGCAATGCAGCAAAGAGAAAAAAGCATACTAGCCAATTGTCAAAGCCAAATAATAAATTTAATATGGCATTAATGGCAGTCGATCCAAAATACGTGTTAATTCCAAACCAGCAAGCGGCAGTAACCCCCCTTACAATAGAAGGAATATGTGTCCCAATCGTTCCAAATGGAGCCCTCATATAAACAGGAAACGATAGGCCATGCTCCACCCCTATATCGCCAATAATCGTCATAAGAATTCCTATAGCTACTGAACCGATGATTGTTGCTAAGATAACCATACCTAAAGGAAGGTTTATAATCCCTCCCCCGCCAATGGCAAATGCCGCAAGTACAATTGCCATCCCTACCCAAATAACCGCAAAACCAAATGGTCCAATACTTCGTTTTTCGTGACTAATCGGCAATAAATCAGGAGATTTTAAATAATTACTTTTTTGGGACATATAAAACACCTTCCTTTTATTTATTCAGAATATTAAGAATTCAAAAATCATACATTACTACTTCATTGTTAGTGATTTGCTTTTTGCAGTTAATGCCTCTCCATACTTTGCACGTTTTAAATACTGCCCTTTACCTGCTGTCCCTACAAATACTTTATTTTTAATCACATATTCCCCTCTTGAAAATACCGTAACTGGCTCTCCTATAATCTCCATGCCTTCAAACGGATTATAATCAACAGCCATATGATGTGTTTCAGCGGAAATTATTCTTTCTGCCTCTGGATCAAAAAGAACGATATCAGCATCTGCACCAATAGCAATCGTTCCTTTTTTCGGATATAGACCAAATAACTTGGCAGCACGAGTGGAAGTTATCTCTACAAATTGATTTAAGGTAATTCTTCCTTTTTTTACACCTTCAGAAAATAAAATACTCATTCTATCTTCAATAATTGGTCCACCATTCGGTATCTTTGAAAAATCGCCTCTCCCTAAATCTTTCTGTCCTTTAAAATCAAATGAACATTGATCTGATCCTAATGTTTGCAGTTGACCAGTTTTCAATGCATTCCATAATACATCTTGATTCCAAGCTTCTCTTAACGGCGGAGACCATACATACTTCGCTCCTTCAAAATTAGGCTTTTCCAAATAGGATTGATCTAATACCAAATATTGAGGACATGTTTCTCCCCAAATATCTACTCCTTTTTTCCTAGCCTCCTCTAATTGTTTCACTGCTTCTGCACAGGAAACATGGACAACATAAAGTTGTGAATTGGCTAGCTGTGTTAATGTTGCAGCTCTACCTGTTGCTTCTCCTTCTGCTTCTGGTGGTCTTGTTAATGCATGATAAATGGGGTCAGTATTTCCTTCTTCCAATGCCTTTTTTACCAAATAATCAATTACATCCCCATTTTCTGCATGAACCATAACTAGTGCGCCTAATTCCTTTGCTGCTATTAACGTCTTAAATAATGTCTCGTCGTCCGCTTGAAATTGATTTTTATATGCCATAAATACTTTTAAGGAAGTGATGCCTTCTTTCGTGATCATTTCCGGTAGTTCCTCTAGCACCAGATCTGTTACTTCTACTATTTGCAAATGAAATCCATAATCAATTACTGCCTTATCTTTAGCTTTGGCATGCCAAGTTTCGATTGCGCTTTTTAAGCTTTTTCCTTTCGTCGTTAAACAAAAATCAATAATAGAAGTCGTCCCTCCAAACGCAGCAGCCATTGTTCCTGTTTCAAAATCATCTTTCGTCATTGTCCCCCCAAACGGCATATCTAAATGCGTATGCGGATCAATGCCTCCTGGAAAAACATACATTCCTTTTGCATCAATGCTTTCAGCCTGAAGATCTATTATGTTCTCGGCAATTTGGGTAATTACTTCATTTTCAATTGCAATATCTGCATTATACGTATCAGTTGCTGTTACAATACAACCATTTTTAATAATTTTTTTCATGGTCATTCCTCCATTTACTTTTTAGGTCTGAACATTAGCTTTTTCAGCTGAAAAAATTTACTTATTCCCTATTCCTAATGCAGTAGGAAATGCTCCAATTACAGCTTGTCGTTCATTCCATGTCATCGCAGGCATAGAATGAGCAACTTCTATCATTTCAATGGCTCCATCCACTGGACATACAATGGAACAGAGATTGCATCCTACACAATCCTCCTCTCTTACCTTTAAATAGCTTTTTCCATTACTATCCTTAAGCATGTCAATACATTGATGACTTGTATCTTCACAAGCAATATGACATTTATTGCAGTTGATGCAAACGTCATTATTGATTTGTGCTACAATTTGGTAATTTAAATCAAGGTCTCCCCAGTCCGAATATTTCGGTACAGATTTCCCTACTAATTCCATAACAGACGAAAGATTTTTATCATCTAAATAATTATTCAACCCATCTATCATATCTTCGACGATTCGAAAACCATGGTGCATAGCAGCTGTACAGATTTGCACATTTGTTGCTCCCATTAGCATAAATTCCACAGCATTCTGCCAATTGGAGATGCCGCCAATTCCTGAAATAGGAACATTAATTAAAGGATTTCTAGCACATTCTCCTACCATATGCAATGCGATTGGCTTAACTGCTGGTCCACAATAGCCACCATGGGCCCCTTTTCCAGCAACATGAGGAATCGTATCCCAAGTATCAATATCTACCCCTGCTAAACTATTAATTGTATTTATCATACTAATGGAGTCTGCTCCTCCATTCACTGCTGCTTCTGCAGTTGCAGTTATATCCGTTATATTAGGGGTTAATTTTACAATTACAGGTGTCTGTGCCACTTCCTTCACCCAATATGTCTGCTTTTCAACTAACTCTGGAACTTGCCCAGATGCAGCCCCCATTCCTCTTTCTGCCATTCCGTGTGGACAGCCAAAATTAAGTTCTAATCCATCAACACCTACAGCCTCTACTTTTTTAACAATTTCATGCCATTTTTCCTGCTTTGGTTCCACCATTAAAGAAGCAACTATGGCATGATTGGGAAATCTTTTCTTTGTTTCATATATTTCTTTTAAATTTACATCTAATGGTCTGTCGGTAATTAATTCAATATTATTAAAACCCGCAACCCTTTGCCCATTAAAACTTACAGCTGCAAACCTTGAGGATACATTTAAAATCGGATCTCCTAGTGTCTTCCACACAGCACCTCCCCAACCCGCTTCAAAGGCGCGTTGCACTTGATAACCAGAATTTGTTGGCGGAGCAGAAGCTAGCCAAAACGGGTTTGGTGATTTAATACCTGCTAAATCAACACGTAAGTCTGCCATGCTATTCCTCCTTTGTTATGCGGTTTCCATCTTTTTCGAAAGAAAAGATTGATGAATACGATAGGCACTTTCCTTCCCTTGCTGTGCCGCTGATACAACCATAGCCTCACCTTGCCCTTTTCCAAATATAACATCACCACATGCGAATACTTTACTATTACTAGTTTGATAGGTTACAGAGTGAATGTTGACAATTCCTTGATCATGTTCTAATCCGAATTCCTCGATTAAATCTATATATCTAGATTGCCCAATTGCCTTAATTACAGCATCTACTTCCAATATAAATTCTGAGTTTTCTTGTTCAATAGGTCTTCTTCGCCCATCTGCATCTGGTTCTCCAAGCATCATTTTGACACATTCTAAGCCAATAACTTCTCCCTTTTCATTCCCAATAATTTTTTTCGGAGCAGTAAGCCATCTGAATTCAATGCCATCCTGTTTTGCAAATTCGTACTCAAAATCATAAGCTGACATTTCGGCTTCTGTACGCCGATATACTATTTTGACATTCTCGGCACCTAAGCGAATGGAACAAGTTGCCGCATCTATCGCTGTATTTCCAGCGCCAATTACAGCAACCCTTTTTCCAATTAAATCTGTCGATAACGGCTTTGTCTTTGTTTCTTTTACAAACTCAATCGCATCATAAACGCCAGTTAATGCTTCACCTGGAATACCTATATTAGGTACATTAGCCATTCCAATCGCAAGCAATACCGAATCATAGTTTTCAAGAATCTCTTGTACAGAAATATCCTCTCCAACCCTTGTATTCGTCCGGATTTCAACTTCTAAATCTCTTACTTGTTCTACTTCCCAATAAGAAACTTCTTTTGGAAGACGGAAGGAGACAATCCCATATGTATTTAAACCTCCTGCATTACTTTCCGCTTCAAAAATAGTGACATTATACCCGAGTAGCGCCAGTTCTCTTGCTGCTGAAAGTCCTGCTGGACCACCGCCTACAATTGCGATGCTTTTATTTAATGGAGGGACATTTCGCTTAAATAGTACCTGGTTGTTATACCTCGCCCAATCCGTTGCATATCGCTGAAGGTTTCCAATCATAATTGGTTTTGTTGAATTGTTCAGCACACAAGCTCCCTCACACAATTCTTCTGTTGGACAGACTCTAGAACAACTTGCCCCGACAGGATTTGCTGACATAATTGTCTTTGCAGATCCCTTCAAGTTTCCTGAAGCAATTTTTTTAATAAAACTAGGGATATCAATACCAGTTGGACAAGCCGTTATACAAGGCGCATCATAACAATATAGACAACGATTTGCTTCTTCTAATGCCTCCTGATTGGAAAGTGCTTTTTCTACTTCAGAGAAATTAGCCAATAACTGTTCATAAGAAAGCGTAGCATTAGATTTTCTCATAATCGACCTCCTTTAAATTGGTTATTAAATAGCGATAAAAAAAAATAATAGGCTGTTTATACACCACACTCTTTAATTAGTATTAAATAAATCACAGCCTATTGGACATGAAAAAAATTCTCTACCGTGTCGGAGTCTTGTATGGAATTAAATCTGTTTAAGTAAGTTTTGTTGTAGAATAAGTAGAATAGTTGTTTTAATGTTAAAACGACGAAGAAGAAGTTAAGATTGATGATGTTAGTTTTCATAACATTTATAGGATAAGATTTCCCTATTATAAGCTGATTGACATATTTAGTAAATGGATTTTATAGAAAATTAACAATATCCTACTATTTTCTTAAAATTGTTGCTAAACATGTTAGATTTTCTTTCATAATTAATCTTCTTGGTACTTAGATTTTTATCTAGGAAAGAACTTTCTGAGTCGATTGATTATTTTGTAGCACTTTCCTTAAGACAGAAATAATAAAGTTTAGGTCATCTTCTGTAGATGATAATGGCGGGCTAAGTGTTAAAATATTATTGTATCCATCAACTGTGTCCCCATTTTTCCCTATTATAAGTCCTTCTTTTTTACATTCTGCAACAATCTTAGCCATATATTTAGATGATACAGGCACCTTTGTAAATTTATCTTCGACTAGCTCTATACCCAAAACTAGTCCTAATCCCCTTATATCTCCCACATTTGGATGACTATGCAAGCCATTTTTTAGATGTTCTAAAAGATATATCCCACTCTGAGCAGATTTTTCTACTAAATTTTCCTTTTCTAATATTTCGAGATTTTTTAAGGCAACAGCACAAGAAGATGGATTCCCACCAAAGGTATTGATATGGCGAAAATGGACATTTTCTTCTGTTCCTTTAAACTTCTCAAAAATTTCTTTTTTAACAGCTGTTACAGATAAAGGTAAATAAGCACTTGTTAACCCTTTAGCCATCGTTACAATATCTGGTTTGATATTAAAATGTTGGTGACCAAATTTCTTGCCAGTTCTTCCAAAGCCACAAATTACTTCATCCATAATAAGTAAGATTCCATATTTTTCACAAAGCTCCTGTACCTTTTCCAGATAAGAAGGATGCGGAATTAATACTCCTCCTCCCGTTATTAACGGCTCCATAATAACCCCTGCAATTGTCTCCTTTTGCTCCCAAATTATTTTTCTCTCCAATTCTTCCATCAACATAGAATGAAATGCCTCTATTGACATATTGTCGGGTCTCCGATAGGAATCTGGAGGTGAGATGTGAAGAAATCCACTTGCAAGGGGCTCATATTTATATTTTCGAAGTGCCTGTCCCGTTGCCGATAAGGCTCCCATTGAACTTCCATGATAGGCACGGTGTCTTGAAATGAATTTAAATCGACCATGCTCTCCATTTTGCTGATGATACTGACGAATTAATTTAAAGGCGACCTCATTCGCGTCTGAACCGCTATTTGAATAGAAAATCATATATTCTCCTTCTAGCCATTCATTAATTTTCTCTGCAAGCTTTATAGCCGGAATATGGCTTTGTGTTAAGGGCATATAGCATAATTCTTTCATTTGTTCATATGCTGCTTTTGCCAATTCCTCTCTTCCATATCCGATATTGACACACCAGAGTCCAGACATTCCATCTAGATAGCGATTCCCATCATAATCGATAATCCATGATCCCTCCCCCTTAACAGCAATCATTGCTGGGTTTTCATCAACATATGGAGAGATATGATGCCAAACATTACTTTGATCCCGTTCAATTAATGAATCTGTCTTTGTTTTTTCCATGGAACCACTCCTTAAAAACAAGTTAAGCATTCGTACTTTTTTAATTGCCGTAAAAGAAAGGACAATTAATTGACGATGCTTGTTAACTAAGATACTATATAATTTACAGATTATTCTTACTATTTTCATTTTACATGGTGTCAAATGTTTTAATATTTTATTTTACATTTAGGAGGGTGCTCAAAATGGTTCTTGGCAAATTCACGGTTGAAGAAGCATTAAAACGACATACGTTTCAGCACGCGAAAGTATTGACAGGTGTAAATGGATTAAATAGAGTAATTAATTGGTGTCATATATTAGAAGTGAAGGATATCGATTTATTTATCAATGGAGGAGAATTAATTTTAACTACTGGCATCGGATTATTAGATTCTGATAATCAAAGAAACTATGTAGAAACATTGATAAAAAAGCAAACAGCTGGATTATGTATTGAATTAGGCTCTTTTATGCATGAAATTCCTAGGAACCTTTTATCTTTAGCAGAACAACAAAATTATCCAATCATAATTTTTGAGAAAACGGTGAGATTCATTGATATAACCCAAGATATTCATTCCCTGTTGATTAATCGGCATCATCAAAATATGTTGGATCTTGACCGCTTATCTCAGAATTTTAATAAGCTTTCGTTGCAACCAAACGGGATACTAAAAATCCTTCAGGAGCTATCTCTATATTTCCAAAGTCCATGCTTTTTCATTACAGGTAATGAAAAATACTACTACCCTACTAATCAAGGGGAAACGGAAGCTGCCATTAGAGAATTTATAAATAACCATTCAAATGAACCAAAAACATTATCAACATTTTGTTTAAATAACAAATCATTTAGCGTGAATCCAGTGCAAGTATTCGAACAAGTTTGGGGCTATCTATTAATAGAAACTAGCAAATTCCCTTCCTCTGAGCTTACTGTTCTTATGTTAGATCGAGCATCAATAGCACTTTCTCATATTCTCCTTCGCAATCGAACGATAGAAGAACGAAAGCAAAGCGACGAGGCAGAGCTGATTCATTCACTCCTTAACATGGAAAACTTGGAAAGTAACCAGCTAAAGAACATTTTACCAATGTATTGTTTTTCCCATTCTTTTCGACTTATTTGCTGGCCACTACTTGAAGATGAGCAAGTTAATTCCAGTAAAGGGGAAGAATTTAAACTCTATCTCTTAACATTATTACGCCCTTTTTTCAACAAATTAGGATTTCATCCCATCATCTCCTTCCGACACCATGAATTAATAGTAATGATATATATGAATCTCTCCAAAGCAAAAAAAGTAAATTGGCAACAAATCACTGATAAAATATCAGAACTTACAGAGACTTATTTTCCTGCACAAACATTTTTTGGTATCAGTTCCATTCATCAAGAACCAATTAAAGCAAGAACTGCCTATGAAGAAGCAAAGCAAATCATCCTCTTAAAACGGAAAAAATTAATTGATTCCCATACTTATGAGCAAATAGGAATCTACCATTTAGTTCTTCCATTATTAAAAACGAATATTATTAAAGCGTATATCGACATTCATCTCGGAAAAGTGATCGATTATGATCGAGTGAATAATAGCGAACTCCTTAAAACGCTTACTATCTATTTAGACTGTAACGGCAATAAAAAAGAAGCTTCTGAGCGCTTATTTATCGTACGACAGACCCTTTATCACCGCATAGAGAAGCTTGAAGGAATTCTCGGCCCCGACTTTATGCATTCGTCTAATCGATTAGCAATTGAAGTTGCCATAAAGGCCTTTTCCTTAGAAGAAGACGAGATGTACGTTAAAGATCAACTAATTGCTGATGCAAAATAATTCGACTTCAACTATGCTTCGATTTTGTTATTTCATATTTTGGGTGGGGACCTATTTTGCGTGGGGAAGAGGCAAGTTAGGTTGTTACTTTTATGGTAAGGCGAATATTATTTAGGTAGCGGTCCTGATTGGAGTAGAATGGTACATTCAGCTGTTTGTCTCCTATTCAATGGAAAATTATAGCTTTTATATTTAAGGCAACGTCGGTTTCCCCTTACTTTTTATGAATTTCGGCTTTCTTTTTTGGGATGAACGCTACTTTTCTGCTGTTGCCTCTGCTTTTTGGTTTTCATCTTC
>Ga0182738_1000700_pt1 | contig 44888 bp, 38 predicted proteins | sample eDN5th30CBELigMG_FD_128876 | JGI IMG/M metagenome (GOLD analysis project Ga0182738, IMG submission 128876) | Enriched Miracle-Growth compost microbial communities from Emeryville, California, USA - eDNA 5th pass 30_C BE-Lig MG (version 2)... ... | reverse complement strand
TCATTCGATTTGGAACAGCCCGCGAGGATCAGCGCCGCCGTCAGGGCAGCCGCTCCCGCGCGCACCAGAGGCCGACAGGCCGATACCGATTTACGGATTCTCGAATTCACTAGCCACTCCCCCGTCCCGGCAAACCTTCATCGCAATGTCACCACAATCGTCATCTTCAAGTCCGTAGACTCATTCCGGCGATTTTCATTCCGGCAATTTTCCATCGAGCTCCTGGTAGACCTTGGCAATCGCCAGCGGCGCCTGCGAAGTTCGCAGCGCCCAGCCATCGTAAGGCCCCCAGTTGGCCTTCTGCGCCGCCGGGCAGTTCGCCGGCGATTCGCACGCGAGACCAGCGGCGCGCAACCGCTTCGCCTCGTCGATTACATATGTGATGGCTTTGCGCGATTCCTCAAGATCCCGCTTCATGGACGCGGCATCGTCGATGAAACCGTGGCCCGGCACGTACCAGGACACGTCCATCGCCTGCGCCCGCCCGATGGTCTGCAGCCATTCGCTCGGATAGGCCGAGCGCATGGCCGGGAACACATCGCGCAGGTAGACCTCACCCAGGAACAGCACCTTGTGGTGCGGCAGGTAGGCGACCAGATCGCCACCGGTGTGCGCGCGGCCGAGATTCAGGATCTGGATCTCCATGCCGCCGACGTTCAGCGTGCGCTGCTCCTCGAGCGTCTGGATCGCCGGATGGCCCTTGTCCTGCAGCCGCTTCGCCGATACCGGCGAGGCGATGAACTCGACCTGTGGATTGGCTTCGCGGAACACGGCGTTGCCGCCGACGTGATCGATGTGATCCGAGGCGATCACCACGTATCTGACGGTGGGCCGCGGCGTGAGCTTGCGGATGTCTTCGAGCATGCGTCGGGTCTGGGCCTCATCGCCCTGACCGTCGACCACCACCACGCCCGAAGGCGTGGTGACGATCAGGCTGACCGTGTTGACGATCGTGCCGTCGCGATCGGCCGCATGCAGGCCTTCATAAACGAAAATGCCCGGCGCCAGCTGGCGCGAGCGGGGGAAATCGGTTGGCTTGAGATTGCGCTTGGCAATGTCGGCGGAATGGGGCCATTCCTCGCCGTGACTGAGAACCGGAAGCAGTAGTGCGCAGACCAGCGCGGCAATGATGGAAAGCCGGGTTCTCATGCGGTGCGCCCCCTATGCGTCACGCGCTACGCGTGATCGCGCAATGCAGATATCGGTTGTCGTTAGCGCTTCCCTGCTGATTGTCGAAGAAAACCGGGGCGGACTTGCGTCCGCCCCGGTCAATCGCTTGCCGAAGGATCTTAGAACTTGAAGCGCAGGCCCGCGTGGAACATGGTGCCGAAGCGATCGTACAACTGCACGTTCGACTGACCCTGGTAGAAACCAGCGCCACGGCCACCCGCCACCTGAGCCGGATCCTCGTTGGTCAGGTTCTCGACCACGACGTACGCCTCGCCACCCAGGCTGTCGATCTTGTAGTTGAGCGCCAGGTCGAAGTACTGCGCGGAGTCGATGTGGTTGTCATTGATCGAGTTGGTGTAGCCCATGGCGGCCAACTCGGCGGCCGTCGGGCAGCTGCCCACTTCGCACTCGAAGAACGCGTTGTTGTAAACGCCCGAGCTGATGCCGCGCATCGACAATGTCACCGACACCGGATTCCAGTCGTAACCCGCCGACAGCAGGTAGCGATACTTCGGTCCGGAGAGGTTGGCACCCAGGCCGATGCCGGCGTCATCCGAGTTCACACCCTTGCCGTCGATCTTCTGGCCGGACGAGTTGATCGTCTCCAGCTTGTCGACGATCGTCGCCATCGCACGCAGCGTCAGGTCGCCAGGGCCGACCGGCACGCGGTAGGTGGCATCGATGTCGAAACCGCTGGCGGTTTCACCGACGATGTTCTCCGGGTAGCTGGTGATGACATCGATGAAGCCGGCGGCATCGCGATGGATCTGCGAACACATCTGCGCGTTACCACCGAGGTAGCAACCTTCGATGATCTCGCGCGAGCTGCGCACTGCGATCGTACCGTCGACCTCGATCTTGTAGTAGTCCACGGACATGGTGAAGCCCGGCAGGAAGCGCGGCGTCAGCACCACACCCAGACCCGTCGTATCGGCTTCTTCCGGCTTCAGGTTGCGGTTGCCGATGGTCTGGCTCTGCATGAAGTAGGTCGGGTCGCCCGGCAGGCCCAGATCGGTGTTGTTGCCCGTGCCGCCCGCGCCCTGGTTGAACAGCTCGCCCAGGCCCGGCGCACGGATGTCGCGCGAACGGGTGAAGCGGAAGCGCATGTCCTCGATCGGCGACCAGACCAGGCCCGCCTTCCAGGTCGTGACTTCGCCGGACTCGCTGTAGTCCGTGTAGCGAACCGCGCCGTTGAAGTCCAACGTCTCGGCCCCCGGCACGCCGTTCAGCAACGGCACCACGGTTTCCACGAAGCCTTCCGTCACGTTGTAGCTACCGACCGTGGCCTTGTAGTTGCCCGCGAAGAATGCACTGGCTTCGTCCAGAGCACTCACCGAGCCTTCCGCCGACTCCTTGCGGTGCTCGGCGCCCAAAGCGAGGGACACCGGGCCAGCCCAGTTGTCGAACGGCTCACCGCTCACGCTGGCAGCGACGACCTGCTGCTTCAGCGTCATGTCCGAGTGACCGGTACCGGTGATGTAGTCGATGGACTGCTGCGAATTCACGCCCAGGCCCATGGGATTGTAGGGACGGCAGGTCGGATCGATCGTGATGTTCAGGAACCCGTCACGCGGGCCGCAAACGATCTGGCCGGTGGCCGGATCGCGCACCGCGTTGAGCGCCGCGGCGTAGTTTGCGTTGATACGGTTGGTCGGCGTCCAGGACACGATGTTCTGCTCGCCATGCACGTAGGACGCATCCCAGTTCCACTCCCGACCGCCGAGATCGAAGTTGCCTTCGAAGCCGAGCACGCCGCGCTTCAGCTCACGCTCGTTGATACCCTGCAGGAAGTGCATGTCGCCATTGAACGTGCCGATTTCGATGGCGTCGACGTTGTTGTCGATCATCGACTGCCGCACTTCAGGCAGCAGGAAGGCGTTGTCCTGATAGACGAAGACGCTGCCGCCGTTGTTCAGGATGGGGACGACCTGCGAGTTCTGCGACCAGGTCTTGCCATACTGCAGGTCGACGAAGGCGGTGACATTGTCGCTGACATCGTAGCTGACGCGGCCGAACAGTGTCTTGCGCTCCAGCGGCAGGGCGATGGTCGTCAGTCGATCGATACGGGAGGCTTTCCAGTCACCGCCCGACATGGTCGGACCGTTCACCAGCTCGCCGAACTGGAACGGAATCGCCTGGCCGCCAGTCACGAACTGGGTGCCACGCAGATCGCAGCCGCCCGGGGCGGCCGCGAGCCTGTTGCCCGGCTGGCCGGTAACGAGATCGACGTAAGGCGTAATGTTCCGGCAACCGAGGACCAGGCCGCCGTAAGTGCCGTTCGCAACGCCCGCATTGTGGACGTTGAGCAGCGTCGGCTGGCCAGCCTGCCCGGCCAGCGGGTTGTTCATCATGCGGAACGAATCGTCCGCCCACTTGCGATCGTTGCCGATGATGCCGTCGTCGTTGGCGTACTCGCCGCTGACCAGCAGATGGCCACGGCCGTCAGCGAAGCCGGTTCCCGCCGTCAGCGAGATCTTGTAGTTGTCGCCGTCGCCGGCCGAAGTCGTGCCGTAATCGACATTGCCCTTGATGCCGGTGAATTCTTTGTCCAGAACGAAGTTCACGACGCCCGCGAGCGCGTCCGAGCCGTACACGGCCGAGGCGCCGCCCGTCACGACGTCTACTCGCTGGATCAGGCCGCTCGGAATCATGTTGACGTCGACCGCGCCCGAGAGCGTGCCCGTGGCAATCGACGAACCGACCATGCGCTTGCCGTCCTGGAGCACCAGGGTGCGGTTGGCGCCGAGGCCGCGCAGGTTCAGCAGGTTGGTGCCGGCGGTGCCGGAGCTGATGTTGGAGGAGCGATTGCGCGGAGTCTGGCTGCCCGAGAACGCCGGCAGGCGGTTCACGGAGTCGGCGATGGTGGTGGTCGCCATCTTGTTCAGATCTTCCGCACCCAGCACCGAGACTGGCGTCGGCGCTTCATAGCCATCGGCACGCGCGATGCGCGAACCCGTTACGGTGATTTCCTGCAGCACGTCGCCGCCCTGCTGGGCTGGCGCCGCCTGTTGTTCCTGCGCAAAAGCCGTGCCTGCAGCCAGCGATGCAAAAGCCAGCAGCGTGGCAGAACCCAGAGCACGCTGTACCGCTACAGCGACCGAGCTGCGCTTGCGTTCACAAGCGGCGGTGGTGTGATTCGTCGTCATCGATTTCCCCCAGTGAAGAAAGGATTTTGTACGGAAGGCCGCGCTGCGCATCGCTCCCACGATGAGCAATTCGAGCGGTCGGCTATGAGGTAGCGGCGACCCGGTTCGCGGCTCCCCTCATTTCGGCGGGAAAGCCTACACGCGGCGGACGGCAAAATTTTCCTGAAAATGTGCCGTTACCGGGGGTGTGCCGACATGATTCATCTGCGGGAACGCGCGCTGGGCGACAATATCTTGCGCACTTCGATCAGCGAGGCCTGGGCGGGAAATCCTTGTCAGCTCGACGCAACAACGCGCCAAATCGGTGCAGCGGCCGGCAGTGCACTGCAGCACTGCCGGCCCTGGCCGATCAGCGCAGCATCTCGCCGTTGCGCTTGAGCACCTCGCCGCCCTTCATCACGAACTGCACCCGCTGCAGCTCGGTGATGTCGGCCAGCGGATCGCCGTTCACCGCCACGATGTCGGCGTAGCGGCCGGCCTGGACCGAGCCGATGTCGGCCGGATTGCCGACCAGCTCGGCGGCATTGCGGGTCGCGGCAAAGATCGCATCCATCGGCGTCAGGCCCGCCTTCACCAGCAGCGCGAACTCTTCCGCCTTGTTGCGGTTGGAGGTGGCGCCCTGGTCGGTGCCGAAGGCGATCTTGACGCCCGCTTTGTAGGCGCGGCCGGCGTTGCCGATCATGGTCGGCGTCACGGCGATCGCCTTCTCCGCCACGGTCGGCGGCAGCAGCTCGGGGCTCTTCACCGCCGTCTGGTAGATGGCGTCGGCCACCAGCAACGTCGGCACCAGGAAGGTGCCGTGCTCCTTCATCAGCTTGTAGCTTTCCGCGTCGGCGTAGGTGCCGTGTTCGATGGAGTCGACGCCGGCACGGATCGCCGTGTCGATCGCCTTCTTGCCGTGCGCATGCGCCGCGACCTTCAGGCCCAGCTCGTGCGCGGTGTCGATGACCGTCTTCATCTCCTCGAAAGTCATGGTCATGTGATGGGGATCGTCGCCGATCGAGCCGACACCGCCGCTCGGCATGATCTTGATGACGGTGGCGCCGCGGCGCTGGTGCTCGCGCACCCGGACGCGGGCCTCTTCCGGGCTGTCCACGATCGAAGCGTCTCGCCCCTCGAAGGTGATGTCCGGGCGTATGCCGTTGGCGCGATCGGAATGTCCGCCGGTGGGTCCGAGCGCCTCGAGCGCAGTCCACAGGCGCGGCCCGACGATCTTGCGCGACTCGATCGCTCGAATCAGTGCCGGCGCAGTAAGCGGCCCCGAGCCTAGATCGCGCACCGTGGTGAACCCCAGCTCCACTTCGCGCCGGGCATTGAGCACGCCTGCAATCACTGCGTCGCCCTCGGTCAGGGTGAAGCGATTCATCGGCCGGCGGTCGCCCGAGGAGGAGATGTGGTCGTGCGATTCGATGAAGCCCGGCAGCACCGTCGCCGCGGACAGGTCGATCACTTCGGCGCCGGCCGGAGTGACGAAGCCGTTCTCGACCTTCACGATGCGCTCGTCCTTGATGACGATGGAGACCCGGCTCTTGGGAGCAGTGGCCACGCCGTCGATCAGCCGGCCTGCATGGATCACCACGTCCTTGGCCTGCGCCGGCATCGCCATCGATCCGGTCAACACGGCGAGCGCCGTGAGCGCGCCCGTCAGACCCAGTTTCTTGCTCGATTTGCGCATTTGCACCTCCGGGCGCCCCTTAAACGGGCGCGACAGTTCGTCAAAACCGTTTCGAGCGTATACGCCGCGGGCCACAAGATTTTCCCGAAAGAAGTCGTCACTTAATGCAATCTAAACATGATTCATCTGTACAGACGCCCGTCCAAGGCAGTAGTTTGCGTACGAGTTTTGCCATACTGCCCTCACTCACAAGAGGGGGAACAAGAATGCGATATCGATTGATGCTGTCGATGTTTGCGGTCGCGATGGTGAGTGGCACCGGTTTCGCGAAAGCACCCGAACAGCGCCTGAATCCCGTGATCGGTCTGCTGGAACAGCACCAGCCCGTGATGGGCCTGTACCGGCCGAGCAACCAGCGGTTCGGCCCCAAGGGTCCCGAAACCGTCACCCAGAAGTCGCCGCTCGAACTGGCCAAGGAGACTGTCGCTTACAAGCACAGCGACTTCGTCTTCGACGGCAGCCCCGAACACAACTTCGAGCAGAGCTTCCCGGTGTTCGCCGAGTTTGCCGGCGCGCTCAAGCAGGCCGGTCCGCTAAGCCAAAAGCCGTATCCGCACATCGCCTATCCGATGATCGTGAAGGCTCCGCAGATCGCGCCGGATCCGGCCAAGGTCACCGGCTACATCGGTCAGGAACTCGATGCAGGCGTGAGCGGCATCATGTTCGTCGGCGTCGAGAGCGCCGAGGAAGTGCGTCAAGGCATCGCCGCGATGCGCTTCAAATCCAACGGCGGCACCCGCGCGGATACGGTCGGCGCGGCGCCGGCGTTCTGGGGCCTGTCCGAGAAGGAATATCGCCAGAAGGCCGACCTGTGGCCGCTCAACCCCAAGGGCGAGCTGCTCAACTGGGTGGTGGTCGAAAGCAAGGAAGGCCTGAAGAACGTGCGTGAGATCGCTGCCGTGAAGGGCATCGGCGTGTTGTGGCCGGGTGCCGGCACGCTGCGTCAGGTGTTCTCCACCACGGGTGCGGACGGCAAGCGCGTGGTCGACGAGGCCGCGTGGGAAAACGCCATCCAGCAGGTGCTGGCCGCATGCAAGGAATTCAACGTGCCCTGCGGCTATCCGGCCCGCTCGACCGACATCGAAATGCGCATTCGCCAAGGCTTCAGCGTATTCGTGATGGGCTGGGGCGAGGACGGCTTCAAGACCATCGAAACGGGCCACAAGTTGAGCAACCGCCCGCTCGGCCACGAATAAGCGAAAAAGCGTCGCTCCCGGCAACGGCCAAGCCGCTGCCGGAGCGACAGCCCCGCGTCGACGACCTGCCGGATGAAATGCACGATACTTTGCCGGCAACCGGTCGATCGGAATCGGCGCGGGGCATCACCTGAGTAGCGGCCCCAGACTCCTGGGACACCGCTGTCTCGTTCGATCCATCAATGCCGACACCCAGTGTCCGGAGGAATCATGTTTTCGAATTCAGTGAGTCGCATCGGCAGCGTGTTGTCGGCTGCAACGATGGCCTGCCTTCTGTCCGCGTGCGGTGGTGGCGGCGGCGGCGGTGGCGCAGATGCCATCGTGGCGAAAGGCGATCCGGTGCATGGCAAGGAGCTGTACCAGCAGTGCGCCGGCTGCCACGAGCTGCAGAAGAACAGCGTCGGCCCGCACCACTGCGGCCTGATCGGCCGTGCGGCCGGCAGCGTGCCCGACTACGACTACTCGGAAGCCATGAAAGCTTCGGGCATCACCTGGACGCCGGAAAAACTGGATGAATTCCTGACCTCGCCCATTGCCTACGTCAACGGCACCAAGATGGGCTTTGCCGGCTTCGCCGATGCCAAGGATCGCGCCGACGTGATTTCCTATCTGGCGCAGGCGAACAACGATCCGGCCGTCTGCCCGCGCTGATGACCACGACGGATTCGCTGGAGGTGAGCCGCTCGCAACGTACGGTGCGAGCGCGCCGCGTGAGCGAGACCCTGGAGCAGTTGCTGGGGCGCGGCACGTTCGGCCACCTCGATCTGGGCAAGGCGCGCGTCGGACGCATCACGCACCGCATCTACGGCCATCACGAACGCGCCTATCGCTTCGTGCTGGACTTCGATGCGGATGCCGTGACCATTCCCTCGCTGCTGCCGGCCACGCTGCCGCCGTCGCTGCACCGGGAGCTGCGCTGCGTGCTGCGGCCGATTCTTTCGAACGGCCTGAAAGAGCACGTCCGCGTCGATCCCGAGAAAGGCGAGCTGCGCGTGTTCCAGAACCGCGGGCTGCTGACGCTCTCGATCACCGTGCGCAACGACGCCTACGAGTACTGCACCGACCAGCTCATCCGGCTGGCCGACGAAGTGCTCACGGCGTTGCTGCGTGAACAGTGCGAGAGCGAAGGCGCCGCGCCTGTTGCAAATATCGAGCGCCGCAGCGTTGAGCATGCATCGAGCTCGATGAGTTGAGCGCGGCAACGCCGCGATCACGGCAACACGACAGCGAACTGCGCAACCCAATTGCGCAATCAATGAGCGAATTCCTGGCGCGAAACACATGATCGTTTCGCGCCAGGCGCGCTACAGTTTCGACCCCATAAAAATGCGGCCGTCATCGGTCCGCGACAATAAAGCGAGAATGCACATCTCCCGAACTCTCTGGCTCGCCCTATGCGCGCCTTTCGCCAGCGGCTTGGCCGACGAGCCGGTCCGCCCCGATCCGTCCCCGCAGGCCGGCGATTCACAATCGTTGGCAGAGGAAACGCGCACCGGCAAAACCCCGGGCGTGAGCAGCGCGACCGATGGCGCCACCGGCATCATCCGCTACCCTGCGAGCTTCTTCGCCGAATTCCAGCCGAGCACCGCGCTGGACATGGTCAAGCGGGTGCCGGGCTTCAACTTCGAGAAGGGCGACACCGAGGTGCGCGGCTATGCCGGCGCGCTCGGCAACGTGCTGATCGACGGCCAGTGGCCGACTTCGAAATCGGTGACGCTGGAAGACATCCTGCGGCGCATTCCGGTATCCGCCGTCGCTGCCGTCGAAGTGATTCGCGGCGGCGCTCCCGGCATCAACATGCAGGGCCAGGCGGTGCTGGCGAACATCGTGCGCGTGAGCGGCGATTTCAGCACTCACGCCGCGGAAGTCACCGGCATGTTCGCCACCGAGCACGATCCGAGCGTGCAGGTCCGACTGGAAACGACGCGCAACCTGAGCCGGCTGGCGTTGAATGGCGCCCTCACCTACAAGGACGAGCAGCAGTACGGCAGCTCCGGCACCGGTTCGCAGATCCGCAAGGACGCGAACGGCGTGGTGCTGGACCACAGCAACTTCGAAGCCGACTGGAGCCAGCGCCAGTTCCAGACCAACGGCTCGGCTGAGTACCAGACCGACAGTGGTCTGCTGCGCGTCAACCTCGGCGGCACCCGTCAGGACAGCCGCCAGCTCGACATACTGACCGCGCACAGCGGCGCCGTGCACAGCAGCGAAGGCCAGGTGCTCACCGACATCCGTCTCGATCAGGGCGAAGCCGGCCTCGACTACGAGCACCAGTTCAACAGCGTGCTCAGCGGCCGCCAGTTGCTGCTGCAGACGCTCGAGAAGAAAACCATCACGGCGGATGCTGCGAACGCGCTGCTGAACCAGAATTCGCAAGATGCGGCGCGGCGCGGCGAGTCGATCACGCGCAGCTCGCTGACCTATACCGTCTCGCCGACGCTGACCATCGAAGGCGGACTGGAAGGTGCGTACAACTTCCTCGACGTCGATGCCAGCCTGCAACGCAACGGCGTGAACGTGCCGCTGCCGGCGGCCAAGCTGAAAATCGAAGAACGGCGCGGCGAAACCTATGTCGACGCCCGCTGGAAAATGTCACCGCGGCTGGCGAGCGACATCGGCATCCGCTACGAGGTTTCCACCATCAGCCAGTCCGGCGACAACAACGCCAAGCGCACCCTGAGCTATCCGAAGCCGCGGGCGCTGCTGACCTTCAACGTGAACGACGGCCTGCAACTGCGCGGCCGCGTCGAGCGTACCGTCGGTCAGCTCGAGTTCCGCGACTTCGCCTCGCAGGCTTCGCTCGACGCCGGCACGATCAACGGCGGCAACGTCAACCTGCGACCGGAAACCGCCTGGGAATTCGAAGGCGCGATCGAGAAACGCTTCTGGGGCAGCGGCTCGGCGATGCTCAGCTACACCCATTCGCTGGTCAGCAACGTGGTCGACTGGGTGCCGGCCGGCAATTTCGATGCAGCGGGCAACATCGGCGACGGCGTGCGCGGCAAAGTGGCGATATCGCTGTCGCTGCCGCTGGAACATATCGGCCTGGAACGCACGCTGCTGCGGGTCAACGGCAACTGGACCTGGTCGGAAGTGGACGATCCGGTCACGGGAGCGTCGCGTCGCATCTCCAAGCACGCGCCGCACGGCGGTAACGTTCTGCTGACACGCGAGTTCCCGAGCCTGTCATCGAGCCTGACGCTCGAGAACGGCTCGAGCAAGCGCGATACCTCCTATCGCCGGGGCGAGGTGCGCACCGATCACTGGGATCACTATCTGAGTCTGTATTGGGACTGGACGCCGCGCACCGATACGGTCGTGCGGCTGACGTTCAATAACTTCACCGGCCGGCCGCGCAGCCGCTGGCGCACGGTGTACGAAGGCGGCACCCGGGCGAGCGGCCGGCTCGACTATTTCGAGGATCGGCACTTCGGCGCGATGCGCTCCATCCAGCTGATGGTGCGCAGAACGTTCTGAGCGCTGCGCGTCTCGTGCTCGCCTCTCCCTTGCGGAGAGGCGGTACGCGGCGTGGGTGAGGATCAGCGGACGGGGACCCTCACCCTGCCCTCTCCCTGAAGGGAGAGGGTAAGAATGGGGTTCTCGTTCCAGCGCGTGACGGCAACGCGTCTCGCGTTAGACGGCGTCGCGCTTGTCGAGGCGGCGCAGGATGTGCGGCGCCAGCTTCTCTTCCATCTCGGCCGGACGCTTGTCCACCCCCGGCATGAACACCGACACGCCGAAGCTGACGTCGCGCTTGCGCACCGCCAGGCCGTCGCCCCACCACAGCGCCTCGTCGCCGAACGACTTGGGAACGGGCTTGGCGGGGATCACGCCGTTGGCCGATGCCTCGCGGAAATCTTGCAGGTAGGTACGCGCCAGGTTGCTGCCGGCCGGCCATTGCATGGCGTTCAGGATGACGAAACTCTTGCCGTTGAGCGGCCGGGTCGGATCGGTGGGCGCTGCGACCTTGGTGCGGATGGTCCACAGGCAGGCCGACGAATAGGCGCCGGTCTTCTGCATTCCCGCATCGCGACGCACGCCGGCCTCGACCGGAAGCCCGATGACGCGGGAAATCTCCGCCGCGGTCAGCAGCGTGCAGGCGTCGATTTCCGCAGCTTTGGCAACCGCCGTGGCACCGGCGCCGTTCGCCTGCGCACCCAGCAGGAAAGTCCCAAAAGCGCAGACCGCCATCACTCTCTTGTACGCCATACGTGCTCCGGAGCCGTTCGGTATCGTCAAGGATGCTAGCCCATTGCAGCAGCGCAACTCCAGCATCCAAATCCCTGAAAAAAGCTACGCGCTGCAACAGCGAACAACGGCCATCCGCTCCGATGGCCGCAGCTGCTGCATCCTGCGACGGCCAGTCGGCGATTTCCTTGCTGTGAGGACATCCAGGCTCTGCAGTCGCTCGGGGCCGGTGGATGGCGCCGCTGCCGGAAACTTTCAATCCGCAGCAACGTTGTTACGTTGTCGCCGGTGCGGAGGGTGCCTGCATGAAGATCGCGCAGATCACGCCGCTCTACGAAGCCGTGCCGCCGCGGCTATACGGCGGCACCGAGCGCGTGGTGGGCTATCTGTGCAACGCGCTGGTCGAGTTAGGTCACGACGTTACGCTGTTTGCCTCAGCCGACGCCCATACCCAGGCCAAACTGTTCTCGGCGCGGGATCAGGCCATCCGCCTGGACAGCGCGCCGCTGAAGTCGGATCTCGCCGCGCACCTGAGCCTGCTGTACGAAGTTCGTCGTCGCGCCGAGCAGTTCGACATCCTGCATTTCCACGTAGACATGCTGCACTTCCCGATGTTCGAGTCGTGTGCCGCGCGTACCGTGACAACGGTGCACGGTCGCCTGGATCTCAAGGACTTGCACGCGGTCTACCAGCACTGGCCGGCCTACGGACTGGTTTCCATTTCTAACGATCAACGCCGGCCGCTGCCACTGGCGAACTGGATCGCTACCGTCTCGCACGGCGTGCCGCAGCAACTGTTTGCGGCGTCCAACCCTGCGACAGGTGGATATCTGGCTTTCCTCGGTCGCATCTCTCCCGAGAAACGGCCGGATGTCGCTATTCGCCTGGCACTGCGCGCGCGCATTCCGCTGAAAATCGCAGCCAAGGTGGACGCAGTGGACCAAGCCTATTTCGAAACGGTCGTGCGCCCGCTGCTGGACGATCCATTGGTGGAGTATGTGGGCGAGATCGGCGATGACCAGAAATCGGAATTTCTCGGCGGCGCCCTGGCGCTGCTGTTTCCGATCGACTGGCCCGAGCCGTTCGGGCTGGTGCTGATCGAGGCTTGCGCCTGCGGCACGCCGGTGATCGCCTGGCGCTGCGGCTCGGTGCCGGAAATCGTCGAAGACGGCGTGACCGGTTTCATCGTGGACAGCGAGCATGCAGCGCTCGCTGCGATAGACCGCGCGCAGCAGCTGGATCGTCGCCGGATCCGCGAAGTGTTCGAGCAGCGCTTCACGGCGCAGATCATGGCGCAGGCCTATCTGAACGTGTATGCGGAACGTATCGGAGCTTCGTGGCTGACCGGCCATCCGCAAAACGACGTGATCGCGCTGCCGGCACACACTGCCGATGCCGGCATGCGCAAGATCGTTCCGGTTCGCGCATCCTGAGGTCGTTGCGGTGGACGAGCGAGCCGACAAGCGCGGATTGCTGCCCCGATTCACCTTGAAGGATGGCAACAGCTTTCTGCTGGCCGACGCGCTCGGCGACATCCACAGCCACGATGACGGCCTCTTTACCGACGACACGCGTGCGCTGTCGCGATTGGAATTGATGGTCGCCGGCCGGCGACCTTCGTTGTTGGGCACGGCCATCAATCAGGACAACACGCTGTTCACAGCGCATCTGACCAATCGTCCGTTGACGGCACCGGGCGAGCTTGCGATTCCGCACGGCGTGATTCACATCGAGCGCACGCGCCTGCTGTGGGCGAACCGTCTGTTCGAGCGCATCCGCCTCACCAACTTCGGCGAAAACGAGATCGAAGTACCGCTCACACTGCACTTCGACGCCGATTTCGTCGACATATTCGAAGTGCAGGGACAAGTGCGGCCGCAGCGCGGCCGCATGCGACCCGCACAGATCGGCTCGAGCGACGTGTGCCTGTCCTACGAGGGCCGGGACGCGCGCCTGCGCTCTACGTGCCTGGAATTCTCGCTCACGCCAATCACACTATCCGCGCACGAGGCGCAACTGCAGGTGGAGGTTCGCAAGGGCGAGAGCACGGAAATCTTCCTGGAGGTCGGCCCGACACGGGAAGATGCACCGGGCTCGGCTCGCTTCGCGACAGCGGTCGAGCAACTTGCCGCGAGCATGCGGCACCGCCTGGGACAAGGCGCCACGATCGACACCTCGACGCGGCTCTTCAATCAATGGGTGGAGCGGTCGCGCTGCGACCTCGCGCTGCTGACCACGCCGCTGGCCACCGGGCCTTACCCTTACGCCGGCATACCGTGGTTTGCGACGCAATTCGGCCGCGACGCCATCATCACTGCGTTGCAAACGCTCTGGATCAATCCATCGCTGGCAGCAGGCGTGCTCGCCTATCTGGCGTCGAAGCAGGCGCACGAAACCTCCACGTTCCGGGACTCGCAGCCCGGCAAGATCATGCACGAGACACGCCGCGGCGAAATGGCGGCGTTGGGCGAAGTGCCTTTCGGACTCTATTACGGCGGCGTCGACACTACGCCGCTGTTCGTGATGCTGGCCGGCGCGTACGAAGCATCCACCGGGGACGAGTCGGTCGTGGACGGAATCTGGGGCGCGCTGATCGCAGCCACAGCCTGGATCGAAGGACGCCTGGACACCAGCCCGACCGGTTTTCTCGACTATGCGCGCGGCGAGCACAGCGGCCTGGTCAATCAGGCCTGGAAAGACAGTCACGATTCCATGTTCCACGCGGACGGACACTTTCCGCCGGGACCGCTCGCCGTCGTTGAAGTCCAGGGTTATGCCTTCGCGGCGCTACGCGCCATGGCGCAGCTTGCCAAGCGACGCGGCTATCACGAACAGGCCCACGTCTGGCACGAACGCGCCGAAGCCCTGCGCCTCGCGATCGAGGAACAGTTCTGGATTCCGGACATGAGTTTCTATGCGATCGCACTCGACGGCGAAGGGCAGCCTTGCCGAGTGTATGCGTCGAATGCCGGCCACCTGCTGTTCTGCGGAGTGCCGAGTGCGGAACGCGCCGCTACGGTTTCTTCGCAATTGCTCTCCAACCGCTTCTGCAGCGGCTGGGGCATCAGAACGCTGGCCGAGGGCGAGGCGCGCTACAACCCCATGTCGTACCACAACGGCTCGATCTGGCCGCACGACACTTCGATCTGCGTCGCCGGCATCGCAAGCTACGGTATCCGCAACTGCGTCGCGCGGATCATGAACGAGATCTTCGAGACCGCCATCTACTTCAACATGCGGTTGCCCGAGCTTTATTGCGGCTTTCCGCGCATCGAAGGCCAGGGGCCCGCGCCGTACCCGGTAGCCTGCCTGCCGCAGGCATGGGCCTGCGGCGCGGTGTTCCTGTTGCTACAGGCCAGCCTGGGAATCCGGATCGACGGCGCACGCAAGGAAGTACACATTCGCAATCCGATGCTGCCGCAGGGCATCGAGTCGCTTACCGTGCGCGGCCTGCCGGTGCGCAACGCAAGCGTCGATCTCCATTTCCAGCGCATCGGCGAGAAAGTAGTGGTCGCTCCTGCCAGGCATCAGGCCGGCGACGTGCGCGTGCTCGCGCACCTCTGATCTCAAGACGACGTGGCTGGGCGCAGCTCGTCGGCCGACGGGATCACGTTCAGCAGCTCTCGCGAAACACGCTCGTCGATCTCCGCCGCCTGCGTGAGCAGCACTGGGTAGCGCACCAACGCATCCACACCGCCGGCCGAGAAACGCAGTTGCACCTGTGGCTTCGGCTCGTCGGCAGCATGCGTCGCGGCCGCCTTCTGGATCGCCTGGGTCTGCCGCACGATGTCGTCACGATAGTCGGCAATCACCTCCGAGACGGCATGCACCAGCCGCTCCTTGACGGCGGCGTGGTCCGAGCCCGGCGGCAGGCTCAGCGCCATTTCGTGCCAGGCGAGATTGACGCCGGGGATCTGCTTGAACAGCCCGCCCGAAGCCTGGAACACGATGGAATTGGCGAAGGCCACGACCCGGCCGGTGGGGCTCATCGGCGCCTGCCCGCCCAGCTCCATCAGATGCAGCCGCACCAGCCCCAGCTCGATCACCTCGCCGGTGACGGTGCCGACCTGCACGCGATCGCCGATGCGGATGCCGTACCTGCCGATGAGGAAGAAGTAGCCGACCACCGAGACCAGCACGCTCTGCATCGCCACGGCCAGGCCCGCGGTGATCAACCCGGCGAAGGTGGCAAGCGAGCCCAGCTCCGAAACGAAAGTGGCGGCGACGATCGCCACCACCAGGCACCACAGGACGATCCTGCGCAACAATAGGAATCGGGAACGACGGCGCGCCTCGGGCACATAACGCAGCACTGCGCGTCGCCACAGTTCGGCGGCCACGAATACCAATGCCAGCAATCCGGCGAACCACACCAGGCGCAGACCGAGCGCTGCCAGCGCATCGCGATATTGCCGTTCGATGGCCTCGCTCCAGTTGCGCAGGTTGTGGCGATACTGGTCCAGCAGCACGCCCGCCTTGCTCAGCGGCGTGACGATGGCCGACGTCTGCTGGAACAGCCAGGCCAGCGTGTCGTACTGGTCGCGCACACCGCGCAAGCTCGCACCTGCCGCCAGATCGGCCTGCGCCGCCAGTGCATCGCCACGCTCCGACAGCGCCTTGAGCCGCTCCAGCGGAACGGTGCGCGTTTGCGCAAACACTTGCTGAAGCGCCTCGGTGCGCTGGTCGATGTTCTGGATGGTGCGAGCCTTGGCCGACAGACGAAATACCGTTGCGGTCAGATCCCAGATGCCGAACCGGGCAAGCGTACCGCCTCCTGCCGCGTTCGCGGCCACGGGCGCGGCTGTGGTAGCGGCGGCGCCCGCCGCAGGTGATTTGTTCGTCGCGGGGATCGAAGCGGCGATCGCATCGATATGCGCTTTCAGCGCGTTCGCACCAAAACCTGCATCGTCGCTCTCACTGCTGAAGCGCGCCATGCTGGTGAGAAGATTCCGTCTTGCGTTCAGCAGATCGAGCTCGCGTTGCAGTACCGAGATCTTCTCCTGCACGTCTGCCCGCTGCTGCCGCGACGCCGTGGCAAGCTGGCGGCGCTGCGATTCGATCTCCGCCTGCAACCCGGCCCGCTGCGTGTCGAGCTTCTTCTGGATGGCGCTCAGTGACTGCTCGGATGCCGCCTCCTCGCGCTCACGCTCGGCACCGGCTTCGCTGCTGAGCAACTCGGCGTTGGCGCGCGCAATCTCGAAAGCCAGCGACATGATCTTGTCGGCGGTCTGTTGATTGGCATACAGGATCAGCAGGTCGCTCGGCTGGGTCGCGGCCTGCTGCTGCACCCCCAGCGTGCGGTACCAGTCGACCGTCTCGTCCAGGATCTCCACCACCTGATCGCCGGTCATGACGGCGCGGGAGTCGGGCAGCGCAACCGGCGCCGTATCGGCCGCCCCGGCCGCGAAAGCCGCGGCCGACAGGATCAGAAACGCAACGCTCCCACGCATAGGTTTTACGCCCTCGCCGACTTCGCAACGTCGACGTCGCAGTCCGACGACCCGTATCGTTATTCCAGGACAGCACGATAGAACTACGGAACATTGCAGTGCGTTCCGCGGCAGCGCAAGCGCCGTCGCTCGAGCGCACGATTCCCGACAAGGCGTATGCTTGCAACGCCGCCCAGCAGCCGGTGAGGAGTGCATCATGCTCACACGACGCCAGGTGATTGCGGGATCGGCCGGCTCGTTGCTGGCCGCGGCGGTCGACGCCGTTCCAGCGCTTGCCGCAGCCGAATCCGACTCCGGGCTCATTGCCCTGCCGGGCAAGAAGCCGCTCATCAAACGCAGCTTCCGGCCACCGAACTTCGAGACGCCGCTGGCCGACCTGCGGCAGCCGTTCACGGCCAACGAAGCCTTCTTCGTACGCTACCACCTGGCCTCGATCCCCGAAATCGATGCACGAGCCTGGCGACTGCGCATCGGCGGCGCCAGCGCACAGCGACCCCTGGAACTGTCGCTCGCCCAGCTGCGGAATGATTTCGAGCACGTCAGCCTTGCCGCCGTCAATCAATGCTCAGGCAACAAGCGCGGCCTGTTCACGCCGCGCGTACCCGGCGTGCAGTGGCAGAACGGCGCCATCGGCAACGCCACCTGGACCGGCGTGCGCTTACGGGATGTGCTGCGCAAGGCAGGCGTGCGTGACAATGCCGTGGAGGTCGTGTTCGACGGCGCCGATTCGCCCTTGCTGGAAGCAACGCCGGATTTTGCGAAAAGCCTGCCAGTCGAGCGCGCGCTCGATGAGAACACGCTGATCGCCTTCGAAATGAACGGCAGCCCCTTGCCGCATTGGAACGGCGCACCGGCCCGGCTGGTCGTCCCGGGCTGGACGGCGACCTACTGGGTCAAGCACCTGACGCAGATCCGTATCGAGCCTCAAGCCTTCGACGGCTTCTGGATGCAGGCCGCGTATCGCATTCCGACCGGCATGTTCCCCGGCGCGCGCTTCGCCAGCCAGGAGAACCGGGAAACGACACCAATCACCGAGATCCTGGTGAGCTCGCTGGTCACCAGTCACGAATCCGGCGCCCGCCTGCCCCGCGGCCAGCCGGCGGCACTCGAAGGCTGGGCTTGGGACGGCGGATCTGGCATTGCCACCGTCGAGATCTCTCGCGACGGCGGCAATTCGTGGCAGGCAGCCACGCTGACAGACGATCACGGTCGCTTCGCCTGGCGCGGCTTTCGTGCGCCGCTCGACACGTCGCGCCCAGGCTCGATGGAGCTGCGAGTGCGCGCCGCCGCCCGCAACGGAGCCCGACAGCCGGCGCAGCTGACGCCAAATCCATCGGGCTATCACCACAACGCGATCCAGACGCTGCTGCTGGAGGTCACATGAAAACGGCCGCCCTCTTCATCACTGCCTTGTGCGTGATGGCGACAGGCATGGCCCGCGCCGGCGAGGAAAGCATTCGCCTCAAGGACGGAGCCGGCAGCCAGCTCACCGCCGCGCGCTGCGTCATCTGTCACAGCCTCGACTACATCCAGATGAACGCCGCCGTCATGAACCGGACCGCCTGGGAAAAAAGCATCCGCAAGATGATCGACCGCTTCGGCGCGCCCGTCTCGGACGACGAGGCGCGCCAGATCCTGGACTACCTGGCGCAGCAGTACTCTTCGTAGCGCACCTGCCGGGTGCGTCAGGGCTTCTCGACGGGCAGGCCCAACGCCCGCAGATCGTCGCGCAGTTTGGCAGCATCACGGAAATGCAGCGCATGCATCCCGACCTGCCGCGCGCCTTCAACGTTGCGCGCGCTGTCGTCGATGAAAACCGCCCGCGAAGCGTCGATGCCGAAGCGTGACATCAGCAGCCGATAGATGGCCGGGTCCGGCTTGATCATTCCCTCGTCGCCGGAAACGACGATGCCGTCGAACCAGCCCAGGAACTCGTAGCGCTGCAGTGCAATGGGAAAGGTCTCACGCGACCAGTTGGTGAGCGCCAGCAGCCGCACGCCTTTTTGTTTCAGATCTTCCAGCAAGGCGATGGAGTCATGGATCGGTCCGCCGAGCATTTCCTCCCATCGATGCCGGAACGCGTGGATCAGCTCTGCCTGATCGGGATGGCGCGCAACCGCTTCCTCGATGGCCTCCTGCCAGGTGCGCCCCGCGTCCTGCCGCTCGTTCCAGGCCCCGTGGCAAACCTCCGACAGGAATCGCTCCATGCCTGCGGTGTCGGCGCCGAACAACTTCCGGTACAGATGCCGGGGATTCCAATCGATCAGGACATTGCCGAGGTCGAAGACGACCGTGTCGATCACGCTGCGCATTTCCAAGTCATGACTCCCAGGTTGGCCATTTCCGATGGATCGTTTCCAGTGGCGGTCGGGTATGCCGCATCGCGATGATAGGCGATGGTCGCGCCGTGCCGGCTCGCCTGGACGATCGAACATGAGAGGGCGGGCCCACCCGCCGAACGCGTCCATGCAGGCTGTCGTTCGTGCCGACGCGCGATCGCGCGCACAGCGTCAGCGATCGATGACTGGAACCGCAGCGCTCTCGAACCGTTCGCGTTGTACCGACGAGGAGCACATCGAAGGAGGCACTCATGACCCGATCCCCCGGACATCAGCAATGGCCCGACCACCAGATACGCGAGAAGCATCTGCAGCAGCGCATGCAGGTCAGGATCGGCGAGGACGTCATCGCCGATTCCAACGACGTCATCCGCGTCGACGAAGACGGACACCCGGCCCGCTTCTACTTCCCGCGTTCGGACGTCCGCATGGACAAGCTGACGCGCACCGATACGCATACCGAATGCCCGTTCAAGGGAACGGCAGACTACTTCAGCGTGAACTCCGGCCGCCAACGCTTCGAAGACGCGGTGTGGACCTATGAGCAGCCCTACGAGGAACACGCGGAGCTGCAACATCGCCTGGCGTTCTACGACGACAAGATGCCGCAATTGCAGGTGCTGGCGGCGTAACGATTCAGATGCGGACGCAGGGTTACTCCTGGCCGTGAACCGCGAACCGGTCGGACAGGACGGCGATCATGCGCTCGAGCAATTCACCGACGGCGCCGCTGCGCTCCCAGGAATACACCGAGACGACCATGGGAGGCTCGGGGCCGAAACCGGCGTACGGCCGCACGCGGCGGCCGGCCGTCGTGCCGATCGGCAACAACGACAGCCCGAGCCCGGCTTCGACCGCGACCAGCACGCTTTGCAGGCTGCTGCCGGAGAATGCGACGTACCAGTGGCGCCGCTCGCGTTCGATCCTTTCGAACATGGCATCGCGATACAGACCGCCGGGCGGAAAGGCGACCAGCGGCACCGGATCGGGCCAGTCCCCGGCATCCAGGCTTTCGAACCAGCCGATCGCTTCGGGAAAGGTCGCCCGGCGATCGGCGCTGGCGACCGGCTCCTTGACGGCTACGAGGTCGAACTCGCCGGCGCGATAGCGTCGTGTGATGTCACGGCTCAACCCGGTCGTCACGTCGAGCTGGATCTCGCGATGCTGCTTGGCGAAAACGGCGAAAGCCTGAGCCATCGCCCCGGTGGCGAGATCCTCGGGAACGCCGATGCGGATGGCGGCGGTGCCGGCCGAGTCCGACAGCAAGGTCTCGGCTTCCTGCTGCAGCGAGAGGATTCGTCGCGCATAGCCCAGCAGCCGTTCGCCCGATCCGGTCGGCCGGACCGGCCGCGCCGCCCGATCGATCAACTCGTGACCCATCGCCTGCTCCAGGCGCCCGAGCTGCTGACTGATGGTCGATTGCGTCATGTGCAGGCGCTCGGCGGCCTGGGTGAAGCTGCCGGTGTCGACAATGGCCAGGAAGGCTCGAAGCAGGCGCGGGTCCAACATGGAGTCATCATAAATTCAAATAATGTCCATTCACACATTCCATTTGCGAATACCGATGGGCGGGGCTACGGTCGTGCGCATCGCCCCAGCTCGCGGATATGCCCATGAAATCGTTGTTTGCCGCCCTGCTTGCCGCATCGCTCCTGGTTGCCGCGCCGGCGGGCGCTCAGAGTCAGGCGGACCTGCTGATCCGTCATGCCACGCTCGTCGATGTCGAACACGCACGGCTCGTCGCCGATCAGGCCGTTGCGGTCGCCGGCAATGAAATCGTCGCCGTCGGCAACGACGCCAGCGTCGCAAACAGCTGGACCGCCAAGCGCACGCTCGACGCCGGTGCGCGCTATCTCATTCCGGGTCTGTGGGACATGCATGTTCACTTCGGCGGTGGGCCCGAGCTGATCGAAGAGAACAAGGCGCTGCTGCCGCTCTACGTCGCACATGGCATCACCACCGTGCGCGATGCTTCGGGCGATCTTCCCGATCAGGTGCTGGCGTGGCGCGATGAGATCGCCGGCGGCAAGTTGTTCGGACCGACGCTGCTGAGCTCCGGGCCGAAGATCGAAGGCATCAAGCCGGTGTGGAAAGGCACGCTCGAAACGGGCTCGCAGGCGGATGTCGACAATGCGCTGGCCAAGCTCAAGGGGCTGCGCGTCGATTTCGTGAAGATCACGGACAGCACGCTCAAGCCCGACCTGTTTCTCTACGCAGTGAGCCAGGCGCATGCCGCAGGCCTGCGTACTTCGGGCCATATCCCGATGGCGCTCACGGTGCGCCAGGCGGTCGATGCCGGCATCAGCTCGATCGAACACCTGGACTACGCGTTCAAGGCCGGAGTGAAGAACGAAGCTGCCATCGCCGCGGACTTTGCCGCTGGCCGCATCGATCGCGCCGAAGCGAATCGCCGGCTCGACGCCGGGTTCGATCCGGCCACGGCGATGCAGGCCTATCGGTACCTGGCGCAGAAGCAGGTTTTCGTGACGCCCACGCTCAACGGCGGACGCATTCTCGCGTATCTCGATCAGGACACGCACGAGAACGACGACTACCTCGCCTACATCGGCCCCAAGCTGCGCAAGACCTACGAGTGGCGCATACAGCGTGCCGCCCAGGCGGATGCGGCAGCGATTGCCCGGCGGCATGAACATTTCGAACGTGAAGCAGCGGTCCTGCCCATGTTGCAGAAAGCCGGCGTCACCATCATGGCGGGAACAGACGCAGGCTTCCTGAATTCGTTCAACTATCCGGGAATCGGCCTGCACCAGGAGCTCGCATTGTTCGTGGAGAAAGAGCTGACGCCGGCACAGGCGCTTTCTTCGGCGACGCGCGCTGGCCCGGCCTGGTTCGGCAAGCTCGACCGCTATGGTGCGATCGACAAGGGCAAGGCCGCGGACCTGGTGCTGCTCGATCGAAACCCGCTGCAGGACATCCAGGCGACGCGGGCAATTCATGCAGTGATCCTGCGTGGATCGCTGCACGAGCGCGCGGATCTCGACCGCATGCTGAACGAAACCCGGGCGAAGGTCGCGGCGTGGAATACGGAGGGCTAACGGATGGATCGACTCTTTCGCAATGCCCTGCTCGCTGACGGCCAACGCGTCAATCTCGCGGTCCGCGATGGACGCTTCATCGCAGTCCAGGAGCTCTCCACTTTCCGCGAGACCATCGATCTCTCCGGACTATTGGTACTGCCGGGCTTCGTCGACGGCCATATCCATCTCGACAAGAGCTTCGTCGGCGATCACTGGCGACCGCACGTGCCCACCGACAGTCTGCGTGCAAGGCTCGCAGCCGAGAAGAAGCTTCTGAGCGAGGCACGCCCCATCGCCGAGCGTGCCGACGCCCTGATTGCCCAGGCGCACGCCTTCGGCACGGTCGCAATGCGCAGCCACGTGGATGTCGATGCGACCACCGGACTAACGAATCTGCACGCGGTGATGCGGGCGCGTGAGAAATGGCAGGGGCGGGTCGACATCGAACTGGTCGCCTTCCCGCAGGCCGGCATCATCACTTGTCCTGGCACGGCGGAGCTGCTCGATGCGGCGATCCGTGAAGGCGCACAGGTGGTGGGTGGCATCGACCCGACGACTCTCGATGGTGATGCGGACCAGCATCTGGACGTGGTGTTCGGCATCGCCGAGCGACGCGGCGTCAAGATCGATATCCATCTGCACGAGCCCGCTCCTATCGGAATTGCGCAGCTGGAACGCATCGCGGCCCGGACCGCAGCTGCGGGCATGGCAGGTCGTGTGAACGTCAGCCACGCCTACTCGCTTGGAGAAATTCCGTTGGACCAGGCCGAGCGCGTCGCGGCGATACTGGCCGATGCGGGTGTATCGATTTTCACCAACGCGCCCGGAAATCATGCGTTCCCACCGGTTACGCTGCTGAAGGCTGCGGGCGTGCGCGTGTTCGCCGGCAACGACAACATCCGCGATGCCTGGTGGCCCTATGGCAATGGCGACATGCTGCAGCGAGCGATGATGATCGGCTACCGCTCCGGCTTCTATACCGACGAGGAACTGCACGTCGCGCTGGAAATGGCCAGTACCGGCGCCGCACAGGCTCTGGACCTGGCGCAGTACGGAATCGGTGTCGGACAGGACGCAACCTTCGTCGTACTCGATGCGCCGAATGCGGCTGCCGCAGTAGCAGCGCCGCCGCAGGAGCGGATTCTGGTACAGCATGGCGAGTTCGTGCGACCCGGCGCACTGTCCCCACTGCACAAGCTCCTTTCCCGCTGATGGCAAGTACAAAAATGATCAGAGCTGCGGCGATTCTCCTATCCATCCTCCTCGCTGCGAGTGCCTCTGCCTTGACTGCTGCCGACCGGAACGTGAACGAACCTCAGCTGCTTGCGGCGGCCGCAAACGATGACGTCGCCGCGATCACGGCGCTGCTGTCCAAGGGAACGAAGATCGATGCGCGCGACCGCAATGGCCGTACCGCTCTTCTCATTGCCACACACGGCAACAAGGTCAACGCAGCCCGGGCGCTGATCGAGGCGGGTGCTGACGTCAATGCGAAGGACAACATCAACGACAGTCCTTACCTTTTTGCCGGCGCGCGCGGACATCTGGAGATCCTGAAGCTCACGCTCCAGCACGGCGCCGATCTCAAGAGCACCAACCGCTACGACGGTACCGCGCTGATCCCTGCCTCAGAACGCGGCCACGTCGAGACGGTACGCACGTTGATCGAAGCCGGCGTCAACGTCGATCACGTCAACAACCTCGGCTGGACCGCGCTGCTCGAGGCCATCATCCTGGGCAACGGAGGCGCTCGACACACGCAGGTCGTGCGCCTGCTGGTGGATGCCGGCGCCAAGGTGAATCTGGCTGACCGGGAGGGTGTCACCCCGCTCCAGCATGCTCGCCAGCGCGGCTTCTCGCAGATCGAGAAGATCCTGCTTGCAGCGGGCGCGCATTGAGAGTGAAACGGTGTGGTGGCGAGATATCCGTGCTGATGAAGCGGCACCGGACACATATACTTCGTGCTCGCTGAGCGGGATGTCTGTGACGCGAACGCGCCCATGCCACTCAAATCTCGCACGATAGCGACTGGTCGCTGCGTGCGGATCGCCGAGGCCACTCATGATCGTTCACCTCCTGGACGGCACCTACGAGCTGTTCCGCCACTTCTACGGCCTGCGCCGCTTCAACAAGGGCAATGACCGGCCGTTCGGCGCCGTGGTCGGCGTGCTGAACACCGTGCTGGAAATGATCGAAGACGGCGCCACACACATCGGCGTCGCCACCGACCATGTGATCGAATCCTTCCGCAATCAGCTGTGGACCGGCTACAAGACCGGCGACGGCATCGAGCCGGCGCTGCAGGCGCAGTTCCACCCGCTGGAGAAAGCACTCGCGGCCATGGGCGTTGTGGTCTGGCCCATGATCGAGCTGGAGGCCGACGATGCGCTCGCCTGCGCGGCACGGATCGCTTCGGAAGATGAGCGCGTGCAGAAGGTCTGCATCTGGACACCGGACAAGGACCTGGCGCAATGCGTGCGCGGCGAGCGAGTAGTGCAGGTGGACCGCAAGGCAAAGAAGATTCGCGACGCTGCGGGCGTTCGCGAGAAGTTCGGCGTAGAGCCGGCCTTGATTCCCGATTTCCTCGCGCTGGTCGGCGACACGGCGGACGGCTATCCGGGCCTGGCAGGCATCGGCCAGAAAGGCGCAGCGCGCCTGATCAACCAATACGGTGCGATCGAACAGTTCCCGCCGGAAGTGCTGGGCGAGCGCCGCGAGTTGGCGCTGCTGTTCAAGAAACTGGCGACGCTCAGGACCGATGCGCAACTCTTCGGCAATGTAGACGAATTGCGGTGGCGCGGACCGCCCGATGGCTTTGCCGCGTATGCTGCGCAGCTGGATGATGCCCGATTGCTGGCTCGCTGCCTCAAGGCCCCCGTAGCCACGCCCTGACACACAGCGTCAGCCACAGGACTCGCGCACAGCCGCGCTCGAACCAGACACCGCGATGACCCATGACCAAGAAGCCCACTGACAAACGGGAGATCCTGATTCCCGCCTCGGTGCGCATCGCCAGGGAGAAGGCGGCCGCGAAGTTGCAGGCCATGCGCGACCGCAAGGCGACGAAAGCGAAACTCAAGGCGGCACGTCAGGAGCGTGAGATCACGAAGGCGGTGCTTCGCATCGTGCGCGCGTTGGATCGCAAGGCCGCGTTGCGTGAGCGTGAGGCCGCGGAGCTGGACCGCAAAGCGCAGCGCCTCGCCTTCCAGCTCGCGCGCAAAGACCGGATCGAGGAACAGCGATTGATGCAGCGGGCGCGCCGCGCGATGCGCAAGCAGCAGCGCAAAGAGGAATCGCGCAAAGGCAAGTCGCCCGCGCCCAGGAGCCGCTGACCCGGCACCGCACAGCAACAGGCAGCGTCAGGAACAGGCGGACGCTCGACTCGGCATCCGCCTTCACGCAGAATCCCGGCACCGCATCCAGTGCATTTCTCGTCGCCCGGGAGCCAAGCCATGCAGATCGCAGACGTTCTTCAGCAGATGGGTGGAATCCAGTCGATGGCGCGCGAGCTCGGCGTCAGCGAATCGCAGGCGGCCAGTGCCAGCGCCGCGTTGATCCCGGCGATCCTCGGCGGCTTCAAGAAACAGGCGCAGGCACAACCGACGGGGCTCGACGGCCTGGGCGGCGTGCTGGCGCAATTCGGCGGCGGCGGGCTTCTGGAAGAAGTGCTCGGCGCGCAGCCGACCAACGTGAACCGGGGCAACGACGTGCTCGGACAGATTTTCGGCTCCAAGGACGTGAGCCGGGCCGTGGCCCAGAATGCCGCCACGCAAACCGGCCTCGATCCGGCCTTGCTCAGAAAGATGCTGCCCATGCTGGCCATGCTGGTCGGAGGCCTGATCAGCAAACAGGGCGGCGCGAGCGCGGCACCGCAAGGCGGCGCTGCCGGAGGACTGGCCGGGATGCTGGGCGGCTTGCTCGGCGGTGGCGGGTCTGCGGCGCCGGGCCGCGGAGCAGGTGGCCTCGCCTCGATGCTCGACCTGGACGGCAACGGCAACCCGCTCGACGACATCCTGCGTACGCTGTCGCGCTGAAGGCCTTGAGTCGGCGGCTATCGAGCCGGATGTGCCGCCGACGCATCCAGCACGCGGTCAGGATCGTGCCGCGACCAGAGACGGCCACGCCGCAAGAGCCGAACGGGCAATTCCTTCGAGCGTCGCTCGATCCGCGCCATCACGCGCCTGGATCGACATTCCCTGCTGTACGGTGACGTAGAAGCGGGCCACCGCATCGATATCGGCGCTCGCGGCAATCTCTCCGGTTGCTACGGCTTGCGACAAGCGGCGGGCCAGGTCCTGAGTATTCCGTTCGCGTTTGGCAGTCAGCTCGGACCTCACCGCCTCGCTTGCCTGCGTCTCGTGCAGCGCCGAGAGCACGACCAGGCAGCCGCTCGGCTTGCCGGGCCGACTGAACAGCCGTGCCGTTGCCATCAGGAAACCTTCGACCGCTGCGTATGCCGTGTCCGCCTGCGTGATCGCAGCCCAGATGTCCGAGCCGTCCGTCGCAACGTAGAGCCCCACAGCTTCGCGGAAGAGTGCGTCCTTCGAGCCGAAGGCGGCATAAAGGCTGGGTGAAGCAATCCCCATCGCCGCCGTCAGATCGGCCATCGACGCACCTTCGAAGCCCTTCGCCCAAAACACTTCCATGGCGCGGGCCAGCGCCTTGTCTCTATCGAACGCCCTGGGACGACCACGACCCACTGTTCTGCACCTCATTTATGTGTCGTTCGTTATACATTTCACTTGACACTGATTGCAAGGCGCTTTTATTTTGTGCCGTTCATTACACAAATGGAGCTGATCATGGCCTTGCTTGCAGGAAAACGTGCTTTCGTTACCGGCGCCAGCCGGGGAATCGGCGCCGCTGTCGCTCGCCGCCTCGCGGCTGAAGGCGCCGCGGTCGCCATCGGTTACGAGCGTTCCGTCGATATGGCGCGAGCGCTGGCGGATGAGATCGAGGCGGCCGGCGGCCGCGCCGTTGCAATCCAGATGGATGCAGCAAACCCGACCTCGATCAAGGAGGCGGTGGATCGCGCCGCTACCGAGCTGGGCGGCCTGGACATCCTCGTCAACAACGCCGGCATCTGGCGGACGGCCCCGGTGGACCAACTCACGCTCGCCGACATCGACACGGCGCTGGCGGTCAACGTGCGTGCGGTCATCCTAGCGACACAAGCTGCCCTTGCGCATATGCCTGAAGGCGGTCGCATCATCTCGATCGGCAGCAACCTCGCCGAGCGCGTTCCCGAAGCCGGCATGGGCCTCTATGCGCTCACCAAGTCGGCGCTGGTCGGTTGGACCAAAGGTCTGGCACGCGATCTGGGGCCGCGCGGCATCACCGCCAACCTGGTGCATCCCGGCTCTACCGACACCGACATGAACCCGCCCACTGGGCCTCATGCCGAGGCGCAACGGCAGCGGATGGCGATCAAGAAGTACGGCCGAGCCGAGGACGTAGCTGCGCTGGTCGCGTTCGTCGCAGGCGACGAGGCGCGTTCGATCAACGGCGTCGGTCTCACGATCGACGGCGGGGCGAACGCTTGAGTCTCGCCGGCGCCCGCTCCGAAGCTGTCCTGAATCGCGCTCTGCTGCTCCTGGCGCCTGCGATCACGATCGTCGTCGCCACGGAGTTCATTGTCGTCGGACTTCTGCCGCTGATATCGCAGGACATGCAGGTTCCGCTCGCCAAGGCCGGTCAGCTCACGGGCTGGTGGGCGTTCTCGGCTGCGGTCGCCGGCCCCTTTGTCACGTTGGCGACGAGCCGCCTCACGCTCAAGCCGTTGCTGATCGGAACGCTCCTCTTGTTCGCGGTCGGCAACGCTCTGATGGTTTTCGTCTCGGACTTTACGATCCTGCTGGTTACGCGGATCGTTCAGGGCGCGCTGCTGCCGGCGTTTATCGGCGTCGGTGCTGCCATCGTGACCCGACTCGCGAAGCCGAACGAGCAAGGCAAGGGGCTCGCGCGCGCCAATATCGGATTCGTGCTGGGCGTGCTGCTCGCGCTTCCCGCCGGAGTCGTGCTGGCCCAAGGCGGGGACTGGCGGCTGCCATTCCTTGTCCTTGTGATCCTCTCGTTGCTGACTGCGGCGCTCATCGGCCTGTTCTTCCCATTGCTGCCTCATGGGGAGACGCCCGACATCGTCGGTCAGCTCAATTTGCTGCGGTGTCTGCCGTTCCTCGCGAACCTCGCCTTGTCCGTCCTGCTGTTCGCGGCGATGTTCTCCGCCTACACCTATCTCGGAGCATGGGTGCAGGAGGGCCTTGGCCTTTCCGTCTGGTTCGTTGCGCTGATCCTGCTGCTGCTCGGCGCCGCCGGGCTCGTCGGCAACTCGATAGCCGGGCGGATCGCGGACGACGCGCCGATGCGCGCGACTGTCATCAGCATTCTGATCCTGATCGGATCGGTCAACCTCGCCGCCCTGGCGCACCAGTCCATCCTGATGGCCATCGTGCCGCTTGCCCTGTGGGGCATGAGTCACACGGCGTCGGTCACGCTGAGCCAGGTACGGGTGACGCTGGCCGGCAGAACCGCACCCGCCTTCGCGATGACGATGAACATCTCGGCCGCGAACCTCGGGATCGCGACAGGCGCTTTCGGCGGCGGATGGGTCATCGACAATCAGGGCGTCAACGCGATCGGCATTGCTCCCATCGGGTTTGCGATTCTCGCCTTGCTGCTCGCCCCGCTGGTCGTACCGCGCCGCGCGTGTCAGCGATCGATCGGCTGATACAACGTCGGCGGCGGCGGTGCCAATCGCGGCGAGCCGGACTTCACCCAGGCGTCATAGCGCATGCGAAGCGTACGCACCGGGTTAGCGCTTTCGCCACGCTTGATGTCGTTGTCCATCACGCTGATGTACGCGAAGTATTTGCCATCGTTGTGAGTGATGCCCTGCTCGTCGTCCTTCTCGGCGATGGCAATGTAGGAGACGTGCGCCGTCTTGTTGTCGCAGGGGACGAAATCCATCGGGTTCGATCCGCAGTTGCAGCGGTGATCTCCTCCGTTGGCGTCCGCCGCTTCCATCGCCGCCATCACGCGATCGGCCAGCGTGCCAGTGGCGCGGGTGAATGCGAGCGCGGCCAGGTACACCACCTGATCACCAAGCAGCGTGTTGCCCTGAACCTGATAGTAGATGTCCGGGCCCACCTGGCCACCGAAATACAATGACGAGCGCGAGTTGCTGGCGCCATTGAAGCCGGCGCGGTTGTTGCTCGCGGTAATGCCCTTGTCGTTGGGCATGGCCACGATGCCGAACTGTCGCCGCTCGATGTTCGGATCCTTCTTGAGCATCTCGATGATATCGGCCGGCGGCGTGCCGTTCTTCAGTTCACGATAGACCAGCATCTGGTTTTCGTGCGTATTGTCAGCACCCGCCTGGCAAGCTGCCACACCCACGCCGGGCACGATCACTGCCTGCACGTCCATCAAGTCACGCGCAGAGCTGGGCTCGCGCTTCGAAAATGCCTCCTGCCGAACGCAGGTCGCCGACGCGATCACCACCTGACCGGTACGCGCATCGAGTGCGATCACCGACCACGTCGCCCACGCAGGCGTCGAGCCCGCGAACAGAATGAATGCCAACGCGAGGTGTTTCATCATCGAGCCATCCCCCCTTTTTTTTCTTTCCGCAGCATATCAAGAATCAAACGAAGAAATTTTCGCAGCGACCCTGCGACTGATGCCCGCGCGAGCCAGAACCAGCTGCACCCGGCGCGGCCTCGCTAAGCCATCTGCTGCGCCCTACCCCATTTCTCGCGAAATTCCCGATGGGCCCGTAATGCATCATCGCTACTTCCATTTGCGAGCTGCGACTCTCGAAAACCAGAGACAATCGCAGCGACGCGAACCGCGCGCCCCTCGACGCTGAATAGAACACGCCACTCCTTGACCGCCAGCTGCATCCCATCGTCGAGCCGCCGGATGCGTCGGTAGGGGTGCGGCTCCGGCCCGAGCGCCAGGGTCGAGCGAATTCGTTCCTCGATGGCGAGGCCCGTTCGTGACTCGATCCAACCCGCTTGTTCGGCGGCTAGCGGCATGAAGGTCACTGCGTAGGCAGCCACGGGATCGGCAGGCTGCTCATCGAGCCAACCGTTGCCTGCATCGGGATGTGAGTCGGTGTAAGCGACATAGGGTTTGATATCGAGGACGGGCGTGCCATCGAGAATGTCTGCGTCGAGGATGTGGATGTTCAAGCCGTCCACCTTCTCCAATCTGACGACGGAAAGACCGATGGGGTTGGGACGGTGCGGCGAGCGCGTCGAGAACACGCCTTTGCGGCCCGAGGTGCTTCGGGGCGGCAGCACCTTGGGGCGCCAGCCGGGATTGTGATGAAACCAGAAGATCACCCAGATCAGTTCCCAGCGCGACAGATCTTCGAGTGCGTGCTCGAAGTTTCGACCGGGGAATAATTCGATGCGAGCACTTGCACCCTGCGCCGCCCGCGGCTGCCGCGCCGCTTCGACCTTTGTGACGAGTGAAGTGCGCACGATTCCAATGGGCTCTAGAACGAGCCGCGCCAAGTCTTTGTCTTGAACGGACGACATGAGGCGCAGAGTACGTCAGGCCGTCACTTGCGTGACAGCAAAGGGTGGCGCATCAGGAATCGTTCTGGCTGAGCAGGCTCAGATCGAGTTCAAGAACCCGCCATCGACCGCAATCGCCTGACCAGTGATATAGGACGCGCGATCGGATGCGAGGAACGCTGCAAGCGCTGCGAACTCCTCAGGCCTGCCAATTCGACCGGCGGGGATCTTGGGCCCCATGGTCGCGTCATCCACGCCCAACTCCGTCAGGCGCTCGGTCGCCGTGTAACCGGGCAGCAGCGCGTTCATCGTGATCCCGTCTTTCGCCACATCGCGGCTGACCGAATTGATCAGACCGAGCAATCCAGCTCGCAAGCTGTTTGAAATCACCAGGCCCGGCTGCGGCTCGCGGGCGGAGATCGATGTGATCGCGAGAATACGGCCCCATTTGCGTTCGCGCATGTACGGCAACACCGCGAGCACGCTTTCCACCGTGCTGATCCACAAATTGTCGAAGCCCTTTTGCCAGTCGGCGGCGGACATCTTTTCGAATGTGCCGGCGGGCGGACCGCCGGTATTGGTCACGAGAATGTCGACGGGACCACCGAGCGCCTGCGCGGCTCGTGCGACCAGCGCTTCGCTATTGCCAGGAGAAGAAACATCGCCCGCAATGCCGACAGCGCCGATCTCTGCCGCCGTCGCCGCGATTCGATCCGGGTCCCGTGAAACGATAGCGACTCGAGCGCCCTCTGCAATCAACTCGCGCGCGACTGCCTTGCCGAGCCCCTTGGACGCGCCGAATACGAGCGCACGACGTCCCGATATCTTCAGATCCATGACTAATCTCCGGCGGAAATCAAACGCGAGGATCGGGCGCGGTCTGGTCGGGCCGGCCTTCCTGAAGAATCATGCGACCGTTCGTGGTCGCCGCGCGACGGAACTCCGACAGGCGCTGATACTCCGGATCGTTGTACCAGGCCTCGGCAGAAGCCCGGTCTGGAAATTCCAGAATCACCATCCGTTCCGAAAACGCGGCACCTTCCGACGTCGTGACCTCATCGCCACGCGTCAGAAACCGACCACCGTACTTCGTCAGGGTCTTGGGCGTGTGGTCCGAGTACTTCTTGAAAGTGACCGGATCGTGGACCTTCATCGTGCATATCATGTAAGCGGCCATACGCTCTCCTCGAATGCCGAATGCAGTGTACTAGCCCGGCCGCGGAAATTTTTCCCAAAAGCCCTGTGCTACATTGGCGGATACTTGTTTTCGCAGTCCGCTGTGTCGAGGTCGAAATGCACGCCGAGCAGATTCGCGCCATCGTCGATCAGTACGAAGCCAACTTCAGGAACCGCGCTCGATTCCAGCTCTATCGCATCGACGGCCGGCCGGCGACGCTCGAGGATGCCTATGGCATTCAAGACGAAATCCTGGCCCGTGCGCTGCGTTCCAACGATAGCATCGCAGGGTACAAGGTCGGCCTGACCACCGAGAAGATGCAACGATTCTGCGGCGTGGCCGAACCGATCGGGGGCCGCATTCTGAAGAGTCACGTTCGTGCGAGCGGCGCCACGATCCGGAAAGCCGATTTCCATCGACTGGGCATCGAAAGCGAACTGGCGCTACGCATCGGCAAGGAAGTGCCGATCCTTGGAGCAAATGGCGACGTCCACGATCTGATCGCGTGCGTCGATGCCGTCGCCGCTGCGTTTGAAGTCATCGACGATCGCGACGCCGACTACGCCCACCTCGAAGCGAGCTCGATCGCCGCGGAGAACAGCTGGAACAAGGGCATGGTGCTCGGCGAGGCGGCATCACCTGCCGCCTTCGGCGACTTCCGTGGTTTGCCGGGACGATTGCTGATCAACGGCGAGCAGGTAGCGACCGGATCCAGCGACGACGTGATGAGCGGGCCGCTGGGAGTGCTGGCCTGGGTCGCCCGCTTTGCCCACCAGGCGGGAGCCCCGCTTCAACCGGGTCAGTGGATCATGACCGGTTCCGTCATCCCGACCCGATTCGCGGCGATCGGCGAGACCTACTCGTTCCAGCTCGGCACGCTGTCGCCGGTGACCGTAACGATCAGTTAGGCACTCATGGCGTCGTGACCTCTGTGATTCGGCAGATCGGTTGGCGCAGTACCCTGGGCGCGGAGCGGGCCAACAGCGCACTATCTTCCGAGCTACGCCGGAAAACCGACCCAGATTCGGATTCAGATGCGCCTTGAGAGCGCAACCCAATCCGACCATGCATGTTTGCCGCATCTGTTATCTTCTGCCGTTGCGTCAACAGCCTGAGCCGAGTGCATGAACGATTCCGTACCTGCAACTTCAGCGCGCCTGCCGCGGCAGATCCCATACATCATCGGCAATGAAGGATGCGAGCGCTTCAGCTTTTACGGCATGCGCAACATCCTGACGCCGTTTCTCGTCAGCTCCTTGTTGTTGTATGCACCGGAAGCCGAGCGGGCCGGGATCGCGAAAGATGTCTTCCACACGTTCGTCATCGGCGTTTACTTCTTTCCGCTGCTCGGCGGATGGTTGGCCGATCGCTTCTACGGAAAATATCGGACCGTACTCTGGATGTCCCTCATCTATTGCCTGGGACATGCCTTTCTCGCGAGCTTCGAAGACAACCGCACCGGCTTCTATACCGGGTTGTTCCTGATCGCGTTCGGCTCCGGCGGTATCAAGCCGCTGGTGGTCTCTTTCGTCGGCGATCAGTTCGATCAAACCAATAAGCATCTCGCCAAAGTCGTTTTCGACGCCTTCTACTGGATCATCAACTTCGGCTCGTTCTTCGCCTCCTTGCTGATGCCGATTTTCCTGCGCGAGCTCGGGGCGAGCATCGCATTCGGCATTCCGGGCCTGTTGATGTTCGTTGCCACCGTGATCTTCTGGGCCGGTCGTCACAAGTACGTCCATGTGCCACCGGCTGCTCCGAATCCGCACTCGTTCGTACGCGTCGTGCGGACGGCGCTGTTCACGCACGACGAGGGCGATGGCCGGCGTGGCTTGTTCGTGGCAGCGGTTGGCTTGCTGCTTGGTGCGATCGCATTTGCCTATATCGGAAAGCTCGGGTTCGTGTCTTCGGCCTGTCTCGCGCTGGTGTTCGCAATTGGCTTCGGCGGGTGGGGCGCGCGCATGCAGTTGGCGCGAGCGAGAAAGACACATCCGGACGAGGCCGTCGATGGCGTCGCCGCCGTGTTGCGCATTCTGATCGTTTTCGCGCTGGTCACGCCGTTCTGGTCGCTGTTCGATCAGAAGGCTTCGACCTGGATTCTGCAGGCAAATCACATGGTGCGCCCGGAGTGGTTTCATCCAGCGCAGATGCAAGCACTCAATCCGATCCTCGTACTGTTACTGATTCCGTTCAACAACGTCGCGCTCTATCCGCTCTTGCGCCGCTTCGGCTATGAGCCGACCGCATTGCGCCGCATGGGATTCGGCATTGCATTCTCCGGGCTCGCCTGGATCGCCGCAGGCGCCATTCAGCTTGCGATCGACGGTGGCGATCCGGTGTCGATCACGTGGCAAGTATTGCCTTATGTGCTGCTGACGTTCGGCGAAGTGCTCGTGTCCGCAACGGGTCTCGAATTTGCCTATAGCCAGGCGCCCGCTTCGATGAAAGGCGTGATCATGGCGTTCTGGTACCTCGCCGTGACCGTCGGCAATCTGTGGGTATTGCTCGTCAACACCGGCGTGCGCAACGAGGCTGTAATCTCCTATATCGCCTCGACCGGGCTCAGTGAGAACGCATTCCTGATGTTCTTCTTCGCGATCTTCGCTCTCGCAAGCGCGACCTGTTTCGCCTGGTATGCGAAGTACTATCCGATGCAGGACCACTATCGCAAGGCGTGAGGTTCGAACCGAAGGCGTTGAAGGCTCCTTGAATCCGTCGTCGGTGGAATGCGTTTTCCCCGTTGTTCACGTGGTGACCCGAGGAATTCGCCACCACACTGCGCCCAGTGGCGAGCGGCAGGAACGGCCCAAGCGCTTGAAGAATGCGGGGGAAGGTGTGGCGGAGAGGAGAGGGATTCGAACCCTAGAGAGTGAAACGGCGGATCAGCAACTTGCTGATTGGTTGGAGATTCGAGTCCCCGCGAACATCCAGATATCCCCGGATTCGCCACTGGATTTGCCACCACGAAAAGCGGAGTTGGGAGGTTCAACTCCGTGCCCATTGCTCGTAATGCGCGCCGTGGAAAGAATGGCGGTTTCCCGACTGTAGGTAGCTGATTGTTTTGACCATGCTCACTGGCCCCGTTGCAAAACGTCGAGCAAGCGCGCCCGAACTCGAGGAAGTGGGATGGATTCCCGCAGTCACATGGACGGAAGCCCAGCAGTTGCTAGGACAGTCGAGTTTCGCCGAAATACCGACCGAAACGCCATACGCCTTGGATAGCCGTGCCTACCTGACCCAGCCGCTATCGGCCAGCGGCCGACATGCAGCAGGATCAATCTACTCGTCTCGATGCTTACGATCGATCTCCGCCATGCCAGCCAAATAGTCCTCAAGGAGTCCGGCGCGATCAAGCATTCGATAAGGGTTGTTAGCGGCCGCCTCGCTCTTGTGAGACTCCGTGATCTGACACCATGCACACTCCGCTGATTCCGGCGGAACGGGCTCTCCGCAGGAACCACAAGACTGTTCACTCTCCACAATTCTGGCTCCGTCGAACACAAATGGATCACCGCCCGAGTCGACCAAGAAGGGAACAACCGAACTCTTGCCAATCTTCAGATCAAAATAGCTGCAGCCAAGTTGCTCTGCGATGCCACTGACAGCATCTGCAGTTTTCTCTGATGCTCGCGGCCCGCACACGATGGCATTTACACAGTTCGCTGGAACGTCTATGAGAATCATGTTGTCGAACCGCCGGGCCTCGCTTTCGCGTACGACCATGCGCCTTTCTTGCTCGTAGCTCCAGCACGTTGCCTTGGTGTAGTAAGCGGCACTGAACACTGCCTTATGCAGCATCCAGATATAGCGGTACTTCCCGATGTGTTGCGCTCTAGCGAGTAGCTCGCTCAAGTCCTCGTCAGCGGCATCTTGATAGTCGACATCTCCGAAGCCGCTCCCTGGAAACGCTTGCGCGAGCGCGTCCTCATCAAATTCGATTACGAAGCCTTCAAGATTCTGCGCGTAATGCGCCCACATCGGCAGAACGATGGGTGACCGTGAGAAGCACGTCGTTGGAATCTGCGGCAGTTTGCCGACGACTTCCGCATAGAACGCCACTGCGTCAGGCTCCTGATTGAAATCCATCGTCAGGAAGAGCTCGTAGGGATCATTGAAGTCCTTGGGGTACGAACACTTCAGGGTGACGTGGCCTTCGGACGAGAAGACCTTGTCTAGGTAATGGGGGCCGACGTACTTATACAGTTTTGCCATTTGTAGCGACCTTGCCAGCTCAAGCTATCGATTGTTTGTTTCTATTTTTCTAGGGGCGATACCAAGAAAGGATGCAATCACGCTATTACGAAGCTAAGAGGAGCGCGTCTAGGCGAGATCGATGCTCCAGAACTTCAGAACGCCGAGCACATCGTCTCTAGGGTAGTGGAGCAGCTTAGCGTTTGAGAGGTCTGCCTTGATCTTTTGCCTGCGCTTCTGTATTTCGAGTTCGATCTGCGGACTGAATGGCGCGACGCCTGGCAGAGTCAAGTCAGGATGATCAGGGCTGGGCCAAGTCTTAGGATAGCCGTTAGGGAGCCATCCGGATCTGACCTTCGTCGCCTGTTCCTCCACCGCCGGATGCTCGCACGCCCATCCATATAGATGGAACGCGCAGACTCGCAGCATAGCCTTGACCTCAGGTAGCGTATCTGTGAAACCTTTGAGTGCTGTCGGCAGCCACACCATGTTTGCAACGCACGAAAAGTAACGAGGGTCTTGAACGACCTTGCTCTGCTGCGCAAAGGACGGATCGTCGTATCCCCAAATATGGCAGACGGTCCAATTCTTAGGTTTCGGCGCTGCCACGTCTAATGCCGCGACGAGTGCGTTCAGCGCTGCGACGTTGCCCTCGAACTTCTCAGCGGTGATACCTGTTGCTTTGCGAGTATTGGTATATCGACGATTCCAGCCCACGTCGTACAGCGGTCGACCGCGCGCTGTGTGTGGTGCCCATACAGGCAGTCGACGAAAGGTCTCAGGACTGACCCAGCGTGCTGTGCGCTCAATCAACTCGACAACCGCTGGAATATCTTCCCTCAACGCATCATTCCCATCCGGAATGTAGAACCCGTTTGTCATGTCGCTGGATTTTCCGGCGAAACTTGGCTGATTCGTCGGACAGAATGGGAGGCAGCCTTCCGACGAACAAATAGGAAACCTAACTCGCTCCCTTGGAAAGCTGTTCGGCCGTCGCTTTCGCTTCCAGATGCCCGAACATGGTCGTCAGGTTTGCGCGTATCGAATGCAAACACCACAAAAGAAAGATGATCGAGAGCACGGCCATCCATATGCAAGTTAGTGCAGTCCATATGCTTTCAGCTAGCCCGAACGTGAACTGAAACACGGCCGTCATCACGCACGAGAATATTGCGACATAAAGGCGGTCGCTTAGCTCTCGAAGCGGCGTGTACATCGAACCAACGCGACTATCAAGCTGCTTGGACTCGTCCCATGTCCGTTTGTATTCCGGCGTGTCGTATACCTCCTTTTTCATGTTAACGATTATGAACGTCTTCAGTGATAGCAGAAATCCACCCAGCGTAAGGAATCCAGCGAAGAGGCTGCCGCGAAGATTCTTGGCATAGAAGCCCGCAAACTCTTCGATCCGCCAACAATATCGAGTTAGGAATCCATCGGCGCCACAAATGGCAAGCCACGCAAGGAGGTAGCCGCACAATACGATGGAAGTCGCAATCGCGATGGCAACGATGACCATGCGCTCGGTTGGCCTATCCTTCACGCGACCTCCTTCCTCTTGGCCATGAAGATATGCTTGTGAGACCCCGTACAGATCTTTCTGAGCGCCAATAGCAACGAATGCTCGTGGAGTTTCGCGATTACTAGATCATCGAGAGCTGCCGCAAGCTCATCATACTCTTGCTCGTCATATGTGCCGGGCATGTTCGCGATTCGGACAGAGTGCGGCATATCCTCATCGTCCAATACGGAGATTCTCGCGCTGTTCGGCTTGAGAACCCCCTTCATTGCGTTGACCGCAGATGCGACAGCTTGACTACTAACACCCGGCGTGAAGTACAGCGTTTCGCGCCGCCGCTTTACTAGCCCTCGTAGTGGCTTCGCGGTTTGACTGATAACTTGCGGTGCCGCTACCTCGTAGGTGAATCCGCGAATCTGACTATATTGCTTGAGAATCTCCTCAAGCGACTCCGGTCGAACCAGAGTTGCAGCAGATAGAGCACCCCTGTGGGCGCTGCGTATCTGCTGTTCCCGCTTGCTAGAGTGGATTCCATCCTTGATCAACTTCTGAACCTTCAGTTCCGCTGCGTCATCTGCCAATCGTCGGTACACACGCCTTAGGTAACCCTGGAAGGTGCCCGGCGAGCAAGACTGATGGTAATACTGATAGATCCCGAACCCGTTCTCCTTGTTGACCAAGAAGAAGTTGAATTCCATGATTTTGTCTTTGCCCTGAAGGTTCTCGACTTTGATCGTAAAAGTCCCCCCCTCTCGAACTAGGCGGCAGAACTTGGTCTGATCCTTGACGGTGACAACAAGCCCTCTGACAAATAGGGCGTCAGACGTATCGTCAATATAGAAGCGACGCTCCAGACCGGTCGATGTGTCCGCCTGACCGTTGCGCGATTTCAGATCCTGAAAGACCTGTTCGACTGACACATAGCCGTTACCGGCCTCCAGTGACAGTCCAAAGGCTGTAACTTTCATCCGTGCCCCACGAGTTGTTGTTTCTTATGTTTCTGCGCGAGCTATCCGCGCAGCCCTACCCAATGATCTGTGTAGATTTTACCCGCATCAAGCAAACCTCTGCCGTAGGAGGAAGTCGCAGAAAGCTCGGCTAGGCGTTATGTCTAGTGGGTGCCCCATCTACCTGATATTGATTCCGAATCGGCGTAGTTCGAGGATTCAGCAGAGCATCCCAGAATGCTGGAGCATCAGCGCGGAGCCCGAAAAATGTTGCGATTCGATCCAGCTTGGTTTGCGAATCAACGGCGAGCCCGGGCGACGCTTACGACACTGAAGCCGAGCCAAGCTTGCCGCGCACAAATTTCGCCAGGATCTCCGAACTCGGAAAGTCTGCGAGCGAAACCAGCTTGTTGGCTAGCACAACCGGCACCAGCGCTTGGTCATACATTGAGCAACGAAGCTCTGAGACGACACGCATCACTTCGGCGGCATTCTGCAGATTATCGAATCGGTCACGAACCGATGAATCCACCAAGGGGACGGTCGCTACAAACACGTCCCCGCGTGAGCTCTTATACACAAGCTTGGAACCGTAATAGGTGTTGAAGCCGTAGGGCTGAGGGTTGTTTGGGTCACCGGGGAGAACATACCGATAGATGTAGTCGTTGGTGAACATCAAGTAGTGGCCCGGCTTCAACTTCGGCTCGATCAGCATGGCGTGCTCTACGAAAGCCCCGCTTTTTTCCAAACCTACTAAGCACAGCAACGGCTTTCCCGAGTCCTTGCCTGACAGGAACTCCATTAGTTCCTGCATTGGGGTGCGAAGCGGAGCTGTCATGCCGAAGAAAGCCAACGGCCCATCCTTGATGAGCAAGATCTCGCGAAGAGTAGACGGCCTGAGATTCAGCAGCGTGCGAATAATGTTAACAACCACCAACTGTTCTAGGGTGGTCAGCAAATAGGACATGATGCCGCCCGCCCCCTGTTCGTCGTCTATTCGTTCATATAGGCGGAGCGCATCGGAAAGGAACACAGGCTGGCCGCAATGGCGGCACTCAATCTCTACTGGACTTGAGAATGTGAATGGAACCTCGCCGCCCGGACAGTCGGGCGTAGCGGGACATCTCGGTATAACCCAAGTCTCGCGTTGTCCCTCAGGCAACCATCCTCTGGAAAGCAACCATTGAAGCGCGAGCCCCAATTCCTTCTGCTTGGTGAACAGAAATTCCTGAATCGTCCTTCTCACGCCCTCGGAAAACCTCGAAGCACCCTTGGCACGAACTGCCTTGGTGGGTATAGATACGCTGAATCTGGACAAGTTCTTCAGCCTCGCCATGTCTTCCGGCCCGATGAACGGCTGATCATCCAGCGCAGTCAAGTCTTTGAGGTCCAACATTAGTGGTCCGAACGTCATGAACGTGATGGATGCGCTCGGGAATTCCCTCCGAACGGTGGCCTCGGACATACCCCCGTCAATTGCAATTACAGAGCTGATCCTTTGGTCTGCGGCCGGCAACGGCCGCTGCAAAGTTTCCAGATGATCTCCGTCAGGTTCGGACGGCAACGTGCATGTCTCTACAAATGCCTGCACATCCGGGTTATTCAAGATTTCGGAGTGCGCGATCTTACTGGCTCGCTCAAACGGTTTTCGCCCCTTGAACTGCGAGTAGCCCATGTCAGGCGCTCTTCTTTGCGGAGAAGCGATCGATCTGCACAGGCACGATAAAGGCGTTCGAGTACGTCTTCATCCTGATGAAGCCTCGATCAGGAGCGCGCCGAAGGCTTTCCACAAAATCCTCGAAGTCGTAGAACTTCTGCACCTCTCGTAGTTCGTCTTGATTGTTCAAATGGGAGACGAACCAGTTTTGAGTATTCTTCAGAACGTTGCTAGATATGGAACTCACCTCCTGAGTGGCATACACCATGCCAAGCCGAAGCTTCGCGCCCTCCTTTGCGATTCGGTTATAGATCTGACTCAAATCCTTGTCGTCTTTCTTTGGGAAAAGATTGTGCGCCTCTTCGAAATAGAGCTGTACGAAATTGACAGCCTCATTCGCAATAAATCGCTCCATCGCCTCCAAGAAAACACGCCTGCAAATTCGCTCGGAATACGTAGCTTGAAGCTCTGGGTCACCTTGGGATAGGTCAATGATGACGATCCCCCCTTTACGCAGCTTCGAGATGATGTCTGCTTCGAACGAGGTTTCGTTGGTCGGGGAGTGGTACGGCTTGAACTTTCGTAGCTTGGTAAAACCAGAAACGCTGGGATTGCCACCCGGCTTGGTTTTGCGGGTGAGCATCTTCATCACAGCTTTCAGATCTTCATCAGCCCACTCCTTTCCATTCTTACGCTTATAGTCCGAGAAGAACTGATCTTCATCATACGCATCCCAGATCGCAGCGAACCAATCAGCCGCCTCTTCGTATGTCAGTCCTTTTGAGGGGTCGCGGTCACCCGCCAGTTTGTTGAGATCCTTGTTCCCATCAAACTTCACTTTCTGCCCGTCGCTCACAAAGCCAGCCCTATAGAGAACAGCCTTGTAGGCCGCCACTACGCGAGCGCGACGGACGACGACTGATTGGTCGGCATCCTCCGGCGTCGAAAGATCTATCGCCAGGAAACTCTTGACGTAGTCTCCGGACTCTTCCGCCAGGAAACTCTGAATTAATCCAAATCCTGCATCGAGGTCCTGATAGAAGTTCAACTTCATCACCTCGAATCCATCCTTCTCCAGCAATGAATATCGTGTTGTATCCTTCTCGAACATCTGGAAGATTGCGGTGCCCTCATCCTGCTGGTTCGCGTTCGCGTACTCACCGTTGATATCAAATATGATCTGTCCAACCGGTTTCAGCGGTTGACCATCTGGCCCTTGCACAGGCTTGTTCGACAGATCCTTAACGGCCTCTAGGACCTTCTTAACCGTGTTCGATTTACCGGTGCGCGTCATACCGAACAGCGCCGTTCGCTTTCCCACGAAATCCAGCGGCGAGACATAGATGGGAACTTCGTGTCCCTTGTCCGAACGTCGAGAAGCGCTATACCGGACACATCCGAGACGAACCTGATCGGGCCCACCCGGTATGCCTTCTCCTTCCCGAAAATTTACAATGTACTCAAGCGCCTTCCCTTCGGGCTTGTAGACAGAATAATTGTGAGCGCTGAAGAAGTTCTCGACGTCTGCCCCGAATCGAGTTTTGGCATCCTGTCTATAGTAGGTTCCGAGAACCCGACACTCGAGCCCCGAGAACATGAATTCGTAGCGAGTGTAGCTATCTAATTTTTTCGGTGTTCCTGCGCCCGGCGGCTGTTCTTCTTTGTAGTGGTCAACCATAGAAGCAACGACGTCGGAATCAGTGGGAAGCGCAGTTGGCCCGATCACTCGCACCAGCACCATTTCCTCCACTCCGACTTCTCCGTCGTACGAACAGAGCAGAAAGGCTCCCGCTGGAATGCCACCGACACGGTGCTTCCACTTGTCGTTGACGAGGACCTTCACCCTTTCGTAGTCGAAGTAGAAGGGGCGACCGACAAATGTGGCAGTATCTCGCCCACTCTTGAAGATATCTGTTGACGCCAGAATCTTCAGTTTCTCGGTTATGTCGCTCATCGTTCTACTCTCCGTAGCAATTCGAGCTCAACCAATCGATCTTCGGAAGCGCGGGCAATGGCCCCGCCTTTGCCCCTCCGAGGACAAGGATTCGGTCAGTCTTTGTAGCCCTGCCTCGCATCTCTCCCCAGATGCGACTCACCTTGTGCTTAGTCGGGAGGTGATCATCCAGCACCTCGAATACGCGAAGGCCAGCTCGGCCCGCGCAGTTATCCGCAACCTCTTGCGCCAGGTTGATCGTCTTAGTTCCCTGCCTCACATCGCCAATGACTAGACAGATGTACCCATCTGCCTGAAGGCGAGCGCGCATCCGCTTTAGAGCGGACGTCATGAAATCCTGATACTTGGTGAGCGAAGCGGATGTGAATAATTTGCTATCGACATCAGTTGGCTCGTGACCGAGCAACCAAAGACGAATCCAGTTGAGCTTTCCGTACTTCATCACTTGAAGATATGGCGGAGATGCAAAAATGAGACTCGCCTTCCGTGCTTCGCGCGGCCACTCAATTGGCTTTGTCACATCTTGCATCCATGCCGAACCGCGTGTGAATCCAGAAGACGGAATCTCAAGACGTTCGATACGGCCTATGACAGCCGAGAGAACGTCCACTTCTGGGGCCTTCAGTCTGTGACGTCCGATGTACTTCTTCACATAGTTTGGAGCCATCGCAAACGTGTTCGGCATCGAAACCGTCAACCCTCGGGGTGTGCCGTCCGTGCGAGCGTTTGCATGCAAGATTCCGAGTAAGACCGCGTAGATAAATCGGTCATCGCCTCTCAGGAGCGACATTCGGTCCTGGAGCGAGACCAACTGCGAAAGCGTCGAGGGGTGAAATAGCATCTGAATCTTGTCAGGGACGTGTGCGATTGAGCGCGATCGCATTCCCTTTTTGAGATCATCGATACGACGCATCAACCGCTCAATCGACGGCGGATTGGACTTCGCGGCCGTAAGCGTCCACGCCATAGGGTTTGCATCAGAGCCCAACCCTCTTCGGCCGAGGAGACACGCCTCCAGGGCCGTGGTTCCTCGACCGCTAAACGGGTCGTACACAACGTCGCCTGGCTCTGTCAGCCAACGAACAAAGAAATGTGGAATAGATGGCGGAAACATCGCCATGTAAGAACAGAGCGAATGCAGCCCGTGCCCCCACCGCCGCGGAGCCTCGTGCCATGGAAGCTTGCTCACCGCGGACTCCCCCCTCCCTGTGTCAGCGACACCGGCTACGACCTCCCAATTTGATAGTCCGCGTCACTATGCAGCTCCGAGTTTGAACGCTGAAGGTGCGCTCGAAACCAAGCGATAACGGTACGCTTCCCTTCCGTGAGGCAAGCAGCTACCTCGTCGAAGGAGAGAATGTCGTCGCGATCGTCGATCATCTTTGTTGTTAACAAATCGCGGGCGGTCATAGTGCGGCGCGACACTCTAGTTGAGCATAAAAGCACAAACTTGGCAAAAAATGGGCTATCAGCAATCGCGCCTTCGTCGAAGCAGTAGGCGCGCGCCGCGGGGAGAAATGCGCGAAACTCCTCACGCGAACACGAGCCCTCGCCTGCACACAATGCTCGCGTCATCGGAAATGCGTTACGTGACCCTCTGGCGGTCATGCGACGCGCCAGCTGCTCATCTGGCCTCGACCAACATCGAGAAACGCAAGCACACCTCCACGTCGCCTTGATCGGACAACGCGGCTCCAGACCTCGGACGGACCTCCCGGTTGACCATCCCAACGCGCGCCCGCAGTTGAAGCGAGAACGAAAGTCTAGACGCTAGCGACCGGGAGATCGCTCATCGATCTGCGGCGCTCTCAGGCGCTCTAGAAGCCTCGCGCTCATCCATTCCTTGTCGGGCTGAGGCATGGGCATACGCCGCAACAAGGCATCCACACCAGCGGCAAGACGGAACTGGCCCTGCCTACGCAGAATGTCGCTCGCAGCGCTCCAACCGCCCACAACAGCTTGCCGTGTACGCGCCAATCGCGCGCTCCCGGGCTCCGCCACCCGGCGTCCTCCCGTTCGCTCGGACGCAATCGCTATGGCGCGATCACGCATGTACGTTGACTCCCCTCGTTCGTGGGCGCGATATATACCATCGCGCTTGGTGCCCCGGCTCTGTCCCCTCACCGCTCGATCTGTGGCATTCGCCTCAATGCCTTGCTCTCGAAGATGCCGCGCAAACTCGCTCCGCCACTCGCGCAGAGTGGACTTGGTGATGTTCAACCGCTTGCCCTGCTCGCTGACGGCCTTTACCACGGCATGCACATGAGGGTGCGGCTCGTCTGTGTGCAGAACGAAGGCATAGCGGTGCTGGAGGGCAAACTGCTCGCGCAGGAAGCTTCGGGCTGCAGCGAGAACCGCAGCTGATGGTGTTCCCGCCGGCATCGACAGCATCAGTTTGTGGACATGCTTCGGCGGGCGCCGCCAGCCGGCTGCAGCAAGAGCCGTGCCGCGGCGCCGCTCGTCCAGGTCGAGGTCCCAATCCTCGAGCAGATGACGCCCGACGTCCTTGCCTCGCACTGCCTGGCCGTCGTCCGTTTCCAGATCGAGTTCGCCGTAGCGCCCGATGTACCCAAAGTGCCTGGAGATCGACTTCAGGTCGTGAGACCCCATTGGCAGCACCTTGACCATCACTTCGGGAGCCCGATTCACTGTTCGAGATATCTGGGCGATCTCCGCCGCTGACAGTCGGTCTCGGCTAGCCGGACATCTTCGGGCGTAG
>Ga0182738_1000698_pt1 | contig 44932 bp, 47 predicted proteins | sample eDN5th30CBELigMG_FD_128876 | JGI IMG/M metagenome (GOLD analysis project Ga0182738, IMG submission 128876) | Enriched Miracle-Growth compost microbial communities from Emeryville, California, USA - eDNA 5th pass 30_C BE-Lig MG (version 2)... ... | reverse complement strand
ACGTACCGGGGGATCTCCTGGGGGCGCAGAATCCGCACCTCGTCGATACGCGGGTCGTCGATCGTCGCGGAATACTCCACGTCGGACGAACGATTGACTGTCAGATCCGCCTGGGCGAACAGCTCCAACGTCGCCTTCTCCAGCGATCCCTTGGGCAACACGAGCTTCAACACGCCGCTGCACGGTAGCAAGCACGCGATCGCTCCAGCGAGGCGGCCGCCACCGCACGAGCCGTCGGTTCACCGGCACCGGGATCGATTCGACGCTCAGGCGTCGCGGTTCACGCGCGCGACGAGGCGGGCCATCTCGACCACGACCCGGGCACCCTCCTCGCCGACGTTGTGCCCGCCGGCGCCTTCAGAACGCGCCAGTGCCTGGTCGAGGTCCTCGGTGGTGAGCACCCCGAAGGCGATCGGTACCCCCGTGTCGAGTTGGGCCCGTTGGATGCCCGCCGCGCACTGCCCGGCGACCTCCTCGTAGTGGGTCGTCTCCCCGCGGATCACCGAACCCACACACACGATTCCGTCCACCGATCCGCTGCGGGCGATCGTCTTCGCGGCGAACGGCAACTCGAACGCGCCGGGCACCCAGTACTCGCTGGTGTCGGTCACCCCGAGCTCGGCGAACCCGCGCCGCACCCCCTCGAGCAGTCGCAGGGTGACGTGGTCGTTGAACCGGCTCGCCACCACGGCGATACGCAGACCCGTCCCGTCCACTTCGACGTCGGCGCGGGTCGCGGCCCGCACGTTCTCGGCCACGGCCGACTAGATCCCCGGCCCGGGCGGGGGCGGCGCGGGAGCTTCCGGAATCGGGACGACCGGCGGGGGGACGTTCGTGGTCGACTTGTCACGCCGTGCCTGCTCGGCCTGCTCCTCGCCGGCCCGTTCGTACTCGTCCGCGAGGCGGCCCTTGCTCGTCGCGGCCCGCGTCGCCCGCTCGGTGGCCCCACCGTCGTCGCTGCGGAACAACTCGGCCACCGCGGCGAGTCCGCCCAGGCCACTCGCGAAGTCGGCGGGCAGGAAGATCTTGGTCGCCTGCCCGTCCGCGATCGTGCCCAGTGACTCCAGGTACTTGATGGCCAACAGGTCCGGCGAGGGGTCGCCGGCGTGGATCGCATCGAACACGGTCGTGATCGCCCGAGCCTCACCTTCGGCCACGGTGATCTGGCGGTAGCGCTCGGCATCGGCGATCGCCATGGTCGCCTCGGCGTCACCCTGGGCCTCGAGGATCTGACGCTGTCGGTTCCCTTCGGCGCGCAGGATCTCGGACTGCTTGATCCCCTCGGCCTGGGCGATCGCCGCCTCGCGTTGCCCGTCGGCTTCGAGCACCACCGCGCGGCGGGTCCGCTCGGCCTTCATCTGCTCGTGCATCGACGCGATCACGTCCGGCGGCGGGTCGATGCGCTGGATCTCGACACGGGCCACCCGCACCCCCCACTTGTCGGTCGCGTCGTCGAGGATGTCTCGCAACCCGTGGTTGATCGTGTCCCGGCTGGTGAGCGCCTGATCGAGCTGCATGTCGCCGACCACGTTCCGCAGGTTGGTCTGGGCCAGCTTGATCACGGCCATCACGAAGTTTGCGACGTTGTAGATCAGCCGCTGTGGGTCGGTGGGTTCGTAGTAGATGACCGCGTCGACCGACACGACCACGTTGTCGGAGGTGATCACCTCCTGGGGCGGCACATCCAGCACCTGCTCCCGCATGTCGACGATGCGGAGCTTGTCGATGAAGGGCACGATCACCCGCAGGCCCGGTTCGAGCGTCGAACGGTACGAGCCGAGGCGTTCCAGCACCGCCCGTTGGTAGGGGCGGACGATCTTGACCGCACTGGCAACGAAGATCAGAAAGAACACTGCGATGATCGCAAGTGCGATGACAGCGCCCATCAGGTGGACCTCCCTGTGGTGGGTGGTTGGTGGTCGGTCGTGTCGGAGCCCGGTCCGCCCCGGCGAGGCGTGACCACGACCCGGGTGCCCCGCACATCGGTGATGGTCACCGGCGTGTCGGCGGCGATCGGTCGCCCGTCGGTGGATTCGGCCCGCCACTTCTCACCGCCGATGAGCACCATGCCCGGCAGATGGCCGTCGCCGATCGCCTCGGTCACCTGCGCGGCCTGGCCGAGCAGCCGGTTCGCACCGATGCCGGCGGAGCGGTCGTCACGGTCGAGCCGCCGCGCGAGCGGCCGCATGGCGAGAAAGGTCACGATCGACACGCCGAGGAAGACGGCCCACTCGACGCCGAGTGACACGCCGACGAACGCGAAAATCGCCGCGACCACCGCACCCAGCGCGAAGGGTGCGAGGAAGAACGAACCGGCCATCGCCATCTCGCCCACCCCGAAGACGACGGCTGCCAGCAGCCAGATCCACCTCCAGGTGTCGGGATCGCCCCAGTCCATGCTGCGAGAGGCTATTCGACCGGCGATGCAGGTGATGTCCCGAGGGGCGTGGACTCCCGCCGATCCTCTTGTGAGTTGAACAGTCGTTCGCTATCCTGAACGCTTGTTCAACCTCGCATGATCGATGATCGCACCAGCGCTGCCCGAATCAGGGACGAAGCCATGGGCCTGTTCGCGGCCCGCGGTGCCGACGCCGTTTCGCTGCGGACCATCGCCACGGCGGCAGGAGTATCCGCTCCCCTCATCATCCACCACTTCGGATCCAAAGCCGGTCTGTGCGCGGCCGTCGACGCCCATCTCGGCGCCGCGCTCGCCGAAGTGATCGGGTCGCTGGAGGACCCCGTTGCACTGACCGACGCGGGAGGGATGGCGGCGCTGCTCGACGCGTCGTTGGCCGACCATCCGAACCTGCTCCCCTACCTGCGACGCGTCCTGATCGAGGGCGGCGGCCTGGCCCGCTCGTTGTTCGCCGACCTGCACACGACCACGCTGTCGCTGCTGCAGCGTCTCCACGCTCAGGGCGTTCTGCGCCCCGGCGACGACGCGACCCGTGCGGCGTTCCTGCTGGCCAACGATCTCGCGGTGATCGTCTTCGCCGACCTGATCACCACCGCGACCGGCAGCGACCCGACCCAAGGTGAGGGTCTGGGCCGTTGGACCACCACCGTCGTCGACGTGTACACCCGCGGTCTGTTCGCGCCGTCCGAATCCGGGACGACGCCGTGAGTGCGGCGATCGTCGCTGAGCGACTCACGCGCACATTCGGCGCGCACCGCGGCGTCGACGACGTGTCGTTCACGGTCCGAGAAGGCGAGATCTTCGGATTTCTCGGCCCGAACGGCGCGGGCAAGTCGACCACGATCCGGCTGTTGCTCGGGCTGATGCGTCCCGACTCCGGCTCGATCACCTCGCTGGGGTTCGACCCGATCGGCGACGACGTTGCCTTGCACCGGCAGGTCGGTTACCTACCCGGTGAGCTCGCGTGGTTCGCCAATCTGAGTGGGGGCGTGATCCTGGAGCGGTTCGCCCGCGCGCGCGGGCTCACCGACTCCACCTACCGTGACGAGCTCGTCGCCCGCTTCGAGGCGGAGCTCGATCGTCCGGTCGGTCAGCTCTCGAAGGGCAACCGCCAGAAGCTCGGCATCGTCGCGGCATTCATGCACCGTCCCCGCCTTCTGGTGCTCGACGAACCGACCTCCGGTCTGGACCCGCTGTTGCAGGACTCGTTCGCCCGACTCATGCACGAATCGGCCGATGCCGGTGCGACGATCTTTCTCTCCTCCCACGAGCTCGACGAGGTCCAGCGGGTCGTGGGACGGCTCGCGATCATCCGGGAGGGGCGGATCGTGGTCACCGACACGATCGAGGGGCTCCGCCGACGCGCTCCGCGCCGGATCACTTTGCAGTTCGACCGACCCACCGACCCGTCGGCGTTCGCGACGCTCGATGGCGTCGCCGTCGAGCATGCCGACGACCACGAGATCGCGCTGTCGGTGACCGGCGCGATGGCACCGGTGCTGCAGTGCGCCGCCCACCACGACGTCGTCGACCTGACCGCTCCCCCGACCGACCTCGACTCGCTCTTTCTCAGCTACTACCGGGACGACGACGATGGCGACTGAGACCGCTGCGGCACAGGTGACACGCCTCGATCTGCGCGAACGCCGTCGTTCGCTGATCTTCTACCCGCTCGGTCTCGCCGTCTATGCCCTGATCATCGTGGCGCTCTACCCGACCTTCAAGGACGATTCGGGGCTCGCCTCGCTGTCGGAGGACAACTCCACCCTCATGGCCCTCTTCGGTGCCAGCGGGTCGTTGACCTCACCGGTGGGATGGGTGAACGCGAACCTCTACACCAACTTCGTGCCGCTGATCATCCTGTTGGTCACCATCGGCTACGGCGCGAGCGCACTCGCCGGCCAGAACGAGAACGGCATCCTGGGCCTGATCGCGACCCTGCCCGTATCGCGCGCTCAGTTGGTCGTGGCGAAGATCGCCGCGATGGGCACGCTCGCGGTGCCGGTGAGCGCGGCCACGTTCGTCTGTGTGCTGGTCGGACGCTCGTTCGAGTTGCCCATCGGCATCGGTGCGTTGATCGGCGTCACCGTCGCGATCGTGCTGCTCGGCCTGGTGTTCGGCGTGCTCTCGCTCGCCGTCGGTGCGGCCACGGGTAGCCGCGGCTCGGCGCTCGGCATCACCGCGGCGCTCGCCACCGCGTGCTATCTGATCTCCTCGCTCGCGCCGGCGATCACCTGGGTCCACCAGATCCGGTTCGTCTCACCGTTCTGGTGGGCGACCGGCGCCGGCCAGCTCGGCACCGGCGTCGGTCTCGGCGACTTCGCCGCGCTCGTCGGTACGATCCTGGTGCTCATCGCCGTGGCCATCGCCGCCGCGCGCCGCATGGACATCCGCTGAGCCGAGCTCGGCCCGTGGGGTCCCAGGATCGGATCAGAAGTAGTCGTCGAGGCCTTCGAGCAGGTGACCCATGCGTTCCTGCTTGGTGCGCAGGTAGCGGATGTTCTCCGGATTCGGGGCCGTGATCGACGGCACCCGCTCGGCGATGTCGAGACCGAAGCCTTCCAACCCGCCGTATTTTGCCGGGTTGTTGGTGATCAGGCGCATCGTCGTGATCCCCAGGTCGACCAGGATCTGCGCACCGATTCCGTACTCACGGCTGTCGACCGGTAGGCCCTGGGCCAGGTTCGCGTCGACGGTGTCGGCGCCCTGATCCTGCAGGTCGTACGCGCGGATCTTGTGACCGATGCCGATGCCCCGGCCTTCGTGACCCCGCAGGTACACGACGACCCCGAGGTCCTCCTCGGCGATCAGGCGCATGGCTGCGTCGAGTTGCACGCCGCAGTCACAGCGCAGCGAACCGAACACGTCGCCGGTCAGACACTCCGAATGGACGCGGACCAGCACGTCCTTGCGCCCCTGGACCGCGCCGCGCACCATCGCCACGTGCTGTTCGCCGTCGAGCACCGACTCGTACACGTAGCAGCTGAAATCACCCCATTGCGTGGGAATGCGGGCCTCGGCGATCCGCTTGACGAGCTTCTCGTGCTGGCGGCGGTAGCGGATGAGCTGGGCGATCGAGATCAGACACAGCCCGTGCTCGTCGGCGAACGCCTTGAGCTCCTCGGTGCGCGCCATGCCCATCTTCTTGTCGTCGACGATCTCGCACAGGATCCCCGCCGGGTACAGTCCCGCCATCCGGGCCAGGTCGACGGTGGCCTCGGTGTGGCCGCCCCGCTTGAGCACCCCGCCGGGGCGGGCTTCGAGGGGAAGGATGTGACCCGGACGGGCCAGGTCGCCGGGGCGGGTCGCCGGGTCGACCAACGCCTTGACGGTGGCGGCCCGGTCGAACGCCGAGATCCCCGTGGTGGTGCCCTGACGCAGATCGACGCTCACCAGGAAGGCGGTGCGCTGCGCTTCGGTGTTGTGCTCGACCATCGGTTTGAGGTCGAGCTCGTGGGCCCGCTCGGAGGTGATCGGCGCGCAGATGAACCCCGAGGTGTGGTGCAGGAAGAACGCCACCTTCTCGGGGGTGACGTACTCGGCGGCCATGATCAGGTCGCCCTCGTTCTCGCGGTCCTCGTCGTCGACGACCACCACGATCTCGCCCCGTGAAATCGCCGCGACGGCATCGGTGACCGTCGAGAATCCTGGTGGCGGATCGTTCGGACCCCGGTGCGCCACCTCGGCGTGGTTCGAGCGGTCGATCGGCTTGGCCTCGTCGGTGTCGCTCACCTGGCGTGCCCTTCCATGAGAGATTCGACGTACTTGGCGACGACGTCGAGTTCGATGTTGACCAGGTCGCCGGTGGTCTTGTGCCCCAGCGTGGTGACCTCGGCGGTGTGCGGGATCACCGCGACCTCGAATCCGTCGTCGTGGACCCGGGCGACGGTCAGGCTGGTGCCGTCCACGGTGATCGATCCCTTGTGCACGATGTAGCGCAGCAGGTCGGCCGGCACGGTGATCCGCAGGTCCGGCGCTGGCTCGACGATCGTGCCCACCGCGTCGACGTGCCCTTGGACGATGTGCCCACCGAGACGGTCCCCCACCTGCACCGGTCGCTCGAGGTTGACCGGGTCACCGACGCGGAGCGCACCCAGGGCACTGCGCGCGTAGGTCTCTTCGACGACATCGGCCTCCCACCAGGCGTCCCCCAGTTCGACGACGGTCAGACACACCCCGTTGACGGCGATCGACGCGCCGATCCGGGCGTCGACGAGCACCGTGGAGGCACCGATGCGCAGACGGCCACCGTCCCGCGACGCCACGTTGCCGAGTTCTTCGACGATGCCGGTGAACATGACTGTCCGGTCGATCCTTCACTTTCCGGTCCGGCGCTCAGCGCGCCGACTCTCCCCCACGACGGTACCGCCCAGCGGTGGCCCGCGACCCATCCCGGGCGCGGAACGTGACCTACGACGCAGCGACCAGCTCGACCCGCAGATCGTCACCCAGCCGGTCGACACGGTCGATCCGACCACGCCAGGCGTCACCGAGGGTCGCCGCACCGGCACCGGCGAACAGGCCCCGCGCATCGTCACCACCGAAGAACATCGGCGCCACGTACAGCACGTACCGATCGACCAATCCGGCCGCGTGGAAGGCGTGCGCGACCCCGGCGCCGCCCTCGACGAGTACCTGCACGCACCCCTCGATGGCCAAGACGTCGAGGAGCGGTTCGAGCGCTCCGTCGTGCTCGGTGGCGGGCAGCACTTTGGCACCGTCGGGAATCGTGCCGAGCACGATCCGCCGCGGGTTGCCGCGTGGCGCATCGACGAGGCGCACGGTGAGGCTCGGGTCGTCGGCACGGACGGTCCCGGCGCCGACGATGATCGCGTCGGATTCGGCGCGCAGCCGGTGGGCGTCGGCCCGGGCCTCGGCACCGGTGATCCACTGGCTCGTGCCGTCGGGCGCCGCGGTGCGGCCGTCCATCGTCGCGGCCAACTTGCAGACCACATAGGGCCGCCCCGTCCGCCGCTGCACCAGGTACGGCTCCAGGAGCGCCTCTGCGCACGCGACGTCACCGTCACCGGCACGGTCGACGGTGATCCCCGCGGCACGCAACGCGTCGATCCCCTGACCCTCGACATGCCAGTCGGGGTCGTCCACCGCGATCACGACCCGGCCCACCTTGGCGTCGATGAGCGCCTGGGCGCACGGCGGCGTCCGTCCTTCGTGCGAGCACGGTTCGAGCGTCACGTACACCGTCGCTCCCTCGGCTGCCGGTCCGGCCGCGTCGAGCGCGACCGCTTCGGCATGGCGACCACCCACGGCCTCGGTCGCGCCCTCGTAGATCCGCCGGTCGCGACTCACAAGCACGCAGCCGACCCACGGATTCGGCGAGGTGACACAGCGGACCGACGCGGCGAGGTCGAGAGCCCGGCGCATCATGGTCCGGTCCTCTTCGGGGTGCACGACTTCGAAGCTATCCGGCCAAGACCCGATCACGCCCTGCGGAACCGGAAACAACTCATTCCGTCGCGTCCTTCGGCGGTGGGGAGCAACCGTCCGCCCGACCCGACAGGCCGCCAGGGCTCGCCGAGCGGTTCGGCACGGAACTCGGGCCGTGCCGACGTGAACGAGGTGACGACGGCAGCGGTCTCGGCCTCGGTGAGGGTGCACACGCTGTAGACGAGGCGGCCCCCCGGGCGCACCAGATCGCCGGCCGCGTCGAGCAGTTCGCGTTGTGCTGCGGCGAGCCGTGCGATGTCGGCCTCGGTGATCCGCCAGCGGGCGTCGGCACGCCGTCGCAACGAGCCGAGACCCGAACACGGCGCATCGAGCAGCACGGCATCGGCGCACCCCGGCCGCAGTGGAGGTCGACGCCCGTCGGCGACGGCCGGCGCCAGTCGCGGGGTGGTTCCCGTCGTCACGGCGTTCGCGGCGACCAGCCCGGTGCGCGCGGCCGAGCGGTCCAGGGCGATCACCCGACCGGCGACGCCGGCCAACGCGGTCGCCTTGCCCCCGGGCGCCGCGCACAGGTCCACGACCAGCTCGCCGTGGCCGGCGCCGACGACGTCGACGACCGCCTGGGAGGCGTCGTCCTGGACGTAGCCGTCGTCACGCGTCGTCGCGGGTGCCGGCACGTTCATCGCGTCAAGTGCGCGCCGCGCCTCGTCGGCGCCCAGATCGACGGTGAGCCGGTCGACGATCCAGTCGGGGTAGCTCAGCCGGGTGGCCTCGTCGGGCCACGCCGCGGGGTCCTCCGGGTCGAGGGGATGTTCGCTGACCCGGCGCAACACGGCGTTGACGAGTCCGGACGCCCGGCGGGGCGCGAGCCCGACCGTCGCCGAGACCGCCGCGTGGGGCGGGACTCCCAGGAAGACGAGCTGATAGGCACCGAGTCGGAGGATGCGACGAATCTCGGGTTGCAGCGCGCGTTGCACGAACCGGTCGACGAGGTGGTCACAGGCGCGCCGCATCCGGGTCGTGCCGTTCACCAGCGCGGTGACCAGGGCGCGGTCGCGACGATCCAGGTCACTTCGACCCAATTCGGCGCCGAGCACGAGGTTCGCGTACCCCCCGTCGTCGTCGATCCGCGTCAGTGCGCGCAGGGCGAGCGCCCGTGGCCCGTCGGTGCCGGTTCGACCGTTCACGAACCCAGACGGTCGCCGGGTGCGAGCCGTGCGCCACGCGCCCAGTCGGACGCGTGCATCTTCGCCCTGTTCTCGGGCTGCACCTCGACGAGTTCGATCCGTCCGTCCCCGGTCGCCACCAGCGGCCCAACGTCACCGGTCGCGTCGATCACTCCGGGCTCGCCGCCGGGGCCACCGGCGACCCGGATCGCGTGGACCTTGAACCGCCTGCCACGAAAAGTCGTCCACGCCCCGCCCACGGCGACGACCCTGCGGATCGTCTCGCTCGAAGCGGCGAAGTCGAGGTGACGGTCCTGCGCGGTGATCTTCGCCGCATAGGTGACCTCACCCTCCTGGGGAACCGGCGGTCCGAAGCCTTCTCGGAGGCCGGTCAACAACGCGTCGGTGCCGAGTGCCACCAGGTCGGCTCGCAACGATGCGAGGGTCGCGTCCGGTCCGATCGCCACCTCGGCCCGGGCGTACACGTCGCCTTCGTCGAGCGCCTCGACGACGTCCATCACGCACACTCCGGTGTGCGTGTCGCCGGCCAGCAGCGCCCGTTCCACCGGAGCGGCCCCGCGCCAGCGGGGCAGCAGCGAGAAGTGCAGGTTCACCATGGGAAGGACGTCGAGAACGGCGCTGGGGATGATCCGACCGAACGCAACGACGACGCCGAGGTCGGCCTCGACCTCCAGGAGGTCGCGGACCTCATGGGACACGTCGATCCCGTGCGCGCGCGCCGCCGCCTTCACCGCGGAAGGCTCCGGGTCACCGCGACGCGACCGGCGTGCGTCTCCGCCGGTGACCGCGAGCGATACCTCGTAGCCGGCCGTGACGAGCGCGTCGAGGGTCGGCACCGCCAACGGCGGTGTGCCCAGGTAGACGATCCGGCGCGGCGATGTCGGGAGCGGGAGGCTCAGGGGAGTCGCAATCCGCCGGCCGACGCGGTGGAGCGCCGCGGTTCGGCTTCGACCGTTGCCGACAGGTTCATCTCGCGCAGGGCCTTCTTGGCGGCCTTGCGCTGGTCGTCGTCGAGCCGCTCGATGAACAGTGTCCCCTCGAGATGGTCCATCTCGTGCTGCAGGGCGCGGCCTTCGAGTTCGTCGGCCTCGATCGAGATCTCGTTGCCGTCGAGGTCGTAACCGACGAGGTGCACGGCGTTCGGTCGCACCAGTTCGAACAACAACCCGGGAATCGACAGGCAACCTTCCTCGTACACCCATTCGCCATCGGATTCGACGATGCGTGGGTTCACCACCGTGACCGGCCCGTAGCCCACGTCGTAGACGAACAGGCGCTTGGAGATGCCCACCTGGTTGGCGGCGAGCCCGACTCCGGGCTCGTCGTACATCGTCTCGAGCATGTCGTCGGCCAGCTTGGCGATCCGGCCGTCGATGTCGGTGATCTCCTCGGTGGGCCGGTTCAGCACCGGGTCACCGATCTTGCGGATCGTGTAGGTGGCCATGGGTTCGATGCTACCGGTCGACTCGCCGATGCCATGGTCGTGAGTACGTCCTGCGACGTTCCGGCGTCCAGATCGGCCACCTGTCGGGACCAGAGACCCGCCGGCCCCGATCACTCCGTTGATCCTGCCCGCGGGCACAATGGGCGGGCGATGGCGCACTACTTCTCGACCGAGCCCGACGCACCGTCACACCGGCGCACCGTGCACCTCACCCTTCCTGAGGGACGGCTGGAACTCGTCACCGACTCGGGCGTGTTCGCCGCCGACACGGTCGATCCGGGCACCCGTGTGCTGCTCGACGAAGCGCCGGCCCCACCCCAGGGTCCGGTCACCCTGGCCGACGTGGGGTGCGGCTACGGGCCGATCGCCGTCACCCTCGCCCGCCGCTCCCCCGCCGCCACCGTCTGGGCCGTCGACGTGAACACCCGGGCGCTGGAGCTGTGCCGGGAGAACGCGGCTGCCGCCGGGGTCGGCGACCGGGTCGTCGTCGCCACGCCGGACGAGGTGCCCGACGAACTGGTCGTCGACGGCATCTGGTCGAATCCGCCGATCCGCATCGGCAAACCGGCGCTCCACGAGTTGCTCGAAACCTGGCTGACACGCCTGCGGCCCGGCGCCACCGCCCACCTCGTCGTCCACAAGCACCTGGGGTCGGACTCGTTGGCGCGCTGGCTCGCCGAGCACGACCATCCCACCGTGCGGCTCATCTCGCGTCGCGGCTACCGCATCCTCGCCGTCACCGCGCCGGCGCCGGACGCGCCGTGAGACAGCTCGGGTCCACCGACCTGAAACGCCTGCACCGTGCATGGCGGCGCGGCACCGAAGGCCGAGTGGCACTGATCCTCGCCGGGCTGTCCCAGCCCTACAACGTCGGCGCGATCCTGCGGACCGCCGCCGCCTACCGGGTCGACACGCTCTGGCTGGTCGGCGACACCCCGGGACCCGAGCACGCCAAGGTCGCCAAGACCGCGCTCGGTTCACAGCGTTACCTGCAACTCCGGCGCAGTAGTGAGGCGACCAGCGCGCTCGACGAGGCCCGAAGCGACGGTTTCGCCTGTGTCGGGCTCGAACTCGCCGACGGTGCGGTGGCCCTGCACGAGGCCAGGCTCGCCGGCGACGTCGCATTGGTCGTCGGCCACGAGGACCGGGGCCTCACCCAGACCGTGCTCGACGCCTGTGACGCGGTGGTGTTCCTGCCCCAGTTGGGTCGGATCGGCTCGTTGAACGTCGCCACCGCCACCTCGATCGCCCTCTACGAGGTCCGGCGCCGCAACTGGACGGACGATGCCCGAGGGTGAACCGACCCGGCTCGGGCCGGCGGCCGGGCTGCCGATCACCTCATGGGACTTCGGTGGCGACACGGACACGTCCGCGCCCGTCGCGCTCGCCGTCCACGATTTCACGGCGAACGGACTGTGGTTCGGCGACCTCGCCGACGGGGGCTCGGGACGGTTCCGGCTCGTCGCCCCCGACCTGCGCGGCCGCGCCGCATCGGTCGCCGCGCCCGCCGCGGCGACGCTGGCCGACCACATCGCCGACGTGGTCGGCCTCGCGGACCACATCGGCGCGGCGACCTTCGCGGTCGTCGGCCACGGCACCGGCGCAGTGGTCGCCCTCGCGACTGCGGCCGCTGCACCGACCCGGGTCACCCGCGTCGTGCTCATCGACGGACCTCCGGTCCTGAGCGAGCGCCCGGAAATCGACTGGACGACCGCCGCGGCACTCGTCGACCCCGGCATCACCCGGGTGCGGCGAACCTGGGCACACCGCGACTCGGCCATCGCCGAGGGCGTCGCATCGGGCCGGCTCCCGGCATCGGGGATGACCCGTCGGCTCCGCCGAGCGGTCGACGCGGAGATCACCGGATCGGGGTTCGGCTGGCGGCCACGACTGGCGCCCGCCACGCTGGAACAGGACTGGAAGCTGCTGTCTGCCTGGACCCCGCCGGCGGACACCCGCGCCGCGGTGTGGTCGATCGGGGCGACCCACGGGCACCGCCGCGACGACCCACCCGTCCGAAGCCGTGGACCCGGCGTCGTGGCGCCGTCGCTCGACACGACCCACACCGGGCTGCTCGTCGAACCGTCAGCCCTCCGAGCCATCGCCGCGGCGATCGCGGATCCGCCGACGCTAGGTTGACCGGTGCGCTGACCGATCACGCCGCGCCCGTGCGGCACCAGGACCCGCCCATGGATTCCGACGACTTCGATATCGAGCTCGCCGCCCGGCCCCGCCTCCGGGGACGGCTCCATCAGGTGACGACGTTCGTCGCCATGTTGGGGCTGGTCGTCCTCGTCGAGAACGCCGCCAGCACCGAGGCACGCATCGGCGCCTGGGTCTACGGGTCGGCCTCGATCGCCCTGTATGCGGTCAGCTCGGGCTATCACGTCTTCGCCCGCTCCCCCCGCCTCCGGGCCGTCATGCAACGCGTCGACCACACCATGATCTACGTGCTGATCGCGGGGACCTTCACGCCGATCGCCCTCGTCACCCTGCACGGCACAGCACAGACGGTCGCTCTCGGCGTCATGTGGCTGGGAGCCGCGGTGGGCATGGTCGTCAAGCTCGCCTGGTTCGGACGGTTCCGGCGTCTCGGCTCGGCGCTCTACATCGTGCTGGGGTGGGCCGGACTCATGGCGCTTCCCGGCCTGTGGTCTCGGTGGACGGTGTTGGCGCTCGTCATCGCCGGTGGCCTGCTGTACACGGTCGGGGCGATCCTCTTCGCGTTGCGCCGACCGCGCCTGAAAGGCCGTTGGTTCGGCTACCACGAGGTGTGGCACGTCTTCGGCGTAGGCGCCGGCGTCCTCATCTTCGTGGCGAATCTCCGCCTGGTCCAGACCACCTGAGCGTCTTCCCGCCGGATGATCAGGCCCGCGCCGGGTCGACCTCGATCCGAAGACGCGCCTCTGGTCGTGGCGTGCCGGCCAACACGTCGGCGAGCACCGTGTGATCGCTACCGCGCACCAGCCAGGTGCCGTCACCGCCGTCGAGCACGTCGACCCTGCTCGTGTCGATCGCCGCCACGAAATCGGCCGCGCCCGATCCCGACACGAGCGCCAAGGCCGCGAACGGGGGGAAGCCGAGGGCCTGTCGCACCTCGGCCTCACCGGCACTCACCAGCGACGGGTCCCCTTCGGCGACCGCGGTGAGCACCGGGTGGTCCACCAGGCGGGTCTGCACCACCAGACGGCCGCCCGAGGCGCGCGGCCCCAGCAGGCGGGCGGCGCGGGCGAGCAACGCCAGGGCCTGCTCGGAGGCTGCGAATCGAGGCGCGGTCAGCTCCTGGTCGATGTCGAGGAACACGACCGTGTCCACCGGGCCGATCCCGTGCAGCACGGCCTCGGTCCCGATCACCACACGGGTCCGTGCCGGATCGCCCACCACGCCACCATCACGGGTGACCTCGGCGACGTCCTCGCCGATGAGCGCCGCCAGTTCCTCTCGGGCGCGGGCCACGCCGATGCGGAGGTTCCTGAGCGCCGCGGACCCACACGCGGCGCACACCCGCGGCCGCACCGTGGCACAGCGGGCGCAGACCAGTTCCGCGTCGCCCGGCGCGTGCACCGCCGCGCCACAGACTTCACAGCGCGTCAGCGCACCGCAGGTGCCACACGCCAGGAGCCGCACCCGCCCCGTGCGGTTGAGCACGCAGACCGTCCGGCCCGACCGGTCGAGCAGCTCGCCCAGTCGGTCGGACCACAAGCTCGACGCGGTGCGCGGGTCGTCGTCACGTCGGTCGATGATCTCCAGACGTGGCCAACCGGACCGCTCGACGACCCGCTCGGGTGCGACGAGTCTCGAGTCGGCGAGGCCGGCCAGACTCGGGCACGGCGAGAGCTGGACGAACGGGACTCCCGCCCGGTGTGCCCGCTCGGCGAGCACGTCGCGGGCGTGCCAGGTGGGCATACGGGTCGACTGGTAGGCCTCGTCGTGCTCGTCGACGATGATCATCAGCGCCACATCGGGGGCGGGCGCCCAGGCGACGGTGCGGGTGCCCACGACGACCGATCCACCCGCGGCCGCCTGGGCCCAGGCGCGTGCCGACGCGCTGGCGGGTCCCTCCGCGCGCAGGTCCGCGACGGCGATTCCCGCCCGGCGGAGCGCCGCCACCAACCGTGCCGCGGCCCGATGAGCGGGGCAGGCGACGATCGCCGATCGCGCGCGCGGCCCGGCCATCGCCGCGCCCAGGAGCCCCACGATGAACGGAACGCGATCTCTGCCCGGCGGGAGACGCACGACCGTCCGGCCACCCGCCAACGCCTCGACGGCGACCGGATCGGTGGGCTTCGGCGCCTCGCCGGAGCCACGAGGCGCGGCCGGCGGCCCCAGCGAGGCCACCACCGCCGGGGCCGACGCGATCCGCAGGAGCTGTGCCGGATGGCCCGCCCAACGCCAGGCCGCCCACCGGGCGAGGTCGACGATCTCCGCGGACGGGCCGATGCCCCGCACCTTGCGCACCGACTGCAGTTGCACGCCGGGTGGCGCCGCGACGTCGAGCGCGGTGATCCATCCGGAGACGTGGCGAGCGCCGAGGCGCACCCGCACCTGCGAACCGACCGCGACGCGGCCGGCGTCGGCCGGGTCGATCAGGTAATCGAACTCCTTGTGGATCCCCGTGACGTCGACCAGGACGCGCGCGGTCCGACCTCGGACTCCCGCAAGTGGTTCGGCGGCCACCGGTGTGATCCGGCGCCTCGAGGTCGACGCCGGGGTGCGACTACAGACCGAGCGCCGAGGCGATGGAGTCGGCCCGGTCGGTGCGCTCCCAGGTGAAGTCTTCTTCTTCCCGACCGAAGTGCCCGTACGCGGCGGTCTTCTGGAAGATCGGGCGGCGCAGGTCAAGATCACGCAGGATCGCGGCCGGACGCAGGTCGAAGGTCTCGCGTACGACCTCGTTGATCCGGGCCGGGTCGGCATGCTCGGTCCCGAAGGTCTCGACCAGGAGCGACACCGGGGCGGCGACGCCGATGGCGTAGGCGACCTGGACCTCGGCGCGGTCCGCGGCTCCGGCGGCGACCAGGTTCTTCGCGACCCAGCGGGCCGCGTAGGCCGCCGATCGGTCGACCTTGGAGGGGTCCTTGCCGCTGAACGCGCCGCCACCGTGACGGGCCGTGCCGCCGTAGGTGTCGACGATGATCTTGCGACCGGTCAATCCACAGTCGGCGTGCGGACCGCCGAGTTCGAACGCGCCGGTCGGGTTCACCAGCACCCGGAAGTCGTCGTCGGCGAACTGTTCGGGGACCAGCGGACGGATCACGTGTTCGAGCAGGTCCGGCTTGATGACGGTCTCGGCGTCGATGCCGGGCGCATGCTGGGTGGAGATGAGAACGGTCTTGAGCCGCACCGGCTTGCCGTCTTCGTAGTCGAAGGTGACCTGGGTCTTGCCGTCGGGACGCAGGTACGGGAGCAGCCCCGACTTGCGGACCTCGGCCAGGCGTTCGGCGAGGCGATGGGCCCACCAGATCGGCAATGGCATGAGCGAGGGCGTCTCGTTGTTGGCGTAGCCGAACATCATCCCCTGGTCGCCGGCCCCCTGGGAGTTGAGCACGTCCTCGCCTGATGCGCCGGTGCGGGTCTCGAACGCGGTGTCGACACCCTGGGCGATGTCCGGTGACTGCGGGTCGATCGAGGTGATCACACCGCAGGTGTTGCCGTCGTAGCCGACCGATTCACGGTCGTAGCCGATCGCCTTGATCGTCTCGCGCACCACATGGGGAATCTCCACGTACGCCGAGGTGGTGATCTCACCGGCGACGAGCGCCAGACCCGTGGTCACGAGCGTCTCGCACGCCACCCGTGCCATCGGGTCCTGTTCGAGAATGGCGTCCAGGATCGAATCCGAGATCTGGTCGGCCACCTTGTCGGGGTGACCTTCGGTCACGGACTCGGAGGTGAAGGTCCAACTGGTCACTGACTGACTCCTCTGCGGAATGGGGAAGACGGTTGGGAAGAAGGGATGGGATGCACGGACGGACGACGGGAAAGGGCGACATCGATGCGCCGACCGCCGGGAAGCTACGGCCCGGACGCTACCGACCGGCGACAGCGCAGGACCGCATCGAACACCGCTGCGGCGACCTGGCGCTTGTCGGCGAGCGGGACGTCGGTTCGTTCGCCCGCGGCGGAGAGGATCACGACTTCGTTGGTGTCGTGGGCGAATCCGACCGACGGGGCGGACACGTCGTTCGCCACCATGAGGTCGACCCCCTTGTCGGACAACTTCGCTTCGGCATGCGCCAGCACGTCGTCGGTCTCGGCGGCGAACCCGACGACGGTCTGGCCTGACCGACGTCCGCTGACCAGTGCGCGCAGAATGTCGGTCGTCGCCTCGAGCACGAGCGTGGGGGGACCCGACGCCTTCTTGATCTTCGCAGGCGCCACCTCGACGGGACGAAAGTCGGCCACAGCCGCGGCCATGACCACCACGTCGGCCGTCGGAACCTCCGACATGACCGCATCGAGCATCTGGGCGGCGGTCTCGACCCGGCGGACCGTGACTCCGTTCGGCGCGGGTCGTTCCGCCGTGGTCACGAGCACGACCTCGGCGCCACGCGCCGCCGCCTCCGCGGCCAGCGCATGACCCTGTTTGCCACTCGACCGGTTGCCCAGATACCGAACCGGATCGATCGGCTCACGCGTGCCACCGGCGGTGATCACCACCCGCAATCCCTCCAGGTCTCCACCACCGTCCTCGGCGAGACCGCTGCGCACGGCCGCGAGGATGTCGTCGAGATCGGCGAGCCGGCCCGGGCCGGCATCGCCGCCGGCGAGCGGCCCCACCGCGGGTGGCACCACGATCGTGCCGCGTCCGGTCAGGGTCGCGACGTTGGCCTGCACCGCCGCGTGCTCCCACATCTCGGTGTGCATCGCCGGGCACACGACGACCGGGGAACGAGTCGCAAGCAGTGTCGCGGTGAGCAGATCCCCCGAGGAGCCGGTCGCGTACGCGCTCAACAGGTGGGCCGTGGCCGGGGCGACCAGCACGAGATCGGCCGATTTCGCCAGCTGGGTGTGGGGACTCACCTCGGGACCGCCGACCAACTCGATCCGGGCGGGCTCGGAGGCCAACGCGGAGAACGTGGCCGCGCCGACGAACTCCGTGGCGGTATGGGTCAGGATCGGCGAGACGTACGCGCCCTCGTCGATCAGACGCCGACACACCTCGACGGCCTTGTAGGCCGCGATGCCGCCGGTCACACCCAGGACGACGTGCCGTCCGTGCAGACTCATGGACGTTCCCGGAAGCCGGTGGGGCTACTCGGACTCGGAGTCTTCCGCACCGGCCTCGGCCTCGGCGGCCGCCGCGGCCGCGTCGGCTTCGGCTTGGGCCTCCGCAGCGAGTTCCTCGGCGCTCACCCACTCGATCTTGTCGAGCGCGATCTCCTCGAATGCGACCGAGAGCGGCTTGCGGGCCTGCGTGGTGACCTGCGGCGGGACCAGGCCGACCTCGGCGGTACCGAGTTCTCCGAAGTAGCTGTTGATCTGGCGGGCACGCATCGAGCCGAACGTCACCAGACGGAACTTCGATTCGGCGCGCTCGAGAAGGTCCTCGATCGGAGGGTTCATCATCGTGTCGTGCTGCCAGGCCATCGGATCTCTGCTCTCGGAAATGAAGTCGGAATGCGCGCGCCGTCAAGCGCGACGCCCCATGCTACCAGACCGCCGACGGTGGATCGGGTCCCGGTCAGCCTCGACGGGCGGCTTCGATGAGCGAACGCACGGTGGCGACGCACCCGGCGAGGTCGTCGTTGACGACCTCCACGGCTCCCAGACCGACGGCTTCGGCCCGTTCGGCCTCGGCGATCGCCAGGCGGGCCTCGACCCGATCCGCACGGTCGCCGCGATCGACCAGCCGCCGACGCAGTTCGGAGAACGAGGGCGGCAGCAGGAACAACAAGAGCGCGTCGGGATCCTTCGCGTGGACCTGTGCCGCTCCCTGGGTCTCGATCTCGAGCACCACGTCGACCCCGTCGGGAGGGTCCGGCCACGGCGTGCCGTAGCGATGCCCCTGGAACTCGGCCCACTCGAGGAAGCCACCGCGTTCGATCTCCGCATCGAACTGCTCGTCGGTCACGAAGCGGTAGGCACCGGCCTCTTCGCCGTCACGCCGGGCGCGGGTCGTCCAGGAGCGACTCAACCACAGCGACGGGTCGTCGGCGACGAGTGCGCGCGCGACCGTACCCTTGCCCACGCCTCCCGCTCCGGAAATCACGACGATCAGAAGATCACGCACCCCTCGGGGCGTGGCGCCCCTGATCGCCCGGGAACGTCGACATCGGGTCCGACGATCAACTCCGGGGCGGGAACGCTTCGAGCAACTTCGCCCGTTGTTGCGCGCCCACTCCCTTCATGCGCCGGGTCTCGGAGATGCCGATCTCCTCCATCGTCCGTCGGGCCTTCACCTTGCCCACGCCGGGAAGCGACTCGAGGACCGCGACGAGCTTCATCTTGCCGACCACGTCGTCGGATCCTGCCTGGTCGAGCAGGTCCGGAAGGGTGACCAGGCCCATCTTGAGTTTGTCCTTGAGCTCCGCGCGCTCACGGCGAACCCGGGCGGCCTTCGCCAGGTTCTCGGCACGCTGCTCCGGGGTGAGGCTGGGCGGTTGTGGCATGGCAGGAGAATATCCCACGCCGAGCGTGCGTGCGGTCGAATCCGGAGAAGGCACTCCTCAGTCTCGCCAGGCCCACAGGGTGCCGTGTCCCCAGTGATTCGGTCGGACGAATCCGACCTCGAACGACGCCGCGGTCAGGAGTCGTCGCGCCTCGTCGAGTGCACCGGCATCGTCGACGTGACGGCGGTGGTACTCCATCACGAGCACCAGCGGTCCACCCGCCGCCAGGCGCGGGTCGGCGAGGATCGGCCACTCGCCGCGCTCGATGTCGAGCTTCATGAGATCCGCCTCGTCGAACATCTCCAGCAGGTCGACGCCGTCGACCTGGGTCGCGACGTCGACCTCGGCGCCGTCGTCGACCTCGTCGACCAACATCGACCCGGCACCCAGACCGGTCGCGAAACGCACCGGACCGTTCGACGTCGTCGCCGCTGCCGCGATCACCTGCACCCGGCCCGACGCGTCGAGCGCCGCGAAGCGCTCGAGCGCGGCGACGTTGTCGGGGTCGGCTTCGATGGCCACGATCGACGCGTCGGGCCAACGACCCCGCGCGAACGCGCTGTAGGCGCCCACGTTCGCGCCGACATCGAGGATCCGCGGGGCCGCCGGCAACCGCTCCGCGAGGTCGCCGGGGGGTTCGTAGCACCCCTGCTGGAAGATCTCCCACATGACCGCCAGCGACCCGCACCCGTGCCGGACCACCACCGGCCGTCCGGAGCCACGTAACCGATAGGCGCGTTCCCCACTGCCCGCGAGTGCGGCGAAGAGAAAGCGCACCGGCTGGGTGACCTGCCAGGCCGCCGACACGAATCGCAGCGCGGCGACCCCGGCGAGGACGGGACGTACCGCGGGGTGCAGCAGGACGTTGTGGAACGGCCCGTTGTGCACGAAACGTCGAAGGACGTTCACATGGCTGCCTCGACCTCGGCGGCCAGCCGCGCCGCTGCTGCCACCGGGTCGGCAGCGGCCGTCACCGGCCGGCCCACGACCAGCAGGTCGGCGCCGGCCTCGACGGCCTGGGACGGGGTGACCCGACGCGCCTGGTCGTCCGCCGCCGATCCGTGCGGACGGATCCCGGGCACCGCGATCGTCAGCCGAGGCCCGTACTGGCGGGCCTCGACCACATCGGAACCCGCGCACACGATGCCGCCTGCGCCGGCCGCGAGGGCCACCTTCACCCGCTTGCCCAGGATGTGCTGCGGCGCGTCGTCGTCGCTGGTCAGCACCGTCACCGCCAGGACGCGGGACTCGGTCGAGCCGACCGCGGCGGCCCCCTCGTCGAAGCCTTCGACCCCCGCCCTGACCATCTCGGCGCCACCGAACGCGTGCACGGTCAGGTAGTTCGCGCCCAACGCGCCCATCACCCGCGCGGCATGATTGACCGTCGTGGGGATGTCGCAGAGCTTGAGGTCGGCGAACACCTTGAACCCCTGGTCGACGAACGTGGAGATCGCGTCGGGACCCGCGGCACTGTAGAGCTCCAGCCCGACCTTCACCACGCCGAAGTAGTCACCGACCGCCCGTACGAGCCGGGTCGCGGAGACCAGGTCGTCGACGTCGAGGGGCAACACGAGCCGTTCACGCACCTCGTCGGATGCGCGGCCTGGGGTCGCGGGTTCAGTGGGCGTCATGAGGTTCTCGTTTCATGGGCTGCTCCGACGAGTTCACGGACGGTGGCGACTCCGTGGGCCACGCACCATTGTTCCAGTTCCCTCCCGACACGGGCGAGGACCCTCGGGTCGGCGAAGACCGCGGTGCCGACCTGCACGGCGCTCGCCCCGGCGAGCACGAGTTCGACCGCGTCGGTGCCGGTGGCGACGCCCCCGACACCGACGATGGGGAGGTCGGGATGGGCCGCGTGCACGTCGTACACGGCGCGCACCGCCACGGGATGGATCCCCGGACCCGACACACCGCCGCCCACACCCGACAGCACCGGCCGGCGCGTGTCGGGGTCGATGACCATGCCGAAGAGGGTGTTGATGAGCGTCACCGCGTCGGCGCCGGCGGCGGCGACCCCGGCCGCGACCTCCACCAGACGGTCGGTGTTGGCGCTCAACTTCGCCCACACGGGTCGTCCCGCCACTTCGGCGCATCGGGCCACGACTGCCGCCGCGGTCTCCGGATCGTGGGCGAACAGTTCCCGCCCGGACTCGGTGTTCGGGCACGACAAGTTCACCTCGAGCGCGACGACTTCGTCGGGGGCGTCGGCGAGGAGCGCCGCCGCCTCGGCGAACGCGTCGACCGACGTGCCCCAGATGCTGACGACGATGCGCCGCACCCCGGCAGCGCGCAGGCGCGGCAGATCGTCGGCGGCCCAGGAGGCGATCCCCGGACCCTGCAGACCGACACTGTTGATCATCCCGGCCGAGGTCATCTGCACCCGGGGGGCGGGGTTCCCCTTCCAGGGGCCCACGCACAGCGACTTGACCACGAACGCGCCCAGGGCGGCGAGATCCACGTAGTCGCCGAGCTCGTCGGCGTGCCCCGCGGTGCCCGACGCGTTCATGACCGGCGACGGCAGTCTCGTGGAGCCGACCTCGGTCGACAGGTCGACGCGCGACCCAGCTTTCCGGGCAGACCAGCGCCGGCTACGGCGCATGGATCTCCTGCAGATTGCGCACGACGAGATCCCTCGCCGACCACTCGGCCATGCCCCGCGCCGCAGCCAACGCGGCTGCCCCGGTCGTGAGGATCGGAATGTGGGCGACCCCCGCGGCGGAACGGATGTAGTCGCCGTCCGCGCGCGGACCGCGTCCCCGAGGCGAGTTCACGACGAGCTGCACTTCGCCCGCCTCGATGAGGTCCACCGCATGAGGACCGCCATCCTCGCCGAGCTTGGCGACCTCGACGGCGACCGGCACCTCTGCGGCCCGCAACGCCGCGGCGGTGCCGGCGGTGGCGGCGATCCGGAAGCCCAGTTCGGCGAACCCGGCCGCCGCGGTGACACCGACGGCCTTGTCACGATCGGCCAGCGAGATGAACACACAGCCCGATTCGGGGAGCGGATCCCCTGCCGCGATCTGGCTCTTCGCGAAGGCGATCCCGAAACTGGTGTCGATGCCCATGACCTCGCCGGTCGAGTGCATCTCCGGTCCCAGCACCCGGTCGGCTCCGGGGAACCGGTTGAAGGGCAGCACCGCTTCTTTGACCGCGACGTACCCGGTCACCGGTTCGGTGAGCAGGCCCTCGGCCCGCAACTCGGCGAGCGTCGAACCGGCCATGACGCGCGTTGCGACCTTGGCGAGTGGCACCCCGGTGGCCTTGGCGATGAACGGCACGGTCCGGCTCGCGCGGGGATTGGCCTCGATCACGAAGACCTCGTCGCCCGAATCCCGGTGCTGCACGGCGAACTGGACGTTGATCAGCCCTTCGACGTCGAGCGCGTCGGCGATCTTCGCGGTGTGCTCGGTGATCACGGCGACGGTCGACGGATCGAGCGAATACGGCGGTATCGCACATGCCGAATCACCCGAGTGGACCCCCGCCTCCTCGACGTGCTCCATCACGCCGCCGATTTCGAATGCGCCGGTTCGGTCACGGAGGGCGTCGACGTCGACCTCGGTGGCGTCCTCGAGGAATTCGTCGATCAGCACGGGCCGGTCCGGGGCGATCCCGCCGTCGGCGCCGATCGCGCCGAACGAGGCGAGCTCCTGCATCGCAGAGGCCAGGTGCTCGTCGTCGTAGACGATCTCCATCGCCCGGCCGCCCAGCACGTAGCTGGGTCGCACCAGTGCCGGATACGAGATGTCGGCGACGATCGCGCGGGCCTCGTCGATGTCGGTCGCGGTGCCGCCCGCCGGCTGCGGGATGTCGAGCTTCGCGCACAGGGCGTTCCAGTGTTCGCGATCCTCCGCGGCGTCGATCGACGCCGCGGACGTCCCGAGCACCAGACCCTCGGGCAGTTGACCGGCGAGCTTCAGCGGGGTCTGGCCGCCGAGTGCGACGATCACGCCGACGACGCCGGGGCTCCCGGGAGGCGACGCGGCCTGTTCGGCGTCGATCACGTTCAGGACGTCCTCGAGGGTCACCGGCTCGAAGTACAACCGGTCGGAGGTGTCGTAATCGGTCGACACGGTCTCGGGGTTGCAGTTGACCATCACCGTGGCGTACCCGGCGTCGTGCAGGGCGAAGCTGGCGTGCACACAGCAGTAGTCGAACTCGATGCCCTGGCCGATCCGGTTCGGGCCCGACCCGAGGATGATCACCTTGCCCCGCGCATCGGCAGCGACCTCGGTGGAGTCCTCGTAGGTCGAGTAGTGGTACGGCGTGTCCGCGGCGAACTCGGCCCCACACGTGTCGACCGTCTTGTAGGTGGGCACGACCCCGGCGGAGAGTCGGGCGGCGCGTACGTCGGCCTCGCCGCGGTCCCACAGGAAGGCGAGTTGCGCGTCCGCGAAGCCCAGGCGCTTCGCCCGACGCCAGTCGCGCTCGGTCATGGCGTCGAAGCCGACCCGTTCGAGGTGGGCCCGCTCCTCGGTGATCTGGGACATCTGGTCGAGGAACCACGGGTCGACCTTGGTCGCCGCGGCGACCTCGTCGACACTCATCCCGCGGCGCAGCGCGGCTTCGAGTTGGAACAGGCGGTCGGGCGTGCCGATCGCCGCGGCCGCGAGCAGTTCCGCGTCGCTCAAGTCGTCGGTGGCGGTCTCCCCCGGGTCGGCGTTCAGCCCGAGGCGACCGAGCTCGAGCGAGCGCAGCGCCTTCTGCACCGACTCGCAGAAGGTCCGTCCGATGGCCATGACCTCGCCCACCGCCTGCATCTGGGTGCCGAGCAAGCTGGGGATCTCCGGGAACTTCTCGAACGCCCACCGGGGTACCTTGGTGACGACGTAGTCGATGGTCGGTTCGAACGACGCCGGGGTGGCCTTGGTGATGTCGTTCGGGATCTCGTCGAGCGTGTAGCCCACCGCCAGCTTCGCGGCGATCTTGGCGATCGGGAACCCGGTGGCCTTCGAGGCCAGGGCGCTGGAACGCGACACCCGGGGGTTCATCTCGATGATGACCATGTCGCCATTGGTGGGGTCGATCGCGAACTGGACGTTCGAACCGCCGGTTTCGACTCCGACGCGTCGCATGCAGGCGAACGCGGCGTCGCGCATCTTCTGGTACTCGACGTCGGTCAGGGTCTGGATCGGGGCCACCGTGATCGAATCGCCGGTGTGCACCCCCATGGGATCGACGTTCTCGATCGAGCACACGATCACGCAGTTGTCGGCCGTGTCGCGCATGACCTCGACCTCGAACTCCTTCCACCCGGCGATCGACGACTCGATGAGGATCTCGGTGATGGGGCTCGCATCCAGGCCGGCCGTGGCGACCCGCTCGAACTCCTCGGGCGTCGAGGCGATGCCGGTCCCCTTGCCGCCCAGAATGTAGGCCGGCCGGATGATCACCGGCAGTCCGATGTCGGCGACCACCTCACGGGCTTCGTCGATGGTGTGAGCGGTGCCCGACGCGGGCACGTCGAGACCGATGCCGACCATCGCGTCCTTGAAACGTTCGCGATCCTCCGCGGTGGCGATCGCCTCGGCGTTCGCGCCGATCAACTCGACGCCGTAGCGGTCGAGCACACCGAGTTCCACCAGCTCCATCGCGAGGTTCAGCGCGGTCTGGCCGCCCAGGGTCGGCAGCAGCGCGTCGGGCCGCTCGCGTTCGATGATCCGGGTGAGGGTCGTCGCGTCGAGGGGTTCGACGTAGGTGGCGTCCGCAAAATCCGGGTCGGTCATGATCGTTGCGGGGTTCGAGTTGGCCAGGATCACCCGGTAGCCCTCCTCGCGCAGCACCCGACAGGCCTGCGTGCCCGAGTAGTCGAACTCGCAGGCCTGGCCGATCACGATCGGCCCCGACCCGATGAGCAGGATGGATTCGAGATCGTCTCTGCGTGGCATCAGGCGACGTTTCCCTTCATGAGGTGCTCGAAGTTCTCGAACAGATAGGCACTGTCGCGCGGGCCGGGCCCGGCCTCGGGATGGTGCTGCACACTGAACGCGGGCGCATCACGACTGCGGATCCCCTCGATCACGCCGTCGTTGAGATTCACGTGGGTCACCTCGGCCCGGGTAAGCGACCCTTCGGCGATCGCGAAGCTGTGGTTCTGGCTGGTGATCTCGATGGTGCCGGTGGTGAGGTTCTTCACGGGGTGGTTTCCCCCGTGGTGGCCGAAGGGCAGCTTCTCGATCCGCCCTCCCAGCGCGAGGCCCATGAGTTGGTGGCCCAGGCAGATGCCGAACACCGGAACCTCGCCCAACAGCCCGGCCACCGTGTCGACGAGCCCGGTGCGCTCGGGGTCACCCGGCCCGTTGGAGAGGAACACGCCGTCGGGTTCCCGGGCGAGCACCTCGGCGGCCGGAGTCGACGCGGGCACCACCTCGACGGTGCCCAGCCGGGTGAGATTCGTGAGGATCGTGGACTTGATCCCGAAGTCGTAGGCGACGATCCGGCGGCTTCCCGCGCCCGTCGCGGCCACCTCGTAGGGCTGCCCGGTGGTGACTTCTGCGACCAGGTCCAGACCGTCGGTCCCGGGCTCTCGTGCCGCGGCCTCCCGCAACGCCGACTCACTCACGTGCCCTTCGAAGCGGTCGTCGACGATCCCGAACACCCCGGGCAGCGAACCCGCCTCACGGATGTGGCGGGTGAGGCGCCGGGTGTCGACGCCGGCGATACCGGGCACGCCGCGCCGGTTCAGGAACGCGTCGAGCGATTCGGTGGCCCGCCAGTTGCTCATCCGGCGCGACAGCTCCCGCACGATCACTCCCCTGGCGAAAGGCCGACGGCTCTCGTTGTCCTCCGCGTTGGTGCCGTAGTTGCCGATGTGGGGGTAGGTGAACGTGACGATCTGACCCGCGTACGACGGGTCGGTGAGCACCTCCTGATAACCCGAGAGCACGGTGTTGAACACCACCTCCCCACCGGCGATACCGCCGTCGGGCACCGCGCCGATGGCCTCGCCCTGGAAGGCGGTGCCGTCGCTGAGCACGAGGAGGGACTCGTAGATGTCGTTCACGCAAGACTCCCGTCTTCCACCACTGGGTTGCCGGCGAAGATCGTGTGGCGCACCCTGCCGGTGAGGGTACGTCCGGCCCAGGGGTTGTTCCTCGACCGACTCGCGGTGTCATCGGCCGACACTTCCCAGGTGAGCGCCGGGTCGAACACACACAGATTCGCCACCTCGCCCACGTCGACGGGACGCCCCTGGTCGGCCATCCCGGCGATCCGGGCGGGTCGGACGCTCATCGCCCGGACGATGCCGTCGAAGCCGAGATCGGCGCCCAGTTCGGTGTGGACGACCGCCAGCGCGACCTCGAGCCCCAGCATTCCCGGTGGGGCCTGGTCGAAGGGGCGCTCCTTGGCCTGAGCAGGGTGGGGCGCGTGGTCGGTGGCGACGACGTCGATGGTGCCATCGAGCAGGCCCGCGCGCAACGCGGCGACGTCCGCGTCGGTCCGCAGCGGCGGGTTCACCTTGAACACGGGGTCGTAGCCCGCGCAGCAGGCGTGGGTGAGCACCAGATGGTGCGGGGTCGCCTCGGCGGTGACGTCGAGCCCCTCGGCCTTCGCGGCGCGGACCATGGCGACCGACCGGGCCGTCGACAGGTGCTGGAAGTGCATACAGGCACCGGTGAGGCGTGCCAGCGCGAGGTCGCGCTGGACCATCAGTTCCTCGGCTTCCGCAGGCTGGCCGGCGATCCCGAGGCGGGCCGACCACTCCCCTTCGTGGAGGTGCCCTCCGGCGGCGAGCGCCGCATCCTCACAGTGCTGCGCGAGCGTCACGCCGAGACCTCGGCCGTACTCCAACGCCCGGCGCATGAGCCTTCCGTCCTGCACGCCGCTGCCGTCGTCGGTGAACAACCGCACACCCAGGTCGGCGAGTTCGCCCATCGGTGCCAGGGCCTCACCGGCGCGTCCGACGGTGATCGCCGCCGCGGTCGTCACCTCACACGGCGCTTCCCGGCCGGCGTCGAGCACCTGGCGCACCACCGCCGCCGAGTCGACCGCCGGCGACGTGTTGGGCATCGCGACGATGCCGGTGAACCCGCCCCGAGCAGCGCAGCGACCACCCGAGAGGATCGTCTCGGCGTCCTCGCCGCCCGGCTCGCGCAGATGGCTGTGCAGATCGACCAGCCCGGGCAGCACGACACAGCCGGTGGCGTCGAGGCTCCTGTCTGCGACCAGGGCGTCGCCGACCGCGGCGATCCTGCCATCGGCACCGATGCCGACATCGGCACGGCGGCGGCCGTTCGCATCGACGATCTCGCCACCGGCGATCACCAGCGGGTAGGTCACCTCCCGGCGCTCAGCCATCGATGTCGTCCTCCCCGACCGCGCCGGCGTGACCGAGCAGCCGATACAGCACCGCCATGCGCACCGCCACGCCGTTGCGCACCTGATCGACGATGACCGATCGCGGACCGTCCGCGACGACCGCGTCCAATTCGACCCCCCGGTTCACCGGTCCCGGGTGCATCACGATCGCATCGCTGCGCAGGCACGCGGCCCGCTCGGCGGTGACCCCCCAGCGGGCGGTGTACTCGCGCAGCGACGGCACGAGCGCCTCGGTCATCCGTTCCCGCTGCATCCGCAGGACGTAGACGACGTCCGCATCCGCGGCGGCCGCGTCGAGGTCGTGGGAGACCGTGACCGGCCACCCTTCCAGGCTCGGTGGCAGCAGCGTCGGCGGGGCGACGAGGGTGACCTCGGCGCCGAGCGTGGTGAACGCGTCCACGTCGCTGCGGGCCACCCGGGAATGTTTGATGTCGCCCACGATCACGATCCTGCGGCCCGCCAGGTCGCCGATGTGCTGACGCAGGGTGTAACAGTCTAGCAGTGCCTGGGTGGGGTGCTGGTGCCAGCCGTCCCCCGCGTTCACGACCGCGGCGTCGACCCAGCCTGCGATGCGGTGCGGCGCACCCGAGGAGGAATGCCGGACGACGACGGCATCGACGCCCATGGCCTCGATCACCCGCGCGGTGTCGCGCAACGATTCGCCCTTGTTCACCGACGACACGCCGACGCTGAAGTTCGCCGTGTCCGCCGACAGGCGCTTCGCCGCCGTCTCGAAGCTGAGTCGGGTCCGGCTGGAGTTCTCGTAGAACAACCAGGCGACGGTCCGACCACGCAGCGCCGGTACTTTGGGAATGGGACGGTTCGACACCTCGACGAACCGGTCGGTGAGCTCCAGGATGTCCTCGATGCCTTCACGGCCCCCCAGATCGGCGATGTCGAGCAGGTGCCTCACTTGACCATCTCGCCGAGCTCGACTCCGTCGACCGAGACGTTCACGACCTCGTCGCGGCGGGTCGGCAGGTTCTTGCCCACGTAGTCGGGACGGATCGGCAACTCGCGGTGTCCCCGGTCGACCATGACCGCGAGTTGCACCGCTCGGGGGCGGCCGAACGACGTGAGCGCGTCCAGCGCGGCGCGCACCGTCCTTCCGGTGAACAGCACGTCGTCGACCAGCACGACCGTGGCGCCGTCGAGGTCGACGGGGATCTCGGTGACCGCCTCGGGCAGGACCGGTCGCAGCCCGACGTCGTCGCGGTGGAACGCGACGTCCAGCGTGCCGGTCACCGGCGCGACGCCTTCGACCTCGGCGAGTGCCTCGGCGAGCCGCTCGGCCAGGGGCACCCCACCGGTCTGCAGACCGATGATCACCACGCCGTCGAGGCCACCGTTGCGCTCGGTGACCTCGTGCGCGATGCGCCAGGTCGCCCGGTGGACCTCCTCGGCGGTCATCACCTGTGCCCGGGCGACGAAAACGCCCCCGAAGGGGCGCGTGATACGGCGTTCGCGTTCGGCCACTGGCAACTCCTGTCCGTCCGGGCCTCACGGGACCCGTTTCACGGTCAGACGTTCATGTTAGCACGCCGGTTCGCCCCGGTGATCCCCGGCGAGCCGACTGAGAACACCGTTCACATAGCGACTCGACGCGTCGGTCGAGAACCGCTTGGCCAACTCGACCGCCTCGTTGATCACGACCGCGGTGGGGATCTCGCGCTTCCAGCGCAGTTCGGCCACGCCCACGCGGAGGATCGCCCGGTCGACGATCGGCATCCGCTCCAAGGTCCACCCGCGGGCCACACGCGTCAGGTCCGCGTCGATCTCGTCGCGGTGGGTCTCGGTGAGCGCGAGCAACTCGACCGTGAACGCATCGGGTACCACCGGAAGCTCGGCGACGATCTCACCGACGGCCCGGTCCTTGAGGTCGGCCTCGTACAACAACTCCAGGACCCGTTCGCGGGCGTCGAGACGACTCGACCCGGTGTCCCGGCCGCCGGCGGATTCCGGCGGCGTCGACGGGTCAGGCACGGGTGATGTAGTCACCCGTGCGCGTGTCGACCTTGAGGCGGTCGCCGATGTCGACGAACAACGGCACCTGCACCACCAGACCGGTGACGAGCGTGGCCGGCTTGCGCGCCCCGGACACCCGGTCGCCCTGGATGCCCGGTTCGGTATCGGCGACCTCGAGCTCGACCGCCGCGGGCAGGTCGACGCCGACGATCTCGGTGCCGTACATCGCCAGGTTCACGCTCGCGCCCTCGACGAGGAATCCGCCCGCCTCGCCGAGTGTGTCGGCGGGCACGGTCATCTGTTCGTAGGAGTCGGTGTCCATGAACACGAACCCGGCGGGGTCGCGGTACAGGTACTGCATGTCGTGCTTCTCGATGATCGCCTGGACGACCTTCTCGCCGGCCCGGAAGGTACGGTCGAGCACCCCACCGGAACGCACGTTCCGCAGCGTCGTGCGCACGAACGCACCGCCCTTGCCGGGCTTGACGTGCTGGAACTCCATGACCTGGAACAGGCCGTCGTCGAGTGAAAGGGTCATGCCGTTCTTGAGATCGTTGGTGGTGATCGCCATGAGAAGAGGCGCCTCGCTGGTTGCTGGTCGCTGGGGGTGCGTACTGGTCGGGGTCGGCTCAGGCCCGTCAGGCCACCGCGGTCGTCTTGGGCGCACGTGTGAGCGCCCGACAACCGTCGGCGGTGACCACGACCGTGTCCTCGATCCGGACACCGCCGTGGCCGGGCAGGTACACGCCCGGTTCGACCGTGACCACCGCACCGGGTTCGAGTGTAACAGTGCCCTTCGCCGCAACCGCTGGTTGCTCGTGGATCTCCAGCCCGACGCCGTGCCCGGTGGAGTGCATGAAGGCGTCGCCCCACCCGGCGGCTTCGATGATGTCGCGGCAGACCCTGTCGACGTCGCCCGTGAGCGTTCCGGGCGCAACCTCGGCGACACCCGCGGCCTGCGACTCGGCCACCACGTCGAGCATGCGTTGCTGGGTCGGCGACGCGTCGCCCACCATGATCGTCCGGGTCATGTCCGAGCAGTACCCGTCGACGAGTGCGCCGAAGTCGAGCACGACGAGGTCACCTTCGGTGATCCGACGTTCGTCGGGCTGATGATGGGCCATGGCGCCGTTCGGTCCGGCCGCGACAATCGTGTCGAAGGACGTGCCTTGGGCTCCCAGCCGGCGCATCGCGAAGTCGAGCTCCAGCGCGAAGTCGACCTCGCGGGGCTCCTCGGCGAGACGGGGTCGGACCGCGGCCAGCGCGGCGTCGGCCACCGCACAGGCGGCCTCGATGCGGTCGATTTCACCGGGCTCCTTGACGACGCGCAGCGCGTCGACCAATCCCTCGGTGGCGACGAGTTCGGCGTCGGCGAACCAGTCGCCCTCCCAGCGCCGCTGACGCGACCACGACACGTCGTCGGCTTCGAGACCGATGCGCCCGATGCCGTCCAGCGCGTCGACGATCGCCTGTCTCTGGCCCTCGCCACCGGCCACGGTCCGCGCAGCTTCGACCCCGGCAGCTTCGAGCTGGTGCTCGGACTGCTCGCCGTAGCGCCCGTCGGTGGTGAACACGAGTCGGTCCTCGAGTACGACCACCAGTGCCGCCGAACCGGTGAACCCGGTCAGCCAGCGGATGTTCTCGAGCTTGGTGACGACCAACGCGTCGCAACCGGCGTCGGCGAGCCGGGCGCGGACCCGGTCGATCCGATCGGCCTGGTGCATCGGTTCGAGTGCGGCGAGCAGTCGGGACGCCCGGTCCGCCACGTCCCGGGGCGATGTGGCGATGGGGTCGTCGGTCGTGTCGGTCATCTCAGCTCCTCGTCGATCGGCTCGGGCGCGCCGGCCCAGTCTGCCACCGGGTCCGGCTCACCGGATCGCCTCGAGGGCGTCGAGCAGCAGCCGGCGGTCCTCGACTCGGACCGGCTCGACGCCGCCCGGTCCGTCGAGCACGAACGTCAAGCCGTCGACCGCCTTCTTGTCACGGCCGAACAGCTCGACCAGCGCATCGGCGTCGACGCCGGTCGGCAGCACCGACGCCAGGTCGTAGGCGGCGACGACACGACGGTGTTCGGCGACCCGCGCGGCGTCGATCCTGCCCAGGCGCGCTGCGATCTCCGCCGCGTAGACGATCCCGATGGCCACCGCCTCGCCGTGTCGCAGGTCGTAGGAGGTGGCGGTCTCGAGCGCGTGGGCGAGCGTGTGGCCGTAGTTCAGGATCGCCCGCCGGCCGCCCTCGCGCTCGTCGGAGGCGACCACGTCGGCCTTGCAACGCACGCAGGCCGCGACGGCGTCGTCGATGGCCATCGATGCCAGATCGGGCACCCCGAGAAACGCGTACTTGGCCATCTCCCCGTGTCCGTTGCGCAGCTCGCGCGGCGGCAACGTGGCGAGCGTTCCGGTGTCGCAGACCACCGCATGGGGCTGCCAGAAGGCACCGACGAGGTTCTTGCCCTCGGGGATGTTCACGCCGGTCTTGCCGCCGATCGCCGCGTCGACCTGGGCGAGCAGGGTGGTGGCGATGTGGATGACGGCCACGCCGCGGTGGTAGGACGCCGCCGCGAACCCGGCGAGGTCGGTGGTGAGGCCGCCGCCGACCGCGACGACGACATCACCCCGGGTCAGGCCCCAACGGGCCCATGCCCGGCAGAGCGACTCGACGGTGTCGAGCGTCTTGGTCGCTTCGCCGTCGGGAATGGTGAAGGTCTCGTGCTCGATGCCCGGGTCGACGCCGACGCCGATGCCCGCCTGGGTGACGATCGCGGCGCGCTGGGCCCGGGCGGGCACCAATGCGGCCAACTCGTCGCGCGCCCCGTCGCCGACGACCACCGGGTATGACCGGTCCCCCAGGGCGACCTCGACGGTGATCATCGCCGGACCTGGACGCCGGTACGGATCAGCGCGTCGATGATCACCCGTCCGAGTTGCTTCCGGGGGTGCTGGGCGACGGTCATGACCGGTTCGATGTCGATGATCATGTCCGCGACCATCGCATAGCGGTCCCGGCGTTCCGCATCGAGTTGCTCCAGTGCTCCGCGTGGATCATCGCCGAGGAGTGGCCGATCGGTCCGCTCGGCCTTGCGGGTGATCCGCGAGGCGAGGAACGCCGGGGAGGCACGCAGCCAGATCACGCTGTGGCGGGGATCGCACAACGCGGCCCGATTCGCCTCACCGAGGACGATCCCGCCGCCCGTGGCGACGACCCGGGTGACCGGCGCGTCCAGAACCTCTCGAAGCACCTCCGATTCGACCGCGCGGAAGGCCTCCTCGCCCTGGTCGCTGAACCAGTCGGTGATCGAACGGCCACTCGTGGCGACCAGTTCGGCGTCGGTGTCGACGAAGTCGAGCTCGAGCTTGCGCGCCACCCGGCGGCCGACCGTGGTCTTGCCCGAGCCCATCATGCCGACGAGCACGATGTGGCCGGGTCCGTCGTCTTCAGGCAAGAGGACCCTCGGCCAGGGCGCGTGCCGCGGCTTCGGCGTTGCGGGTGAACTCGACGATCGAGTCGCCGCCGAACTTACGGGTCGCCTCGTTCGCCAGGACCAACGCGGTCATCGCCTCGGCCACGACGCCCATCGCTGGTACCGCCGTGACGTCGGTGCGTTCCTTGAACGACACGCCCGCCTCCTTGGTGATGACGTCCACGGTGGCGAGCGTCGGGCGGTTCAGGGTCGCCAGCGGTTTCATCGCGACGTGGGCGACGATCACCCCGCCGGTGGAGATGCCGCCTTCGATCCCTCCGGCACGCGTCGTGTCGCGTACGTAGTTGCGCCCGTCCCAGTACAGCGCGTCGTGGGCCTCGGAACCGGGAAGACCCGCCACCGTGAACCCGTCGCCGATCTCGACGCCCTTGATCGCCTGGATGCTCATGAGCGCTCCGGCGAGCAGGCCGTCGAGTCGACGGTCCCAGTGCACGTGGGACCCCAGCCCGACCGGCGCCCCCCAGACGAGGACCTCGACGATCCCGCCGAGTGAATCGCCCGCCTTCGACTTCGCCTTGATCTCGGCGATCATCGCGTCGGCGGCGGCCCCGTCGAAGCAGCGCACCTCGGACGCGTCGACCGCATCCAGGTCGTCGGGGCCGGGGCGCACTCCGGCGGGAACACGGGCGGAACCCAACTGGACCACGTGCGAGCCGATCCGCACCCCGAGCGGCGTGAGCAGCCGCTTCGCCAGCGTGCCGGCGACCACCCGAGCCGCGGTCTCACGCGCCGATGCCCGCTCGAGCACGTCACGGGCGTCGGTGAAGCCGTACTTCTGCATGCCGGCGAGGTCGGCATGACCGGGCCGGACCTGGGTCAGGGGCTTCTCGGTGCGCCCCGGCGCCGTCGACATCTCGGCGTGCCATTTGTCGGAGCGTTTCCATTCGCTGTTGCCGATCTGCACCGCGACCGGCGAGCCGAGAGTCCGACCGTGCCGCACGCCGCCGATGATGGTGACCTCGTCGGCCTCGAAGCGCATCCGCGGCCCCCGGCCGTAGCCCAGTCGACGCCGTGCCAGTTCGGCCTGCAGGTCCTCGACGGTGACCTCGAGGCCGGCGGGTAGGCCTTCGACGGTGACGACGAGCGCCTGCCCATGGGACTCGCCTGCGGTGAGGAAACGGAGCACGTCGGGAGAATCTACCGGTTCGTCCGGTTCGGTCAGAGATTCCGGGTGAGGCGTTCCGAGATGAGCATCGCGAGCACGCAGCCCCCGGCCAGCCACGGCCCGAACGGGAAACCCCGTTTGCGGTCGCGCGTGACGATCAGGGTTCCGATACCGATGAGCGATCCACCGATCCCCGCGAACAACAGCCCGTAGAGGATCAGGACCGGCGAGATCCAGCCGAGGTACAGGCCGAGCACCCGGGCCAACTTCACGTCCCCGTAGCCCATCCCACGTGGATACACGAGCCACATGGCGCCGAGGAGCAACCAGTAGCCGAGGCCACCGACCGCGGCCCACACCAGGTCACCGGGACGGTGCTGGATGAACGAGATCGCCACGATGAGCGGGATCGAACCGATCAGGAGGGGCAGATTGATCCGATCGGGCAGTCGGTAGGTCTGCAGGTCGATGACCGACAGCGCGAGCAGGCCGGAGAAGAACGGCAGGATGACGACCAGGTCCAGGCTCGCTCCGAAGCGCACGGCGGCGATCATCCACAACAGGGCGTTGGCGACTTCCACGAGTGGCTGCCACCAGCCGATCTGCATCCCACAGCGGCCACAGGTTCCGTCCATCAGGAACGGGCCGGCGACCGGGAGGAGGGTCCCGGCCGAAGGAGCACGTTCACACGTGGCGCAGCGTGTCCACGGTGGCGCGAACGAGCGGTTCCCCGGGCCTCGGACCACCAGCACGTTCACGAAGACCCCGACGAAGAGTCCGGCGATGCCGCAACCGAGGACGAGCGCGACGTCGGACATGATCGGCGATGCTACGTGGTCGGGGATCGGTCACCCGGGCATCGGGGACCGACGGATTCAGCTTCGGACCGAACCGAGGAACCGCCGCATGAGCTCACGGTCGATGGCACCCTCGGGCAGCTCGTCGAGCAGCTGCTCGGCCTCGGCCGGGTCGCCGACGTCCGCGGCCCGTTCGATGAGGTCGCGCTGTTCGGGCGGCAGGTCGTTGAGCTGCTCTTCGAGTCGAGCCGCCTCGTCGGGGGCGAGGGCGTCGCCGGCGAACGGGTCCGATCCGCCGGGCAACGGCTCGGGAAGATCACCGGCGGCCCCGTCGACGGCACCGAACAGATCTGCGCCGTCGGTCTCGTCGTCCAGCGACGGCAGCTCGACCGCGTCCGCGTCGACTCCTGCACCCCGCACGGGCAGGCCCGACGCGGCCATGGCCTGGTCGGCGACGTCGCCGGCGTCACCGATCGTGGCGAGTCCGTCGTCGACCAGTCCCCTGGTCGCCCGCAGCACGGGCAGTTCCTTGAGTCCCAGGCGGCTCCCCAGCGCGCGGACCGTCGTCCCGCTGCCGATCGTGACGATGAGCTTCCAGCGGTCACGGTCGATGGTCGTGGCGTCGTCGGGCAGATCCTCCACGAGGGTCACCCCGACGTCCAGCGACGGGACGACCGTCGACAGGTCCTGCCATTCGGCGTGGGCGGACTCGGCGTCGGTGATGAGGGACTCGACATCGACCGACGGACCGGACTCGGCGGCCGCGGTGTCCTGGTCGAACAGGAACGAACCGCCGTCGAGGCGCAGGAGTTCGAAGAGCACTTCATGGGACTCGTCGGTGTCGGCGAGGGTCGTGGAGCCACTCACCACCGCCCCTTCGGCGAGGGAAAGGCTGCCGCTCCCCTGGTCTCCCTGGACGAGCAGTTGGCCGGACTTCTTCGTCGTCGCCAGCAGCCGAAGCACGTCGGGAAGAGCGAAGGTGTCGAGTGTTCCTTGGAGTGCCACGGTGTTCTCCCTGACGAAGTCGAATGACGAACGATCGGGTGTCTATCGGCACGGTCGAGCGCCCTTCAAGGTTCCGGAACCGCGATGGGAACATCGACCTATCGGGCCGATTCCACCACCAGTTCGGCCAGTCGTTCGGCGGGCTCGCCCTGCGCGATCGCCGGAACCGGCGTCGGATCCGATCCCCATTCCGAGAGGTCGTAGCGGGTCCAGACCTCGCTCAACCACGCCGGCGGATCCGGGTGGTACACCCACGCCGGTAGACCCGCAGCGGCGGCCTCGAGGATGGCGGTCGACCACATCGACACGACCGGTGCCCCGACCTCGAGCAGCGGTCGGTCGGCCGGAGCGAATCGAATGCCGAGGCGCTTCCAGACCAGATGGGTCAGGCGCGATTGGAAGTCGACCTCGCGGGGATGGGGCCGGTAACGGGCGCCGGTGGCGCGACAGAAGCTGCGGGCGACCCGCTCGATCTGGAACCGGGGCAGCTCGGTTCCGTGCAGGGCGCCGCAATAGACCGGTGTGGCATCGATCGGCACCGGGTCGGTCCGCGCGGCGACCGCACGGCGCAGCAGCTCGCTGCCGACGACCCGGACCTCGACGTCGTCGCGCCCGCTGCGCCAGAACGCACCGTCCGCATCCGACCAGGCGGCCAGGGTCACCCCGCTCGGCAGCGGCGCCGCCTGGGGCAGGAGCATGCCGTGCTGGACGACGATCGAGGAGCCGCCCGTGCGCGTCATCAGATCGTGGCCGACGGCGCCGGCGGGGCCGTGCGCCCCCGCGGACAGCACCACGGCCACGTCGGAAACCGCGTCGGCCAGATCGTCGGTGGACGCGACGATCCGGTCCGGGCCGTGGCCGTCGCGCAGGTCCAGATCAGGGTCGTCCAGACCGAAGGGAGCCAGGATCGCGATCCGTTCGAGGTCGACATGGTCGAGCATGCCCAGCACCGCCGCCCGGCACGAGACGGTCTTCGAATCGAACGCCACCACGATGTCGGAGTCGCCGCCGAACGTCCTGAGCGTCAACGGCGCCGGGCCGTCGTCGGCGCGCAGGCGCTCGCGGAGGCGCCGCATGCGGCGGAACGACTGGCGGCGTGCCTCGTCGCGCCGATACGCCTCGAAGTCGACGGGATGGATCAGTCCCACAGCTCCTCCAGCTCGCGGGCGCGCTGCGCGAAGGTGTGCCGGGCAAGGGTCCGCGCGCGGCCCGCCGCACGGATCCGGGCTGCCCAGAGCGGTTCACGGCGCGCCCGTTCGACCAATTCGGCGATCTCGCCGACCGATGCGAACGGGAGGATCTCGACGCCAGGGGTGTAGTGCATCGACACGTCGGCGCGGTCGACGAACTGCAGCGCGCCGACGCCGCACGCCTCGAATGTCCGCATGGTGAATCCGTCCTGATCGCCGTGGACGTTGAGGGTGGCGAACGCGCCGGCCATCATGCCGGCGCCGATTCCCCGCGACACCGACGGCGCGGCAGGAAGGTCGGGTCGATGCCAGCTCCAGGTCCGCACGCGGTCGCGTGTGCGGTGTGACCAGTCGTTTCCCACGGCGCGCACCGCGACGCCACGCCGCTGCAGTTCGCACAGCACCTCCGTGCGTCCCGGATAGCGCGCCCCGATGAACAGGACGTCGTCCGAAGGGATCCGTGCGTGGGCGAACGCGGGGTCGAATGCCAACGGCACGTGCCGGGCGCGGATCCCCGCCTCAGTCAGCGTGGCGACGTCGAGTGGAGAGTAACTTGCTACCGGACCGATCTCGGCCAGTCGCGCGAGATCGTGGCGGGTGCGGCGCAACTCGTCGTACAGCCACAGCACCCGGTCGGATCCGAGTCGGTCCACGTCGTCCCAGAAGGCATCGGCGAGCAGGTCGCCCTTGACGACCACGACGACCTCGGGCCGGGTCCGACCCAGCGCAGCGCGGGCACCCGCGGTCGCGGCGCGCACGAATCGCGCGGTCCCCGACCCGGCCCGGAGGTGGTCCAGTCCCTCGAACACCACCTTGTTGCGGAGGCGGGTCAGCGGGTCGGAGTGTTCGTCGTAGCAGTGCACGACGACGTCGTGGCCATTGGCCTCGAATCCGCGCGCGATCGATCGCCAGTACTCGTGGAAGACCGGGGAGACGAGCAGCACGCGGCGCCCCGAACTCACGTGGCGAGACCCCGTTCCACCAGCGCGTCGAGCGCGTCGTCCCAGACGGCCGAGTCGGCACCCGGCGCCTCCCAACCGTCGCGGATGAACCCTGCAACCGCATCGCCCACCGACACCGTCGGTTCGGGCAGCCCCAACGCGCGCAGCCTGGTCAGATCCGCGCAGGCGTGTTCGATGTCGCCGGCGCGGTGCACTTCGACGTGTTCGATCGAGCCGGGCACCGGCGCGCCGGCGATCGCGTGACCGGCGAGTTCCAGGAGGCTCGTGCGTTCACCCGAGCCGCAATTGACGACCACGGGTTCCGGGCCGCTCGGTGGGCCGGCGAGCAACGCCTCGACGAGGCGGGCGACGTCGGCGACGTCGACGAAGTCGCGGGTGGCCGAGCCGTCGCCGTACACCTGAACGGGGCGTCGCTCCTTGAGCCGCGCGAGAAACGCCGCGAGCACCCCGGTGTAGGGATTGTGGAGCGCCTGACCGGAGCCGATCACATTCTGGGGACGCACGATCGTCACCGGCGCGTCGGCGGACCGCGCGGCGACGAGCTGCTCGCCGGCGACCTTGGTCTCGCCGTACACCGACACCGGCGCCATCGGGTCGTCTTCGCGCGACGCCACCGGGACCGCTGCGCCGCAGCAGGATCCGTCGGTCACCTCCGGGTGGTCGCGGCACGCGTAACGCCCTTCGCCGTAGACCGCACGCGAACTGAAGAACACCAGGGGGATGTGCCGTTGCGCACACCAGGCGGCCACGACCCGGGTTCCGGTGACGTTCACCCGACGGTACCGTTCGACCTCGTACATCGACTGGCCCACGCCGGTCTCCGCGGCCAGGTGCACCACCGCGTCGACGTCGCCGAGTCCCTCGAAGGCGTCGTCGGCGAGCACGTCGGTCTCGATCAGGTCGCCGACGAGCCGTCGCCGTGACGCCTCGGGATCCAGATGGACCTGCGGCGACAGATTGTCGAGGTTCGTGACCTGCCAACCGCCGGCATCGAGGCGTCGCCCGAGATGGAAACCGATGAAGCCGGCGCCGCCGGTGATGAGCACCCGACTCATGGCGCGTCCCGCCCCAGTGGCCGGGCGGGGATGCCACCGACGGCGACGCCCGCGGGCACGTCGTGGGTCACCACCGCGGCCGCCGCGACCGTGGCGCCGTCACCGATCGTGACCCCGCCCACGATCGTCACCCGGTCGCCGACGAAGACGTTGTCGCCGATCGTGATCGGCCCCGACCCGGTGAAGCCGCTCCGGTCTCCGCCGGTGTGTTCGGCCGAGGTGATCGTCGTCCAGACGCCGAACAGCGAGTTCTCGCCGATCCGCACCGGATCCACCGAGTGGATGTGCACGCCGTGCGTGAGGTTCACGCCGTCGCCGATCGTGATCGACCCACCCTCTTCGCACTGCAACCACACGTCCGCATAGATCGCGCAGTCGGAGCCGATGCGGATCCGGTCGACGCCACGCAGCATGCGGGGTGACACGATCACACTGCGCGGCCCGAACTCGGCGAAGGTGGGCCGGAACATCACCGCGGTGATCACCCGCCAGTAGCGCCACCGCAGCCCCGGCATCGACTCGACGATCCGCTGACGGATCTTCATCACCGCGCGTGCTCGCCGGGAACAGACATCGTCGAATCGTAGGCCAGAGACGCCGTCGCGGCCTGCGCCATCGCGGCCGCGGGAGCGACCATGCCGGTCCAGTGGGTGAACGCGTGTGCGGCCTGGTGGACGAGCATGCCCAGACCCGTCACGGCGTGCACCCCTCGGTCGCGGGCCGCGGCCACCACCGGCGTGACCGCCGGGACGTAGACCATGTCGAACAGCACCTGCCCCGAAGCGAGCAGCTCCGGGTCGAAGGGCAACGCCGGCGTGCCGTCGACCCCCATCCCCATCGGCGTGGCGTTCACGACGAGGTCCGCCTCGGCGACGTCGGACGGCGAGCCGATCCGGCCCCGGTCGCCGATCAGCGCGACCGCCGCCGCGGCGTGCGCCTCGGTGCGGTTGACCACCGCGACCTCGGCCGCACCGGCGTCGGCCAGGGCGACGATCGCGGCGCGGGCGGCGCCGCCGGCGCCGATCACGACGCATCGCTTGGCGTCGGGTTCGAATCCCTCGTCGAGGCGCAGGGTGTCGACCAATCCGTCGCCGTCGGTCGAATGCCCGACCAGCCGCGACGATTCTCTCGCCACACAGTTCACCGCGCCGAGACGCCCGGCCACTTCCGAGAGCGCGTCCAGATGGCCGATCACCGCCGCCTTGTGCGGCATCGTGACGCTCAGGCCCCACAGCGGCAGCTCCCGCATCGCTCTGATCGCACCGCCGACGGCGCCCTCGGCGACCTCGAACGCGACGAAGACCCAGTCGGCCGCGGTCTGTTGGAACGCCGTGTTCAGCAACACGGGCGACAGCGAATGCCGGATCGGGTCACCGATCACCGCCGCGACGCGGGTGGTGGCACTCGGAAGGCGCCCTGTGGCACTCATGGAGCGCCGCACCCGAGCCCGGCATCGTGACACGCCCGCTTGGCCTGTGCGAACTCCTCGGGGGAGGCCGTGAAGACGTGCTGGGGGCGACCCTGTGCGTCGTTCTGCACCGAACGCACGTACCACATCCAGTCACCCGCGGCGGGATGGGCGGCGGCGTCGAGCGCGAACTGCCCGGGCGCACCGATCGGCGTGGGCGGCAGTCCCGGCCGGCGCCGGGTGTTGTAGGGAGAGGCCGATTCGAAGTCGACGGGGTCGCCGGTCCTGATCGAGAGGTACCGACTGGTCGCGTCGATTCCCAGTGGTTCGCCCGCCGCGAGCCGGTTGTAGATGACCCGGGCGATCTTGGGGGCTTCGTCGGGGTTGCCGGCCTCGGCCTGCACCAGCGACGCGACGACCACGATCTGGTAGTCACTCAGCCCGAGCGCGGAGACGTCGGCATCGACATGCAACCCCTGCACCCGGCCGGTCATGGCGTCGGCCATCTGCTGCAGGGTCCCGGTCACCGAGTCGTCGGGGGTGACCGAATAGGTCGCCGGGAACAGCAGGCCTTCGAAATCGTGGGATCCGGCGGGCAGGAGTGGCGTGCGCACCTTCCCACTCGCCAGCGCGCCGCGGATCGACGCGATCGAGAATCGCGGGATGGCCTCGTGGATGCGCTGTTCGATCTGGGCGAGTCGGAATCCCTCGGGCACGACGAACTTGGAGATCTCCGGTCCGAGTGCGCCTTTGTCGAGGACCGCCAACGCGGTGTCGGCGGAGGAATTGCGGGCGAATCGGTAGCGGCCGGCCTCGAACGGCCCCGAGCCGGTGGCGCGTGCATGCCAGGTGAACGCCGTGGCGTTTCGGATCACGCCGGCCGCGGCGAGCCGGTCCGCGATGTCCGCGGTACTCGACCCTGCGGGGACCCGCACCTCGACCACGCGGTGCGATCCGCTCGCTGCGCCGAGCTGGGCGCGGTACCAGCCGAAGAGTGCCAACGCGCCGACCACCGCCAGCGCGACGACGGCACCGAAGCCGACGACGAGCCGACGACGTCGCCGCGCGCTCCGACCCCGCGCGCTCATGGGCGTTCGGTCCGATCGGTGTCGAGCCAACTCTGCAGGATGACGGCGGCGGCGACGGCGTCGACCACCTTGCGGCTCCTCCGGGTGTCCAGACCGCCGCGCTGCAGCGACGCCTGCGCGGTCACCGTCGAGAATCGCTCGTCGTGGAGCTCCACGGGAACACCGACGCCCGCTTCGAGTTCGGCAGCCAGGCCGCGCGCCGCCTGCGCCGCCGGTCCGTCGGAACCGTCCAGTCCACGGGGCAGCCCCATGACGACCCGCTCGGCCTCCCATTCGGCGACACAGGCTCGCAGCCGGGTCACCAACGACGGTTCGCCCCGGCGCGGCCAGACCTCGTAGGGCGTCGCGATACCGGTGCCGGTGTGACCGATTGCGACGCCGACCCGCCGGGTGCCCGGATCGATCCCCACGACATGGACCGAACGGGTTGTCAGGACGTCCCCAGCAGTCGGGCGCGAGCCGCATCCAGGGTGGCGTCGACCCGGTCGGCGTCGCGCCCGCCTGCCATCGCCAACTGGGCGTTCTTGGTGTTCCCGCCGCCGCCGAGGGTCGCCGACAGCTCGCCGACGAGCGCGCCGGCATGGTGTCCGGAACCTTCGGTCGTGGCGACGACGAGTGCCGCGCCACCGGTGTCGGTGACACCGCCGAGGACGACCGCGTCGATGCCGGGGACGTCGCGTACGGCGACCGCGACGGCCTTCAGATCATCCCGGTTCAGGTCGTCGAGTCTGGCGACGACGATGCCGTCCACGGCGTCGCCGGCCAGGTCGCGGGCGCGCGCGACCGCGAGTCGGCGGTGCAGCGATGCGAGTTCGGCGCGGGCGGCCTCGAGTTCGTCGTGGCGCTTGTCGATACCGGCGACCAGATCGCGTCCGGGCACCCCGAGCTTCTCGGCTGCCGTGGCCAGCAGGCGCTCGTCGTCGCGGACGAGGGCGAGCGACCCCAGACCGGTGGTCGCCTCGATGCGCCGCAGGTTGGAGCCGATGGACGACTCGGACACGATCTTGACGAGCCCGATGTCGCCGAGCGCTCCCACGTGGGTGCCACCGCACAACTCGACCGAATGTCGGCCGGCTTCGAGCACCCGGACGATGTCGCCGTACTTCTCACCGAAGAATGCGATCGCGCCCATCGCCAATGCGTGTTCCTTGGTGGTCTCGAAGTGGCGCGCGGGCGCGTTGTCGAGGACTTCGGCGTTCGCCAGGTCCTCCACGGCCCTGATCTGTTCGTCGGTCATCGACTCGAAATGGCTGAAGTCGAAACGCAGGCGGTCGGGTGCCACGAGCGAACCCTGCTGTTTGACGTGGTCGCCCAGCACCTCCCGCAAGGCCCAGTGCAGCAGGTGGGTCGCGGTGTGGTTGCGGCGGATCGCGTCACGACGCGCCACGTCGATGGAGGCGACCGCGTCCTGGCCGACGGTGATGTCACCACTGACGATCCGGGCGATGTGCCGGTGCAGGCCGGGAAGCGCGTAGGTCGTGTCGAGCACCTCGGCACGACCCGTGTCGGTCGTGATCTCGCCGGTGTCGCCGACCTGGCCGCCGGATTCCGCGTAGAAGGGGGTGCGGTCCAGGACGATCGCCACGATGTCGTCGCCGGGCGCGTCCGAGGGAACCACTGCGAGCACGGTCGCCTTGGAGACGTCCTCGACCCGGCCCGTGAACTCGGTGGTGCCATGGTCGGCGAGCAACGCCGCGAACAGCTCGGCCGAGGCGCCCGTCGCGACGCCGCCGGACCTCGCGGCCGCCTTCGCGCGTCGGCGCTGCTCGGCCATCTCGGATGCGAACCCCTCCAGGTCGACCTCGCGGCCCCGCTCGGCGGCGATCTCGCTGGTGACCTCGAGGGGGAACCCGTAGGTGTCGTGGAGCTGGAACGCCACATGACCGGGCACCACCGCGGCGTCGGGCAGGCCCGCCAGTTCGGCATCGAGGATGCTCATGCCGGTCTTCAGCGTGCGGCGGAACTGGTCCTCTTCCCGGCCCAGGACGCCGGTGATGACCTCCAGGTTCGTGACGAGCTCGGGATAGGCCGCACCCATGACCTCGGCGACTCGCTGCGCCAGCGGTGCCACCACCTGGTCGTCGACACCCAGCAGGAACGCGAAGCGGATCGCGCGGCGGATGATGCGGCGCAGCACGTAGCCGCGGTCCTCGTTGGAGGGGATGACCCCGTCGGCGACGAGGAACGTCATCGTGCGGGCGTGATCCGCGAGCAGACGCAAGGCGACGTCCGCGTTCGCGTCGTCGCCCAACTTCCGCCCGGTGAGATGCTCCGCCGAGACGACCAGGTCTGCCAACGTGTCGGCGGAGTACAGCCAAGGACTGCCCCGGAGGACCGCGAGGATGCGTTCGAGGCCGGCGCCGGTGTCGATGTTCTTCGTCGCGAGGTCGCTGAGCGACCCGTCGGGGTGGCGGAAGTGCTGTTGGAACACCAGGTTCCACAGCTCGGGGTAGCGGTCGTCGGCGTCGGGGTTCGCCGGTCCACCGTCCGGGCCGAGTTCAGGTCCGTAGTCCCAGAAGATCTCCGAAGACGGGCCGCAGGGACCGGTCTCACCCATCTCCCAGAAGTTGTCGGCGTCGAGTCGTTGGATCCGCGCGCCGGGAAAACCCACCGAATCCCGCCAGATCGCCTCGGCGGCGTCGTCGCTCACGTGCACCGTGACCCACATGCGGTCGCCGTCGAGTCCGAGCGTGCCTGTCAGGAACTCCCAGGCCCAACGGATCGCATCTTCCTTGAAGTAGTCACCGAAGGCGAAGTTGCCGAGCATCTCGAAGAAACTGAGGTGCCGCGGCGATCGTCCCACGGCGTCGAGGTCGTTGTGCTTACCGCCCGCGCGGACGCACTTCTGCACCGACACCGCACGGGGCGGAGACCACGGAACCGCTTCCTCACCCAGGAAATACGGGACGAAGGGCATCATGCCCGAGTTCGTGAACATCGGCGCGGAAGGGTGGTGCGGGATCAATCCGGCCGAGGGCACCTCGGTGTGGCCGTGCGCGGTGAAGTGCTCGACGAAGGCGCGTCGCAGCTCGTTCGCGGTCGAAACGGTCTTCATGGCGTCACGTCACTCATGGCGTCGCGCGAGCCTACCGAGTCGACGTCGGCGCGACCTTGCCGATTCCGGTCGGGCGTGACCGCCGGGATCTCGAGCCACGACGGGAAGGATCGTGGGTCGCTTCGAGCTCGCGCGAGACCCGCTGCATCTCCTGACGTCCGTCCGCGAGCGCGGAGCGGACCCGGTCGGCGCCGCGCCCGGCGGCCTCGACCGCCGTGTGCGCGAGCGCATCGGGCTCGAGTCGGGCACGCCGCTCGGCGACCTCACGTTCGATCCGGCGGACACCCGCCACCCCTGCGGCCGCACCGGCCGCGAACCAGATCACGCGTTTGAACACGGTCGCCTCAACCGGCCTTCGTCCCGCGCATGCGTCGCGCCGCGCGCGAGGTCCCCTTGGCGAGCGCGACCGTCTTGATCACCGGTTTCCCGACCGT
>Ga0182738_1000697_pt1 | contig 44978 bp, 60 predicted proteins | sample eDN5th30CBELigMG_FD_128876 | JGI IMG/M metagenome (GOLD analysis project Ga0182738, IMG submission 128876) | Enriched Miracle-Growth compost microbial communities from Emeryville, California, USA - eDNA 5th pass 30_C BE-Lig MG (version 2)... ... | reverse complement strand
TTCCCCTTTCCCCGGCGCGATCAAGCGGCTAGATAGCCCGAGGTTCGGGGCGTAGCGCAGCCTGGTAGCGCGACGGTTTTGGGTACCGTAGGCCGGAGGTTCGAATCCTCTCGCCCCGACCAGCACTTAGCTACTTCTGACCACCTCCGGTTTGCAGGTCGGTTTGCAGCTTTGTTCTGGATTCGGCCTGAGCCAGCTTCTCGGCCAGCCCATCCGTCATCCTCGGAGACAACGCAACATAGCGCTCGATGACTTCGGCCGCGTGCTTGATCGACCAGCCCATATGGGTCGCGATCTCCTTCAATTCGGCACCGGCCTCGAGAAGGCGCGTGGCGGCCGTGCCGCGGGCATCCTTCAGCTGCAGCTGAGACCGGATCTTGATCTTGTCTCGCCAAGTGCTGACCGCATCACCCAGATAATTCTCATGCTGGTAGGGCTGACCGCCCTTATTGACGATCAGGCGCGTTTGTTGATCGGGCGTCACGGCGATAATCTCGGCCATCGTCCGCGTGACTGGGATCGATGCGAGGCGCTTACGCTTCTTGGTCCAGATGACAATCCGGTGGCCGTGGGGCGTCCGGTGGATGTGCTCGCGCGACAGCTCGACCAGATCGCCTGGCCGGAGCCCTGTCTCCAAGGCGATCGCAAGGATGCGCCAGACATGTGCCGGAGCGCCGAGCCGGAAGGCCTCGACCTCGTCCGGTAGCCAGAAGATCTCGGCGCGCTTGCCCTTGTAGATTGACTTGATGCCCATCAGCTGATGCTGCCGGATCATGGTCCGATCCAGCGCGAAACCTATCAGACGCTGCAGGTGTCTGATTCGATCGTCCCCTACTTTGCCGCCGATCTTGTCCCGCCAATCGAGAGCCTGGCGCCTGATGCGCGGGTCCTCGAAGGCTGCAAGAGGCGCGTCGCCGAACCTGTGGTCTATTCCATTCGTTGAGTGGAAGAACGACTTCTTCATGTCGGACTGGGTTCGTGGGGCCAGTTCTGTGAAATCCTGGCTTTCGATGAATCGCAATATCACCGATCGGAACTTGCCCTGTGCCGGCGTGCTGCTCTTGGATGCTTTGGTGAAAGCTTCGACATACTCGGGCGATCCGAGGGTTATGCCGCTGGCGCTGTCCCAGAACTTCATGGCTCCCTTGCCTCGTCCGACATAGTGATGCTCGCGAATCGACCCGTCCGCGAGCTTCTTCCGGATGCGGTTGATACCCTTCAGGTTAACTCTCGTCATTCTGCTCGAACCACTTATCGACCTCCGAGGTGCTTGTGCGCACCGATTCTGGCAAGATACGGATCGTTCCCTCGGCCGTCACTTCGACAATCGAGCGCGCATCGGCCTGCCGCGCAACCTTCATTGCGCGACGGAGATCGGCTTCCGTGAACGCAGCGCGGCGTGCCATCACGCTGCCCTCCTGATCTCTTCCATGGCATACCCGCCCCACTGGTCGGCACCGGCTGCGGCAACCCCTTCGAATGTCCTGCTGCGGATCTTCCACCGGTCCGGACCGGGCGGGGCGCGGTGGACGGCATTCCATGCTTTCCATTCGTCGCTGCCGCGCAAAGGCTCGATCAGCATGTGCGTCGGCTCCAGCCGAGGCAAGCCGCGCAGGTAGAAACCGGTATTCTTGTATGCCGGTTCGCCGAACCAGAACGGCTGAACCATCTGCGGAGCGGGCAGGTCGGTCGGCATGCGATCGCGCGCCAGGTCGTTCATTTCCGGGTTCTCGATCGCAACCCGCTCTATCGGCGCGCGCCAGCAGGCGGTGAATAGCGCGACCCCTGCCTCGAACTCGGCCTTCATGCTTTCCCAGCTCCGGCCCTTGGGCAGCTGCTTCGGCGGTGTCCATTTGCCCGGGCCAGACATCCAGCGGCGGCCAGAGCGGCACAGCCGGGTGCAGGGCGGGTGCATGACGGCGAGTAGATCCCATCCGTCGTGCAGCAGCTCTCGTACATCGCCGCGAATGTGCCGGTTGCTGCCATCCTCGGCAGCCAGCAGATCGCAGGACCACACATCGTGGCCACGAACCGCGAAGGCCCGGCGCATGACGCCGGACGTTTCGCATGCGACCAGTATGCGGAGCGTGTCACCCATCGACCCGCCCTCCAAGCGTGCGCAAGGCGGCGGCCGCGATGTCCTCGATCTTGATCAGTGCCGTGACAGCATAAGCGGGTCGAGCTTCCCGCGCGATATTCAGGATGCGCGTCAGATCACTGAGCGGCTTATACCGAGCCTCGACTGTCGTCTGGGCGGCATAGGCGTCCGCCGCCGGCATTGGCTCGCTGCACCCACAAGGGCTGTCATTGCCGCAATTCAGGCAGCGGGTTTCGGGCGCGATGGTCATTTCAGTCTTCCTCGCCGTGATCTCTCTGGATGGCCGCCCACGCGGGGCGACACACCAGAAGGGTCAGGCAGCACCGATCTCAGGGATGCCCATCATCAGCGGCAGTTCGGTCGCCTGCTGGGCGGTCGTCATGGCCTCGCGCGCGGCATCGCGCAGCGCCGCGTCGGGGTTGTAGATCGAGGCTATGAACTTCACGTCCGATCCCGACTTGCGGTAGCGGAAGCGCACCGCCAGCCGGTAAAGCGCGCCTTCCTCGAAAACCGGGATGGCGATCATGAAGAGGTTCGGCAGCGTCAGCGGGCTGCCATCAGGGCTGCGATGCTCGGTCAGGAACTGGACCTGCGCCTCGCCGGTGTCGCGGTTGGTCTTGACCTCAATATGCCCGACCTCATGGATCTTCAGCTCGCGCGAGAGCAGGTTGATCGCTGCGTATTGTCCGAACCGGCCTTGGATTTTCGCGGCGATGTCGATCATCCGCTGTTCCCAGGGCTGAACCTCGTCACCGGGCCGGCCGAGCAGCGCGGGCGTCGGGTCGAGGAAGTCATCGGCGTTGGCCTCGATGAACTCGCCGAACACGTCCTTGTCGAGCGCCTTGCCATCAATCGCCATCCAGTGCTTCCACTGCTCCGACAGCGGGAAGTTGTAGATGGCGCGGTGACGGCCATAGTTCGCGGTCGGATCGCCATCCAGACTGTCATGGGTCGGCGCGCCGAAGCCGTGATAGTCGATCACCGAAATCAGCTTCGGCGCCGGATGGATCTGGCCGAAGAGCGCGCTGTCGGCACCCTTGAACCGGTTGGTCCATTCGACAAGGCTGTGCAGATCATCGAGCACGGCCTTGCCGGTCCGTTGCAGCGGCTTCAGCGCCTCGACCACGGCACGATGCTTGGCGGTCAGATCCTCGGTCCGCAGCCCGTCCGGCACGGCAACGATATAGGGCGCGTCGGGCGCTTCCGACGAGGGCGCGCTGATCACTTGCACCTCGCCCAGGCGCGGAAGTTCGGCAAGCAGCGTTTCGGCGATGTTCTTGGGGTTCTCGGTCATGCTTTCCTCGCATTACTCGGCCGCGCGCAGTTCGCGCCGGCCATTGCCGGCATCGCGGATTTCCATCCGGGATTGCGCGGGATTGTGGGTGGTGATGCCGCCATCACCGGTCATCCAGGCGACGGCCTTGTGCTTGGGCGGCTTCGGCCCGGTGATCTTGTCGTCGATCACCATCTCGGTATGGCCGAAGGCATCGACCTTAACGTCGATGGTCAGGGTGATCTTGCCCTTCGCCGTGGTCGAAAAGTCTTGGGCGAACTGCCGCATCTCGATGTTGTTTTCTTCGATGCGCGCCATCAGGTCGGGCAGGTAGTCGCCGGCATCGGCAAGGGACAGCATCTGGTCGAGGCTGCGGAGCTGGGGCGGGAGGTTTGGGATTTCCATGGTATCCTCCGAGGTTCAGGCGGTGATGTGCCGGACGGCGCGCATGACGGCGTCCTCGGCATGGGTGTTGGCCAGCGAAAGATCGCGCGATGCAAAGCGATCGCCGGTCGCATCCGTGCCGCCGATCTCATGAAGCTTGCCGATGAACTTGGCACCGAGATCCTTGATCTCCTGCATCTGGGCCTTCTCGCTGTCCGACAGGACGCGATACTTGTGCCGGACGGCATTGTTTGCTGTGCGGTCGTCTGACGTGCTTTCAAGGGTCTGGACCATCTCAAATCCTTTCGGGTGATCGCCCGGAGCCGCCGGGCGCGGTGAAGCCTGCGTCGGGCCGCTAAGCGTCGCGGCCCAGCTTGAATCCCGCCCAGCCCGCGGTCCCGGCCAGCGCGACGGACAAGATCAGATCGAGGGTCGCGGGCAGGATGACCTGTGCGATGATGATCGCGCCGATCGCACCTGCCGCCGTGGTCGAGCGCAGCGTGCCCATCAGGCAGCCAGCCGGTTCAGGTCGATCCCGAGATCCTTGGACAGGCTCTCCAGCACCTTCTGTTCGGCGGGTTCGATCTCGCCATCGGCCTCGGCTACGTCCAGCGCGGTCAGGATGACGGCCTCCGCCATCTCGGCGTCTTTCGACACTTCCATGATTTCCTTGCGCAGTCCGGCGCGGCCGACGCGCCCGCCGCCGGCGCGGTCGAGCATGGCATTGATGGTCTTCTCGATCGTCGGGCCGTCGAAGCCATTGGCCAGCGCCTTGTTGGCTGTAACGGCTTTGACCGTGGCACTGACCTCGGCGTCTTCGATCTCGCCATCAGCGGCCGCGATCAGCGACGCGGCGGCGCAGGTGGCTTCCAGGAAGTCGGTGCGGCCAGAGAATTTCTGGACGGCAGCTTCGGCCTTCTTGCCAAACAGTTTTCCGAACATTGATTTTATTCCTCAGCATTGATGCCCGGTGCCGCCGGGCGCGGTGGTGAATGGAAAGGAGCTGGCCGCGGCTGATCGTGGTGGGAGGAGGAGGATCAGCCGCGGCCAGCCAGTCCGGGTGCAGGCTTCACGGCGCACCCATCTCAGCGGCAGGACCGAAGCCCCGCCGGAAACTGTCAGCTTCGGTCCGGCACCACATTGACCAAATGGGCTGGGCCGAACTCGCGATGCAGCGCGTCGACGATCAGGTTGCTGACGCGCAGCGCCGTCGCGGTGTCGAGTTCGACCACCTCGATCCGGGCAACGACCGCGCCGGTGAAGCGGTCGAGGATCGCACCGCCCTTGGTTTCCTGAAAACGGGTACCAGCGGCCATTAATGATCCTCCGCCAGCGCGGCTTTGATCTCGACCATCAGCTCGGTGTTGCCGAGCGTCGGGAACCGCTGAAGGGTGCGCTGCAGCAAATTGCGGAAGCGCAGGTTGTCGGAAATCACCTGACCGATGCGCTCGCCAAAGAGGCCGGGCAGGCTGTCGCTATCGACGATGCCCATCAAAGACCCTCCGCGATCGCGACCCAGCCCGCATCGCGGGCCTGCGCGGCGGTGGGCGCGAGGAAGTCTAAGGCGGCGCTGGCATCGATCCGACCGATCAGCAGGCCGAGCGCGAAGCCGGCCAAAACCAGCGCCACGATCCCCAGCCAGAGAAAGACGCCCACCCAAGCCCAAGGCTTGCGACCCTCGGCCTCGTCGTCCTGCGGATCGAACTGGCGAGCTTCGGGCACGCCAAGGATGCGGATCAGGTCATCACGGCGATGGTAAGGATGTGGCCGGTCCAGCGCGGAGCGCGGGCGCTTGATGTGAGGGTATGAGGTGTCCATCAGCGATTCTCCCACAGTGGGGCAGGCTGCGGGTGCTGGCGACAGATGTTGCCACGATGGCGGGCAGCAATCATCCACGCCATTCGGCGACGGGCTTCGGACAGGGTGGCGGCGATATTGGGATCGGCGATGACTTGACGAGCCTCAAGGACGGCACGCGCGGTCGGGGGTAGCGAATGGGTCTGCATGGTGAGCTCCATCCAAGGGTTTCGGATGGGTCTAAACTGTGTCAGTAAATCTGAATTGTCAATCTCCGTGCGTCAGAAAATATGAACTAATTCTAATGTCTGGTGCCAAAGAGGGGGCGGATGCTTGGGGATTGATACCCTTAGTCTTCAATGCACTGGCTTGCCCATCAGAGAGCGCCAAGAGCGGACTCCAAGATTGGGGCACCTCATTTCATGCGACCTCATCGGGACATCCATCGGGAGTTGCCGGTTTGAACGGAGGTCTTCTCGTTCTGAGAGTTGGACAAGATGTCGCGGCGCTCGGCATGCCGCTTCGCGGCGTACTGCGGTGGTAAGCCGTAACTTTTGCCGCGTTACATTAGCTTGGAGGACGAATGTCTAGCTTTATGCACAGGGTGGCGCGCCTTGCTGTAAGGTGCGGTGTCAGTTTGAATTTTCTCTTTGATCCCATTCACTTTTTGCGCGTTCAAGCGCAGGAAATAGCTTGTCTTGTACGTCGCCGGGGAGTTGAGAAAAATCGCCGTTCATAATGAAATTGAAATCTATTCGATGCGTTCGATAGAGGTACTTCATCACATCCCGATTGGGGTAAGTTGAGCCGGCCAATGCGTTGCTTAAAACGGTCCGCGAGATATTCGCGGCCCGTGCCAGATCTTTCAGTTGACTCAGGCCCGTCACCATGAAGGCAGCTCGCAACCGGATCGCGGTCGCAGCAAGGCCCATGTCGTTCAGATAGGCGAGTCGTGTCTTGGTCTCTATATCCATGCGGGCATTATCGCTCGGGTTCAGAATTTGTGAATTGCGGTTGGTCTGAACCTTGACGAGCCAGAAAATCTGACGCAGTTTGCCGGCATGGACCGATCGCCCGCCCCCACTGTCTCTTCGATTTGCGAAGCTCTCGGGCGTCGCCGGATTGCCGCCGAAATCGGGGTCCGCGTGACTGCCGTGAGCAACGCGATCACGGACGGATGCTTCTCCGCCCGTTGGTTCGACGTGATCGAGCGCATGTGCCTGGATGCGGGGCTCGATTGCCCCCGGCACCTGTTCTCGTTTGTCGGGATGGATGGCGGCATTGCGCCTGGTTCCTTTCAACCGACCGCGCAGGCGGTCCCAAAGTCCGAGATCCATCATGTCCCAACTCCTCAGAACACCTGAATTTCGCAAAGCTTCACACGACGCGGGCCAAATGTCCCGTGAAAGGCCATTTGACCGCCGCCGGTCGGCCCCTGCCGCACGGCGCGGCCATGTGCATGCTGTCGACCGCGATGCCTTCATGCGCCGCTGGTCGCTGCTGATGATCGCCAGCTTCACTTCGCGCGAGGCCTGCGCGGTGCATTTCTCGGTCACGTTCCAGACTGCCTGCAACTGGTTCGACGGCATGTGCCGGCCTTATGGCGACATCGTCGATCACGCGATGGCGACATTGCCGCGCTATGCCGAGATCATGCGGGGGAGCTGATGCAATACGGGCTTTCAGGTTGCCCGGGCGGGGATCGAGGAGGGGTAGCATGACCTGTCCTTACGGAACCCGTCACGATTCCGGCCGCCTTGGGTGCGATAACAAGACCGGGATCGTGGAACCTGCGGCCGACCCGGCCGTGAGCCGTTCTGCTGACGGTGGGGGAGGGACTGGCGCGAAAGCGCCGGTCCCGACTTATTCCATCGCCTTGCGCAGCGCCTCATTTACGAAGGCGCTCTTGTTGTCGAGCTTGTCGAGCGCCGTCGCCAGATCGGGATCGATCATCAGGTTCATGCGAACCTTTCGCGCGGCGGCAGGCATGACCGGGCGCCCGCGCTTCGCGCTGGCGAAAAAGCTGTCGTCCAACTCGCGGACCTCGCCGTCCTTGCCAATCCTCGGCTCAGATTTCTTCATAGCGTTTCCTTTCGCGGGCATTGGCCTTGCGCAGGCTGATGACGCGCAGCTTCTGACCGCGCCAGCACCAGGCGACCACGCAAAGGCGGTTGTCGATCGGGACCAGGCTGACAAAGCGCTGCTCGCCATATTCCGTGCGCTCATCCGGCGCGGTCAGGGCGTTGTCCCAGTCGGCGCGGGTGACCGAAGCAAAGTCGAGGCCGCGTTCTTGCAGGGTGCGCGCGCGTTTCGGTTCGTCCCAGTCCAGATCCATAGGTTTTATGTACACACATTAAATACCCGAAACAATATATGTGTGTATAAAAATCGGGGGCAGGCATGACGTCGAGCGTTGCCGTCCGCGCACCCATTTCCTTCGACGTCCCCGATGTCGACGTGCGTGCTTGTCGCGCGCTGTGGTGTGCGGTGCTGATCGAGCACTGGAACCTCGCCGTCGCGCCGGGGAAGGCCGAGCAGCCCTATGCCGTCGATTATGCGCAACGGTGGTTCGGATCCGCCGATTTCCATGAGGTCTGCGATATGGCCGGTGTGGGCGGAGAAGACGTGCTGCGCGCCTATCGCAAGGCGCGTGTGAAAGGCGCTGGTTTCCGACTCACCGTTCAGAAGCAGGCCAGCAGGAACGCGGGGTGTCGGGAATGAGTGCCCCTGGAACCTATCGCTGGCGAGGCCAGATCTACGTAGGTTTGCGCGCCGTGGCAGAGGCCGCCGGGGTGACGGAGCACACGGTCAGCTATCACCTGAATCGGCACGGCAATCTGGACCGCTTGGGTGTCGTGTCCGGCGGCAACGGCGGCGCATGCGGCAAGGTCGTCAATGCATTCGGCAGGTCCTGGCCATCGCGCACCGCGCTGGCTGCCCATCTCGGCCGGTCGGATAGCCGCGTGTCGCGCTGGGTGCGTGAAGGGCGGGCCGATCTGCTGCTTGCGGCATTGATCGACGCGGACCGACGCGTCGGAAAGGCGGTGGCGGCATGAGTGGGCTTCGGGTCGATCTTGGTGCTCCACTGCGTGCACCGGCCTGGGGTAACGCCCACAGGTGGCGCGCTGTCGTCACGTATCGCGGGGAAGCGGGACCGGTCGATGTCACACATGAATTCGAGGAGCTCTACGAGCTTCATATGCTGATCGAGCGAGGACCGGACTGGAACTGCATTTCCGACATCCGCATCACCATCGCGGAGACGCGGCAGGCGGACTACCGGACGCTCGAGGAGGCTGCCCGCAGATGACGGTTCCGGTCTTCCTTCACGGCCCTGCGGACAGCACGGATCTCAGCAACGTCCCAAGATCAGATCAGAGGTCGCTGGCGCCCATCGCAAGAATGGCCTTTGACCGCGTCATTCACGCGACCGGGATTCGTGCCGAGCATCGCAGCGACGATGTGCTGATCGTTGCCTTCCTGGACAAGCTGGCGCGCGGTTTCTTCTTCGACAGCGTCGAGGTGCGCGCGCTGGATAGTGATGATATTCAATTCCACCCCGGTCTTAGGGTGGTGAAAAGTGGCCATGGGTTTACCTCCTTCATGGCTGCTGTGGTGCCGTTGTTTGCTGCTGGGCGACGGCTTCACCCGCAGGGCGAATCGCTCCTACGAGTCGTCCTGCGCTCCCATATTGCCTTAGGTGATAGTGCCCGAGTCGAGGCTGGCGCCGTCGCTGATCCCATTGCGCGTGATGATAAATCCGCATTTTCAGTGGTTTACGGTTGCCGTGCAGTAAGTGGCGATCTGTCGCGCGGGGTGATTTCATGACCCGGGCCGACATCCTCTCCGCTGCCGCCGAGTGCGTCCTGCGCGACCGCGCCGCCACTCATGGCGAGGCTGAAAACGGCTTCACCTCTATCGCAGCCATCTGGGCGGCACTCGATCAGGCGCGCGGGGACCGGCCCCGCAATGCGGCAGACGTGGCGCTCTATCTGGCCGGGCTGAAGCTGGTTCGCGCGGCAACCAATCCGGCGCATGCCGATAACTGGATCGACCTCGCGGGCTATGCGGCCTGCGGCGGTGAGATCGCTACAGAAAAATGGCCGGACGAACCGGCAGGGGGCAGTGAATGAGGGCTTTACAGGTGGTCGACAGTGGCGACCTCGACGAATATCCGCTCTCGGCCGATGATCGGCTCGACAGCCACTACTTCATCCCGTGGGAGAGGCGGCGCTGGCTGAACAGCGACATGCGGTTGCGCGGCACCCATGAATGCCGCTCCATGTTCTTCGACCTGATCAACATCGCGTTCGACCAGGCGCCGGCGGGCACGCTGCCGCTCGATCAGGAACTGCTCGCCAAGATGCTGTTCGTTGATCCCGGCCATTTCCAGCAGCTGTGCAAGCTGGAATACGGGCCGCTTCACAAATGGGTGCCGGTGCGTTGCGGTGATGAGGTCCGGCTGTCGCATCCGATGGTGTTGCGGGCGCTGCGTGACGCCATCTCGCGGCGCGAGGATCATCGGGCTCGCAGCGAGGCGGCCAGCAACAAGAAGCGGCTCCAGCGCCTGCGGTCATTCCTGACCGCGCTGAATGCGTCGCTGTCGGGCAATGATGCCGCGGTGCTTTGGATCGACGGCTGGCTCCAGAAGCAAGGCTGCGAATACCGGTCGTCTGAATGGATCGAGCGCGGTCTGTCGGCGTGGATGAACCATTCGATGGAACTGAACCTGCGCGGGCGCAAGTCGCCGGGCTGATTTTCCCAAACTGTCCAACACTGTCCCCGGGGACAGTTCGAGACAGTCCGAGGACACTTCAAGACTGTCCCCCTCCATAAGGACAGAGACAAAGACAGAGAAAAAGACAGAGGCACTGGCCGGACACTGCACCGGTCCCGCCTGTGGATAAGTCGGCAAGCTGAGAAACGGGGAAAGCGATGAACAGCGAAGAGCAGGCCCAGGGTGAAAAGCGCGTGATGCGGCTTCTGGTCGAGCCGCTGAAGCTACGAGGGTTGGCGAAGCCAGCCGCTCTGACCGTTGCCGGGTTCGAGGATATGGTGCACGACATGTGCGCGCGGCTGGCCTACATGACGGAGGCCAGTCTTATGGCTCTGGAGGAGCAGGTTGCTGCGAACCCGGGCGGCAAGGATCGTGACCGATTTCCCATCGCCAATCTGATCCTGTCCTGGGCGGCCGATATCCAGCCTCCCGGCGACGGTGCATCTCCGTTGATCCGCGCGGTCTTTGCCCATGCCTGCGGGCAAACGGCACTGGCGGAGGGATGGGCGCCCGAGCTGCTGGCCGAATTGCGCAGGACGCGGCGCTGGCCCGGCAGCTGGGCGCTCAAGACGGTCCGCGATGCTGCCGGTGGAGCCCTCAGGCGGATGCATGATCTGGACGCGCGACTGGCGCGGGAAGGTGAACTTCCGCCACCCGATCGGGACTGGCGGGATCAGCGCATCGCGGCCATCCAGCGGTGCCGCGAGATCGGGGAAGGACAGCCGACATGAGGGACACGACCATGGACATGGATTTCGACGACGATGGTGGCGTGCATCGTCCGTCGGTGGTGTTCGATATCGAGGCCGGGGCGCAGCGGTTGGCGGAGGAGCGTGAGCGCCTGGATACAATCATTGCGAATGCCACGCCGATCGAGGGCTGTGGTCCGGCTATTCCCGTCGCGCCGGCGCGCGGGCCGCAGGTCCTGGAAACACCGCATGTGGTGATGCCCGATCCGGGATCGAAGTCCGGATACAAGGTCGAGCGCACCGGCTGGCGGGGGTTCAAGTCGGTGCGGGCGATGGACATCTTCGATGACCTCGAACGGCGCGCCGCCGCACGCAAGGACAAGGACGGCAATCCGTGCAAATCGCCCTTCACCAAGGGGCAGGTTAACGTCGCCCGTCGTTACCGCGATCTGGTTGAGCGCCACGATGCAGGCGGGATGCGCTGTGCAAGTCTGGAGGCGCGCCGCGGGTCAGGGCCGAGCGGCGGCGGCGAGTTCATTGATGCGTTCATTGCCGAGGGTGATGCCATTGCCTGGATGCGCCGACGGATCGGAACTGGCGTGGCCATGGCGGTGCGCCGGGTTCGACCATCGGCGCGGGGCGGAAAGGGTGCCGGCATCATTTCCGATCGGGCGCTGGTGGATGCCATTTGCCTTGAAGGACGTTCGTTCAGGCAGGTGCTGGAGCGGCATGGCTGGGCGGCATCCGGTCAGAATGTGAAGACCGCGATTGTCGCTCTGGGGGCGGCTCTCGATCGTATGCAGGGCTACGGTCTGTCAAAAATGCAGAATTCCTCTTGACCGCTTATATCTCACGGTCGTATCTCTTTTGACATTATCCGGCATTGCGCCCGCAGGAGAGATCCTGGCGGGCGCATTTCCTTTCCGATCTCCGATAGCTGCACCCCACCATTCACCCGTTTGAGCGGGCAGGTGCAGCTATCCGAGCGCGGAAGGGAAAAACGATGCCGGCAACTGCGGTCTTGCATCCCGACATCCCAAAGCCTCGAAGGCCGGTACGCGGGAATTAGGTCAGGCCAGCCAGATGGAGTACAATGATCGTCGCGATCGGAACTCCGAAGATCAGTATTCTCTCGGCGGTCATGTTGTCCTCCTCGGCAAAACAACCTGAATGAGAAACGCCGATAGCGCCTGTCCTGTTCCAGATGGAAGCCCTGCAGCATGCCGGTCTGTATCCTGGCTAGAGAGGCGCGCCAGTTGTGACAAGCGTTCCGGCACCTGTGACATCGGCGCTGGTCAAAATCACACGAAAACGGGTCCCGTGACAGTCCAGTACCGGATTGTCGTCGTAGGCCCATATTTTCATTGCCGCATCCGAGCTGAATGTGCCGCTGCCGCTTTTGCCGCCGGCCCCTACGCTGAATGCGACGTTTACTGTGACGTCGACGCGATCGCCGTTCGGAAATGTGAGAGTTGCAGGTCCAACGAGGGGCGTCATGGAGCATTGCCTTCTGTGAATGCGATCATTCGACAATGACAATCCGTTCATTTCAGACAAGGATTCGTTGATGGAACGACTGAAGTGGAAATGGATCGGTTGCGTTCCCGTTGGCTTGTACAAAGCCTCTGTCGGCCCTGAAGGTTGGATCGAGTGGCGGCGAGTTCTCTTCTTACCGGGCGCTGCCTACTTGTCGGTGAAGATCGTCAGCTTGTTGCTCTTTGCTGCGAGGAAGGGTGGCCATGCTGACCATCGGCCTCGATGACCGTGAGTTGCAGGCTCACCTTTCCCGGCTGGCAGAGCGGGATGTCAGAACCGCCGCGACCTGGGCGCTGAATGACACGGCGGCGGATGTGCTTGCCCATGTGCAGGAACGCATGGCCGAGGTCTTTGACCGTCCGACGCGGTTCACGCTGAACGCCTTCATGGTGAAACGCGCCCGGCCGGACCAGCTCGAGGCTGAGGTGAAAGAGCGGCCATCGGTTGACCGACGCCATTTCCTGAAGACGCAGGAATTCGGCGGGGTGCGTGGCCGGACCGGTCTTGAGGGCTTGCTCGATGCCCGGCTCGCCTATGACGCTGTCATCACCGCCGCTGTTCCGGCCGGCGGGGCAAAGCTTGATGCCTATGGCAACTGGTCCACCGGCCAGCGCAACCAGGCGCTTTCGGCCGTGCAGTCGCAACGGGACAGGACGACGAACACCACTGCGGGTTCGCGCAAGCGCAACCGAAAGCGGGCTGGCTTCTTCGTGCCCTCTGCCGAGAGCAGGTTGTCGCCCGGCATCTGGAAGCGGGATCCGGACGGATCGCTCAGCAAGGTGCTGCACTTCACGCGCGCCATGCCGGTCTATGCCCAGCGGCTCGGCTTCTTCGACGAGGCGAAACAGGTCTATGACCTGCGCCTTCCGGCCCACCTGCGGCGCACCATCGAGAAGATGGCGGCGCGGGCCGCGTCATCTTCGCGCTGACGCTGCCTCGATCCGACCCCTCGGGTCCTTCCCCCCATCGGGTCGCATGGGGGTAATTCGCGCCCCGTTAATTCTGCGACAGCCGATCGGGAACGGGGCTGATGTTCTTATTGCTGTTGTTCTTCATGAGGTTGCTATGTCTGACCTGCTCACTCTGGCGGATGGGAGTGTGCTCGACGTCGCGCAATATCCCTTGCCAGAGGGAGTTGAGGACGACGGCACGCCGCTGAACCGCGCCCAGCTGGCGGCCGCTTTCAGCGTTTCCGTTAATGCCGTGACCGATTGGATCAACAAGGGCATGCCCGTCATGTCCTCGGGCCAGAACGGCGTCGCCTATGAATTCCGGCTGTCGCATTGCTGGGCATGGCGGCAGGACCGAGACGACAGGGCACGCGCCGCCAAAGCGCGAGGCGATCTGCTAGCCGCGCAGGCGGCCCTCGCGTTCCGCAACCTGGACGATGACCAGGCCGAGGATGAGGCGGAGCTGACCGCCGATGATCTGCGGAAATGGTCCGAAGCCGAATATCACCGCAACCGGGTGGCCGAGCAACGCGGCGATCTGCTTCGTGCCGACCGGATGCGACCGCTCCTCGAGGACATTATGGTCGCATTCGGCACGGCGATGGATAACCTGCCGGACTTTGCCGAGATGAACTTCGGCCTCTCGGCGGCACAGGTTGCGCAGCTCGAGGACTATTGCGACCAGGTGCGCGGCGAGGCCAAGCGCCTGATTGCCGAGCGGCTGTCTCGCGGTGGCGCGGTCGTGGCGCTGAATGGTCGGCAATCGGAAATGGATCTGGGCTGATGGTGATGATGCTCGATCGTGGCATGGGGCAATTGAGCCGCATCCCACCGTTGCCGCCGTTCGTGACGCCCGAGGAAATCGTCGCCGACGCTCTGCCGCTTCTCGATCCGCCCAGCCGGGTTTCGGTGACCGAGGCCGCAGAGCGCAGCTTGCGTGTCCCGATCGCCGGGCGCTGGGGGACGTATGACCGAAATGTCGCGCCCTATACCGTCGAGCCGCAGGACGTCTCTCAATCGCGGCGCTTCAAGGGCGTGGTTTTCGTAGGTCCGTCGCAGAGCGGCAAATCGCAGATGCTGCTGTCTGTTACCGCACATGCGGTCACCTGCGCGCCGGGCCCGGTGCAGCTGATCCATATGACCAAGACCGATGCGGATGCGTGGGTCGAGGAGAAGCTGGATCCCGCGATTCTGAACAGCCCGCTGCTCTCTGAGCGCTTGGGCAAGGCGCGGGACGACAGCACCTTCAGCCGCAAGCGGTTCAAGGGCATGCGGCTCGGCATCGGTTACCCGGTCCCGAACCAGCTTTCGTCGCGCTCGCAACGGCTGGTCCTGCTGACCGACTACGATCACATGCCGCAGCGGCTAGGCCCGAAGGACGCACCCGAAGCCTCGCCCTGGGGCATGGCCTTGCAGCGGATCCGGACATTCCTGAGCCGGGGCTGTGTTTTCGCCGAAAGCACTCCAGCTTTCCCAGTCGATGAAACGAAGGTTCGGCCCGCCAGCGCGCTGGAGCCGCACCTGCTGCCAGCCACGACCGGAGGTATCGTCAACCTTTACAATGAGGGCACCCGCGGGCGCTGGTACTGGCAGTGCATGGATTGCGAAGGTTTGTTCGAACCGACCTTCCAGCGGCTGGACTACAACCGCGACCTCGATCCGGGCGAAGCGGGTGATATGGCCGTCATGGTCTGTCCGCATTGTGGATCGGTTCTGTCGCATCGGCACAAACCCGAGATGAACCGCCGCGCCATGGCGCATCACGGTGGGTGGCTCCACGAAAGCCGGGAGGTCGACGAGGAAACAGGCCAGCGCCGTCTCGTCCGGATCGATGATCCGGCGATCCGGAACACGCCCTTTGCCAGCTATGCCTTCAACGGCGCAGCAGCTGCATTCGCGTCATGGTCCGGGCTGGTCGAGCGCTACGAGACTGCCCGGCGCGCCTTCGAGATCTCCGGCGACGATCTGGATTTCGCGGGGGTGCATTACACGGAAATCGGCGTGCCGTATCGGCGTCCGAAAGATGAGGACGAGGACGCGCTGACGCTGGAAATGCTGCAGCAGCACGCGCTTTCGCTGCCCAAACGCATCGCGCCGAGCTGGGCGCGGTTCGTTACCGTCCTGGTGGATGTGCAGGGCAACCGCTTCGAGGTCATGGCCATGGCCTGGGGCGAGGACGGCCAACGGGTGGCGATCGATCGATATGCCATTCATCAGCCGCCAGACCACGCGCCCAACGCCAAGGGTGATGACGGCAAATACCGCGCTGTCGATCCGGGGCGGTACGCCCAGGATGCGGATGTGCTCGCCGAACTGGCCGATCTGGTCTTTCCGGTGGATGGCGCGGACTGGGGCTTGAAGCCTCTGGCCGTGGTCATCGACTTCAACGGCCCGAAGGGCTGGTCGGACAATGCCGAGAAGTTCTGGCGCAAGCAGAACCGCGAAGGGCAGGGCGGCAGGTTCTTCCTCTCGATTGGTCGCGGCGGTTTCAACCAGCGCGATCGGGTCTGGCACGAAGCGCCGGAGCGGTCGTCAGGTGGTGGCAAGGGCAGGGGCATCAAGCTGCTGAACATGGCGGTGGACCGCCTGAAGGATTCGGTCATCGCTGCACTCGGTCGGACCGATACCCCGGTCGGCGCCCAGCACATCCCGCACTGGATGGGGGCGGAGCATGTGGCCGAACACCTCGCCGAGGAACGCGGCGACAAGGGCTGGGAACTCAAGAAGGGTGTGCTGCGCAACGAGAGCCTCGACCATTCGGTGCAGGGCCTGGCGGTGGCAGAACACAAGGGGCTGAACCGGGTGAACTGGGAGGCCCCACCCGATTGGTGTGTCGCCGGCTTGACCAACCTCAATGCCGTGCCGCTGGAGCGGCCCAACGATCCGGAAAGCGCACGCGAGGTTCCGGCCCCGGAACTTCCGCGCAAGATCAACTTCCTCAGGAGGCGCTAAGCCATGTCCTATACACAGGCTGATGCCGATCGCCTGCGCGCCTCGATCGCCAAGGGCGCTGCCGAGGTCGAAGTTGCGGGCGAGCGGGTCAAGTTCCGTTCGCTCGCCGAGATGCGCGCCACGCTGGCGATGATCGAGGCCGAGCTTGCCGGCGGACGCGGTCCTGCCTTCGGTGTCAGCTATCCTCGCACGACGCGGGGGCTCTGATGAACTTTCTTGATCGGGCCGTCGGGTTCTTCAGCCCGGCGGCCGGCCTGCGCCGGGCCACCGCCCGCGCGCAGACCGCCATCGTGATGAACTATGACGCCGCCTCGCGCGGGCGACGGACTTATGGCTGGAAAGCCCCGGCCACCGCGGCGGATGCCGCAGCCTTCGGCTCGCGCGCCCGGCTCAGGCAACTCAGTCGCGACATGATGCGCAACCGCGCTTATGCGGCCCGGGCGCGGGACGTCGTGGTCGCGAACGTGGGGGTGAGGGCATTGCGCCCTCGATCCGGTCGGCCAGCCCGAATGCGAAGGCGACGGTTGAAGAGCTTCTGAAACGCCACCTGCTCTCGAACGACATCGATACGCTCGGTGAGTATGATCTCTTCGAGATGCAGCAGATCTGCATGTCGACAGTCTTCACCGATGGCGAGGTCCTGCTGCGCCGGCGCATGCGCTCCCCGCGCTTTCTGGGCAATCTGGCGCTGCCCTATCAGGTCGAACTGCTCGAAGCGGACTGCCTCGACATGACGATCCAGAGCCACGGCGACAACCTTGTCTTTGAGGGGGTGGAATATGGTCCGACCGGCGCGGTCGAGGCCTATCACTTCCTGCCCGAGCATCCGGGCGCGATCCGCCATCGCAGGCCACAGGAATCGACGCGGGTGCATTGGTCGGATGTGATCCATATTCGCCGTTTCGAACGCCCGGGCCAGCTGCGCGGCGTGCCGTGGCTCGCCCCTGTCATGATGACGCTGGGCGAGCTTTCCGATTACCAGGAGGCGCAGATCCTCAAGCAGCGCATGTCGGCGTTGCTGGCGATCATGCTGAAATGGGCAGTCGGTTCGACGCGGAACACCAAGGCCGGGGCGGGGCTTGAGGCCCTGGAACCCGGTGCCATTGTGGAACTGCCCGAGGGGGCGGAGCCGGTCTCGACCAATCCACCCACGGTCGAGGGCTATGGCGAGTTCATGGAAACCGGGCTGCGAACCATCGCCGCGGGTCTGGGCATCACCTATGAGGCCCTGACCGGCGATCTTCGCCGCACGAACTTCTCGTCCGGACGCCTCGGCCGCAACGAAATGGACCGGCTGGTCCGCATGTGGCAGCGCGGTCTGATGATCGCGCAGTTCGGTACCGGGATGGAGCGCTGGTTCCGCGAGGGGCTGGCGCTGGTCGGGCATCGCGGCATCGACTTCACCATGGACTGGACGCCACCGCGCCGCATCCTCGTCGATCCGACGAAGGAGATCCCGGCGATGATCGAAGAGGTCGATGCCGGACTGAACAGCCGGCAGGGCGTGCAGCGTGAACTGGGCCGCGATCCGGACCGGATTCGCGAAGAGCGCCTGGCAGACCACAAGGCCGACACCGATGCGGGTCTGAATCCGCCCGCCGCAAAAGAGGCGGCGGCGAAAGCCGCGGAACCATCAGAACAAGAGGACGTGCAGGATGAAGACCGGGATCGACCTGATCGCAAATGACGAGCTGATCCTCAGCGGGAACGTCATTGACGATTCCTGGGTGGGTTGGATGTGGGAGGAGGACGTGTTCTTCAGCCCCTCGATGGTCCGCAGCGCGCTGACCCAGCTCGGCGAGGGGCGGATTACCGTCCGCATCAATTCGGTCGGCGGGCATGTCAATGCGGGCGAGCAGATCCGGGCCATGCTCGCCGGCCACCCCGGCGGCTGCCGCATCATCGTCGAAGGCATAGCGGCCTCGGCGGCTTCGCTGATCCTGATGGCGGGGGCGGAGAGGCTGATGTCGGCTGGCTCTCACATCATGATCCACGACCCGTCCGGCGGCGTGTGGGGCAATGAAGAGGAAACCCGCCGCGCCGCCGATCAGCTGGCCGTCATCGCGACGACCTATGCGGCCGTCTATGCGGCCGCCTCGGGTAAAACCTCTGACGAGGCGCGCAGGATCATGAAGGCTGAGACCTGGTATGGCCCCGATGCGGCCATTGCCGAGGGTTTTGCCGATGGCCTGGCGGGTGATGCCGCACCGCCACCTCCAGCAACGGCGACCCTCGAGGCCGCCCGCGCCGCCTTCATGGGTGCCAACCGCGTGCTGATGGAACGCATCAGCGCCGCGAAACAGAAACCGGCAACGGATCGGGCCGGGCGGCCCGACCAATCCCCCGCCGCTGCGCGCGGCAATCAGCAAAAGGAGGCCGCGATGGCCAATGAGACCCCGACCGACGCGCCGCAGGCGGATGCCCCGGCCACCATGCAGGCCCCCGCGGTGACGCCGCCCGTACCCGCGCCCTCCACCATGCAGCAGCCCGGCACAGCCGATGTCCTGGCGGCCGAGCGTACCCGGACCCGCGCCATCCGCGAGATGGCCGCGCCATTCGTGACCTCGGGACGGCTGATGCAGGCCGATGTCGATGCGCTGATCGATGAGGGCGTTTCGGCGGAGGTCGCGGGATCGCGCTTCATGGCCACGATGGCCGCCGCCGAGCCCGCTGGTCGCACCGCCGGCCAGCGCGCCACCATCACGCGCGACAATACCGAAACGCAAATGGAAGGCATGATCGGCGCAATGATGGGTCAGGCCGAAGGCCCGGCGCAGCAATTCCGCGGCATGCGCATCCGCCATCTGGCCATGGAGCTTGCCGGCCCGTCGCGGGGCTTCAATGATCCCGACACCATCCGTCGCGGCATGCGGTCGACGACCATGATGGGCGGCGCCTTCGGTGTCAGCGACTTTGCCTATATCACCACCGAGGTGATGAACCGCAGCCTGCAGGCGGCCTACCAGCGCCGCGCCGCCACCTGGCAATTGGTGACGGGTTCGCCGCTGACCGCAACCGACTTCCGCGAGCTGCATTCGGTTCGCTTCGGGGGTGATTTCTCGCTGAAGCCGGTGGCCGAGAATGGTGAATACCAGTCGGCGGTGTTGGCGGACGAGGCCGAGGGCCTGAAGGTCGAACGCCGCGGGCGCACGATCAAGCTGACCTTCGAGGCGGTGGTGAACGACGACATGGGGGCGTTCCAGCGCATTCCCATGGAATTCGCCATGGCGGCGCGCAGCATGGAAAACTCCATGGTCTGGGCGCTGATCCGCGCTAACGCGGCCCTGAAATCGGACAACACCGCCCTGTTTCACGCCAGCCACAGCAACCTGGCTTCGGGCGGCGCGGCAGCGGCGATCTCGGCGGCCTCGGTCGCGGCGGCGCGCAAGGCGATGTGGGAACAGCGCGCCTTCGGCAGCAAGGACAAGGACGATTTCCTGCAGGTCGAACCCGACCGGCTGATCGTTCCCCCCGCGCTCGAGCTGGTGGCGCTGCAATTCGCCACGGCCGTGACCCCGGCCGTCGACGGCAACGTCAACCCCTACAAGTCCACGCTCGCGCCCAGTGTTGTGCCAAACCTCGGCACCGCGGCGGGTGGCTCGGATACCGCCTGGTATCTGATCTCGAGCGATCTGCCGCCGATCGCACATGCCTATCTCGAGGGTTACAACGCACCGACCGTGCAGACGATCGAGGGCATGAACCCCGATGCCGTGACCATGAACGCGCGCCACATCTTCGGCGCCGCCGCCGTCGAGTATCGCGGCTCCTACAAGAACAACGGCGCCTGAGCCCGCGTAAGGTTCACTGACGAAGGGCGGCTCCGGCCGCCCTTCGTCATTTCCCCCTTTCATGGAGAAGAGATCATGAAGAACTGGATCCAGCCGGGTGAGCATCTCACCCTGACCATGGCCGCGGCGGTCGCCGGCGGTGCCGGGGTTCTGGTCGGCGATATTTTCGGGGTCGCGCAGGGCGACGCCGGTGCCGGCGAGGAGGTCGTTCTCGTGCGCCGGGGCGTGTTCGAGCTTCCGAAGACCTCGGCCCAGGCCTGGACGGCGGGCGCCAAGGTCTATTGGGACGACACCGCCAAGGTCGTGACCACCACCGCCACCGACAACACCCTGATCGGCGCGGCGGTGGAGATCGCGGCCAACCCGTCGGCAACAGGTATCGTCCTGCTGGATGGCGTCATCCGCTGATGTCGTCGATCTTCGACGGGATGACCGGGATCCTCTCCGACGTGTTCGGCGCCCCGGTCACCTATTTCCCGCAGGATGGCACCTCGCGGCAGATCCAGTCGATCTTCCGCGAGACCCCGATCGAGGTCGAGGGTGCGGACGGCCAGCTCGTCCGCATCGATGCGCCGACCTGGCGGGTGCGTCGCGACCTGGTGCCGGATCTGCGCCGGGATGACCGGATCACGCTGGCCGACAAGCGCAGCTTCCGGGTGATGGTGGTCCATAGCCTCGGGTCACCGGCCCGGGATGCCTTCCAGCTCTGCGAGATGGCCACCTTTGCCGCGAGGACGATCTGATGGCGCATTACCGCAGCGACTATCGCGACATGGTCCGCGCCGCCTTGCGCGAGCATGCGCGGTTCGACGAGTTCACCATCTTCCGGGTCTGGCCCGGATCGGTGGACGAGGACACCTTGCCGGTCCTGGGCGTGTTGACCCCGCAGGATCGCTGCGAGCAGGACAGCATGTCCTCGACCATGCGGCGCACCATGCTGCAGGTCGCGCTGCGTCGCGCCGGTCACGACGAGGTCGAGGATGATCTCGACCAGGACAGCGACATCATCGAGGCCGTGGTCACGGCGGCGCTGCGCGGGCAGGGGCTCTCCTGCTTCCTCGAGGAAACCTCGGTGGTGGCCAACACCCAAGGTGCGCGCAACATCGGCACGCTGGTCATGAGTTTCCGCATCACGCTCTGGCGCGCGCCCGCCACTCTGCCCGACACCCCGTGACGGGGTGGGGCGCTCATCATCACATGGAGGGCTGAAGAATGCCTGTTACCAATGCCCAGATCGGCCTTGGCGCCAAGTTCGGGATCAAGGCGTCGTCGGGTTCGACCTATAACGCCGTGGCCGAGGTCACCCGCATCACACCACCCGGCTGGACGCGCAACACTGTCGATGCCACGCATCTGGAAAGCCCTGACGCCTGGGCCGAGTTCATCGCCGGGCTGAAGACCGGCTCGGATTGCACCTTCGACGTGAACTGGGTTCCGACAGTCAGCGATCCGCTGTTGGCGGCCTTCGAGGCGGGAGCCGGGAACTTCGAACTGATCTTCCCGAGCGGGACCGTGGCCTTGCAGTTTGCCGGTATCGTCACCGCTTTCGCTGTGGGCGAGATCTCGCCCGAGGGCAAGCTGACCGCCTCGGTGACGATCAAGCCCTCGGGCAAGCCGGTGCTCGTCGCCTATCCGGTCACGTAAGGAGGCGGCATGAATATTCAGGGAAAGGTCAGCCTGACCCATGAGGGCCAGAGCTATGCCATGGTTATCGACATGGCCGCGCTCTGCACCTTCGAGGAGGTGACGGGCAAGAATGGCTTTGCCATGCTGAAGCTGCTGGAACGGGGCGGCATCCAGTCCGGCCTGGTCTCGGCCCGCGATCTGCGCGCCCTGGTCTATGGCGGGCTCAAGTCGCAGGCCCCGGAGATCACGCTCGAACTGGCCGCCCAGATCCTCGACAGCAATGCTGGCGCGTTCATTGCCGCGCTGCAGGCGGCGCAGCCGCAGCCTGGTGATTTGCCTTCCGAGGAAAAATCCCCGGGAAAGGTGCGCCGCCCGCGGAAGAAGCGGGCGAGCTGACCCTCGCGGGTCTTTATCGCAATCATGTCGCGGCCGGCTTTCCCGGCCGTGATTTCTGGCCCCTGACCCTGCGGCTCTACGCCTTGCAGATGCAGGCGCATCGCGACCGGCTGCGGCTGGAAGCGGAGATGCGCAATCGCAGCGCCTGGAACACGGCGGCACTGACCGGGGCCGCCTTTGCCGGCAAGCTGCGGGGATATGACAGCTATTTCGGCACGGCCGGTCCGCGCCAATCCGGTCCCCAGACCCCGGAACAATTGGAAGCCGCGCTGCATGTGCTTGCAGCGGCATGGGGCGCATCAGGTGCGGAAGTGGACTAATATCAGTTCGGAGGGGGACTGATCCTGCTCTGCATTTTTGCCAGGTCGGCTTCCACCTCCGCGAGGCTTCTAGTCGGCGTGGGGGAGGGCAGAACCGCAGATTGAATAGATTCGGATGCGGTCACGGCAGACGGCAGTCGATCGCGGATCTCTGCCAGCAGCTTGAGCGCCCGATCGATCGCCAGAAACAGGCATCCCGAGATAGCAGCGGCGACAGCCGAGCTAAGAAATAGTGGATGTCCGTTGAATGACATCAGCAGCAATAGTCCTGCGCCGACGAAATTGATCCATGCGATCACGATCATTGCTGGCATGAGTCCGTCCTTTACCTGAAGCCGCCAGACCAATGGGCGGCCCGAATTTATCGTGACGCGACCCGAGCGACCCGTCGAGCGATTCTTCCAAGAGGTTTCTATCAGCATGACCAATGTCGGTTCCCTGAAGGCGACCCTGTCGCTCGATTCCGCCGGCTTCTCGGCAGGCGCGCGCAAGGCAAAGGGCGATATCGCCGGGATCCGGAAGTCGATCGATGACACCTCGCGGGCGGCGGCCGGCGCCAATGCCAACCTAGTCTCGCAGTTCAACGATATCGGCGTCATGCTCGCGGCCGGGCAGAGCCCGCTCCAGCTGGCCCTGCAGCAAGGCACCCAGATCAGCCAGGTGCTGACCCAGATGGGCGGCGGCACCGGGGCATTGCGCGCGCTCGGTTCGGCCTTTGTCGGCATGCTGAACCCGGTCTCTCTCGCCACCATCGGCGTGATCGGCTTCGGCGCCGCTGCCGTGCAATGGCTGATGCCGGCGCAGGAAGAGGCGGCCAAGACCAAGGATGCCTTCGAGGCGCTGAAGGACAGCATGTCGACCTATAACGACGCGCTGAGCCTGTCCTTGCTCTATACCGGCGATGCCGAGAAGAAATATGGCGAGGAGGCGCAGAAGGGCGCGGAGATCGCCCGCCGGATCATGACGATCGAGGCGGAAAAAACCCGCTCCTCGATCTCGGCCATCCTGTCGAAATCCTATAGCGACATGGGCTTTGACGCTTTCGGGGATCGGGGCATCGCTGGCGCCGGCCGGATCGAATCCGCGAACCTCGCCGAGGCGGCAGGCAATCTGGGCTTCAAGGCGAGCTGGTCCGATGCGCTCTTCGGCTATGGCGGCATCAGCAGCGATAGGCTCGCCCTGGCCGAGGGTCTCGGCAATGCCATGCGCGAGATTTACACCTATGTCAGCCAGCCGGTGCCGTCAGGCGGGCTCGACGACTATCTCGTCGGGTTGCGCCAGCGCCTCGACGATTACACCGCCCAGCTCAACGCCCTGAAGGAGGCCGGAGCTGACGAGGGCGCGCTAAACGGCATCAATGAGAAGATGGTGCCGCTTCAGCAGGCGCTGCTGGAAGGCGAGGCGCGGCGGGCCGAGATCCGGGCCGCCGATGCGGCCAAGGCGGAAGAACTGCTCGCGACGCTGGAGAGCCAGCTCTACATGAACCAGCTGATTGCCGAGCATGGCAAGGAATCGCTGGAGGTCCGGCAGGCCGAGCTGGACGCGGAGTTCGAAAAACAGGCGGCGGCGATCGAGGCACTCAATATCACCGACGAGCAGAAGGACGCGCTCTATGACGCTCTGGCGGCTCTGCATGACAATGAGAGCCAGACCCTCGCCTGGGCCGATGCCATGGCGCAGGTCAATGCCGAGCTGCAGGGCGCCTATTCGCTGATCGCGGCGATCGGCGGAGGCATGGTGATGAATGCCAAGGTCAATGCCGCCCAGGCCGTGCGCGATGCCGGCGGTTCTGCCATCGATGCGCGCCGGGCGGGCGAGCTGGCCGGACGCAAGCAGACCATCCTGAACGGGCGGGACACCTGGGGGTCGGAGTATTTCGGGATGTCGGATGCCGAGTTGCAGGGCCATCTCGACCAGGTCGACATCGATGCCGCCCAGGAGGATGCCTGGCGGGGTCTGACCACCGAGGCGCGTGGCGGCAGCCGGTCGAAGAAGCGCAAGCGGAGCGGGGCAGGGCGGGAGCGGCAGAACGGGTATCAGCGCGCTTCGACCGAGATCGTCGGCAATACCGAGGCCTTCCTGCGCCAGGTCGAGGCCTTGGCCAGTCTCACCGCTGCCGGCGGCGACTGGGAACATGCCCTGGCCGTCATCGAGGAGGAGCAGAAGCTCCTCAACGCGGCGCAAAAGGCCGGCGTGGAGATCACCGAGAATGTCCGCAAGGACATCAACGAGATGGCTGAAGCCTATGTCGATGCCGAAGAAAAGCTCGAGAACATGCGCAATGCGACCGACCGGGGCCGGGGCGCCATGGAGGGCCTCTTCGGCTCGATGCTGGATGGGGCCGATGCGGCGAAGGAGGCGATCGTGAACCTCCTCGCCGAAATCGCCAAGGTGCAGTTCACCAAGGGAGCCATGGGATTGCTCGATCAGACCTCCTGGGGATCTTCGCTGATCTCGACCCTTGGTGGCCTGCTGTCCTTTGACGGCGGCGGCTATACCGGATCGGGCGCGCGATCCGGCGGGTTGGATGGTAAGGGCGGGTTTCTTGCCATGATGCATCCGGATGAGACGGTCCTTGACCATGCCCGGGGTCAGGGCGGCAGCGGCGGTGGCGCCCGCGTCGAGGTGGTCCCGAGTCCCTATTTCGATGTCAGGGTGACCGAGATCGCCGATGCCTCCTCTGCCCGCATGGGTCAGGCGGTGAGCAACGGCGTGCCGGGCCAGATCAGGCAATATAATCGCAACCCGAACAAGGTCTGACCATGGCCCTCTCCGAGCCCTACCCGCTGGCCTTCCTGAATGACCGTCTGAAGCCCGTGTCCGACTGCATCCCCGAGCTTTTGCGGTTCGAGGAGCAGTCGGGCTCGGGGAACGGGCAGGACTGGACCGCCCAGCTCGCGCCGCCGCTGTGGCAGTTCAGCCTGACCCTTGGTCCGCGAAGCTGGGAGCAGGCGCGCGAGATCAACGCCAAGATCTTCGCGCTCGGGACGATGAGGTCGTTTCTCTTCGCGGATGGATCTTACAAGCCGGCATCGGGCGATATTCCCGGCTCCGGCGTCACCGTCGGCGCGATCGGGGCGGATCGCATTACCCTTTCCCTCGCGGGGCTGCCGGCGGGGTATCGCCTCACGGCGGGTGACCGGCTGCAGATCACCTATAGCGGCGGGCGGTATTATTTTGGCATGTTCGCCGAGAGCGGCACGGCGAATGGCTCGGGTGCTACCGGTCAGATCGCCGTCGAACCGGCATTGCCCTTGCCAATCGCAGCCGGGGCCACGGTAAGCCTCGGCCGCCCGTTGATTCGCGCCCGCGTGCCGCAAGGCAATTTCGTGCCGTTCCGCGACGTGCCCGGTCGGCTCTCGACCGGTGCCTCGCTCACCCTGATCCAGAAGCTCTGACCCATGCGCTATTTCGATGCAGGCTTTACCGCCGCCATGCAGGCGGCGCGCGACACCGGCATTGCCCCGGTCTATTTCGCGTATTTCACCGGTCGCGATCGGGATACCGGTGCGGCTGTCGATGTCGGCTTCTGGTCGGGCGCCTATGATCACACGATCAACGTCGCGCGACCCGATGGCAGCGGCACCGAATCCCGGCTCTATATCGGCGGCAGCGGCCTGTCGGTGTCAGGGCTCGGCTATGTCGCCGACCTGTCCGACCGCGCCGTCACCGTGGCGCTCTCGCAGATCGCCGCTGCGGCGCAGGAACTGGTGCGCGGCCTCGACCTGCGGCTCGCACCTTGCGAGATCCACGCCACGTCGATGACCGGCGGGGCGTTCGTCAGCGCGCCGCAGCTGCAATGGGTCGGCATTGTCGACGGTGCCCCGATCAGCACCCCGGCGGCCAATTCGGAGGGCGGCATCTCGCTCTCGGTGCGCTCGGAAATCATGGCGATGCTGACTGCCTGCAACCCGGCCAAAAGCTCGGACGCGCATCAGAAGCGCCGGCAGGCCGGGGACCGGTTCAGCGAATACGGATCAACCGTCAGTTCGAGGGACGTGCAATGGTATCACAAGGATCAGTGACCCGCCTGCCGGATTGGCGCGCGCGTTTCGCGGCTGAGATGGACCGCCAGCGCCGCGACCCCTTCGCATGGGGCACGGCCGATTGCGCGCTTGGGCTGGCCGCTGGCGCTGTCAGGGCGCTGACCGGTGCCGATCCTGCTGGGCCGTGGCGCGGGCGCTACAGGACAGCAGGCGGCGCGCGCAGAGCGCTGCACAAGGCGGGCTTCACCACGCTCGCAGATGCCGTCGCCTCGCTCCTGCCGGAAATCCCGCCGGCCTTTGCCGATGTGGGCGATATCGGCCTCCTCGCGGCCGAGGGGCCGCTCGGCCAGGCGCTTTGCGTCGTCGATAGCGGCGGGCTGATCGTGCTGACCGAGGCTGGCCACGGTCGCCGTCCGCGCGAGGACATGTTGAGGGCCTTCAAGGTCGGGTAATCCCAGATGATCAGACTGATTTTGACCGCGGCAGCCTTCGCGCTGATCGCGGCCCCGGCCCATGCCGGCCCGATGATGGCGGCGGTTGCATGGATCGGCAACACCATCGCAGCCGGCGGCATTGCCGGTGCAATGCTGCAGATGGCGATCGGTGTCGGCGCGAAGATCCTTTCCGTGGTCGCCGGCAAGGCGATGGCCGAGCGGCCTGCAATCGACGTGCAGTTTGACGTGCAATTCGGCGACGACACGCCGCTTTCGTTCATCGCCGGAGATTACGTCACCGCCGGCAAGCGCAAATACATCGGCAGCTGGGGCAAGAATACCCGCTACATCACCGAGGTGATCGAAGTGTCCTGCCTGCCGCAGCCGGGCATCGCCGGGATGTGGGTGGATGACGAGGAGGGCGAAATCCTCTGGGGCGTCACCGAGGATGACGATACCGGCTATACGCTGGGCCATCCGCTGACCGCGTTTGCCGACGAGGATCTGCCCGGCAAGCACTTCATCTGGATTCGCTGGCTCGATGGCACCCAGACCGCTGCCGACCCTATGCTCGTTGCCCTGTTCGGCAGCGATCCCGACTATCCCTGGACCTCGGCCATGATCGGGCGCGGCAAGACCTATGCCGTCGTCACCACCCGCTACAACGCCGACACGCTGACCAGCTATCCGGCCTATCTGTTTCAGCCGCAGCCCTTGCCGATGTATGACCCGAGGAAGGACAGCACGGCAGGCGGCTCGGGCGCGCATCGCTGGGGCAATCGCGCGACCTATGAGGCCACCCGCAACCCGGCCCTCATCGCCTACAATATTGCCCGCGGGATCTATTACGGCGACGAGTGGATCTTCGGCGGCAAGAACCTTCCCGCGTGGCGCCTGCCGCGCGCGGAATGGATCGCCGCCGCCAATGCCTGCGACCGGGCGATCGCGCTCGCCGCCGGCGGCACCGAACCCGCCTATCGCTGCGGGCTGCAGATCACAGTCGACATGCGCGCCGCCGATGTCCTCGAGGAGATCGGCCGGGCCGCGAATATGCGCTTCGCCGAGGTCGGCGGCATGCTCAAGCCGGTGGTCGATCTGCCGGGCGCGGCGGTGCTGGCCTTCAACGATGGCGATGTGAACCATTCCGCGCCGCAGGTCCATGACCCGTTCCAGAGCCTCGGCGACACTTATAACGCCATCACCGCGACCTATCCCGAACCGGGCGAGAAATGGGCGAGCAAGGACGCGCCGGAGTTCATCCACGCGGGCGCCACGGCCGAGGACGGCGGGCGCTACCTGCCGATCTCGGTTGCCTATGGCGCGGTGCCGTATCGCCGCCAGGTGCAGCGGCTCATGCGCGCGCAGATGCAGGACTTCCGGCGCTTCCGCACCCATCAGATCGAAATGCCGCCCGAAGCCTATGGTCTGGAGCCGCTCGATCTGGTGTCCTGGACCAGCGCGCGCAACGGCTACATCGCGAAGCTGTTCATCGTTGAGTCCGTCGAAAAGACGCCGGGGATGAACGTGCGGCTGAGTCTGCGCGAAGTCGATCCGTCGGACTACGATTGGGACAGCGATTATGAGTTCCCGACGACGATCGTCACTCCGCGGCCGGTTCGGCCTTGGGTGCAGGTCATCGACGGGTTCTCGGCCGAGGCCGTGAATGTGCCGGACAGCGCCGGCCGCACGCGCGGCGTGCCAATCCGGGCATGGTGCAACGGAGATGAGGTCGGAATCTCCCGGATCCGGTTTCAGGTCCGCAAATCCGGCGACACCGATCCTTCGGTCGACGTCTACCGGCCTTGGGGCGCGCCCTATTCCTGGCTGATCTCGGCCGTGACTCAGCGCACGACCTACCAGATCCGCGCCCGGCTCTATTCCCGCCTGACCCCGAAAGGGCAATGGACGGGCTGGCTCACGGTCACTACCGGCGCGATCTATGTCGGTGATGACGACTTCATCGGCGGCGTGACCGGGCTGTTCGAAAGCGCCGGCATGAAGCCGACGCGCGACATTGCCGACCGCTCGGTGCCCGGAAACTACGACGGGGAGTTGGCTTGGAGCCGGGCCGACAATGCGCTCTATTCGTGGGACGCGACGGCCGGCGTTTGGGTCCATTTCATCGCCGAGAGCCTGCAGGGCGTGCTGGACGAGACGTGGTTCGCGGCCAATATCCGCGTGCCAAAGATCGTCACAGGTGCCTTGCCGACGACCGGCAACCGCGTGGGCGATCTCGTTTATCGCACCAACGACGGCCTGCTCTACCGCTGGACCGGCGCGCTCTGGACGGCCGAGGTTTCGGCAACCCAGATCGTCGGGCAACTCATCGCCGGGCAGATTGCCGCCGGGGCGATCGGGGCCGAGCAGCTTGCCGCCAAGGCGGTTGTCGCGTCGAAAATGGCGATCACCGATTTTGCGAACCTGGTCAGCGATGACCAGATCCAGGACCTCGCATCTTGGGGAGCTGACGCTGTCGGCGAGTGGGTCACGCACGCGCCCAATTATGGTCTTACCTCGGCGGGCGCTGCGTGCCGTGGGGCGTTTCTGGTCACCCCGCGGAGCGGAGGGTCACAAACATCGATCCACGGCGCGTGGGCGTCCTGCCAGCCTGGCGAGGAAATCTTCGCCTCAGCGCGGGTCGCGGCGACCGGTGCGCATAGCTCGCGCATTATCGTCCAGTTTGCGGATTTTGACGGAGCGAGCCTCGCGACGTTCTTCTCCGCGACCAAGACGACCGCCGTTTGGGAGCGGCTGACCGTGACCAATGCGGTTGCCCCCGCCGGGGCAACGCAGGTGCGGCTGATCTTCCGCGTCGATGCCGGGGGATATACAGCAGGCGGGCATATCGCGTTCTCGGCGCCGGTCATGCGGCGCAAGGGCACTGGCGAGCTGATCGTTGACGGGACGATCCGGGGAATACACATCGTCGCCCAGACGATCACCGGGGGCTTGCTGGCGACGACCGGGATCATCACCGGCTCGGCGCAGATCACAAATGGGGTGATCCAGCGCGCGCATATCGAGGATCTGGCCGTTAACTCGGCCAAGATCGCTGACCTGTCGGTCGGGACGCTCAAGATCGGAAACCGGGCCGTGACCCAGCAATGGGCCGCGTCCTTCGCGAATATCACCCAGCAAAACAACAACCGTGGGCTGAACTTCACACTTTCCGGCGACAGCAACCTGATTGTCGGTTTCACGGCTACATTCAGCGGCGGCGTTGCTGGCAATAACGTCAGCGTCTCCCTGTCACTGAATGGAAGCACGCTCGGCGGCGGGCCGGCACAGTCCACGCCGAGGATGATGTCCGGAACCTTCGCGGCAACCGGGCAATCGGGGGCGAACACGCTCCTGCTGTCTTGGGGGCAAACCGCGTCCGCGCCGATCGACCTGTCATCGCTCGACCTGCACCTGTTCGTATTCGAGGCGAAAAAGTGAAGTTCACCATCTACGACACCGAGAGCGGTCGGATCGAGGCCATTCTCGATATCGGCGTCGACCCGGAAACGGGCGCGGTTAGTTCGGACCTCGACGCCAATATGATCGAGGGGCAAGCCGCGATCTGGGGCGAGTTCTCGGCGGCGACCCATTACGTCGCCGGGGGCTCACCCGTCGCATTCCCGGCCCGGCCCGGCGATTGGGCAGCGTGGGATTGGCCCAGCAAGAGCTGGACCGACCCACGCGACGCGGCTTGGTATGCGGCCGAGAGCGCCAGGCTCATGGCACTGCTGCGAGAGGAACGCGACGCGCGCCTCACCGCCTGCGACTGGTCGCAACTCCCTGACGCGCCGCTCTCGGCCGAGGCCTTGGCCGCATGGAGGGCATACCGCCAAGCCCTGCGCGACCTCCCCGACACCACGGCCAATCCGGCAAACCCGGTCTGGCCGACCCCGCCCTCCGCCTGACGCCCCGCCCCGCGCGGGGCTTCTCTTTTGCGAGACAGCGACATGACCATCCTCACCCACCGGCGCGGCTCGCGCCGCGTCTACTGCTTCCAGCCAGAGATCGACGACGGATCGGTCCCCGACCTGACCGACCTGACGGGTGAACTCCGCGTCGCGGCCGGGGACCAGTGCATCGCGCTCCCGGGCGTGGCGGCCGAGGATGCGCTCGAGGTCGACTTGCAACCGCTGGACCTGCCCGCCGGCAGCTACACCGCCTCCGTCTATTTCGACTGGGGGCAGGGCCCCGAGTTCGAGGGCGACGTGATCATTGAAATTTCCGAGGGTTGCTGATGGCTGAAATCGTCAAAGTCAGAGTATTCCGCCGTGGTCCGCAGGGGGCGATCGATCCCGCCGACCGGCAGCGCTTCGACGCGGCGGTCGAGACGAATGAAAATCTGACCGCCGTTCGCACTGAGATGGAAGGCGCGCGGCAGCAGTCCGTCAACGCCGCCGCAGCAGCCGATGCGGACGCGCAGGCGACCGAGGCCGGCCGTCAGCAAGCGGTCGCAGCAGCTGCCACCACGACGGCAGACCGCGTGCAGACCGGGCTGGACCGGGCGGCATCGGAGACGGCGGCGGGGCAGGCGTCAAACGTGGGCAACGTCGCGGCAGTGCTTCCCGATGGCTTTCTGAACGGACTGCAAAGCTGGACCAGTCAGCGCGGCGGATCGCCTCTTTCGACCCTTCCGACCGATAAAATGTCGGTCCTTGCCTCAGATGCTCTCTTTGGCCCCACGGTTCAGTGGTCGCCCACGGTGGCGGGAGACAATATTCTGACCAAAGGCGTGGTTCCCTGGGGCAGAAATGCTTGGAAGGTGACGGCCACCCTGCGTGTCACAAGCCCCATCACCGGCACGCTGCCCCTCGACCTCTACGCAATCGGGCTCGATAAGGATCACGGCAATCCTCTCCCCACCAGCATCCTTGCATTCAACGCGCCCGCTGACGGAACGGAAGTCACTGTAAGCGCCATCGTCTCACCCTTTGCGGACGACGGCGCTGATAAGTCGATCGTGCCTCCTAGCAGTTTCGCCGCAAAGAGCCGGGTTCGGTTTGGCGTTCGCGCCGGGGCTGCGGGCACTGTCATCCCCGCGAAAATCTCCGTTACCGACGCAACGCAGGAACTGGCCCAGAAGCGCATTGGCTTCGGCGGCCTCGCATTCCTGTCGCGGTCGGCTGCCGTCTCCGCGTTTATCCCCGCTCCAGTGGCCCGAATTTCAGTTCTGCATGACGGGGAGGTATTGAGCTACACCCGCAAGCCGGCGGCGATGGCAACCTCGAACATCCCACTGGCGACGGCGGGCGCGCAATACTGGGTTCCGAAGGGTGAGGCGACTTTGCGTCATTGGGGCGCCGTCGCGGATGCTGGAGGACTGGATACGGACGTTTGGACCGGCAGTTCCTGCCGCCTAGAGTTGCAATCCATGATCGGCTGGGCGACCGCCAACGACATCCGGCGCGTGGTCATCAATGAGGGAAAATTCCTGGTCGACAAAAACGTTTTGTCCGGGTCGACCTGCGTGTTCAACGCGATCAAACTGGAAGTGATCGGGCGCGGCATGTTCGCGTCGCAGATCTACTTCCGCGACAAGGGGCTCGCCCCTGAGATCAAGAAAGGCCTGTTCTACCGCACCACCACTGCCAAGGCCGAATATATTCGACTCGCGGACTTTTCGATCATTTCAGATTGGGGCATCGGCGGCCAATGGGCTGAAAGCGGGCAAACCGTTGTGCTCGGCGATGTTGGCGGCACCCTCCATCTGGAGAGGTTCTGCATCAAAAACGCCGCGAACATGGCGGTCGTGGCCTCCACTTACGATCGCATCCGGGTCACGGGTTGCGTCATAGACACCACCAGCCGCGACGGACTGCACATCCCAAACAGCGATGACGTGATCATTTCAGAAACCATGTTCCTCCGCGTCTGTGATGACAGCGTGGCTTGCGTTCGTCACCGCGCGGGCAGCATGCGGGAGAATACCATCGTCACCAATTGCATCTTCATTGACTCGCAAGGGGTCTATGGGATCGGTTCGCGCAACATGAGAGTGTCCGGCAACATCTTCGTTCGCCCGACCGTTCGCGCCATCCGCCTCGGCATGATGCGCGCGGACAACATCGGCACGGGGAATCCGGAGAGCGGGAATATCGCGCGCTACAACACGGAGGTCGACAACAATACCTTTATCGATGGCTTCGGCCGCTCGCGCTGGGGCGGAACTGGTGAAACGGGTTACCTGATTACGATCAGCGACTCCTACGGCACCGGAGAATCTCCAACCTATGAGCCGGAATACGCCCTCGATCCTGTGGACGGCACGCATTATGTCTGGGGGCCGAACGGCTCGGGCGGAATTGTCGCGCCGGATGCGTATTGGACCTCTGACGGCAACTTTATCGGCAGCGTCAACTTCAGCATGAGGGGCAATAAGTGCCTGCGCACGCTGAGGCCCACCGCCAAATACTCTGACTATGGCCACGGCCCGCGCTACATCTCCGGAGCGGCTCCTTATGACGGCGACGTGATCGAGTCCGATTTCATGCGCGATCACTTCTGGATTGGCGGAACCTTCCGCAATGCGATCTTTGCGGAAAACCTTTCAGTTGGGGCGCGCAATCCGTGGCGGATCTGGGGCTTCAACAACAATGCAGCCCCCGACTTCGTGAATATGCTGTTCAAGGACAACATCGTCTCGGACTTTTCCGGGGCCGCGGCCTATGACGTCGACGGGTTCGGCCTGTTGGAGTTCGAGGGCGGGATCGTCGATGGCGATCCGCTGCACCGCCACACGCTGCGCGGGGCCAACGGCACCTGGACGGCTGGCTCGGGCGCTGACGCCTTCCGCGTCGGAAACGCGCATGTGCGGGTAAAGGGCGGCCACTACAAGCACTTGGCAGGCCTAATCAATCAGGTGTCGGGAAAGGTATCGTTCTTCTCTCCCGTAACGATCAGTGGCGACATTGCGGGTCTGGGGGATAATGCTGCCAACAAGGGCGTACGCAACATTCCTGCAAACGTGCCGTTCGACTATGTGCGCACCATCTCCGATCCGGCCGATCCCGCCTTTGGACGGATCACCGGCATGACCGAGCGTTACGCTTCAGCCATGCCGACCAGCGGCCACTACATCGCAGGGCAACTCGTGCAGGCGCCGAACCCAATCCCTTCCGGCGGCTCCATTGTCTACGGCTGGTCGCGGCTCACGACAGGGAGCACCCATATCGCTGGGACAGATTGGCGGGTAGTCACACTAGGCGCTGCATAGAAACGCCGGGCGCGCATCGCGCGCTCGTATCCCTTCAATGATCGCATGAACGAAACCACTTCTACGCAGAGGTCGCATCTAATAGCGATCCAAGCACTTCGTCACCTTCTGGCGATGCGCAGTTGCTCAGATAGAATTTGACCAGACGATGAATCGTGGAAATCAGATCGCCGATCCTGAACTTTTCGCTAGTTATTTCAGCGATGCCTTCTCTCAGCGAAAATGCAGAAATTCCCGACATATCAGCGCTTGCTCCAACATCGCCAGAACGATGCTGTGGGGCAAGCATCCTTATGCCGATCCTCATAAACTCGTAATTTATCGTGAATTCAAAGTAAACATCACCGACCGCTGCCTCGCAATAATACCTTGCCTTCCCCGCCACAGGTGGGGCGTCAAGGTGCATCTTTCGACCAAAGGTTTCGCGAAGTGTAGTGTTAATTTCGAGCCATAGTCGATTCAACTGGTACTCGGAGACAACACTTCCCGCCCCCCTAAAATGAGGCAAGAGACCCTCCACATTTCCCTTGAATTGGGAGCCGCTAGCATCCAACCATCGTTCATAGTATTTTCGCCAAGAGGGGAATGCGACCTGAGCGATCTTCTGATTCCAAAACTTATCCCTCCCCATTGCGTGAACCACACAGGTATCACTATCACTCTCCCAAGCCAGCCTATTGAAAGACTTCTTGAGCGAGTGCACAGGCACCCCGCTTTTGTGAACACCACAGGCTATCGCCGCTTCGTCGATCGCGTACCCTATTAGACGGTGATAGTTCTGCAGGATTAGGCACAGCTCCCTAGTTATCTCCGCATAGGGGATATCCCCATTTAGATATATAAGACCAGCGTTCGGCGCCAACGCATTTTCGGGCAAATATGAGAAATGTTCCTCAGCAGAGGCTTTATGAAGCTTAACGCTCAACTTTGCTCGCGCGTTAACCCATGAAACACCATGATGATCGAATATATCGCTAATCGATTTCACGATCAGAATGTCTGTGTCAAGGTACAGCACCTGAGAATACCGCTCAAGCAGTGAGAACATGAACACCTTTGAGATGAAGTATATCTTTCTCGACCTTACTAAGCTCTGGGTTTTTTGGGCGTCAAACTCTTCCCCCAAGCTTCGAGCTATAAAGTTTGTTAGCTCATTTCCGTCGAAATAGATAAAGTTCACATTACTCAAAATCGAAATTAAGGCGGATTTGTCACCTTCTGATATTCCATCATGAAGCACGAAAAAATCAAATGACGTATCTGGATTTTCATTGATTAGGCTTTGCGCAGTACATGCAACCGAAAACGCGTAATCTCCAGTAGCGTACATAACTACGGCAATTCGCCCCAGTATTTTATCTGACATAAACTAACTCTTGGGCTATCGTGTTTTGTGGGAAATCAGTAGAATTTCGATGGTGACGTTCAGCTGTCTATAGGATCGTCCATCACCAGGAAAGGTCCAACCTGCAACAGTTCGTGGTGGCTTTGACAGTGAACGCGTTCAGCTGGCCTGCGGATTTGTGATTCAGTCAGGCTCATCTCTACGGGGGAGACGAGCTTGGCACGCAACCTGATGTCGGGGCGATGGGCAGTCCTCCTTCGAGGATCTCATTCGTACTGTCCGCCGCCGGAATGGAGTGATTTTCTGGGTCGTGCCAACTGGCGCGCCGTGGCGCAATTTCACCCAGAAGTTCGGCATTTGGTCGTTCGTCTGCCATCTGCTCCGCCGTTGGGCGTCGGCGGGGCCATGGGAGGACATCCTAGCCACTCTCAACCATGCCGGGATTGCGCCGGGCCAGTTTCGACCGTATCGACTACCTGCAAACTGACGCAACAGTGACCAAGGAATCGATCCGTATGCCTCAAGCGCAAAAACCGAACGCCATCGAACTGTTTTGGTGGGATCAACCGGGTTCCTCCAACATTGGCGACGCCATCAGTCCGAAGGTTGTCGAATATGTCTCGGGGCGAGGCGTCGTGCATGCCGGCCCGCGACGCTGCGATCTCGTGGCGATAGGGAGTATAGTGGACCTAAAGGTGATGGAAAATGCCGCGCCAAAGCGCGAGAAGCCTTTGCACGTCTGGGGTTCAGGTACGCTTGGTAATCTAAAGGTCACCTGGAAAGATGACCTCCGTATCGCCGCCGTGAGAGGACCCAGAACAGGTCAAACTGTGGGGGCAAACGCGGACGTTACAATGGGCGACCCGGGACTGTTGGCTGCCCGGATTTGGGGATCGTCCGGCGCAAAGCCCCAATACTCTTGGGGTATCATTCCGCATCATACGCAACTCGGGAAGCCATGGGTCGACCGACTTCTCGATGCCACTCCAAACTCCATCCTTATTGATGTCACCGATCCCGACATCGACAGCACCTTCACGAAACTCGCCAGCTGTGAGGCCATCGCTTCGGCAAGCTTGCATGGCCTTGTCTTTGCCGATGCTTGGGCCATACCCAGCATCATGCTTGATGCAGGCAACCTGCACCGTGGTGGTAAATGGAAGTTTGGTGACTATACCGAAGGGCTAGGTCGGTCGCCCTATGAACCTACACTTGTCGATCGTCTAGAAAGCCTCGACGACATCGACGTCGCGGCTCTACCTACAAACCACTTTTCGAAGGTTTCCGCCTGCTGTGACGCCTTAGAACGCGCCTTTCCGGAGCATTTCCGGGACTAAAAGGTCTGTTCGGCTCCGGTCGGCTAGATCGTTTCGATCCGCCGACCGTGGCTCTTTCGAAAGATAGGGCACAGCTCGTCTAGGGGGAGACCCTCTTAGGCGAGGTCCTGAAGGTCGGGTAAACCCTCGACAGTCTCCATCGCCACCGCCGTCGCCTCTATCACCGCATAGGCGGCGGCAGATCGAGCGATAAGCACGACTTCGTCACCCGTGCCGATTGCCAGTGCGGCGTCGGTTTTTTCCAATACCCTCGTTGCCGTCATCAGAGCGAGACGCGCAGAAAAGGCAGCCGACGTGATTTCATCGGCTGTTGCCATGCCTATCTCTGCAAGCTCCAAAACATCCCCAGCACCGGCGACCGCGGCTTCACATTGCTGCCACCACGGTTCAGCCGCCGCTGCGGGATGATCTTCTGCGGATGGGAAATATTGGGCGAACACGGTGACGATCTCGCTGTGGGTCGATGACTTCCCGATCAAATCAGCCAGATTTTCATAATAATCAATGAGGTTAGATAGTTGGGCGGACGTGTGCGGACGTCCGCCCTTCCTCAAGCGGTCACCATAACCGCCTGACTCCACCGGCCAGAATGTGAGTCGGGAACCCGGAGCTGACCAGTGACAATCCCGCAAACCCGGGGACTGGCAGGATGTTCCCGGCAGCGGAGATGTCATTTTTCCACAAACCGACAGGAGGTCGTATTGACCCAGACTATCGAAAGCGAGGGGCCGCGCTGGCTGCCCACGCGAAAATTCTTCCTTGACCGCTTGTGGATCTGGATCGTCGGCATGCTGTTCTGGGGCATCGGGGCCATTGCGCTGGCTGTCTTCACGCCGTTCTGGAGCAACGCTCGCGCGGTGTGGCGCGCGCCCGATATGCTTCTGGCGATGCAGAGGGATATCGGCGCCTTGCGCGCCGAATTGTCAGCGGCCACGGGCGATAACCGGGTGATCCGGCAGCCTCCGGGCTTGAGCTATGTGACCGAGCCGGTGCGGATCGGTGACCGCGTGGTCCTGAACCTTGTCATCGAAAGAACCGCCTTGGGCACGAGGTGCGTCTTCGTCGGCGGTCAGTCGCTTTTCGCCGAGGCGGGCGGCGTCATCACCCCCGGCTCGGCGGTCTCGCCTTCACGGCAGGTCGGAGAAGAGCAAACCCGTCTGCGGATTCCGCTGATCCCGCCTGATACGCTGCGGCCGGGCCGCATTGAGCTTTACATCGCTCTGGAATACGACTGCGACGGGCGGCAGGTCTTCGACCGGACGGACGTGATGACCTATGCGCTGCTGCCGGCACGGTGACGCGCCCGGATGCCTGCTTCGCTAGGCGCTAACCGGCCCCCCTTTACACGGTGCTACCGTTGAGGAGCCGGGGGAGCGCTCGGGCGCAATCCACCTGAAGCGGCCCGACATCATTCTAGCACAGGCCCCGCCTCCGCGCGGGGTTTTTTATTTCCGGAGACCAACATGTACCCAGCCGGGTTCAAGGGCCGCGCGCAGCGGCTCACCGATATCGACATAGCGCGTACCGCGCTTCTGATTGGCACGGGAGAGGATGAGATTCGCGGCGTCATCGAGGTCGAGACCTCGGGCGGTGGCTTCGACAGCCAAGGCCGCCCGAAGATGCTCTTCGAGCCGCATGTCTTCTGGCGTGAGCTGGGGCAGGGGCCCAAGCGCACGACGGCCGAGGCGCAAGGGCTGGCCTATCCGAAATGGGGCACCAAGCCTTATCCGGCCGACAGTTATTCGCGCCTGGCGACGGCCATCAGGATCGACGCCGCTGCGGCCCTGCGTTCGGCGAGCTGGGGCCTTGGTCAGATCATGGGCTTCAACCACCGCGCCGCGGGCTTTGCCAGTGCCGGCGATATGGTCGAAGCCTTCTGCGACCGGGAGGTCGCGGGCCTCGAGGCGATGATCAGCTTCATCTCGTCTGAGGGACTGGATGATGATCTGCGTCGGCATGACTGGTCGGGCTTCGCGCGCGGCTACAATGGTGCGGGATACGCCCAGCACGGCTACCACACGCGTCTGGCGGCCGCCTACAAGCGCTGGCAGGCTATTCCGGACACCTTGGCGCCAGCTCAACCCAAGATCTGCCTTGGCAGTCGCAGCTTGGCTGTACGCGAGGCACAGGAGCGTCTGCTCGCCCTCGGCTTCGATCCCAAAGGTGTCGACGGGGTCTTCGGCGCGGCGACGCGGGCGGCCGTCATCGACTTCCAGAAATCCCGCGGCCTGGTCGCCGACGGGATCATCGGTCCCAAGACATGGGCCGCGCTGCTCACCTGACCCTGCCGCCCGTGCTCTCGCCGGTTCTTCCGCATGCCGTCGATGACGACCAGGCGCGACAGCGGGCGCGCGCAATCCTTCTGAAATCGAGAGAGGAATTCGACCATGGAGTCGATCAAGACCATCGTGCCGATCTTCATCGGCAAGACCAAGTCGTTCTGGCTGGGCGGTGTCCCCGCGGCGCTCTCCCTGCTGGAGTTCGCAATCTACCAGATGCAGGGAGATCAGGCCGGCCCCATTGCGGCCGCCCTCGCGCTGATCTTCGGGCCGATTTTCGGCTGGACGCCCGATGACATCACGCGGTGGGTGCAAGGTATCGCTCCGCTCTACACCTTCGTCGTGATGTGGCAACGTTCCGGCACGGCCGGCATCCCGCGTCCCTACACGCTGAATCCAGCGCGGGAAAACCAGCTCATAGAGGTCGTCGAGGACGGCAAGTCGGCCTTCGAGGCCGGGAAGATGATCGGTGAGCGGCTGAAAGCGCACCTCTGAGGGCTTTCGGACCGTTCCTACCTGAATTCATCGACACGGGATATGGCTTTCTAGGCCATGTTAATAAGGGGGGACTTTCATCGGGTTAGGGTCCCGCGAAAGCTCGCGCCCTGTATCGTCACAGAGTACAATAAATGCACCTCGGCCGTCAGGCTCATAGCGCAGTTCGTCGGCAGCTAGGTCAGGAGAAAGGAAGTCGACATGCTCCGTTGGAGCGAAGCCGTCCCTGCGGCAAACAGCAATCGCTTCTTCCTGGGTCTCGGCCTCCCCAATGATATGACCGATATTCGTTGCGACGTGGTATTTCATATTCCGTTCTCCTGCGAAGTACATCGAACTAGCTACTGTGATGTTAGGATCTCGTCTCATTGCCAGCACTCTCGCCTATCAGGCGAGGGCAGCTATCATGTTGGCTTGCGCTGGCTGGGCTACCCATTCCTCCTTGAGAGGACGGTTCAGCAGAATATCGAGAGCCTGATCCATGAAGATCCGCCCCTCGGTCAGACCCGCGACCAGCCCCGAAACTGGAAGTTCAATCCCGAGCTTTGGGGCCAATACTGCCACCGCCCGCCCAGTCGCCGCGCCCTCGACCGTAGCTCTATTATCGAAGCCTTCCCCCGCTCCAAGTGCCAACCCATAGCGGAAATTTCTCGATTGGTTCGAAGTGCAGGTGAGCATAAGGTCTCCCATCCCCGAGAGCCCTGTCAGCGTCTCGGGCCAAGCCCCCAAGGCTGAAGCAAGCCGCACCATTTCAGCAAAGCCGCGAGTGATTACGCTGGCCCGAGCACTGTCGCCGTATCCGGCGCCGATCGCTGCTCCCGCGGCAATCGCGATCACGTTTTTCAGTGCGCCGCCTAACTCCGCACCAATCACGTCCGTGGTGCGATAAAGCCGCAGTGTCCCCGTCGAAAGCTGGCCTTGCAATTCCTCCGCCATCTCAGAATCCGCGCAGGCCAACGTCATTGCCGTCGGCAATCCGCGAGCAATGTCAGCTGCGAAGCTCGGTCCCGTCAGAACCGCTACAGTGGATTCCGGACAGGCATCACTGATCAGGGAAGACATTCCCGTCAGGGTCGACAAGTCAATTCCCTTGGCGCAGCTAACTATGTTCCGGCCGTTCAATCGAGCGGAGTTTTGAGCCAGAAATTTCGCGAGAGTTTGTGCTGGCAAAGAAAGAAGAATCGTCTCCGCTTCGACTTGGTCCAGATCGTCGGTGACATGGAGGTCGTCGGGTAGGGGAACATTTGGCAATCGCGGGTTTTCTCGTGTCGCCGCCCAGCCAGTGTTTCGTCCCCAAAGAGTTACAGAAGTCTTGGTCGCCAGCGTTAGAGCGAGCGCTGTCCCGAAGGCACCCGCCCCGATGACTGCTATGCTCATGCGTCGCACCATGCGATCGGATCAAGCTCAAGGTCTGCAAGGTGGGCGAATGGCGCTGCCCTCAGAAAACGTGGAAAAATGGGGGTACCATTCGAGAGGCTGATCATCCCGTAGTCAGTGGTCGGCATCCTTCGAATCCCCTGTCCTGGTACTCTCTTCATCCGAATGTCACAGGACTGTTACACAATCAAGGCGTTCGCCGATCAGAAATCCAAGCGCGCACCTGCGGCTGCAAAGCTGCGGTGATCATCGTTCTAGAACTTGGACTGCCCATTGGAGGGGACACGCTGGGAGACGAAGGCTGGTTAGCGATGAGTCGGCCTTGGAAGCATTCGGGCACATCGGCATGGGCTCCGCAGGACAGGCGGCATGCGGACCGCACCGGACTCGTTGGGTGTGCTCGGGGTTACCGTCAAATCCGATGGCCGCACTGAGGATGCGTGCCGATTTCATCGGAAAACTGCTGGTCTACGTATGGGCTGATCCTACGCAGTAGGCAGGGGCTCGCTCGCCCCATCTCTACCAAGAAGAGCGTCAGATTGTCGAGACTTTCAGCACTGCTGCCTTTGGTCCCGGCGCGTCCCCATGACGGTTCTTGCTCTGCCTATTTGGTGAGCGAACTGCGCGCCAAGCGGGATCTTTGGGCTTCCCCTTCGCAATCAATGATTGTAACGGGTATATGACTAAACTGCGACAGAGCGGCAGATGGTAATACTGCGACAGTGTCGCAAAGGCATTGCGGTGTAAGGGGGCAATGCACCTCGCCTCTTCGCACCCGTGCCTGTGGACGGGAGCGTGAGGACTATGAAAACTGTTATTACCTATGGCACTTTTGACCTATTCCATATTGGACATGTCCAGATCTTGGAGCGGGCGCGTGCGCTTGGCGACCGGTTGGTCGTCGGCGTCTCATCCGACGAGTTCAATGCGATCAAGGGCAAGCAAAGTGTCTTTCCTTATGAGCACCGTGCACGGATCCTGAAGACCCTGCGCTGTGTCGATGCTGTCTTCCCAGAGCATAACTGGGGGCAGAAGGAGCGTGATATCCGTGAACACCGCGCGGATGTCTTTGTGATGGGGCACGACTGGGAGGGCAAGTTCGATGAGCTGAATGCCCTGTGTGAGGTCATGTACCTGCCGCGCACCGACGGCATTTCCACTACTGAGCTGAAGGCTGCAATCAAGGCGTTTCAAAAGGAAAAGATCGTCGAATTGAAGAACGGGCTCGATGCGCTGAACTCGCTCGTGATGCAGTTGCACTGACGATATCTATTAGGGCATTCAAATGACGAACTTACTCCAGCTGCATCTTCTTGCCGCCCAAATGTTGCCGGGCTTTGGAGCCTTTGGAAAAGATACGCGACCCAATCTTTCGATTGAGGTCGGAATGGAAATCGATCGTATTGTTTTGGCTGTCTCCGCGCCCACACCTGAGTTCGTGAACTTCTTTGCTCCGATCTTCCATGATGCAGACGGAAATGAAATTCCTCGTCGCGATATCTACGCCGATATTACGCTCTCGAGCCACCGTCAGGGTCATGAGCCAGAGAACCTGTTGGAATTCGCTATCACCGGCAAGATGCTTCACAGCGGTCGCGAGATCTGTCCCGCCGTCATCGTTCGGCTAAAACGACCAGTGTTCGTCAGCAAGATAACTGTCCCTAACCGGGAGGGGGTTTGTCACAAGCGTTCGCAATTCATCACCCTTCGAGCATTCTCAAAGGGGGTCTGCTGCGTCAGTTATGACAACATGGATCCTTCGCGTCGACTGGAGGCATTCCGCCAGATCGCGGATGCGATTGCGTTTACACTTCCGCAGGAGGAGACGTTCGATCTGGAGGCAACTCGCAATGCCATGCGCGCTTCCATTTTCGAGGCAGCCGAATCAGGCAAGCTGAGCCTGAATGTTGAAGAAATGTTTGCGCTGCTTCCCATGTTCGGAGAGGTGCGGGATCCAGATGATTATGAAGAGGCAATCTGCGCCGCAATGATTTTGGCTGCGATGAAAGCAAAAAATTATGCTGGCACGCGCAGTATACGATTTGCATCCCAGCTTTTGCATTCTGATCAGGTGATCGACCGTGTCCGTTTACGGGCGAGCCGGATCGCATCGCGCGTAAGTGGAACGCCCCGCGAGGTTACGTTGTCCAAGCATCATATGCATTATGCTCGGCTAATCGAACGGCGTGAGGTGCATTTGAACGCGATGGACAAGCTGTTTGGCGTCTTTGAACAGCTTGGTATCCCCTTGGTTCTCAGCTACGGCACTCTGCTCGGGGCAGTTCGCGAAGGTGGATTCTTGGCCCATGATGACGATGTGGATTTGCTTTACTTCGACGGATCGACCACGCATGACGAAGTCATTGCCGGCCAACAGGTACTCATCGAAAAGCTTAACGCAGCGGGAGTGAAGTGCGGGGGAGAGACACTCGGTAAGAATTTCCACGTGTTTGTCGAGGGAGCTTCGCTTGATTTGTTCCCATCGTGGCGCGTGGGCGAACGGCTGCATTTGCTGATGGAGCAGATGCGGTATCGCGATATCGCGGCGGAGCTTGTTTTGCCCTCCGGCTCGGCCCAGATCCACGGTCGAACTTTTCCGGCACCGGGCGATGCGGCTGGATTTTTGACTGAGCGCTATGGACCCACTTGGCCGACCCCGGATGTTTACTACGGTTGGCCTTGGAAGGTGACGCGCACGGCCGAAGTGCCCGCCACGCCAGAAGTGGCAAACGCCTGATATCTGGGCAGCGGTGGCTTGCGATCAGACTCGCGTCTGCTTGCAAGCCGCGCAACGACTGATGCCTTGGACCCGATCCAGAGCTCTGGGTTCATGGCCATCGACGTGGCTTCGACGGATGTTCGCGCAGTGCTACTGATCCGGTGCGAGATGCCCCGCACGGAAAACATGCTGGGCAGCTCGCTCAGCATTTGCTGGTCTGCGGTGGCGGGCAGGTGTTCAGCATCGCCCACCTTTGGGACTCCTCTAGTCGTCATACTGATAGGAGGAAGCTCCGGTCGAACCTCTGTTCGAGCCAGTCATATTGTTTTCGCAGAAGGATCTGCACGGCGTCATACAACCCTTCTGGTAAGACGACTAGTGGAGAGACGTGCTTCGGCTTTTCGGGTTGCTGATAGTCGCCTTCCGGCAAGCAGCAATGTGCTTCGACTTCGCGGAGTACGTTAACTGGATCGGTTCTTAACCTCCCGAATGGGAGATAGAGCACCCGATCGCCGAGTTGTTCATCGAGCAAATTCACGGTTCGCTGATAATCGCTTCGCAACCGATGAGCCGGTTGCGTGACATGTTCCAGCCAGAACTCGATGGTTTTACCCTTTCTGCCTGCAGCTGCGGCGTAGGACTTTACGGCCGAAATGATACGACTGGCCGGATCGCGTATAAGATAGATCGCCTTGAACTGGTCGCCGAGCAGGCAATTCATATAGCGCAGCGTGTCCTCGTCCAGCAAAGCATAGGCGGGCGTTATGTCGAGAGACTGCCTGTCTGCGGGGCACCGATTGTAGACGGCCCGATACCACTCTTCGGATAGCATGGGAATCTTCAGGAGGCGCCCTAAGTATGCGGCTTTGCCTGTCATGCCGTTCGACAAGGCAAGGTCCCGTCGGCCTCTGAGTCGCTCGCGATGGCCTCGCATCATCCAGCGATTTCCCGTCATACGATGGCTGAAGTAGTGCATTTCCTTGAGAGGCGGTGGCCACACTCCAGGATTGGTGACCAAGTTGTCGTGGAGCCAAGTAGTACCAGCTTTGTGGGCTCCGAACCCGATTATCTGAGGCTGCATAGGAAACAAGATTGATCAACTCCAAGAAGAAGGTCGCCCGAAGGCTAAAGCGGAAGCTCCGTGAGGGGCAAGTATACGGATTCATCCCGGATGGAGTGAAAATGTCGCCGTTTGCATAGTCATCAG